>Ga0182024_10015706_pt1 | contig 14453 bp, 9 predicted proteins | sample P32metaG_FD_120480 | JGI IMG/M metagenome (GOLD analysis project Ga0182024, IMG submission 120480) | Permafrost microbial communities from Stordalen Mire, Sweden - P3-2 metaG (Illumina Assembly) | ecosystem: Environmental > Terrestrial > Soil > Wetlands > Permafrost | place: Sweden: Stordalen... | reverse complement strand
TTACGAGCTCTTGTGTTCTCGTACCCGCAGGTATTTCACGGCGGATGTTTCGGTGTTTCAGGCACACCTCCCCTGCGACTCTTTATCTATATTTTCATATAGAATTGAGCCTAAGCCTTCTGTGATGTAATTGGGATGGATGGAGGAACCGGTAATTGGCAGAAACGCTGCTATCTAGTCGGCGTCAGTTGACACCGCACCGGTAGTGAATTATAACCTTAACGGTTACTTCAGTGCCGCAATCCACGATTCTGTTGTGACCAATCCGCCCTGTCGTCGGTTCGCGCCGACGGCAGGGTCTTCTCTTTGCCACCTTAAAGTTGTTTAGTTATCAGTTTGTTGTTTGTTCCTTTTGTTTACCTCTGAAAAGTCGAATAAAAAACCCCGCGCACCTTTCGGTGGGCGGGGTTGGAAATTGTCCTGAGTAGTCAGGCTAGAACCTATCCGCGCACCTCTTTTGTACGATCTTCGAGTCCGGTATTGGGGCCATATTTGACCACAGAACCAGACGAGATCGCGCTTGTACCTTGCAACCGAATGGCTGCAAAGCTTAGGCAATGCTTTGTGGTTAATGATATGGTGTTCATGGCTGTTGAATGTGTTTCTTTAATATAGAATAGGACGCGCTAGGGCAAGAATAATCTCAATTTATTTTCAATTAGTTTTGAGCGTCGATGCAAAGCATCAACCTAAAAGAGGATGTTTTCAACGAAGCGCTGAATGTGCTCCGGCGTTTGGCGTTGTCTCCGAACGACCACAACCAGCTCACGGACAAAACGATTCGGCCAGGGCAAACGCACGATGGCGTGACGCCGCGCGTACAACGCCAGGGATCGTTGCGGCACCAGACTCGCACCTACACCGACGGCGACCAAGTTGATGATCAAATCGAAGTTATCTAACTCCATGGCTGGTCTAACCAGCAACTTCTGAGCCTTCAGCCACGCGGTGAGCCGCCGCCCGGTTTGAGTCGTGTCCTGCAACGCTAGCCAAGGTTGAGATTCCAACCAGCGCCGAAGCTCAGTGGTCTTCTTCACCTTTACCGTTGCTGCTGCGAGCTGGTCTGCATTGGCAATGAAAGTAAAAGCATCGCGAAACCTGTGGGTGATGCGGAGTCGTTCGGAAAGGCGGGCTGGCGGTAAAAGCACGCCGATGTCCAGAGTGTCCGATTCAAGCGAAGCTAAGATGGTCTGACTCGATTCATGAGTCACTCGCGAGATCACCGTTGGCCCTTGCCTCACGTTGGCGGAGAAGAAGCCAGGTAGATAAGCCAGGCTCACGCTGCGGGATACACCCACGCGAACTTCTCTCGGCGCATCGGCGTATTCTTCCCTAATGCGACGTAACAGAACATCGACGTCGCCCAAGACGGGCGCTGATTCCTGAAGCAGGAATTTACCCGCTGCCGCAGTCACCACAGATCGGGTCGTACGAGTCAGCAAACTCAACCCCAGTTGCCGTTCGATGCTTTGGATCTGCCGCGTGATGGCGCTTTGGGTCAGGCCTGTGATCTGCGCCGCCCTGGTGAAGCTCCCCGATTCGGCCACCAGCCGGAAGAGATGAAGCTGGTACAGGTCGAATGGACGCCGCGATAATAACTCATGCGCTTTGCTCATTAAACCATAAGACTAATGAATTTCTATCCGAATGAAAGCTGTGAGATTATTTGGTCACAAACCAACAAACCAAATACTCATATGGCCAACCCCAAAGACAAAGCGCCGGAAAACGTTCCAGGTCCCTATTACAACGACACCAGTTGCATCGACTGCGACCAATGCCGGGAGCTTGCTCCACAATTTTTCAAGCGGCAGGATGACGGTGGCTACACCTATGTCTATCGGCAGCCGATCACCGCAGAGGAGATAGCGCTGGCAGAGGAGGCGCTGTCCATATGCCCGACAGATACCATAGGCAACGATGGCGCTAGCCTAGAACCTCTGCCCACTCCAAGCCACCCGGCAACGGACAAGCTGCAAACTCCAAGTGAATAACCCGACGATGCACTGGCGCAGACGCTTCCGAAGACGCATGCAGTAGGAGCGGACGCATGAGCAGTGCATCACCGGAATGTACGGAGCAGGTGACTTCTTTTTGCCTTGAGCGCAATTCGGCAATACTGACGGCATCCAGTCGACTTAACCGATGTGAACCCGGAATTACACGCAGGCCTCCATTTGATTCATCGCAATCGTCAAGGTGGAGGCGGATTGTGACCATGGCCTCCAGCACGTCAGCCGGAGGCTGAACGTGCGGTACGCCATCCTTCATCGACCAAGGACCATAGCCGTGTAAATCGATCCGCTCTCTGACCGCAATAGAAAGGTCCTGGTGCCATGGAACAAGCCAGTTGGTCTCGGGCGTTTTGTCGAAAAAGATGGAGCGTACGGGAATGGGTTTGGTGCCGAACAGTTCTTCGAGTAACCCCAGTATTTTTGGCGATGCAGCCAACGCTGTAACTTCGGGGACGCGCCGCATAAGATTACGATGTCCTGGGGCAACTTTTAGAGAGGTCAGGGAAGTTCGCAGGGCTTCAACTTCCGCCTCGGTCAGGAGCGAGGGGACAATTTCGAATCCGTCTTTACCAAGGGAATATGCCATGAAGTTAGAACGTGTATCCGAGATGACCGCTATTTGAAAACTCTGGAGATAATCGGATTGCGCTTGCCGGATTTTGTCTTTGAACAGACTTCGACGACAGAAATGGTGAAATGAACGCCTGGCCCAAAGAAAGACTCGAAGCGACGTTCGATTGCAGATGAAACCTCAGTATTCTATCCTTCACCGACCACAACTTCCAGCACGACCTGATCGCGGCTTTGCTGGATATGGCAGAAATCTTTGACGGCGGTGCGATAGGTCAGAAGCACTTCATAGGTGGCATCGAGCAGGAAACCGGAGGAAATCGTTCGTCCTGCCGCTTGGGCCAAATCTTTTCGTAGTCAGGGCATAACACCCCTTATGCTCCAGCTGAGACTTAATAGAAGAAAGCTCACAAATTCCATTTTAAAACGAATGTGCGCTACTGAAAATAAGATTTATGAAAATTTATTGCATAAAGTGTCATTTCAGGCGATAGGTAAACAATGCTCATTCAGTTCACGGTAGGCAATTACAGATCCTTTCGCGAGAAAGCTACCCTTTCCCTGGAAGCTACGAATGATGATTGGCTCGAAGAGGGTAACGTTGTCCAACTTGGTGAGCATCGCCTTGTGAAAGCAGCCGCGATTTATGGAGCCAATGCTGGTGGAAAATCCAATTTCCTCGCCGCCATGCGACGATTCCGGGATTTGGTCATGCTGTCGTCCAAGGAGTCCCAAGCCGGTGAAAAGCTTCCCCTCGATCCATTTCGGCTAAACACCGAAACCGAATCGGCTCCAACTTTTTTTGAGGCTATCTTCCTGCAAAACGGGACTCGCTATCGCTACGGCTTTGAAGCCAGCGCCGAAGCGATCCACTCGGAGTGGCTTTGGGCACAAAAGGACTCTATCCGGGAAACACGTTTGTTCACGCGTGAAGGCGAAACCATCGACCCATCCGATGCCTTCAAGGAAGGCAAAGGCCTTGAAGCTCGTACCAGGCCCAACGCGCTGTTTTTGTCCGTGGTGGCACAGTTCAACGGTGAAACCGCTACCAGTATTCTCACATGGATGGATCGGTTTCGCGGGATCACGGGATTGGATGACAAGCTTTACATGCGATTTACCGCTTCTGTTCTGGCGAACGAACCTGACTATCAACACCTGATCCACGAGTTGGTGCGTGCCGCTGATACCGGCATCAACGAACTCAAGGTCGTGGAAATGGAGACCGATAAGGATGATCGTGCGAAGCGTCAATTCGAGGCCATGCCGCCCGAAGTTCGCCGAGGTTTTCGCTACACACCCGACGTGGGATTTTCCATCAAAACCTATCACTCCAAGTTTCAGGCCGATCACCAGCCTGCGGGAACGGTCGAATTCGATCTTAGAAAGGAAGGATCTGCCGGCACCCAAAAGCTCGTGGCAATCAGTGGACCTATTCTTCATACCCTTAAGGACGGGGCCATTCTCTGCGTCGACGAGATGGAGGCCCGCCTCCATCCCAAATTGACCCAAGCCTTAATCGGCCTCTTCAACAGTTCCGCCAATACCAAGGGGGCGCAGCTAATTTTTGCCAGCCACGACCAAGGGCTGCTTAATTCTCGCCGGATTCGGCGTGATCAGGTCTGGTTTGTCGAAAAAAACGACTTCAGCGAATCCAGTCTTTACTGCCTCGACGAGTTCAAAGTCCGCAAAGAGGGAAAATTCGAGAAAGAATATCTTCTCGGAGAGTTTGGAGCGGTGCCGCGATTAGGCAATTTCCAGGACGTGCTCACTCATGTCTCAAAATAAATCCTGGCTCACCGCGCAACGCGGCCGTAGGCCAACAGGCTCACAAACGCGAAGGAGAGTCCTCGTCCTTTGCGAAGACAGCAAGAGCTCATGTTTCTATTTCAGAGCGTTTCCCGTTGATCCGAACCGAATTGAATTTGTCACGGTCGGAACCGGAAAAAATACCTCCAGCCTCGTTGAGGAGGCGATCGACCGTAAAGCCAAAGCCGCGCACGCGCATCAGCCTTTCAACGAAATCTGGTGCGTCTTTGACCGCGACAGCTTTCCCCTGGACAACTACAACCGGGCCTTTCAGCTCGCCAAAAATCACCGTATCCGCATTGCCTGGGCCAATGAAGCGTTTGAGTTGTGGTATTTGCTTCATTTCAATTACCACGATACCGCCATCAGTAGGGATGCTTATGTCGCGAAACTCCGGCCTCACTTGGAGTACGACAAGGCCGACAACAAGATTTACGAAAAGGTCAGGCCTCGACAGGAAATCGCCCTGCGCCATGCGCGACGCCTCGAGAAGCATTGGAACGAATTAGGCGAAAGAAATCCCGAGACTCACAATCCGTCGACTTCCGTGCATACGCTGGTCGAGTTTCTTAATGAACTCGCTGACCTTGGATCCGTGGACTGACGTGACTCAAAGCTTGCTCCCGAGGTTTCATCAAACCTTGCCTGCACAGTGTACGAGAGCAAAAATCGAAAAAAGTGTGCAGCAAACGTGCAGCGGAACGCAATTTGGCTACTCTTGAGAGGTAAAACCATCAGGCTCATAACCTGAAGGCCGCAGGTTCAAATCCTGCCCCCGCAACCCCTTTTGTGAAAGCGACGTTACTCTGCCGATGTACCACGTCTACGTGATCCAAAACCAGTTTGGACGATACTACATTGGCCTCACTGAGGATATAAGTGTTCGCTTAGTCCAACATAACACGGGGTTATCGCGATGGACCCGTGATAGGGGCCCGTGGACGCTTGTTTGGAATTGCGATGCAATGTCGCTGAGGGAGGCACGACAATTGGAACTCAAATTGAAGCGTCAGAAAGGCGGAAGAGGGTTCTATCAAATGACGGGCATTAGGCCTCGTGTTTTAGACTCATAATCCCGCCTCGGCGGGACCGCGCTTCAAATCCTGCCCCCGCAACCCCTTTTCCTCTGGGTTGGGCGTCAAGGCCATGGCGCGGCATTCCCAATAAGAAAGTGCGCTCGAGAGGACTCGAACCTCCATGTCTTTCGACACTAGTACCTGAAACTAGCGCGTCTGCCATTTCGCCACGAGCGCGTGACTAACTTTTACGGAAGGAGGATACTACGCCCGACTCACGGTCAGCGGCAAGGAAAAGTGGGCGATTCGCGGTGCGCTACCTGAGGACGTTCCGCAGCCGAAGGCTGTTGGCGATGACTGAAACGCTGCTCAGCGCCATAGCCGCACTGGCGATCATCGGATTAAGCAAGAGGCCCAGGAACGGGTAGAGAATTCCCGCCGCAACGGGTATGCCGACTCCATTATAGACAAAGGCGAAGACGAGATTGAGCCGGATATTGCTCATGGTCGCGCGACTCAATTCGATGGCGCGGACGAGTCCGGCCAGATCGCCCTTGACCAGCGTGACGCCCGCGCTTTCCATGGCGACATCGGTGCCAGTGCCCATGGCGATGCCGACATCGGCGGCGGCGAGCGCGGGCGCGTCGTTGATGCCGTCGCCGGCCATGGCGACCCGCGCGCCTTCGCGTTTCAGTTGGAGGATCGTGTCGTGCTTTTTTTCCGGGGTGACCTCGGCTTCGACGCGGTCGATGCCCAGTTGTTGGGCCACGCGCTTGGCGGTCTCGGCGTGGTCGCCGGTGAGCATCACGATCTTGAGGCCGAGCTTATGCAGGGCTGCGATGGCGGCAGGCGTGGTGGGCTTGATCGGATCGGTCACGGCGAGCAATCCCGCGACGGCGCTGTCGATGCCGACGAAGAAAACGGTCTGGCCTTCCTTGCGCAAATCGGCGGCTTTCGTGGCAAGAATTTCCGGGACTGTCTCATCTTCGCGACCCACCGTGACGAAATGGCCGTCGACTTTGGCGCGGACGCCTTTCCCGGTGATCGATTCGAAGTTTTCCACTGCGCTTAACTTGAGATTCCGCTTTTGGGCGCCGGCAAGAATTGCGGCGGCGAGGGGATGCTCGCTGGCCGATTCGACCGAGGCGGCGAGGCGAAGCATTTCCGCTTCTTCAAAACCTGTCGTAATCATCACATGGGTGAGCGTCGGTTTGCCTTCGGTCAGTGTGCCGGTTTTGTCGATGGCGAGGACGTCGATTTTTTCAAGGCGCTCCAACGCTTCGGCATCGCGGATGAGAATGCCGAGTTGTGCGCCGCGTCCCACGCCGACCATGATCGACATCGGTGTGGCCAGGCCGAGGGCGCAGGGGCAGGCGATGATCAGTACGGCCACCGAGTTGACCAGCGCGTAGGCAAAGCGCGGTTCCGGTCCCAGCCATGCCCACGCGATAAACGTGATGACGGCGCAAAGCAACACGGCAGGGACGAAGTAACCCGACACCGTATCGGCAACTCCTTGAATCGGCGCGCGGCTTCGCTGGGCGTTGCCCACCATTTGCACGATCCGGGCCAGCAAGGTCTCGTTCCCGACCCGCTCCGCCTTCATCACAAAACTGCCCGTGCCGTTGATCGTGCCGCCGGTGACCGCGCTCTTCGCTTCTTTCGTCACCGGGATTGGTTCGCCGGTGATCATCGATTCGTCGACCGTGCTGCCGCCTTCGAGCACGATGCCGTCAACCGGGATTTTTTCACCGGGACGCACGTGCAGGCGATCTTCCGGCTGGACTTCTTCGAGTGGCACATCGAATTCGCTGCCGTCGTCCGCGATCCGGCGTGCGATTTTTGGAGCCAGGCCGAGCAGCGCGTTGATCGCACTTCCCGTTGCGGCGCGAGCCTTGAGTTCCAGCACTTGCCCCATCAAAACCAGAACGGTAATCATCGAGGCGGCTTCAAAGTAAACCGCGACGACGCCATTCATGCGGAAGGAAGCGGGAAAGAGGGAAGGAAAGAGAGTTGCCGCGACGCTATAGAAATAGGCCGCGCCGGTGCCCATCGCGATGAGCGTGAACATATTGAGATGGCGCGTGACGAGCGACCGTCCGCCGCGCTCGAAGAAGGGCCAACCCGCCCAAAGGACGACCGGCGTGCTGAGAACGAACTGCGTCCAGACGACCGTGGTCCGGCCAAGCGAAGCAAGCAGGTCGCGTAGTCCCGGAATAAATTCGCCCATCGACAGGATGAGAACGGGCACGGTCAGCGCCAGGCCGATCCAGAAACGGCGGCTCATGTCCCGCAGTTCGGTGTTGTCTTCGGGAGCTGCGCTCGCTTTCACCGGTTCCAGTGCCATGCCGCAAATGGGGCATGCGCCGGGATGATCCTGCTGGATTTCCGGATGCATCGGGCAGGTATAAATCGTGCCGCGAATTTCCGCGTAGGCGGGCTTGGCTGGCACATGATCCTTGGCGTGGTCTTCGTGGCAGCAAGTATTACCGCCGGAGTTATTTTTCAAATCGTTATTCATCAGATGGATTTTGATGAGCCAACATAGAGGCGATTTCAAAATTCGCGTCGAAATTGTTTTTGAGCAAAATACGACTATTTACACAAAACACAGTAATAACTACACAGGCCTAATATATTTAGCTTTTTGATTTACCTAAAAAGAGGGTCAAGTATAGTCTACAGGCTGGTTCTAATCCCGGTTGCGAGGCGTGAATGGGAAGCACGCGTAAATTTGAGGAAATATTGAATGAATAGGAAAGCGCTTGGACATATCTTGGCTGCGGGGCTTCTCGCCCTAGGCATGGGTCATTTGTCCGCCAACCCGACCGGAGGGGTGGTTGCCGCAGGTTCAGCATCGATCAATACGGTTCCCGGCACAGTTACCATCAATCAGGCGAGCAATGTTGCGATCATCAACTGGGCAACTTTCTCAATCAGCGCGGGCGAGCTGACCAAGTTCGTGCAGCCGTCCAGCTCCAGCGCAGCGCTTAATCGTGTTCTCGGTGGCGAGACGTCCATCATCAACGGCACTCTTTTGGCCAACGGCCAGATTTATTTGATCAATGGCAACGGAATTATCATCGGCCCTAGCGGGGTGGTGTGTGCCAACAGCTTTACGGCCAGCACGCGCGACATCTCCGACTGCGATTTCCTTTCCCACAAACTCCATTTTATCGGCAGCAACTCTTCCGGTGTTCAGAATCTCGGCACGATCAACGCCTTGGGCGGCAACGTCTACCTGATTGGCAATACGGTCGATAATCAGGGTACGATCAACGCGGCCAAAGGCACTGCGGGGCTGGTTGCGGGTGACGATGTTCTCCTCGCCCAGAAAAATGCCGACGGCAGCACCATCACGGTCAACCCCAGTTCGCAGGCCACCGGAGCGAGCGGGCTGACAGCGGTGAGCAACAGCGGCACGATCCGGGCGATGAGCGCGGAGTTGAAGGCGGCCAATGGCAACCTCTATGCGCTGGCCATCAACAACAGCGGTGTCATTCGCGCCACCACCGTGAGACATCAGGGTGGACATATCTACCTCACCGCTGATTCCGGCACGGTGGTGAATTCGGGCACGCTCAACGTTTCAGCCAAGGCCAGGCACGGCCATGGCGGATCGGTCTTGCTTGACAGTCCGGAAGGCACGACGGTCAACAGCGGCACGATTTTGGCCAAAGGGGGATGGCACGGTACGGGCGGAAACGTGGAAATTTCCGGCAACGTGGTGCAAGAGACTGGCGCGGTCAATACCACCGCCAAGGGAGGCACCACGGGCACGCTGCGGATCGATCCAGGAAGCTTCACAGTAGCGGCCGACGGTATCGATGAAACCGGCGCGGATGTCGCGTCCCTGCTGTCCGATAACAATTTGATCATCAATGCGGACAACACGATAACCATCAGTGACGGCATCACTTGGACCAACAGCAACTCGCTGACTTTGAGCACCAATATCAGCGGCAGTAACATCATTATTAGTGCGCTGATTTCCGGCGTGAATGGCAGCCTGATCATCGATACTGCGGGAGCCCACGATGTCATTTCCGATAGCTCGTCTGTCAATGTGGCGTCTTTCATCCTGCAAAACGGCAGTTGGACCCAGAACAGCGCCACCTTGCCGGCATTCGCGGCGAGCAGTGATTTTGAAATCAACGGCGGCAGTTTCCTTCGGGTCACCGGCGGCGCTGGCAGCGTCGAGAACCCCTATATCATTACCGATGTCTACGGGCTGCAAGGCATCGCCTCTCTTCCGCTGGGTAATTCCTATGCTCTCGGCAACAACATCGACGCCACGGGCACGGCCACCTGGAATGACGACGCAGGCTTCGTCCCGATTGGGAACGAACTTGGCGAGGAGTTTACGAGTTTTGCCGGCACGTTTAACGGGCAGGGTTACGTCATCAATGGTCTTACCATCAATAGGCCCACCTCCGATTATGTCGGCTTTTTTGGCTTACTCGATGAAGGTGCGATTGTTGAAAATGTGGGCTTATCCAACGTCCAGGTCACCGGAAATTTCGAGGTGGGCGGTCTGGTTGGAGGTAACGACGGCTTGGTCACTTATGATTACACGACGGGAACGGTTACCGCTGGAACCGACGGTTACTTTGTTGGGGGGTTGGTGGGCGGTAGCTCCGGCATCATCAGCAACGCTTTCAGTACGGCGTCGGTGAGCGGAAATAACTTTGTGGGCGGGCTGCTGGGGGCCAACGGCGGTGGCGTCATCGATAACTCCTACAGTGCGGGGCTGGTTACCGCGCTTGGCAGCGAAAGCTACAATATTGGCGGGCTGTTGGGCGGTAATCTCGGCATCGTCAACAACAGCTTTTGGGACACAAGCACGGCGGGGGTGGCGCAGGGTTTCGGCTCCGATCCGACGAACACAACTCCGGGCATAACGGGCGGGACCACGGACGAATTGGAATCGGAAAGTTTCATCCTGGAGAACTCGCCAACTACCCCGACGTGGAACTTTGCCGATATCTGGACCACCAACGAAGGCACCCAAATACCGCAGTTGACCGCAGTACTCGGAAGCGGGCCGCCGCCGCCCAGCTCTGGCAGCTCCGGCACGGAAACTCCCCTCGCTTCTCTCGTGATTGCGCTCGACGCCTTCGACGCCGAAGAAGCCAACGAACAGCCTCCTCTCATAAACATTGATTTTTCTCCGCCCGGGCTCGGAAACGGCCTGGTCAGTGTTGACAATCCCGATGGCGGCGATGGGTCGGTCAACGATGGTTCCGATCATGGGAAAAAGGGAGCCAATATCGCGAGCGGCAGCAGCACCTCGGGGATTCCAACTCCCAATCGCCTGCTCACGGCCGGCAGCGGGATCAACTCCATTTTCCACGGTGGCGTGAACCCGGTGCAGCCTTCGCCCTTCGTCCTCCAACAGTTCGAGATGATCCTGAACGACAATTCGGAGAGCGAACTCGGCAATGCCGTTTTTGGGACGCATTAGACTCGCGATCATGAATCTCTTCGGAAGTGTTAAAACTGCGAGTTCCACTCTTGCACTGGTATTTTTATCCGGAGCCTGTCTTTGGGGTCAGATCCCCGATAACGGCCATGTCGCGCCCAAACCTGTGCCGCAAACGGCGCCTCCTCCCTCGGTTCCGGCGCCGGCGGCCAAGCCCCAGTCGGGCGTCGGTGGCAGCAGCGTGTTGATCGCGAAGCTCAAGGGTCTGGTCTTCGTGCCCACGCCCGCGGCGGTCGACAAGACCGGGACTGCGGCCAAGGGTATTGTTCTCAAAGGGGTCGTGGTGCCGTCGGAACCCGATTTCCGCAAACTGGCATCCTCTTACCTGGGCCAGCGCATCACCGGGGACAAACTCAATACCCTGATCAGCGACATCATCCTTTATTACCGCAATCATGACCGGCCCGTGATCGATGTGATCGTGCCCGAGCAGGAAATCACCAACGGCGGCCTCCAGGTTGTCCTGTTGGAAGGCAAGTTGGGCAAGGTCACCGTCACGGGCAACCGCTGGTTTTCCAGCAGTGAGATCGCCGATGGAATCGACGTCAAGCCCGGCGAATCGATCAGCCAAAGCAAGGTCCAGGGTGATCTCGATTGGCTGAACCAAAATCCGTTCCGCACCACCGATCTTGTTTATAATCCCGGAGAAAAGCTCGGGCAGACCGATCTCGTCCTGCAAACCCACGACCGGTTTCCTGTGCGCGTCTACGCCGGTTATGAAGACAGCGGCAATGCCCCGACTGGTTTCGACCGTTATCTGGCCGGGTTCAACTATGGTGACCTCTTCGGCATCGGCCAGCAGCTCAATTACCAATATACGATCAGCGGCGATGGGGAAAGTCTCCGGGCCCACGCGGGCAGTTACGTCATTCCGCTGCCGTGGCATAACACGCTCACTTTTTTCGGCAATTACGTCGATACCAAGGGAGAGGTGCCGCCGCTCATCGGGCTGATCGGACGCAGCTACCAAATCAGTGGACGCTACACGGTTCCACTGCCGACGTTCACCTTTTCTTCCGAGGTGAATTACAAACACGATTTCTCGGCCGGGTTTGACTACAAGTACAACAACAACTCGCTCGAATTCGGCGGTCTTAGCGCGGGCGACACGCTCTACGATATCGACCAGTTCGTGATGGGCTATACCGGGACGGAGAACGACCCCTACGGCCAGTTGACGATCAACGACCAACTCTACGTCAGCCCCGGCAACTGGGGCGGCAACAACAATGACGCCGCCTTCAACGCGACGCACGAGTTTGCGACCTCGGACTATGTTTACAACACGCTGATCCTGCAACGGCTCACCAAGTTGCCCGAGGATTGGACGCTGGTTTTGCGCGGCACGCTCCAAACGAGCAATGCCAACCTGATGCCGAGCGAGCAGTTGGGCTTTGGCGGTTACGATACCGTGCGGGGTTACGATGAGCGCGAGGTCAATGCCGACGACGGCTACATTTTCACCACCGAACTGCGCACGCCGCCCATCAGCTTCGGCGAACTTTTCGGTTCGCAGGTCGTGAAGGACCAGCTTCAGTTTCTCGGCTTTTGGGATTACGGCGCGGCCCACGACCACACGCTGCTGGCCGGTGAACCGAGCGAGACTCCGCTTTCGTCGCTCGGCTTTGGCGTGCGCTACAGCATCAACACCTATCTTTCCCTGCGCTATGATTATGGATTCCAGCTCCTGAGCACGGGCCTCGATAACGATCATGGTTCGCGCTCGGATCTCGGAATTGTCGTCAGCTACTGAAATAGCCCCATGCACCCCCAACCCCAACCAATCATGAATCGAAACTCACGCTTTTTTCGCTCCAGTAGCTCGCTCGCTTGCGTGCTGCTTGGTTTTCTCCTGATGGGCCTCAGCGCAACGGCCCTGCGCGCCGACACGGTCAAGGCAATCGTGGAGTCGGTCCATGGGACGGTCGAATTTGCGCCGCCGGGTTCAAGCTCGTTTGCGCCGCTTGGGAAGGGACAGGAACTCGCGGTCGGCAGCACGATCCGCACGGGCAGCGACGGATCGGCGATTATCCTGACGACGCCCGGATCGGGCATCAAGCTCGGCAGCGATTCCAACCTGCGCCTCAACGCGCTCGCGTTTGCGAAGTCGGGCTCGACGGTGACGCAACGCGAGGCGCATCTCCAACTGACATCGGGAGTGGTGAGCGCGCTGATCGATCCCTCCACGCCGAAGATCACTGATTTTCAGGTGCAGACGCCCGAGGGCTCCGCCGCCGCGCGCGGCACCTTCTACGCGGTGATGGTTTACCAGGGAAAGACCTACGTCAGCGTTGCGCATGGCAGGGTCGGGGCAATCGCCGATTCCAAGCACGAGCTTTGAGCCTTGCTTGCCGCGTCGGGTTTTAAATCACAACAGGTAAGAAACGCCCCGAAGCTCCCGGCAAGAGTTGCCTGTTTTGGGCATGAAACCGATAACGGCAACATTAGAATTCGATTTTAATCTTCGGAGAATTCGCTTTATTTTTTATAAATAGCTGGACGAAGAGCAGTCCAATGAGCATTCTTAGCTATTCGCTATCAGGTTGTTGCAGATGTTCGGCCCGCGCTTATTGTTTTTTGTGACTTTATTGTCCCGATGGGGTCATAACTTCTTGACGCTTGATGTGGCACTCCCTTTGCGTTCAACTCGGACAACGCTACTAAAAAGGAATCTATGAAATTTTGTCCTCTCTTGTTGTCGGCCTTACTGGGAATCGGTTACGCATTACCGGCAGCCGCCGGAACGGTGGCGCCACGTCAGTTGGAGGTTCTCATTCCGGAGTCTGCCGGCTTCAGTGCGCAGGACCGCGGCGTTCGCTTTCATACCCGGCTCCGGGTTTTGGTGGTTCCCAATGCCGCCGCTTCAACCACTTCACAATTTAACACGCCGCCCACGCTTCGCAGTGTCTACAGTCTTCCGTCCACGGGCGGTTCCAATGCGATAGCCATCGTGGATGCGTATCACTACCCGACTTCTCTGGCCGATTTCAACGCCTTCTCCGCCTATTTTGGATTGCCGAAGGAAACTTCGACCGTTGCCACTGCCGCAAATAAGACGTTTCAAGTTGTTTATGCACCCGGCTATCAGCCACAGTCGGGAGGTAATTTCATCGCCAGTTGGAACATGGAGGCCGCGTTGGATATCGAGTATGCGCATTCCATGGCGCCGAACGCCAAGATTTATTTGGTCGAAGCGGCCAGTGACTCCATGAGTGATCTCGATAACGCCGTGCGGGTCGCCGCCGCGGTGACGGGCGTGAAAGAGGTCTCGATGAGCTGGGGCGGCAGTGAAACATCCTATGAGGCGATGTTCTACGACCCCATTTTTACGGCTTCCGGCGTTGTCTATCTCGCCTCCGGCGGAGATTCGAGCGATGAAATGGAGTATCCGGCGGCCTCGCCCAATGTGGTCAGTTGCGGCGGCACGACCGTCAATCGTAGCACGACCGGCGTGTTCCTCAGCGAAACGGGTTGGAACGATACCGGTTGCGGTCCCAGCGTTTACGAACCTCGTCCCAGCTATCAAAGCGGAGTTGTCTCGGTCGTCGGCACCAAACGCGG
>Ga0182024_10015705_pt1 | contig 14453 bp, 9 predicted proteins | sample P32metaG_FD_120480 | JGI IMG/M metagenome (GOLD analysis project Ga0182024, IMG submission 120480) | Permafrost microbial communities from Stordalen Mire, Sweden - P3-2 metaG (Illumina Assembly) | ecosystem: Environmental > Terrestrial > Soil > Wetlands > Permafrost | place: Sweden: Stordalen... | reverse complement strand
ACTCTTTCCTGTCCTGAGCCTTCAAATGGAATGGCTTGGGTGGGCGGGCCATACCCAAGTATATGCCAAACATTCTCGATTAGAAATGTTGTTACGAATATCTTCAGGCGGTCAGAGACCTAGATCGTTCTTCGCCGCCCCCTCGATCGTCCATTCGAGCTTCCGGAGTTCTTTGATGAACTCCGCTCTGATGGGTACGACCCCATTCCCTTCCCCCCGTTTCTTACCGCTCTGTGGATGGATTGTGAACTTCCTGCTCCCGGCAGGCCAAGCGCATCGCTTCACTGCCGCGCGAATGGCGGCACGTGTCTTCGACCAATGTTTGGACACGGCATACGGCCCACAGTTAAGGATGGTTTCTACGTGGACAATTTTCACGAGACCTCCCGATAAAGCTTTGCGAGGAATCGGACAGGATCGACGCCGAGCGCGCGAGCAACTTCTCCAAATTCGACAACATCCAGACGACGTTCGCCCCGCTCGTACTTCGAAACGAATGACTGCGGGCGCTTTAGGCGCGAGGAGATCTCAGCCTGCGTAAGGCCGGCATCCTTGCGTGCTTGTAGAAGAAGGTGCTGAAATCGCCTATCGGCTTCATTTCTCAAGTTCCGACCCCGGAAGTTGAGCATAAAACCTCTAATGGGATAATCCCAAAGCCGGTTTGAACGCCATTCTCAACGCCTTGGCGAACGGGGAACATAGTGGTGGAAACAGTATTCCGCGGCAACTCCTTTCTGACGCTCGGTTCGCACCATTCGGCGAGGCCTCAATACTGCCGCCTCAACCGGCTACAATCGTATAAACAATGTCCCGATTCCTTCTCTTCACCCTCCTGGCCGCGGGTCTGGCCCCGAGTCTATCTGCCCAGAAGAAACCCATCACGCTCGAGACTTTGAATGAAGGCGGTCGCGGGGGCGGAGGAGGCGGCCGTGGCGGCGGTTCGATGTGGGCGCCGGACGGAAAAACCTTCGCTTTTCGCCAGGGTCGCTCGATCATGATCTATTCGCCCGCCACCAAGGCCTCGAAAGAACTGGTTTCGACCGACGCCATGGACGCCGCGGCCGTCAAAGGCCCTCCCGAAGACGGCGCGTTTGACTGGACCAATCGCCGCGCGAGCGCCGGCGGCATGCAGTGGTCGCAGAGCGGAAAAGAGCTGCTGTACGCGACCGGCGGCGACATTTTTCTGGTTCACGCCGATAGCGGAAAATGGGAGCAGATCACCAAAACGCCGGAGATCGAGCGCGAAGCCAAGCTTTCGCCCGATTCGAAGATGGTGGCCTTCCGCCGCGGCTATGATTTGTACGCAATCGATATCGTGACCGGGCACGAAAACCGGCTCACGCGCGGCGGAACCGAGACGCTGCGCAATGGCACGCTCGATTGGGTGTATCCGGAGGAGCTCGATCTGAGCACCGCGTTCTGGTGGTCGCCGGATTCGAAATCGATCGTCTACATGCAGTTCGACACCACCCGGGAGCCGCTGTTTCCGCACGAAGATTTGCTGCGCGTCCGCGCCCTCTATGAGCCGGAGCGCTATCCCCAATCCGGCGAAAACAATGCCGACGTTCACCTGGGCGTGGTCGCGGCCAGCGGCGGACCCACCAAGTGGCTGGAGGTCGGCGACACCCGCAATTCCTACCTGATCGCGCGCGCGGGATGGATGCCGGACGCGAAAAGCGTTTACGTGATTCGCACCAATCGCGTGCAGAATCGCCTCGAAATGCTCTCGATCGGCGTCGAATCGGGCGCGGCGTCCATCGTGTTTAAAGAAGCCGACCCGTACTGGATCAACCTGCACGGCGACGTCGAGTTTCTTCACGACGGCAAGCGTTTTCTCTGGACCAGCGAGCGCGACGGCTTCCGCCACATCTATCTTTACGCGAACGACGGCAAGGAGCTGAAACAGGTGACCAAGGGTCCCTGGGAGGTTCGCAACCTGGCGGCCGTGGATGAAAAGACCGGGCGCGTGTTCTTCACCTCAACCGAAGGCAGCTCGCTCGAAACGCATTTTTACAGCGCGAAGCTCGACGGCGGCGATAAGAAGCGCCTCGATACCGAGCCGGGCATGCACAGCGTTTCGATGGCGCCCGGCGGGTCATATTATCTCGACACCTTTTCGTCGCTCTCCGAGCCGCCGCAGACCGTCCTCCATTCCGGCGACGGCGCGGTGCTGGGCGTTTATCACGAGCAGAATCGCCGGCAGATGGAGGAATACGAGATCCTGACGAGTGAAATCGTGAGCTTCAAGGGTCCCGACGGGACGCAGCTCTTCGGGAAAGTGATCAAGCCGGCGGGATTTCAGCCGGGCAAAAAATACCCCGCCGTGGTGGACGTTTACGGCGGTCCGGGAGTCGGACTTCCGATCCATAATTCGTGGTCCGGAGTGTCGATCGACCAGGTTTACGCGCATCACGGCTACGTGGTGTGGCAGGCTGAGAATCGGGGCGGCCAGGGCCGCGGCCACGCGTTTGAAACCGCCATTTACAGGGCGCTCGGTCCAATTGAACTGGCGGATCAGGTTGCCGGAGTTAAGTATTTGATTTCGCTTGGGTATGTTGACTCCGCGAAGGTCGGGATTCACGGCTGGAGCTACGGCGGATTCATGACCTTGAATGCCGTGTTGAACGCGCCGGACGTGTTTCGATGCGGGATCGCCGGGGCGCCGGTCACGAGCTGGATGAACTACGACACAATCTACACCGAGCGCTACATGGGATTGCCCAGCGACAATAGCGAAGGGTACCGCTCGACCGCGCTTCCACCAAAAGCTAAGAATTTGAAGGCTAAACTCATGATAGTCCACAACTTCGAGGACGACAATGTGCTGTTTCAGAACACCCTTCAGATGATCGACGCCCTGGAACTCGCGGGCAAAGAGTTCGAGTTCATGTTGTATCCGCAGAAATCGCATGGCGTTGGCGGAGTGGCGGCGCGGCAGATGAACGCGAGCATGCTCGACTTCTTCGATCGGAACCTTAAGTAGACCGGGTCCGTCAAAAATTATTCAAGTGCATAAAACGCAAGTGTATAAAACGATTGTCTTGTTTTCGATCGCCTGGTTTTCGATGACTGGATCTGCGTGGGCGCAGTCTGCGCCCGCCGCGCCCGCGTTTACCATTTCGACGATTGCCGGCAGCGACGCGCCCGGATTTTCAGGCGACGGAGGCGCGGCGACTTCCGCACAGCTTTACCTCCCGTCCGGGGCGGTGTTTGCCGGCGGAAGCCTGTACATCGCGGACCAAGTGAACAATCGGGTGCGAATCGTCAGCGGCGGGAATATCAATACGCTCGCGGGGACCGGCACGCAAGGATACACCGGCGACGGCAGCGCGGCGTCGAATGCCGAATTGTTTGACCCGGTCGGCGTGGCGGTGGACGCAAAGGGCAACGTTTATGTTTCCGACAGCCGGAACCAGGTGGTTCGAATGATCACCACGGCCGGTGTAATCTCGACCTACGCGGGCAATAATGGCGAGGGCGCGGGGATCAGCGGCGATACCGGGGCGGCGAACCAGGCGCAGTTGGACAACCCGTCGGGGCTGGCGATCGATTCCAAGGGAAATTTGTATATCGCGGACACCACCAACAACAAGATCCGCATCGTGACCCCGGCCACCACCGAAATCAATACGTTCGCCGGGAACCTGTTCGGGGATTTCCTGGGCGACGGCGGCCCGGCGATCAGCGCCGAGCTGAATAATCCCGAAGGCGTGGCCGTGGATGCCGCGGGAAACATCTATATCGCCGATACCGCCAACAACCGCATCCGCATGGTGACGCTCGACGGCAATATTCATACCGTGGCCGGCAACGGCAATGCGGGATTCGCCGGCGACAAGGGCCAGGCGATCAACGCCGAGTTGAATAATCCCGAGGGCGTCGCGGTGGACGCGGCCGGCAACATCTACATCGCCGACACGTTCAATCAAAAAGTGCGCATGGTGCTGACCAACGGCGTGATCGTGACCATCGCGGGCACGGGAATCAGCGGATATTCGGGCGACGGCGGACCGGCGGCGCAAGGCCAGCTCAGTTTTCCCGGGTCGGTCTCGGTCGATTCGTCGGGCAACGTATATGTCTCCGACAGCGAAAATAACGTGATCCGGCAGCTCGCGCCATCGGCGGCGCCGGTCGGGCCGGGCGTTCCCTCGGTCGTGGGCGCGATCAGCGCGAGCGGATTCGGCGCATTTCCCGCCGTCGCTCTGGGAGGCTGGATCGAGATTTACGGATCGAACCTGGCGGCCGACACGCGGCTATGGGCTGCGGCCGACTTCAGCGGCGTAAACGCGCCGACCTCGCTCGATCGCACCACGGTCACCATCGGCGGGCAGCCGGCCTATATCGATTACGTGAGCCCGGGCCAGGTGAACGCGCAGGTTCCGACAGCCAACCTCGCGCCGGGGCCGCAAATGCTGACGGTCGAGAACGCAAACGGATCGAGCACCTCGTTTCAGGTCACCGTGAATCCGACGGAGCCGGGTTTATACGCGCCCGCGGCGTTGACCGTCGGCGGGAAGCCATACGTGGGCGCGGTATTCGCCGACATCGCCGCGACCACCTTCGTCGCGCCGCCCGGCACCGCGGCCGGCTTCACGTCCCAGCGCGCGCATCCCGGCGATACCATCGTGTTCTACGGAGTGGGATTCGGGCCCACCAGTCCGCCGATCCCGGCCGGCCAAATTACCCAGGGCTCGAACATGGTGACCGCGACGTTCACGGTCAGCATCGGCGGCGTTCCGGCGCAGGTTAATTATGCCGGACTCGCGCCGGGCGAAGTAGGGCTGTACCAGTTCAACGTGGTTGTGCCCCAGATCCCGTCAAGCGACGCCGCGCAGGTCGTGTTCACGCTTGGCGGGGTAGCGGGCACGCAGACGCTGTATACGTCGGTTCAGGACTAAGAACCGTTCTGACCGCAGATCCACGCCGATTCACGCGGATAAAACCTTCTGAATGGGCGTCCAAAGGAGTCCCGAATGGCCCTGCGACAGCTTGCGACAACAGCGGTCACTGCACTTATAGGGGGCGTAGTCGGCGCGCTGATAACATCATCGGTCCGGTCGCCGGAGCGAGGTAGCCTGGACAGCGTGTCCACTCACGAGATGCTCATCCTAGACAATGAGGGGCGCCCAGTCGCCCGCCTAGGGTCGGGCGGGGACGGCCCGACGCTTCGGTTCTTCGTCAATTCAGAGCCGGCCCTGGAAGTCGGCATCGACGCGACGGGCAAAAACAAGTTTATTCATTTCTTTGGAAAGCAACATCGAGTCGTCGCGGCTCTGAACAGTCTCCCGCCTGACGGCGAGTCCACCCTCTATCTGGGCGATGAACGCTGCCAAAGCCGTATAAGTCTTGGTGCCCTTCTAACCGACACGGACTTTGGGACTGAAAGCGTAGAGGACTGGGGCCTACAATTTAGGAAACCATGTTCCAACCAGATTCCTCTTAGCATCCTGATGCAACCGTCCCAAAACGGCTATCGGGCGCGTCTCAGAATCGAGCGCGAGAAGGGCGAGGCCTGGGTAGCGCCGTAAAGGACACCTTCAGCGTGAGGTGCAACGTCCATGAAACCATCCGAACTTATTGACAAACGAATCGCAGATCTTACGGACTGGCGCGGCAAAATGCTTGCCAAGCTTCGCCAAATCATTCATGACGCTGACCCCGAGATAATCGAGGAATGGAAATGGATGGGCAGTCCATGTTGGTCTCACGATGGACTAATCTCGGTGGCCAACGCTCACAAGGATAAGGTAAAACTGACCTTCTCTCAAGGCGCAAGCCTTCCAGATCCAGACAAGCTCTTCAACGCCGGCCTTGGAGGCAATAGGTGGCGAGCAATCGATTTCCACGAGGGTGACAGAATTAATGAGCGCGCTCTGAAAAATATGATCCGTGCTGCCGTGGCTCACAATCGTGCTGGGCTGAAGGGGAAAACCCCGGCAGATGTTCGCGGGATTCGGGCCAAAGTACACCAAAAATAGAAAACGCCTTCGGGCAATCCCGCGTAAAACCGATCGGCGTGAATCTGCGTTTATCTGCGGCCATGAATGCAGTCTACGGCGCGAAGCTCGACCGCGCCTGCACGCCCCAGTGCCCGTCCTTGAGCGTCACCACATAGAACGACGGGAACTTGCCGATTACTTTGCCGCTCGCATCGTAACGGACAAAGGTCACCGCGAAATGGACCTTGCCCGGCCCGCTCTGGATCACCTTCATCGACTCCCAACGGCTGTGATCCCAGGGCGCCAGGCGCTTGGCGTAATCCTGGCTTTCGCGCGCGAACTCCTCGGCATTCTGGTAGACGCGAACTTGATTGCTCGCCAGACGCACGTGCGGATAGTTGAGCGTCGCGGCCCAGCGCGCCGGGTCCTTCGAATTGAACGCGTCCATGAAGGCCGTCATCGCCTGACGCGCTTCCGTGTCCGGGTTTTGAGCGCGAAGCGCGGGCGCGATCATCGCGCACATCAAAAGGGCGGCCGCGCGCGCCATCATCGCGTCAGATCAATCCCGAGCTTCTTCATTTCCTCCGCGTAATAGCGCCGATGGAGCAGGTCCCACTCCTCGGTGCCTTCCGGGATTTCGCGCTTTTGCGACCGGATCTTGGTGCGCGCGGCGCGGTCGACCTTCTCTTCGGTCTGAAGCAGCTCGGTTGCGACCTTCACCAACTCGAGCCGCACGTCGTTGGGATCGCGCTTCAGGCGGAACTCGCGGCTTTTCCGCAGCGCGGCGACCACTTTGTGGGAAATATCGTTGATCTTGTCGCGCGACAGCTTCATCGCGTCGCCGGTATCGCGTCCCGCCGCGCGGATCACTTTTCGCTGCGTGATCAGGGTGTTTTTGATCCGGCGGAACATCTCCTGGTAGCTGACGCCCTCGCGCCGCATGTATTCGCTGTACTCGCTGAGCATGTCGCGCACTTCGTCATTCAGCCGATCCTCGACGGCGAGGTCTTCTTCAATGACGGCGGCGACGAACTCGGCGGCCAGTTGAAAGTCGGTGGTCTCAATCCATTGCGGTGTTAAGCGTTTGACAATCTGGCGCGAAACGTAATCAACGAACTCTCGTGCGAGCAGCATTCCCTCCCGTTCAGTTTAGCAGGCGCGCGCGCAAGACGTGGTTCAGCGTCGCGTCTTTGCTTGGCTGACGCACTGCGCGTACCAACCGCGCACGCTCAGAAATACCGTAACTTGACTATTCTCGGCGTTCCTCGAAAGGTATAGAATTTAAGTGGGTTTTTGAGCAAACCAAAGGTAAACCGATGGGCGCTGCGCGAAAATTCGAGCTGGACCGTCGTCTGGAGGCGTACTTCGCCACCCTCCGCGCACCAGCGTTGCGGGAGACGCTGAAACGCAGTGCCGGGAACTGGCAGATCTATGCAGCGGTTACCGGCTCGGCCATGGCGATGATGACAAGCGCCTCGGCAGCCATTATCGGCAGCGGCATCGGGGACATCGCGGCGGAGCCGATTGCCAGTGCCCGAACCGCCAAACCACCGCTCGCGAGCTCTAAGAACCTGCCGTCGGGGCCGACGATAAAACTGATACGCGGCGTCAGGTTGGTCATGGCGAAGGAGGATTCCGGAGCCGGATTTGTCGATGCCGCGAACGCGAAAAGCGCCCAGGCCAGCCAGGCCCCCTCCATTTCGCCCGGCGGCGTGGTTGCTCTTGATAGCAGGGTGAACACGATCCAGCCAGGCGAGTGGGTATCGATTTTCGGGAGCAACCTCGCGAGCGGAACCGCCTTCTGGAACGGCGACTTTCCCGTTTCGCTGGGCGGCACCAGCGTGACGATCAATGGTAAAGCCGCGTACATCATGTATGTCGGTCCCGGGCAGATCAACGTGCAGGCGCCGGACGACACCGCGACCGGTACGGTATCCGTAGTGGTTACCACCGGCGCCGGCGTAGCCACATCGACCGTGACTCTGAGCCCGTTTTCGCCGTCGTTCAACCTGCTTGACACGGTACACGTATCTGGAATCATTCTCAGGAACGGTTCGGGAGCTTACGGTGGTGGAACCTACGATATCCTCGGCCCGACGGGGACTTCCCTTGGCTATCCCACGGTGGCCGCGCAGGCAGGCGACAACGTTGAACTTTTCGCCGTCGGCTTCGGGCCGACCACTCCCGCCGTCCTGGCTGGGCAGGCGTTCTCCGGTGCAGCTCCCACTAACAGCCCGATCAACCTTTACATCAATGGTGTCCTCGTCAAGCCGACTTTCGTGGGACTCTCAAGCGCGGGTCTCTATCAGATCAATCTGACAGTTCCGCCCAGCCTTGGCCAGGGAGAAGTTCCCATTCAGGCTTTCGTCGGGGGAATGCAAACCCAAACTGGTGTGTTGTTTTCGCTGCAAATTGTTCCCGGCATTTACAGCGGCTCGGGTACTGGCGGAGCCGGGGGAGGGGGCGGAACAGGCGGCGTATTTGGAAGCGGATTTGGAGGCGGATCGGGGGGCGGATCCGGCGGCGGATCGGGAGGCGGATCGGTTGCATTCGGACCCAATAAGCCATACCAGCCCAAGCTCCGATTTCCGTCAAAGTAATCGCGTCTTGTGAGTGATTGAGAATCTGTTCGGGAGGGCTGATTCAATGATCTCCAGGGGAATGCTGTGGTTGATTGCGGCAGTGGGACTGTCGTCTGTTGCTTTTGGCCAAACTGAACCGAGGATAGCGCCCATACCGAGCGATCCTCTCGAAATGGTCACCGGTCCAATCCAGGTCGTCGACACACCCGCGGGTCGCGAAGCCGTGCTCCAGCTTCTTACGCGCGCGCGACAAATTACGCTTTGCGAAGTGCGGGCCAGGGTTACGATCTCAAGGTCAGCTTTACGGTAAACTCCGGCGGTCAAACGCAATATGACGGCGCGTGGGAAATGGAGGAAATGTTCGATCCCCAACAGGGACTCCGCTGGACCGCAACGGCTGCGGCCGGATTCACGACTACCCAGATTTCCTCGAACCAGATGTTTTACGCAGAAGGGACGGCGAGCAACATTCCGCTCCGCTTGCAGGAGGCGCGGGCAGCCCTGTTCGGCCCGATTGCGGCCCCGGGGAACGTCGACCTCCAGTCCATCCGAACGTCGACAGCTACCTTCAACGGCCGCGAACTGAGTTGCGTTTTGCACTCCGGTCCGGTAAACCCAGCGACTGCGGTGCCGGGGCGGCGATGGGAGGAATCCGAGGAGTGTGTCGATCCTGAATCCGGGTTGCTGGTGACGCATTCGGTGGTACCCGGACGCTACTACCATTACGAGTACTCGAACGCGCCGCAGCTTGCCGGTCACGTGTTGCCTCGACGCGTCATCGTGACTGAAGCCGGCAAGACCGTATCGGAGATCTCGGTTGATAGCCTGACGCAGCTTCCCGCGGCTGATCCCAGCCTGTTTGTTCCGACCGACGAGATGAAGGCGAGAGGACCCGCAATCGCGCTGCCCGGGGCGCAAAAAATCTCGCGCTTTTCTGGACGCGTTCCCTTCGCGTCCGGCGCGACGGCCCATCCGGTGTGTGTGTTTGGCCTGGTTACGGCCTCCGGACAGCTCGTCGAGGCGCACTCGTTACAACCGTCCGATCCGAACAGTCAAGCGGCGGTCGAAGCTGCAAAACGGATGAATTTCGCCGGCCCGGCGCCACTCGGAGTACGACCTCAGCAGCACTTCGTATTTGTCATCGAAAAATTTGTCTCTTCGCAAGCGCCTCTCCCTAATGAAAGGTGATGCTCGTCGAGGCCTCGAAATGCCGGTGATTCCGGTACTCCACCTCCACCCGCCACCGCCTGCCGGAGGAATAGAACACTACGAAATCGGCTGCGACTGGAAGCAAATGGGACTCATCTCCGATCTTCACGTAATCCCACGATACTTGTTCCTGCCTTTGAACAATCTCGAACTCCGCGGGAAATTCGCTGGCTTCTTCGTCCAATTGGATTACGTTGCCGCCCAAACCATCACTGACATCGTCGATGAAGACGTGCCCGGAGCGCGCGGGATTGTATCGCTGGTATTCAATATAGAAGGGGCCGAAGCATCCATCCGGCGGCGAATTGAACCGGTATTTCAGTAATTGCTTCCCGCGCACCTCCGCGCGCCCTTCGTACTCGATCGTGGTGGGACACTGCGGGTCGAATAGCGGTCGGATTTCGGCGCCGAAGCCGCCGCTCCATTTGAAGCCTGGAAGCGCCTGAAAAGGCCGATCCCACGGCTTGCGGTTCCTGCGGATTTGCTGCCGGACTGTGCGGCTCTCCTTGTAGGCGACCTCCGTATCGATGGTGTCCAGATAGCGCCATTGCGGCGACCTCGCGTCGCTGGTATACCGCTTGGCGGTTTCATCCGCCACGAAGTTGGGCATATTCGCGGCGTAATCCAGGTTGACCTCCCGCGCGCGCTCCAGTTTGGCGTGCGCCACGGCGTCCATATCGCCGGCCGCGGTCCGCTGCGGATCGGGTAGTTTCATGTTCGGCGCGGAAACCGCCTCGGTTGGGCGACTCAGAAGGTTTATCTCTTTGCGCCATGGCTCGAATTCGAGCCTGGTGGCCAGTTCCTGCGGCGAGGGCCGCCGCAAAAACCGAAGCTTCGTCAGTTCCAGGAATTGGTACCTGGAAGTATCCTCTTCCCAAACTGGCTGGATCGGCTTGCAGGTGATTTGCACCTGGTCGCCCAAGTTGTACTGAGCAGCGATCTTCGCCGGTGAGAGCAGGGGTGTGTTGGGGAGCCGGGCGTCAATCATCCTGCGATCGGCGAGCCTGACCGAGATGGATTCATGCCCGACCCGCTCCATGCTCCCCGAAAAAACGACGTCGGCGGCGAACCCGCGGCACGGCTGCAACAGAAATACCAGCGGGGTGAGCCTGGCCAAGCGCAGCCGCATATAGTCAGCTATATCATGATCCACGCGAAGCGGGAGGTATAATTCGATGTGCGCGCGGCCCGCGCCGCGTGTCCTCTTGGAATGGCCCCGCGTAAAGTTCTTCTGGCCGGCTGGGATGCCGCCGACTGGAAGGTCATCCGTCCGCTCATGGACGCCGGCAAAATGCCTAACGTCCAGCGCCTCGCCGGAAGCGGCGCCATGGCGCACCTCGCCACACTGCATCCGCCCCTCTCGCCCATGCTATGGACTTCCATCGCCACCGGAAAGCGGCCGTTCAAGCATGGCATCCACGGTTTCGCCGAGCCAACCCCGGACGGACGCGGCGTGCAGCCGGTCACGAACCTCTCGCGAAAATCGAAAGCGCTGTGGAACATTCTCAATCAGAACGATCTGCGGAGCGTGGTGATTGGCTGGTGGCCCAGCCATCCTGCCGAGCCGATCAACGGCGTGATGGTTTCAGACCATTACCACCGCGCTGGCGGGCCGCTCGAAGCGGGCTGGCCGCTGCCGGCGAATGCGGTTCATCCGCCGGAATTGGCCCAGACGCTGGCCGATCTGCGAGTGCATCCCGACCAACTGACGCCGCAGATGGTCGAGCCGTTCATTCCACTTGCCAGGGAAATCGATCAGGATAACGACCAGCGGCTGGCAGTGTTTCTGCGTACGCTCGCCGAATGCATGAGCGTGCAATCCGCCGCGATTTGGTTGCTCGAGAATCAGCCGTGGGATTTCTTCGCCGTCTACTACGACGCGATCGATCACTTCTGTCACGGCTTCATGAAATACCATCCGCCGCGGCAGTCCTGGATCGGAGAACGCGACTTCGAGCTGTACCACAACGTGGTCTCGATGGCGTATCAGTTCCACGATCAGATGTTGGGGACTCTGCTCGAACGCGCCGGCCCGGACAAGGGCAAAGACACCACCGTGATTCTCATGTCGGATCATGGCTTCCATCCGGATCACCTGCGCCCCGCATCCATTCCCGACATTCCCGCCGGGCCCGCGATCGAGCACCGCGATTTCGGCATCCTCGCCATGAGCGGGCCAGGCATAAAGCCAGGCATCAGAAAGCCAGGCGGAAAAGGCGAATGGCTGCACGGCGCATCGGTGCTCGACATCGCGCCCACCATCCTGACGCTTTACGGACTCGCCGTCGGCGAAGATATGGACGGCAAGGTGCTTTCACAGGCCTTCGTCGAAACGCCGGCTATAGGATTCATTCCGAGCTGGGAACACGTTTCGGGCGAGGATGGACGCCATCCGCCGCATACGCGGCTCGACCCCGTAGCGGCGCACGCCGCGCTCGAGCAGATGATCGCGATGGGGTATATCGAACGGCCGGACGAAAATCGCGAAGTAGCCGTCGAGAAGACCATTCGCGAGCTGCGCTATAACCTGGGCGAAGCCTACCAGGACGCCGGCCGGCACTTTGAAGCGCACGAGATTTTCACCGGGCTCTATGCCGCCGATCCCGATGAGCAGCGCTTCGCGGTGCGGCTGTTCGTTTCCTGCCAGGCGCTGGGCCTGCATAAGGGGATGCACGAGGAGATGCGGCGCATTGTCGACGACCTCGACGGCCGCCGGCGGGCGCTGTTTGAAGAGGCGAAGACGAAGATGGAGGAGTTACGCGGCGAAGAATCGCTCAGCGAAGCCGATCGCCGCGAGCTGGCACGCTGGCGTAATCTGGCGCGCTACCAGCCGTCCGTGGTGGATTATCTGAAAGCGCAGATATTGACGGCGGAAAAGCGGTATCCAGAAGCGCTGGCCGCGCTCGAGCGCGTGACGGAAGCGCACCCGGTGCGGCCGGGCCTGTTCCTCGAAACCGGCGATCTATATCTACGCCTGCGCCGCTGGCGCGACGCGCAGCAAGTCTATGAACAGGCGCTGGCGATCGATCCCGATAACGCCCATGCGTATCTCGGCGTGTGCCGAATCGCTCTGCACGCAAGGAAATTCAGCCTTGCCGCGCAATCGGCTCTCGATGCGATCGAGAGGATTTATCATCATCCGCTCGCCCATTTTCTGCTGGGGCTCGCATTAACCGGGATGAAGGAATACTCGCGGGCGGCCGAAGCGTTCCGCGCGGCCATTTCCTTCAATCCGAATTTTCCGGAAGCGCACATTCGACTCGCCGCTTTGCTCGAAAAGCACCTCGGCGACGCCGAATCCGCGCGAGAGCACCGGCGCCTTGCGCGACGTATGAGCCGCACGACCACGCACCCCGGTCGCCCGTCGGTAGCTGAAACCGTGGAGAGTGCTGCTGTTTACAATCCACCCTCGACGCCGGTCACGGCGGAAATGCCGCCGGTCGCCGAGTCCCTGATCGTGGTGACCGGCTTGCCGCGCTCGGGAACTTCCATGCTGATGCAAATGCTGGCCGCCGGTGGCATGGTGGTTCTCTCGGACGGATTGCGCGAAGCGGATGAGGACAATCCGCGCGGCTATCTCGAATTTGAGCCGGTGAAGAACCTGCTGAAGGATTCGAAGTGGCTATTCGAGCAGCGGGGAAAAGTGATCAAAATTGTCGCCCCGCTGCTGGCCGCTTTGCCGGCGGGCCTGCCCTGCCGCGTGATCCTCAGCGAGCGCGATCTCGATGAGGTGCTCGATTCGCAGCAACGCATGCTGATACGCCGTAATCAGCCGCTAGCCGCGACGCCGGAACGCCGCCGGATGCTCAAAGACGAATATTCGCGCACGCTTGGCCGCGTGAAAGCGATGCTGGCACGTCGCCCCGCTACCCAAACTCTGGCGGTGGAACACAGCCTTGCGATTTCCGATCCGCTCCTCACCGCCGCGAAAGTGAACCAGTTTCTGGGCGGCGGACTTGACGTGGCGAAGATGGCGGCGGCGATCGATGCCACTCTCCATAGAAACCGCGCGGGAATCTCCAGTTAGACCATTTGGCCCGGCGCCTCCACATCGATAGTAACCAGACTGAAATGTGGTGTAGAATACCAACAAGTTTGTTTCGGGATGTTTGAGTAAGGCGCCGCCGGGCGGGACTCGAGCGGCTTCCAAAAAAGGGGTGTCAAGTGAGATCTATTCTTATCGCAATTGCTATGTGCACCGTTCTTGTGTCCAGCGCATTGTTTGCGCAGGACATCACGGGATCTATCGCGGGGACGGTGCAGGACCCGTCGGGCGCGGGCGTTCCGGACGTCAAAGTCACGATTAAGAATACGGACAGGAACGTGGTGCTCCGTACGCTCGCGACGGATGCCGGCGGAAACTATTCGGCCACGCTGCTCGATGTGGGTCATTATTCGGTAACCGCGGAGTCGAAGGGGTTCAACCGCGCGATCGAGAAGGACATCAATTTGAATGTCAATGACCATCTGACGGTGAACGTAAAGCTCCAGGTCGGCGACGTCCAGCAGGAAGTGACGGTAGAGGCGTCGCCGTTGCAGGTCCAGTTGCAAGCAGGCGCGGAGCAGAGCACCACCATCAACGGTACGCAGATTCGCGAACTGGCGCTGGTGACGCGCAACTACGAGCAACTGGTTCAGCTGATGCCGGGCGTGAGCTCAGGCTCGGTGGATCAGCTTTACGTGGGCGTTTCCGAGCCATCGGGGCTGGCGGCGACGATTCCGT
>Ga0182024_10015704_pt1 | contig 14456 bp, 14 predicted proteins | sample P32metaG_FD_120480 | JGI IMG/M metagenome (GOLD analysis project Ga0182024, IMG submission 120480) | Permafrost microbial communities from Stordalen Mire, Sweden - P3-2 metaG (Illumina Assembly) | ecosystem: Environmental > Terrestrial > Soil > Wetlands > Permafrost | place: Sweden: Stordalen... | reverse complement strand
GATAGGTAACGTCAGTGTGCTTAAAGCTGCGTTTGATGCTGAAAACCAGAACTCCAGCAATCATCACCGCACCCAAAATGTCCAGAAACACTCCCATCTCCACCATCATGGGCAGCCCTTTGGTTTGCGTCAAAGCAAACAGATATAGTCCATTCTCGAGAGTGATAAAGCCGACAATCTGACTTAAGGCAAATCTTCTCGTCAACATCATCAGCAATCCGCTGAACAATAAAGAGATGCCGGCAGTAGCGGTACCAATGACGACGCCGCCCGGTGAGATAGGCGGCAACTGTTTGGAGACAAAATAGCTCAAGCCGAAGAGGGCGATACTTATGTGCATGGCTAAGGGAGCTGGCAAAATCACCCCGGGATCGCGCTCGACATCAATTCTACGAGCAATCCAATTGAGAAACAGGGGCACCACGATAGCGCGCTCCAAAAACAAGGCGCCGGCAATGATGTAAAAGTGATTCTCGTGGTAGCTATAGGCGAAGATGGCCGTAGCAACTGAAATTAACCAGGTTTGCAAGCAATACATCCAGAGATTGAAACGCAGGTAGTTGGAGCCCAAGGTCAGTATTGCAACGACGGCGGCCATCATGCCCACCACTTCATAGATGGTGACTTGCATAGCTGCCTCCTATTAGTGCACTGGCGGAGGCAAACATGCTCATCGTCAAAGCGTAAGCAATAAACTCGGGAACTCGTCTCCACTGCAGCTTGACCAAAGTCGATTCAATTAAGGCAGTGAGAACGGCAAAAGCAAACGGTCCGGCAACGCTTAATACTGTCAGCGACGTTGGATCAAGAACCAGGTGTTGCGCGTGCGTGAAAAAAGTGAGAGCGTGAAGCAAACATTGAACGCACAAACCGTACAAAACCGTGAGGCGGATTGCGTGAGCATATTCAATCAAAGCCAGATTCTTGCCGGAATTTTCCAGAATCATGGCCTCATGAATCATGGTCAGCTCCAGATGCGTGTTGGGATCATCCACAGGCATGCGTGAAAGCTCTGCCAGGCTGCAAAGGAACAAGCCCACAGCCGCTGACAGCCAGACGGGCAAGTAGTACACAGTACAACTTGTGGAAAAATCGAAGATAGCTCCCAGGCTCGTTGATTTGGCGATAAAGCCCAGAGAGACGAGAATTACAAAGATTGCCGGTTCAAGCAAAAGAGATACATGCGCCTCTCTGCTTGCCGCCATAGCACCAAATGGGCTACCACAGTCAAACGCGCTCAAGAGCGTCGAATATTTCAAAAGGGCGAAAAGGTAGAGCAAGAGAAAGAGATCATCGCCGGCAAAGTGAGGTTTGAAGGAAAGCCAGGGCAAGATGCAAGCAGCAATGAGCATGACGGAGATATTCATGGCGCTGCTCAACTGAAATATCCAGGTCGTAGTTTTACTGATCGTCTGATGCTTTTTAAACAGTTTCAACAAATCGTGAAAGGGCTGTTCAAAGCGAGCGCCCATGCGATTTTGCAAGCGCGCCTTGGTTTTGCGAATGACGCCAATCATCAAAGGCGGCATAAGAACAGTACAGGCAGCAAAAAGAATATTATCAAAAATCATCGCTGCACAATTAATCCTGCCAGCATAAGGGCGACGAGAGTGAAAAGAATGTAGCTGAGATACAAGTGCACGCTGCCTGCCTGCATGATCTGCATGCATTTGCCCAACCAGCGAAAGAATTTGGCAATCGGTCCGTAAAATCGAGTCTCCAAAAGCTGCGTAACTGCTGTTTCTACTGAGATAGACTCCGGAAAATGCCGCCTGTCCTTGCCGCCAATCACCGATGTGAGGTGATATTGCAACAATGGAGCAAATGTCATGGCAAAAGTATCAGCGAAGCTTGTCGCTGTTCCTTGCATACGGCCGGATAGATGCCCGGCTCCACAGTCCCAGGTGCTGTAAGAGCGGATCTCGGATTTGCGACCGTTTAGCCAAAAAACGTACAAGATAGTGACGAGGAAAACCAGAGAAAAGGCAACAAAATCCATGCGCAATGTGTAAAGTGGCTCCACGCTGGGAGCATTGGCATAGACAAGCGAGCAGATACTTTGCAGTTTTGACAAAATCCAGGGAGTACTGACCCCCAGCCCCACACAAGCGACAGCCGGAATCGCTTGGCCGGCAAGCATGAAGGGTGTGCACTCAGTAGCGTGATCGGAATCTGAGCTGCGCGAGCGACCCAGAAAAATTATCCCCGTCGCCTTTGTGAAGCAGGCCAGGGCCAGCCCGCTAACAAGAGCAAGAACGCCAATCGATACAAAGCAGACTCCACTTAAGATCAGAGACTGGTTAGCACAGGCTAACCTGAACAAGCTTTGATAGATGAGCCATTTGCTGCTGAAACCGTTCAGGGGCGGCAGCGAACACACTGCCAGAGTGCCTATAGTGAAAAGAATCATGGTGCCGGGCATCTTCTTGCCCAATCCACCGACCCTTTCCAAATTGCGAGTGTGCGCACAGACATCGATTGCTCCCGCTGCCAGGAACAGCAAGCACTTGAAGAGCCCATGGTTAATGGTATGGAAGAGTGCACCGGCAAGGGCCAGCGCAGCCAGAAGCGGCATATTGTAGTAATTGGCAATCAAGGACAATGAGATGCCGATCAAAATGATGCCCATGTTTTCGATGCTGGAATATGCCAGCAAGCATTTCAGATCGTTTTGCATGAGAGCATAAAGAATTCCCCAAAACGCGGAAATCACGCCCAGAACCAAGAGGGCGAAAATCAGTATGGGAGAGCTGAGACCGGGCATTATGAGCAAACGGATGATGGCATAAATAGACATTTTTATCATGCATCCGCTCATCAGGGCTGATACCGGCGCCGGTGCGGCAGGGTGAGCGTAAGGCAGCCAGGAATGAAATGGCCAAACGCCGCCCTTGATACAAAGAGCCACCATAATCATCGCCGCTGGTATCACGGTAGCGTGGTGGGAAAGGTTCCAGGTGTTGAAGTCCCAGTTGCCCGAAAGAGCATGCAACCAGAGGAAGGCACCAATCAGCAAGGTGGTTGAGATTCTGGTGGCGCCCAAATAAATGAATGCTGCTCTTTTACACTCGTTGCTGGCCAGATCGGAAGCAATGAGGAGGGCAGATGCAAGAGCGACTATCTCCCAGAAGAGTAGAAAAGTGATGGCGTTGGCAGCGACAATTACCCCGACCATTCCGATAATGAAGAAAAACACCAACACCCAGTACAAACGTAAATTGCATTTCTTTTCCAGATGTTGAAGATAGCCTGGTGAAAAGAAAGAGATGGAGATTGTCGCAAGTGCAATCAACGCCACAAACAGTGACGATAAAGCATCGATATGATTGCTCAAGGGCGCCACAGCGAGAAAAATCGGCCAGGCTGCTTGCCAGGTATATTGCAAGTGCCAGCCTGAAGCGGCTGAGAACAAGAGAGCAAGCCCACCAGCACACAGTGCAGCGGCCATATAATTATGTTTCAAGCTACCGCGCCAGAGCGTAGCAACCAAACAAGTCAAGAGAAAAAAGATTATGGTTGCGTCCAAGAGGGTTGCAGCTAAGGGCATCCGGGTCCAACCATCCTCTTAAGCGATTGTCTTATTTGATCTTTTGCTCTTGCTCAATAGGCTATCGCCGTGCCACACGTGTGTCAATAATGCCGCAGTTCATAATTCTAAGCTCGCACAATGCGCGGGCTCGCCTAACCTTGGCGCATTCGCGCTTTGCTTCGGGCGCGCCCTTCCTTAGCCTGACCAGTCACTGTTTTGCCACAAAGATGGCTAGTCAACAGGGCAAGGCTGCTTCCTGATCAGATCTTTTATTTGCCAGGCCAGATCGCCGGGTCTGCTAGGCAATCTGTTTTGCAGGCGGATCAATCTGTCTGATACCTGATCATCGCTTGGTCTAAGAGCGTGTGCCTTGGCGAAGTAGGTGAGAGCTTTATCGTATTGCTGATAATAGAGTTCCAGATTGTTAGCCAATCTCACACAAGCTTCGTAGTTGTCGGGGTCGAGTTTGAGAACTTTCGAATATTCACGTGTAGCCAAATCGCGGAAGCCTCTTACTTCCAACATATTGGCTAAATGAAGGTGCATGTAAGGATTTTTCATGAGCATATCAAGCCGATCGCTGAAGGCAGGCACCTGGGCGCGAACCATCGCTGGTGGCAAGTTTATGATCAGCTGATTCAAAAGCCACGTCACATCGCGATCTTCACTGTACTGATCGGTTGCCACCGCATATGCCACCACTGCCGGCTCCAGAGCAGCGGGCAAACGTCCGGTGAGATATAAGGCTTGCGAATAAGTTTTGGCAAAACCAGGCTTGAGACTGAAAATCTGAAACGACATGCGCAAAGGGTCCAGTGCTTCCGGAAAGCGCCTCATGGAGAACAGCGCCATACCTTTGACGGCATTGGCGTTGGCATAGTTGGGGTGTTTATTCAGCTCTTCCTGGGCAAGTTGCAAGGCTTGCTCATATCTCTTCTGACTGAGACGCACCTTTGCCAAGCCAACTCCCAGACCTTGAATATTCTTGTTGCCCGACTGAGCCTGGAGGAAGCTTTTTTCTGCCATCCTCATGTCGCCTTTGTTAAGGAAATAATTTCCCACCCAGTATGTTATTTCAGGATCGTTGGGGAAGCGGGTGTGGGCGGCGTTCAGCAAGCGCAGAGCGGGCTCGGACTGATTGACGCCGATCAAAGCCTTGACCAGCTGAATTACTGCTTTCGGGCTCTCAGGACCATAGGCGACAGCCAATTTGTACTGTTCAATAGCGTCGTTAGGCAACCCTGCTTTATCTAGAGCGGCACCCATCAACAGGCGAGGACGATAATATTTGGCATCTTTGCCGATCAGTGCTTGTATCGCTTTTAGCGTTGATTCCGAAGGCGGCTTGTTGACCAGCTCTGCTTGCAGTTGGTCCAGACGAGCATCTATGGCAGCTCTGCCAGGCTCATTTTGGGCTTGCAACGGTAAGGGGGCAAGCAAAGCCAGACTAAGGGTGAACCCGAAAAAAATGGAGCGTTTGGGCATTTTATTCAAATAAGATTTGGTTAATTTGGGATGATCATCTTTGTCAATGCCAATTCTAGCGCTTTGCGGCAGGGTCGGCATTTGGCAGTCCCTCGCTTAGGGCTTATTATCCGGGGGTATAATGAATTTACCTTTATATTTATCAACATAGCCCGCAATTGGTAAAGCGTTACAGGTCCTTCCCCGAGAACCTAACGTCAATGGAGTTTACTAATGAAGTTCTACCGCAAAAGAACTGCTCGATCAAAGTTTTACCGCAAAGCAACTGGCGGCTCCGAGATGGCCGAGATGGGACCGGCCATGCTGATTATCTTCGTTATCATCCTCGTGCCGATGCTTGACCTCCTTTACCTTGCTTGCGCCTATGCCGCCGGTTGGTACTGCAATCACCTGTCTGTACGGGAAGTGTGCTGCAGGCAGCCAACCCAGTTCCAAGCTGCCGGAGACGCCGCTCTAGGTGCCTGGGAAAATTCAGGTCTGTGCGGTTTTATTCACGCCTCCAACATCACCAATACGGTCACCTTTGAAGATGCAGGGGCCAATGCGGTTCCTGCTACGGCCACAAATATCGCCTATTGTCTGGTTGCGACAAACATGACAATACAACCGTGGTTGCCGATTCCATTTTTGACTCAGGTGGCCGGTATCAATGCTCCCATTAACTTCACCTTCAGTGCGCAGAGACCGCAGGAAGAAAAGGGATTGAATTAGGATTCTAAAGCGAGAGGGACGAGAAAAAGTCGATGAGCACGTGGCAGAGAGGAAAAAAGGGAAGCAGTCTCGTTGAAACGACAGTGGGACTGATTGTCTTGATTCCAGTTGTCTTAGCCTTGATCGACGTGGCAGCGCTGGTAATTGCTCAAACTGAGAATGACAAATTAGCCAAAGCTTGTGCCAGAGCTGCTGCAGAACAGCCGACCGTGCCCGCTGGCGGTCAAGCAGCGTCAGCCAATCTGGTTATGGCCAACCAGTCTGTCTCAACGCTTTTGCAGCCTCAGGGTAATCCCGTCACAGACAACCCCTCACCAGGGTTGGTGCGCTGCACCACCACGATCAAATGCAATTTACCGGTGCCAGTGCCTCTTGGCGGACCGTCATTTATCAACTTCATTGCTGTTGATATCGAGCCGGTGGTGGGAGAACTACCACAGTAGTTCCGTCACAGCTGACTTCAAACTGACATACTGCTCTGGCAAATCGCTATCACGTTGCCCTCATGGATCATGGATCCATTGCCTGCTGGTGCGGAGCCAGTCAATCCCGATCTGGCCGGCAGTATAGTGATCCTCGAACATAAAGGCGATAAGGCTAGCGACCAGTCCGAATCCAACAGTGGCGGAATCGCACACCACCGAATCCAACAGCGGCTCCGACAGCAGGGCATCCGACGCCAGCCGATTTGACACGCCTGTATCTAGCTTGAGCCCATGGTGGTACTATCCGTGGTTCGAGCATCAGAATTTGGCGATCATCAAGCTGAAGCGTTCTCGTCGTCGATCGGCGGCGGCAGTTACGATTTCACTTACACTGTACGCGCCACCACCGCCGGCAGTTACATCGTGCCACCGGCAAAGGCGGAAGGAATGTACGCCCCGGAAACATTCGGTCGCACAGCCACGGATCATGTGGTCGTCGATTAACTCACCGCCAACTCACCCCTTGTGTTGCGATGTGCAGGACCAGGGCAGTGGCAACCTGAGTCCAACCACGCGTTTAATCAGTTCGGTGGCATCCGCCTGTGAAAAGTTGAACGTTGAACGTTCAACGTTCAACCTTATATAAATCCTAAAAGGTTTGAACTGTAAAGCTTTTGGGATTTTGGGGAAACTCACTCGCGGATTGACAGAAAACATGGAGCCAAAAAAGATTGTGCTGCAATGCTTTTAGGGATCGGTCGTCATTTTAGTGTCGTAAATTCCTTACGTATCCCAAAACCAATGCCTGGCAATATTTTTGGAAGTCCAGTCAGACTTTACTGAAAAATCGAACAATACAACAATGCTGGAAATGCTTGTACTGCAATATTTTTAAGGATTATGTATCGTTGAACGTTCAACGTTCAACGTGATCCGTTACATCGACGATCTACATGCCCTCGTGGCCCAAACACTTTCTGGAGATCACCGTCTTACAAAAATCGCCCTGGACCAGTGCGCTTCTACAATAGACGTCCGAGCTCGAAAATCTAGAATTAAGTCGCACAATTCCTATGACTCAATTGCCGATTTTGGGAATGAGAAACTCCGGCACTTTGTCGATTGGCTGATCTTCCATGTCTTTGGTATCCAAATCTGGCAGACCTTCTTTTGCTTTGGCCATAATCTTATCTTTGCCTGTCTTGCTAGAGTCATAAATGATCGATGCCGCGTAGGGTGGTTTCAGCTGCACTGCCACTTTCACCACCCCTGGTACCGTGCCCACTCTCTTTTGGATGCCTAACAGACAAACGGCACAACTTTTTCCGATCACCTTAAAATCCATCCGGTGAAGAGCAGCCGCATTGTAACTGGCTTTGGATGACGTGCTGGCGGTCATATGTTCGCCGGAGATTGTCGCACCAGATTTCGTTTTCGGAGCTTCGCCGTAGGCAAAAGGACTGCTGGCCAAAAGCCATGTGCAGGCAAAAGAGATCATCAGTCTTCGATACATGATTCCTCCGAGCGTTTTCAGATCCTTACTTATGCAGGCGGGACGCCTGCGCTCCCGGGCGCAAAATCAGCCAGCCTTGCTTTCTCCAGAGCCGCCCCGATTGATACTTCATATGGTGCTCTGAGAACACCATATTCAGTGATAATGCCTGCGATCAATTTGTTAGGTGTCACATCGAAAGCCGGATTATAGGCATGAGCACCCGTCATGGTCATTTTTTCCTTGCCAAAATTGGTTATCTCTTGCGTGTCTCTTTCCTCAATTGGAATTTCGGCTCCGCTTTTAATTTTTGCATCGACAGTGGAAAGTGGCGCAGCGATGTAAAACGGCACCGTATGAAACTGAGCGACAACGGCTAGATTGTAGGTGCCTATCTTGTTTGCCGTATCCCCATTCATAGCGATCCGGTCTGCACCGGTAATCACTACCTGCACTTTACCTGAGGCCATCACGTGTCCGGACATTGAATCGCAGATTAATGTATATGGGATGCGATCCTGATGCAATTCCCAGACCGTCAGTTTTGATCCTTGGTTGCGAGGTCTTGTCTCATCCACATAGACCTGAGGGTTAAGACCACGCATGGCAGCCGAGCGAATCACCCCAAGTGCGGTGCCCCAGCCGCATGCCGCCAGTGGTCCGGCATTGCAGTGGGTGAGAATGGCATCATTGGCTTCGATTAGTTCAGCGCCAAAGTCGCTCAGGCGTTTATTGATGGCAATGTGATCCTTGAGCATGGTTTGCGCCGCCCACACAGCCATTTCAGCTGCGTCGCCAGCGTTAGCTAAGGCCGCTTGATCTGCGAAAACTGCCTGGAAAAGTTTGTCGGTTGCCCAGCGCAGATTCACTGCCGTTGGCCGCGTCGCTTGCAGTCGCAAGCGAGCGTCGTTCAGACCGGCCTTGATCGAGTCAATCGGCGGGTCGCTTTTGGCCAAGCGCACGGCTTGTGCAGCCAACCCAAAGGCCGCAGCTACTCCAATTGAAGGAGCCCCGCGAACTACCATCTCTTTAATGGCGAAACACATGTCGGAAAGCTCGGTGGCGTCGAAGTATTCAAGACTCTCGGGCAAGAGGCGTTGATCGAGCAAGAGCACACGCCCGTCTTCGAAACGAAGCGGCATCACTCCGGCATTTTGAATTTTTTCAGGCGATTGAATCATCATTTCCTCTTCTTGGGGGTCTGGAAGCTGATTGTATCAAGATGTGCCCAGCGCAGCACAGGACAGCACAAAGACTCAACGGCGCCGCTTGTTTGATAAGCAGCGCCGTCTCAATGTCTTAATGTATCTCAATCCAAGAGAGTTCTATTTCTTGGTCGGGTCTTTCTCTTTCTCTCTCGTTCTCAAGAACTCAGGAATGTCGAGAATATCGCTGGCGATTTTCCTGAATTCATTAGGGCCTGAACTGCCGCTGTTCGGATTCGGCGGCGGTGTCTGCCGCTGCTGTGGCTCAGGCTGAGGTTGGCGATGAGGTGTGGTTCTATGAGGATTGTTCGGTCCCTGGGCGACCATATCGAAGCCGGTGGCTATGACCGTGATCAGCACTTCGCCGTGCAGTCTATCGTCGAGCACCGCACCAAATATGATGTTGGCGTCGTCGGAGACAGCCGAATAGATGACATTGGCTGCTTCTTGCACTTCGTGCAGAGTCAGATCGGGGCCGCCCGTGACACTGAAGATCACTCCAGAGGCACCATCTATGGTGGTTTCAAGCAGCGGGCTGTTGATGGCATTGCGGGCTGCTTCCACAGCTCTGCCTTCACCTGTGGCTCTGCCCACTCCCATCAAAGCAGAACCTGCGGTTTGCATGACCGCTTTGACATCGGCGAAATCAACGTTGATCAAGCCCGGCACTGTAATGATGTCTGAGATGCCTTGCACGCCTTGCATCAAGACTTTGTCTGCTTCCACAAATGCTTCCTGCATTGACGCCCGGTGGTCGACAACTTCCAGAAGTCTCTGGTTGGGAATAACAATCAAGGTGTCAACGCGACTCTTAATCTCGTTGATACCGCCATCGGCCTGGTTGCTTCGGCGTTTGCCTTCAAATAAGAAGGGACGTGATACCACACCGACCGTCAGGGCACCGATCTCTCTGGCCACTTCAGCCACAATAGGAGCTGCACCAGTTCCGGTGCCGCCGCCCATGCCGGCTGCGATGAAGACCATATCAGCCCCTTGCAAGGCAGCCACTATATCTTCGCGGCTCTCTTCGGCTGCTTTTGTGCCCACCGACGGATTGCCGCCCGCTCCTAGCCCTCTGGTCAGCTTGGCACCGATTTGCAAGCGGTTTTTCGCTGCTGCCAGCTCAAGAGCCTGAGCATCAGTGTTGCATGACCAGAACTCGACTCCGTTCAATCCCGCCGCAATCATGCGATTGACAGCGTTGGAGCCGGCACCACCGACGCCAATTACTTTGATGTTGGCTTTTACATCCAATCTGTTAGCCTTGTCGGTCTTTTCCGCTCGCTCAAGCACAGCTAGTGAACCTCGTTTTTAGGTCTTTCGATGAAGTTTCAGTCTGGCGATGAATCATTAAGAACCGCTTACGAAGCGCTTGCAAGCGCACCCAAAGTGGTCCATCGATCACCGTTCCGGTTATGGTACGGGGTATCTATTCGATTTGCAAGGTTGCCCTATAACTTATGTATGCAAGCATTTACACTGACTACGGCGCCAGGCGAATGCTGCGAAGGGTTGCCATTAGATATGTTCCTTGCGCCTGTATGCCCCAAAATTATCTAACCGCCTTATATAAGAATTTCCAAAGGCAGCCTGCGAGCTACTTATTCTTGTCGGAGGCGGCTTTGATTTTTTGCAATGTTGTTTTATATATCTTGTCGCCTGGCGCTAGCTCACAGGCAGTTTGAGCCATTTTGAGGGCGGCGGGGAAGTCGCCTTCGGCTGCCGTCACCCCCGCTAACATGTGGAAGGCCTCGGCATTTTTGCCATCTAGCTCCACACAGCGGTGCAAATTGGTGAGCGCTTGCTTTCTGTCGCCCGTTAAGGCGTAGGCGCTACCAAGATAAAAAAGCACGTCCGGATCTGAAGGGGTCAACTCCAGAGCTTTCTTCTCTTCTGCCAACTGCCCTTCAAGATCTTGCTTCATACCCAGTGCCGCGCCCAGGTCTCTGTGGGCAGGACCGTATTGGGGGTTGAGTTTGATTGACTGTCTGAACTCGGCGATACTGTCTTCGTTCTTTTGCAATCTCGACAGAACCTGCCCCAGCCTGTAGTGCACCTCTGAATCATTAGGCTCCAGGCGGCAGGCACTCTTCAGGGCGCTGAGAGCACCATTGGCATCACCTTTGCGGATCAAAGCTCTGGCCAGCCCTACGTAACCTTCGCCGTTGTCCGGACTGAGCTTGATCGCCTGCTTAAACTCATTTTCCGCCCCATTTAAATCGCCTGACATGAGATAGGCGCGAGCCAGGTTCAGTCTGGTTTTTGGATTGTTGGGATTGGCCTCAATGCCGGCTTTACATCGAATGATGGCATCTTGTATATCGTTTTGATCTTGCTTGTTGGCGGCGCCAACGGAAGGCACTGCCAGAAGCAGTGCAGCTGCCAGAATCCACATAAGCCTCATTAATAGCACCTCTTGTTCTCAATACCGGCGGGCAGCCACTGTCGGTGCCACCAGCTTTTCTGGTCCGTCCAATTGATTTAACGGAGCAGCCAGCCTTCGAATCATTATATTTGAGGTCTATCATCAGGAAATTTGCCTCCTAAATTAAAGCGCGTTAACTATTGGATTAACAGGTAAACTCTCCTTTGTAGAGTCCTTTTTCTGTTCGTTGTCAAAGGTTAACCATGGGACCGGAAACCTATCTTTTTGCCAATGAGTACACCATTTTCTGGAAAGTCATTTTCCCCCCCTTCATCTATTGTGTGCACGGTTGGTTTGCGACAAAAATGGCGATTGCCGCACTATTTCGCCCTTACGATCCTCACTACTTATTTGGTTATCAGCTACCTTTAACTCCAGGAATTTTCCCTAAACGCCGTTCAAAATTGGCACAAGCAGTGGCTGCCACCGTCACTGATACTCTTTTGACAGCCGCCGACATCAAAGCGCAAGCAGAACTTCTTGTTACTGAACAGAACATCTACACCTCAGTCGATCTCTTTGTCGATTCGGTGCTCAAGGAGTTCCGTGACACCACGAAATTGCACCGCCTGGCTTCCGATCTGGCCGAGCTGAGCCCAACTCTGTTGAGAAATCTAGTCGAATCGACAATCGATGGCGTTGAGAAAGGCAAAGACAAAAAAGTCGCCGCTATCACTGAGAAAATTTTCGATCAAGTCATCCTCACTACACGAATTCCTCTGGACCAGGCCAATGAGTTGGCTTCATATCTAATCGAAGCTTTTATGACACCAGACAAGGTGCGCAATCTGTTGGTGACGGTTCTCAGCCCGCAAAACATCAATGCTATAGATGAGTCTATTCAGTCGCATGCAGGCGGACCATACCGCATTTTGGCGCGGATAATTGGTGTGAAAAGAGTCTGCTATGAATGGCGCAATTTTCTGGAAAAAGAGCCTGATGAAGCCGACCGAGTGATCGCCGAGTTGATCAAACGCTTCGGCATTCGCGATCAGATGGCTGTGCAAATCGCCAATTTCGATATGCGCTCTATGCCTTTGCAAACGATCGGTTTCTTCAAAAGGGATCTGGTCAAGTTCGTCGAGACCTTTCTGGTCGACCATCGAACCGATTTGTTAGAATCAGTCAAGCGCATTGAAAACGAGGCCATGGGCACAGTGCGCTCGGCCATAATTCGCTTCAATCCAGAGTCAGTACCGAGTAAGTGGATTGACAAAGCAAAGAAGGACCTGGCCAACTTCGCTTATTCTTATTTAAAGCGTGAATTGGGTGAACTGTTGGAGAAGGCGATACCGGCACTGGGAATGTATTCATTGATCGCCAAAAAGATCGATCAATTCAGTGCTCAACAACTTGAAAATCTGGTTAAGAGAATTTGCGCGAAAGAACTGAAATGGCTGGAGTGGCTCGGAGGTGGAATTGGGTTAATCATGGGCTTGATTCAGATCATCATCAATTACTACGTGCCTTAATCTCAGCATTACTTATGGTGTCACCAAGCTAACGCAGTCGACTCGACTCAGATCAATTGACCAGCAAAACAAGACAATGAAGTCAGTGCCGCTAGAGCATCTTCTCAGAAAACAAATACGGCGCTCGCCGGCGGCCAAACTGGTGGCGCTGCAAAACGGCAAGTTGCCGCGTTATCGTGTGCGCATACCGCCTGACGCCAAAGACCTCTTAGTTGGAGCCAAGGTAGCAGGGCGCTACTGGGTGCTTTCCATGCTCGGGCATGGAGGCATGAGCGTTGTCTATAAGGCCAAGACTATCCACAAAGGCAGAATTGTTGCCCTTAAGACTTTGCGCATGCAGGGGCTCAATGATGAACTGGTAGTCAAACGCTTCCAGCGCGAAGCAGAATTGTTGAGCGGGCTCAATCATCCGCGCATCGTGCAATGCTATGACTATGGCACCACGACTCGCGGACAACCGTATTTCGTCATGGATTATTTGCAGGGAATGAACCTCTCTAGCGTCATTAAGAATGATGGACCACTGGATGCAGTTCGTTTTCAGCACATTTTCTTGCAAGTTTGCGGAGCCGTCGATCACGCCCATCGCTGCGGCGTCATTCATCGCGACCTTAAGCCCGGTAACATAATGCTGTCGGCAAAGGCAGGGCAGCGAGATTTCGTCAAGGTGGTCGACTTTGGCATTGCCCGCTTCGAAGAAGAAGCGCAAAGATTGACGCGTTTAGGAGAGGTTTGGGGAAGCCCCATCTACATGAGCCCGGAGCAATGCATGGGGGCAGCTTTAGATGCCCGCTCCGATATTTATTCGATTGGCATCGTCATGTACGAGGCGTTGACAGGAAAGGTGCCCTTTTTCGGAAAAAATTATGTCGAAACGATGACCAAGCAAATTGGCGAACCAGCAAGAATGATGCGGGAGGCGCGCCCTGACCTGAACATTCCCCCAAAGATAGAAGCTGTGGTCATGAAAGCTCTTAGCAAGGAGCCTGACGGAAGATTTCAAACGATGGGACAGATGAAGGAGGAGCTCGAAAACGTCTTTCCGAATGCGCCAAAGAGAGTGGGTACACTCGACAATATTCCCGCCCGCAAAGACACCCGCCCCTCAGCCCAAGTGCAAAACGAAATGCAACCGCAGCCGCCAACCCATGCAAAGGAGCAGCCTCGCTCTGTGCGTGGCATGACCTCTGAGCCGCCCTCGCCCTCGCCCTCGCGCCTGCGCACCACCACCATCGGTGGTATCATAATCGCCGTAGTAGCGATTTTGCTTATTGTCGTGGCAGTCGTATCGTCTTTATGGGCAGATTTTAGGCCACCACCGTCGTCTAACTTGCCATCGAACTTGCCATCAGACGAAATTGTGCGTCCTCCAGGGGTGAGCAAACCGACACCCGGGCCACCATCACTTGTACCGCCGGTGCCGGTGCCACCATCACTCGTGCCGCCGGCGCCGGTGCCACCTTCACTCGTGCCACCACCAAGCGCGCCACCATCTGTGCCATCACCAAGTGTGCCACCATCTGTGCCACCGACAGCGAAAAATGTACAAGAGACCGTGAAAAAGCCAGCGCCAAAGCCGATTGGTGAGAACGGCCAATCCCAGACACCTGGACAGGGTGCTTCCTCCAAAGGCAAGTAGGGGTTACCAAATTTGGTAACCCCAAAGATTAAACCTGACTTATTCAAGGTCGGCGGTAGTAGAGGATGATTTT
>Ga0182024_10015703_pt1 | contig 14456 bp, 12 predicted proteins | sample P32metaG_FD_120480 | JGI IMG/M metagenome (GOLD analysis project Ga0182024, IMG submission 120480) | Permafrost microbial communities from Stordalen Mire, Sweden - P3-2 metaG (Illumina Assembly) | ecosystem: Environmental > Terrestrial > Soil > Wetlands > Permafrost | place: Sweden: Stordalen... | reverse complement strand
GCCAATAAAGTTGTCATACCGGGAACGCACGCCCTCCTTACGAATGGTGGCAAATGCCTCCTCAAACATTGCATTTTGAATCTCTACCGCTGCTGTGGACATAAATTACCTCTCCGTGTGAACTGGATCAATTTCTGCGTAAGTCTGCAACCAGCATCGCCGGACTAGATGTGACCCTCATCACAAGAGAGGTACTGCAATGATTACAACGTAAAGTGCATTCTCTAATCCTGTTCTCCTGGCCGGACACAGTGGTGCTCAAGACCATCGAGGTAGGTGCAAGATCGGCCGGTCGGGGGATTCATGGTAACTAACGTCTCAGAAGCCAGCCGCGAGTTCCGAGGCTATTTCTCCGCAGCGCTCCCCGCCCCGGCCCGCCCCCCTCAGGCTCCGCGTAGCTTCCAAGTGCCCATCATGTGCCCATCATGTGGTTGTGCGATCAAGCTGTCGCGCACCGCGTTCCCGGAAGTGCGTATTGCAGGTATGGGGGCAATCTCGGGTTGAATCTCGGGTTGAAGAAATCGTATAAATTGCTCTAAGTTATTGATAAATATGGCACGACTGGATTAGTAACGCCATGCAAGATATTTATTTTAAAAGACATAATACATTGCCTGTTCAACATACCCCCAAATATACCCCCCACAAAGCGGGGCTCTGGTAGCTCTTGAAGTCCGTAGCAAGTGTAGTCAGAGTTTGCTGCTGGCTGGCCACCGGGACGTATCGGAAGTTGCGCGCGGAACTGGTGGACGACGAGGGGCAGTCGCTGCGCATCCAGAACGAGAAGCACAAACCTCTGAAATACGACGTGATTGCCCGTGAAGGGCATCGCGCCAAGCAGGAGGTGGAGTAGCGGCTGGCGGGCTTGCCTTTGGGATGTTTACTTTTGGCAGCCGGGGATGGTGCTGCCGAGGAACGGGAGGATGTTCCTCGGCAGCGCGCTACTGCACAGGCGTATCGCCAGCGGCATCGAAGGTTGCACCCGCCGGAATGAAGATGGTGGAAACAGTCTTTCCATCCTGCGAGCCGGTGTAGACCGAAATTCGGCTCGAATCGATGCCCTTCTCGCTGACCAGGTACGCCTTCGTGTTCACAGCGCGCTCGGTAGCGAGCTTGCTGCCGCCCTTCTCGTTGCCGGCAGCATTCCCAACCAGGGCCAGCTTTCCGTCGGCGTTGCTCTGCAGATTGAGCGCGACTTGATCCAGGCAAGCCTTCCCCTCGTTGTCCACGCGAGATGGACGGCGGGAGTCCCGCGCGAAGCTTACGGAGCACATTTCGCTGACCGTGGGCCTGGGCGGGGGGGCCGGAATTACAACTGTTACCGTTGTTGAGCCCGAGGCAGTCTGCCCCTTGTCGTCGACAACGTTGCAGGTCACGCCGATGGCCCCGGCTGCCGCGCCCACGGTCGTCAGAGTCGCCGTCGAGGCGGTTCCGCTCACGGAACCTGCGGTCGAGCTATAGCTGTAAGTCAGGGGCCGATTCTGTGGACTGACGCCGGTCGCGGTGACCGTCGAAGGATCGCCTGCGTTGACAGTGGATGGATTGGCTGTGCAACCCACGGTCGGCGGCTCAAATGCCTTTACAGTGAAGCTGGCCGAAGCGTCGGCTGTCTCCCAGGGCTTCAGGCCTTCCTTCCCCGGCTTGCCTTCCTTTACGCCGCACTTCACCGTATAGCTGCCTGGCGCCAGCGAACCCGTGGCCACGGTAGCCGTCGTTCCATTGCCCGTCACACCGCTTCCCGTCCAGGAATAAACCGCATTCAGCTTAGGATCTAGCTCACCGGCCGTCGCCGTCACGGTGACTGGGTCGCCAGGAAAGATTGAGTCCGGGTTGGCAGCGCAGGCCAGCGTCAATGGCGGCGGAGGAGGAGTCCCGCCAAAGCGGAAGACGAGCCCGGTGGAAAGCCGGATATCGTTTTGCGTCGCCTTTTCGCCGGTGGTCGTATCTTCGAAATTGGTCATCAGGTATTCGGCCTGAATGACGCGGATGGCAAGATGACGACGTAGCTTGACGTCCAGCCCGGCTCCGGCGGTCAAGGCAAATACGGTCTCTTCAGGAAGACTGGGCGCGCAATTTGGGCAGGCCGTCTCCTCACTGGCGCGTATGCCGCCAAACAGCGCCTGCGCGAATGGAGTGAATCTTTCGTGGTTCCGGAAAGAAAGGCGCGGACCACCGAGAAAGGTGAATGCAGTTCCAGCGTCGACCGCCTGGTATGGGCCCACTGCGGCAAGTGGATTCCCGGTTGTGAACAGAAGCCGCGTTTCGTTGAAGCCGCCAAAGTCGCCAACTAGTCCCAGGTAACGATTCAGGTTGAATGCAACGGATGTGCTGCCGCCATTGAGCCACATCATCCGGTTCCCTTCCGTTAACTCCGGCACGGCACGCAGATAGGAGTAGCCCATGAACCACTCAACCTTGGGGTAGTCGCTGTCCATCCTTCCGGAATAAGGCCTGGCTGGCGGCATGGAGGCCGCCGCCATTGGCGCAGACGGCGGCAAGGCAGGCGGATCGGTGGCCAACGCGACGCTGGAATCGGTTGCCTTATCATCCTGGGCGGCGATTGACCGCTGTCCCGCCTGACCCGCAAAGAGGTTGAACGCCGGCATTAAGAAAATAGCAAACGCCGCTGTGGTAATCATCCTTACACTCAATCTCATTGTCGTCTCCTGAACTGCTCGAGATCCTTCTTCAACCTCATCGCCGGATAAACTCGTCGAGAACTGGAACTTCAATAAACTCATGGCACATTGATGATGGTGTTCACCATGGTGGTCGACGCAAACAAAGCCAGCGCTCTGCCATCCAGAATTGTCTTCGCCGACGTCGTGGTGCTCTGTGCAGGACTTGAAAGCGTGGTCGCCGCATCGGAGATGATGGTTCCTACCATCGTCCCGCCTCCCCCGTAGTTGATCGTCGCGGCTGTCCCGACCGCCCAGTAGACATTCGCAGCATTGGCTTGGTTGATCAGGATGATACTTCGAGGGGACAACGCCTCGCCTACGGTGAGAGTGGTCCCGATCTGGAAGATCCAGTACGCATTGGGATCGTTCTGGGCGTCGAGAGTAAGATCCCCACTCGTTATGCCAACTGGGGTTGCGCTTGTGTAGGTACCGGGGGCCAGGGTCAGACCGCCCAACTCGCTTGGCAGAGAGGCGCCTATGACTCCGGTGGGTGTGGTGCCTGCGGCGGGGTTGCAGCTGCATTGAATAGTGTTGTATGCGGCTAGAGCTTCCGCCGCGGCTTGGCTCGCGACGTAGGCTGTCGTACCCGCCAGGGTTGCGGGGCCGCTCGCTTCATTGGGGCATCCGCTGGTGGGCTGCGATGTGCCTGGAGCTGTGTAAATCGCAATTACGCCTGTTCCTGGGCTCGTAGCGCTCGCAGCTCCCACAAGTCCCGTAGCCGGTGGAGCTGTCGACTCCGTATAGGTGCATTCCGCTACGCCAGTACTACTTATAACGGAGTCATCATGGAATCCGGTTATCAGCGTCGAAGCAGCCGTGGTCCCGATATCCCCATTATTGATGACCGTGTAGAGTCCCTCGTTGGTAATCCCGGAATTGCCGCCAAAGGCGCCAAACAGCTTTATGGTTGGTCCCAGAACTATCGGCGGTACGAAGGCTGTCGTACCTGTGGTGAAGGTCCAGACATAGTTGGCGGCCAGCCCGACGCCTGCCAGGTCCTGTGCCCCGGTTGTAATCGTGGCCGTGTATTGGGTGCTGGGTGTAAGGTTGGCGTCCGGAGTGAACGTCGCTACCGAGCCGGCTGCGGCATAGGTGACCGCTCCCATAACGGCGGCTCCGCCCGTCACTTCCAGCGTAAAGGTTGTCGTGTCGATGGTGGCGGCGTTCATTGCCAAGCTGAAGGTCGCGCTGAGCACCTGGTTGATGGGCACACCGGTGGCCAGATTGACGGGTACGGTCGAGATCACCGTGGGCGGTGTCGGAGCCGGAAGTGTCCTGAAGGTCCACACGTAATTGGCGCCCAGCGGCGTGCCGTCCAGATCCTCAGCTGCGGTGGTGATGGTGGCGGTATAGACAGTATTGAAGACAAGATCGGCTGCCGGCGTGAAGGTAGCCACGGCGCCCGCGCAATCCACTGTGCCGGCTACGGGTGTCGCGCCCGGACCAGTGAGGACAAAGGTTGCAGCGGGCGAAGCCAGCGTTGCGCAGCCCATGGCCTCGCTGAAAGTGGCGCTGAGCACCTGGGCGAGAGGTACGCCGGTGGCCGCATTCACGGGAACTGTGGAGATGACCGTGGGTGCAGGAGTAGGAGCAATGGTTGTAAAGGTCCACACATAATTGGCCAACAGAGGCGTGCCGCCCAGATCTGTGGCCCCCGTGGTGATAGTGCCGGTGTAGGCGGTTCCGAATGCCAGAGCTGCCGCCGGCGCGAATGTCGCGGTCAATCCGCTGTAGGAAACCGCTCCGGCTACAGCCGTTCCGCCTGGTCCTGTCACTGTAAAGGTTGAGCCGGTAATCGTGGCTGAGTTCATTGCCATGCTGAAGGTCGCGCTGATGGGCGTGTTGACCGCGACATTGGTGGCGCCATTGGCAGGGATGGTAGACACCACCAACGGAACAGTAACCGTTTCCTGCCCGCATCCGGCGATGAAAACAACAAATAGAGACGCCAAAAAGCACGTGATCCCAATCCTGTAATTGCGCATGTGATCCCTCTCGCCTACCTGTGTTTGCTCAGCGTCCAAGGCAAACCCTTTGATTAGCGTGGTTTGCAGTGCTGACACTGGATGTCTCTGCCAAGTTAACAAGGCCAGTTTGTTCGATCTGTATAGAAATGAACATGTTCGCAGAAGTATTTTCCGGTTTTGAGCTCAGCCGAATATAGGGCCAACCCGTGGCTACCAGCCGTGAAGTGCGATCCCAATGCCCCCGTGAACCCCACGGTTGTTGGATTTGAATCGGAGCCACCACGAGCTGTGCAGTATTGAGCAGTCTGCATTGAGCAATCCACGAAAGAGTGATCTCAGTTTGCTGAAGAAGCAATGGCGTGCAAGACCCCATGTACTTAACCAAGCGGTAATGTACGTATGGCAGCTGATTCGACCGGAACTCACGAAAACTCAAGGTCAATGACCCAATTGAGCGGTTCGGCTATCATCTGCGCATAGCAAATGATGGCCAGGTCAGCCTTCAATTAACGGTCTTCGTTCTCGTTACTTTTCCGGTCGATGCAACGGGTGAGCTAAACTGCTCAGACAATTGCTGGTTGCGGTGCGATGCTATAAAGATGCCTGAAAAAGAAAATAGACCGTTCGATATAGATACATACCTCGCGTCCAAAGGGCTGGGCCGAAGCATTGTCCGCCTCAAAACAAGACAGGTCTTCTCTTACCAGGGAGACCGGGCAGACTCGATGTTTTATCTCCAGACGGGGCGGGCTAAGCTCACCGTCCTTTCCAAAGCCGGCAAGGAAGCCACTGTTACTTTGCTCGTTCCTGGGGACTTTTTCGGTGAGGAGTGCATGGCCGGATCAAAAGAGCTGCGCAGCACTACTGCCACCGCCGTTACCGGGTGTATGGTGCTGAAGATCGATCGCGAGGAACTGAACCGTGTCCTACATGAGGAAAATGCTTTTTCCGACATGTTCGTAAAGTTCATCGTACTTCGGGGCACGAGAACCCAGGCGGATCTCATCGATCAGCTATTCAACAACAGCGAGCGACGTCTGGCGCGGACCCTTTTGCTGATGGCGGACTTCAGCAGTGCGTCGAGTTCGGCGATGTTGATCCCTCTTGTAACTCAGGAGACTCTTGCCGATATGATCGGCACTACCCGGTCGCGCGTCAGCTTCTTCATGAATCGCTTCAGGAAGCTCGGCTACATCAGCTACAAAGGTCGCATTCGAGTTCACAAATCGCTTCTCAACGTAGTTCTACACGACAAGTTGCCGGAGCAGAACGCGTCCCCGCCCTCACTTCTGGACCCTCAGCCCAGTCGAACACGAACCGCCAAACCAATGGGGCTCTGGGCAGCGCCGAATTGATCGCATCGAAATAAGATCATGAAAAAGCCGGGCGTCAACGGCGCAACTATTCTGGAAGAATCGTCGCCGATCCGTCCCCCACTCGGCTGCGGGTGCAAAACTGGCTTCTGTCCGGAATGCCGGTCATCCAGCAGTAAGCGTAGTCAAAAAGGCGCAATAGGAGCCTCCAATCGGTAGTGACTCATTTTCGCGCCGCCCGCCATTTCGGAGTGTTCCCCATCAACCCCGCAAGTTCCTCTAAGCTCCAGATGTGATTACTCAATCCAGCTTCCATAGCAGGTGTGACGCGCAGGGTCTTGTGGACTCGGCAATAGTTGTAATGCATGAAATGCAGGGCCACGGAATGAGCATGATTGTCGATCTTCTTCGAGAATCCGTTAGTCAGCCGGGTAAAGCGCCGCATCGACATTCCCATAGTCAAATTCTGGCGCTCGACATAGCTCGTAGAGATGTGGGCTGGATCGGGGTCGCCCATGACCACTCTCATGTCGGAGCCAATGCACTTTGCAGGTGAATAGCGCCTATGATCGTCGTTTGTTGATGCACCGTAAATCTTCTGGAGCGTAGCAAAGTCAACATCCATGCCGAAAGCGTTCTCTACCGCTTCCAGATATGGTTTATGGCCGTCTGTGGTCAGTTGTACGCGGCCACGGACGCGATCAGCAACATCCTGCATGAAGTCGAAGGCCCATCCCAAGTATCGCTCTGTCGTTTGAACCGAAACATGTCCCAGAAGGAACTGAATCTGTTCCAACTCACCGCCGGATGCCTGGCACAATTTGGCGCAGGTGCGACGAAGGTCATGAGGTGCCAGCTTGGCCACGCCGATTCGTTTCGCACATTCCTTTACAACATGCCAGACGGCCTTTTCCGTCATGCTGTCGCCCCAAATGCGGCCCATCTTATTCACTTTGCGGAAGATCCTGCCTCGGTCAATTTCAGCCGCCCGCAGCCACTCATTTAGTTCTGTAACAACCCAGCCCGGGATCGGAACGGTTCGAATGTGTCCGCCTTTACCCAACAGATCGACAATGGCCCAATGTTCTTCCCGTTGTTGGAGATGGTTAAGTCTCAGGCTGACGGCCTCATGACGTCTCAGACCACAAGCCAGGAGCAAGGCGAGAAGAGCCCGATCCCGCTTTCCTTTCATGCGCTGGTTGTCGGGCGCCTGCCAAAGTTCCTGGCTCTGTTCTGCTGTCAACCAGTTCCCAAGGCGCACGCCCAGCTTCTTGACGCCTTTGACACGGCGAATACCGGCCGCAAGGTCCGAACTGAGAAGGCCACAGTCTGCGGCCTCGTACGCGAGGCGGCGTACAGCACCCAAGCGCAAGTTGATTGTGCCTGAAGCAAGTTGCCGCGTTTCAAGGTAGGTCCGGTATCTGAGAACCACGATTCGATTGAACGCCAGACGGGGTTCCGAGCAATACCAGTCAACGAACTCGTCGATGGCGTGGCGATATCCGCGCTGGGCATCGAGGCTCGTGAGACTGCTGAGGACCGCGGACTTGGCGAACTCAAGATCGGGCAGGCGTAAGACGGTTTTCGCTTTCTTGCTGTCGGCTCTGGAACGCGGCTTCTGATTCATGGAGTGTGGTCTCCATACCACCATGCCATGTTCAGATAAAGGGTTCCGTCTGGTTAGGCAAGGTGTTGTGCGCAGGGACAGCTTGCAGGCGCTCACAGACTGCTTTCTGTGCGTCCGGGCCGGCACATCTGCGCCGCGCTCAACCGTGCAACCGGAATGAGGCTTTCTGAGCCTTTGTCCGTTTTTGTGAGCCTTTTTTTGCCCTCACAGGCCGCTCCGCAATGTGCCGCACATGGCCCTCTTAAAGGTACATGTGTGCGGCACTATAAATCGCTAGAAACAAACGGGATACAAGAGCAAAATGGCCATTGTGCGTCTGCGCTTTATGTTCCACTACTGCAATACCTAGTGAAGACGACTGCAAAACAGCCTACCTCCTGGCGGGCCTCGACCGTCAGAAAGCGCAGCCTGCGGCTTCAAGAATCGCACGAGTAAGGACGAAGAAAGCCGAATATCCACGACTGATTCACTCCGACTCCAAGACGGCGGATCGTTCTTATTCGTGGTTTGGGTGTGCTTGCGCGGCCTTCACCGCTGGCCTTCTTGATCTGTTGAAGCGGACCGCAACATCGAAAACGGGAGGGCTTTGTTTTGGTTTTTGCTTTTCCATGCTCATGCCCGGATAGTGGAAGACCCGGCCTGGGTTGAAGCTCCGGGTCAAGGCCGCGCAGCGCCGCGCTCTACGCGGTTTGGCCTTGACGCGGAGCTGGCCAGGCCTATACTCGCTGAGCCGGGATGGCATTCCGGGAGATTCTTCGGAAAAGAATCCTTGAGTTTAATGAAGGCTCATTGCGGACTGAAGCTCCGATGAGCACGAAGCTCAAGCCTCAGTTCTTTCTGGAGCGCCTTGCTCTTCTTGAGGTGCTTGAAGAACTCTTCGAGGACACTCACAACAATCGCGTTGATGCTGACCCCTTCGGACTCTGCCCATTCTCTTAGCGCCACCCTGGCTTCTGGACCGACATGAAGGAGTTGTGGGTTGGAAAGCTCCAGACCCGCCTTGCGCGTTTGCTGTATCTTCACCTTTTCTCGATCAACCTGACTGAGAGCGAAAAGAACAATCCGGGCTAGATCGCCCTTTACTCGCGATTCCTCCGTGATTGCATCTCGCAAATCAATCGGAAGCCGAAGCGTCATTCCTGGCTTGTCATCAGCCTTGTCTTTCACTTTCTTGATCGCAGTCCGGGTTTTCTTCTTCACTGTCACAAATGGACCTCGGCTTTCATTCTGCGCTTTCTCTGAGCCTTCAAAAGGGCGTGCGTTCTGTCCGCTCCCGTATTCACAAGGCGCGCTGAAAGCCCATCACACAGACGACACTCACCTATGATGACACACCGCTACTGCCATGCACGTCGCGGTAGTCGGTTCTCTTCTCGCGATTTTACCCGATGGCCAAGTTGTTTGCCGCAGACGAATATGGCACACTATAAGCGATGTACATTGCAGTAGTAACAGATCGGCGACTTGCAGACCTGGAGGTAAGAGGATGCCCGAGAAGATTCTGAGATTGCCAAACGTGTTGGATCGCACCGGCCTGTCGCGAAGTACCGTTTATCTGCGCGTGACTGAAGGAAGGTTCCCAAGGCCAGTGTCGTTGGGCGCCAGGGCTGTCGGCTGGATCGAAACAGAAGTAGAGGAGTGGATTGCCCGCCAGATAGAGGTCAGCCGGGAAATCAGGGGGCAACGTACTGGCGTGAATCCGCTGTCATCAAGATGAGGCCCGGAGTTGGGATTCCGCCTTGGCATCCGTCTGGGATTGGATTGCAGGGCATGGCCTGATTCTCTGCCGGCCGAGTTGACCGAATGGCTATGCCGCTGTTCCACGGAAGGGCAACACCTTACCTCCGCGCTGCGTCCGCTCCAGAAAATCAGCCCAGTCCTGCATCATCTTGGCGCGGGGCTCCAGGTAGAGGGCGTGATTGTAGGCGGCGCTCACGGCGTTGCGTGGCGCGTGGGCGAGTTGCAGCTCAATATGCTCGTGGTTGTATCCCTGCTCGTGAAGGATGGTTGAAGCAAGGCCGCGGAAGCCGTGGCCGGTCATCCGGCCCTTGTAGCCCATCCGTTCCAGCGCCTTCAAGATCGTCATATTTGACATGGGTTTAGTCGAGTCCTGCTCGCCGGGAAAGACAAGCTCACCATTACCCGAGATCGTTCGCAAAAGCTCAAGCACTTCGACGGCTTGGATTGACAGCGGAACAATGTGAGGCGTTTTCATCTTCATCCGGGTTTCGGGGATAGACCAACGCCGGGCGTCAAAGTCGAACTCTTCCCACCGCGCGCCAATCAACTCGCTGGTACGAACAAAGGTGAGGGCCATGAGCTTGATAGCCAACCGTGTCAGTTGCCGCCCCTCATAGACTTCGATGGAGCGGAGCAGCGCCGGTAGTTCACGGGCATCGATACGCGCCATATTGGTTTTGCGGGTCGGCTTGAGGATGTCCGATGGCCGAATCTCGGCGGCAGGGTTGCGCTTGCTCAAGCCGTGTGCGACTGCGTAGCGGAAGACCATTCCCACGATCTGTAAAATCCGCTTCGCCATGTCCGCGGCTCCACGGGCTTCAATCCCTTTGGCGAGTTGGACAAGCTCCATCGGCTCCACGTCGGCAATGGGTCTGTCTCCCAGGACGGGGTAGACATTCGCCTTCAGGCGATTCCCTGTTGTGGCTGAGTGACGCGCGCTCTTGTTCCCACCCCAATGTTCCAGCCACAAGATGGCGACTTTCTCAAAAGTATGCTCCGTGGCGACCTTGACGGCTGTCTTTTGGGCCATCCGCTCAGCCATTGGGTCGGAGCCGTTGGCAAGTCTTTTCCGGGCTGTATCACGGCGCTCGCGGGCGTCCGCTAACGCAACTTCTGGGTATCGGCCCAGGGCCATCAACTTCTCGGCTCCGTCAAAGCGGTATTTCCATCGCCAGAGCTTCCCCCCGGCTTGGGTGATGAGCAGATGCAGCCCGCCACCATCGGAGAGCTTGTACGGCCTAGCAGCGGGCTTGGAACGCCGAATCTCAGTGTCTGTGAGCGCCATGATGAATCACCCCCAAATTGCCGGATTTCAGAAATACCCCCATTTCGAAAATCCGTACCCCCGAAAATACCCCCACCGGGGATTGGCTTTCATGATACGCATTTGGACGTAAAAAGACAAAAGCCGCTGATTTCTCAGCGGCTTATCGAGTCTCGTTGGACTGTCTAGGATGTCTTTGAATCGATAATTGGTAGGCACGACTGGATTCGAACCAGCGACCTCTTCCGTGTCAAGGAAGCGCTCTAACCAACTGAGCTACGCGCCTGTAAAGCAACTCGAATTAGTTTATCAGGATCGGGGCCACGGAGAAAGACGGCGCTGTTCGGCCTTCTAGCCGTGCTGTACCATCATTCACGAATCGGGAACGTATCCATTCCGCTTCGCGTAATACCGCCGATCCTTCGCGTAATCTTGTTGAACCTGCGGCACGGCGTTTTCAGCCTTTGCTGGCGAGTTGCGACGGGGTGAAGACGGCGCGGCCTGTTGTCGAGCCCCGATCAGGATGTAGATTGATTCTTCCATGTCCGATGTTTCGAGCACGCGATTGAACCGGTTCCGCACTGCACCCAACCTGCTTACGCTGGCGCGCATCTGCCTGGCTCCTTTTCTGGTCGCGGCCATCCTGGAAGGTCGCTTTGCGCTGAGTTTCTACCTGTTTCTGGCCGCCGGGCTGACCGACGCGCTGGATGGCGCGCTGGCCCGGTTGCTCAAACAGCGCACCATGCTGGGCCAGTACCTTGACCCGGTTGCCGACAAACTGCTGCTGAGTACGCTCTTCCTTGTTCTCATGCACATGGGCCTGATTCCGGTCAGGGTCACGGTCATGGTTTTCGGTCGGGATGTAGGAATCCTGGTCGTCGCAGCCATTCTTTACGCTGCTGCCGGCAGGCGGGAGTTCATCCCCAGCATCTTCGGCAAGGCCAACACTTTTGCCCAGATTGCCGCGGTAGCCGCCGTGCTGCTGCATCAGTTGACGGCAGCCCGGTGGGTGGCGGAAGTCCGCATGATCGCGCTCGGCGCCACCATGGTGCTCACGGTGGTATCGGGCCTGCATTACGCATGGGTCGTGTCGCGGCGGGTCGGCGCTCCAGTCAACGGGAGCGCCGGCGCGAGGTAGAGGCTCTGCTTGGCGGTGTCAGTCTTCGTTCAAGGCGTCCTCTGGTTCAGCGGTTTCTTCGATCTCCATGTCCCGAAACTCCTCGGAGTCAAAGACTTCGCCACACTCCAGGCACTCGACAAATTCGGTGTCTTCGTGCCGGGAAACGATACGTACCCTGGGGTGCTTGCAGATGGTTGCCATCGCTTCGGATTCGGAAGGGCCTCTTTCCGCAAGATTGTAGCGGTCTTTGAGCTAATTTGGAACGGGTTTTTGTTGAATCTTTGCACTCGCACGAAGATTCTCACGGGCCAGAGCCGAAACGATTCGGGACAGGGCTTGAAAACCCGACAGAAATGGTCGTATACTGAACACGGACTGAAGAAGTCGGATATTCAATGCTGAAGCTGACCAAGAAGGCGGATTACGGGTTGATGGCGCTCAAGTACTTGGCCGAGCACCCGGAAAAGCCGGCCCTGAGCGCGAAAGACGTGGCCGACGCGTATGGAATTCCGGCGCAGCTTCTGGCCAAGATTCTGCAACTGCTGACCAAGCACGGCCTGCTGCGTTCGCACGCCGGCATGAATGGCGGTTACGCCCTGGCGCGCGATGCCCGCGAGATTTCGGCCTACGAGGTGATTCACGCCATCGACGGCCCGTTTTTCATCACCTCCTGCACCAAGGGTGCAAAGAACTGCGACCTGACGCCCAGCTGCACCATCAAAGAGCCGTTGGCGCGGGTAAACGACACCATTGCCGGAGTACTGAAGAGCATCAGCATTCAGGACCTGGCAGAGCACGAACAACCCGCGCACCGGCCGCACGCTCCGCAGGGGCTGGTGGCACTGACGCTCTAACGGAATTAACGCAGGAATGCAACATTTTCCTCCGCCGCAGACGGAGACGAGCATCGAGAAGGATGGAGAACTGAAATGGCTACAGTTGCCAGCAATGTGGAAGTGCCCGCGGGCGTCAGCTTGCCGATTTATATGGATAATCACGCCACCAGCCCGCTTGATCCGCGGGTTCTGGAAGCGATGCTGCCCTATTTCACCACCAAGTTCGGGAACGCTGCCAGCCGCAACCACTCCTTTGGATGGGAGGCCGAGCAGGCCGTGGAGACGGCTCGCGAACAGATTGCCAAGCTGATCGGCGCCACCGCCAAGGAGATCATCTTCACCTCCGGCGCCACCGAGTCGAACAATCTGGCCATCAAGGGCATTGCGGAGATGTACCGCGAACGCGGCAACCACATCATCACCCAGGTTACCGAGCACAAGGCGGTGCTGGACACCTGCAAGCGCCTGGAGAAGTACGGCTATCGCGTCACCTATCTGCCGGTGAAGGCCGATGGACTGATCGACCTGGACGATCTGAAGCGGGCCATGGACGACAAGACGATTCTGGTCTCGATCATGGCGGCGAACAACGAAATCGGCGTGCTGCAGCCTATCCGCGAGATTGGCAAGCTGTGCCACGAAAAGGGAGTCATCTTCCACACCGACGCGGTGCAGGCCGTGGGCAAGGTTCCGGTGAACGTGATCGCCGACAACATTGACGTGCTTTCGCTCTCCGGACACAAGATTTACGGGCCCAAGGGCGTTGGCGCTCTGTACGTACGCCGGCGCAACCCGCGCGTGCAGATCGCCGCACAAATCGACGGCGGCGGCCACGAGCGCGGCATGAGGTCAGGCACGTTGAATGTGCCCGGCATCGTGGGCCTGGGCAAGGCCTGCGAGATCGCCTTCCTGGAGATGGACAACGAAGCGGCTTATCTGCGCGGCCTGCGCGACCGGCTGAAGGCGAAGCTGGAATCGGAGCTCGACTACGTCCACGTGAACGGCTCGTGGGAGCATCGCCTGCCCGGCAACCTGAACATGAGCTTTGTGTATGTCGAGGGCGAGTCGCTGCTGATGGGCATCAACGATGTTGCAGTCTCCAGCGGGTCAGCCTGCACCTCGGCGACGCTTGAGCCGTCTTATGTTTTGAAGGCGCTGGGCCTGGGCGACGATGTGGCGCATAGTTCGATTCGATTCGGTCTGGGCCGGTTCAATACGCAGGCGGAAGTGGACTACGTGGCCGCCAAGGTGATCGACATTGTGAAGAAACTACGGCTGCTTTCACCGCTCTATGAGATGGTGCTGGAAGGCATCGATTTGACCAAGATTCAGTGGGCGGCGCACTAAGAGCCCGAGGCAGCAATCAATTTTCCGATTCGGTTGGCACGCTTTCCGAATCTAACAAAGTATGGCGGCTCCCCCCGCGGAAGGAAGGCACCAATGGCATATAGCGACAAGGTAATCGACCACTACAACAATCCCCGCAACGTGGGCCAGTTGGACAAGGCTTCCACCGAGGTCGGCACCGGCCTGGTGGGTGCGCCGGAGTGCGGCGACGTGATGCGGCTGCAGATTCGCGTGAACCCCGAGACGCAGGTGATCGAAGAGGCCAAGTTCAAGACCTTCGGCTGCGGCTCCGCCATCGCCAGCTCCTCGCTGGCCACCGAGTGGATCAAGGGCAAGACGGTCTCCGACGCGCTGGAAATCAAGAACACCGACATTGTGAAGGAACTGTCGCTTCCGCCGGTGAAGATTCACTGCTCGGTGCTGGCCGAAGACGCGATCCGCGCGGCCATCGGCGACTGGAAGAAGAAGAACGGCGTGGCGGAAGCTGCTCAAACCGCGGCAGTCGCTCACTAAGGACGATCATGTCGAACATGGTGACAATCGAATCGAAGCCTGCGGAAG
>Ga0182024_10015702_pt1 | contig 14456 bp, 13 predicted proteins | sample P32metaG_FD_120480 | JGI IMG/M metagenome (GOLD analysis project Ga0182024, IMG submission 120480) | Permafrost microbial communities from Stordalen Mire, Sweden - P3-2 metaG (Illumina Assembly) | ecosystem: Environmental > Terrestrial > Soil > Wetlands > Permafrost | place: Sweden: Stordalen... | reverse complement strand
CGGCAGGACGCCCGACGAGGTCTATGCTACGCAAGCAACCGAGGAGAAATTGGCGGCGTAATCGAACCCAGAATCCACCTTAGCCAAGCCGCCATTCTGTCCCGCGAAGCGGGACCACCTCTGAGCGGGCTGTCGCGGTCGGCAGTTCGAACAGAGCTTGGAATGCCGTGTGCATATCCTGCAATGGCTCTCATGGCGGCCTCCTAAGCGTTCGAGATCGTGCCTGCCTGCGGCAGACACGCCGGGATTGAGTTGAAGAACTCCAATTTGAATCTTGCGCTAGGCTCAAACCCAAAACAATATAATTGTTTTCATGAAAACGATAAGGGTTCTTTATAATGCGCAGTCTCAATCTGGATCAGCTTCGAGCATTCGTCGAAGTCATAGAGCGCGGGAGCTTCACTGCCGCAGCGAAAGAGCTGAATCTCACACAGCCGGCAATAACGCATCAGGTGCACGAATTGGAGCGGCGCTTTGACGTTGCCCTGGTGGAGCGGCTCGGCAAGCGCGCTTACCTTACGCAGGCGGGCGAGCGATTAATCGGACACGCCCGACGCCTTTTGGAAGAAGACTCGCGCGCCCTCGTGGCGATGCGAAGGTTTGATGATGGATGGTTGGGTCAAGTGCGCGTCGGCACCAGTATGACTGTCCTCATGTACCTGCTGCCGCCGATCCTGCGGCAGCTCAAGACGGACCATCCTCAATTGGAGATTAATCTCAAGGCGGGTCTGACGACGACCACGCTGCAAAAGCTAAAGACGAATGCGCTCGACCTCGGCTTGTGTGCCCTTCCAATCGCAGAACCAGTCTTTGAAACAGTACCCCTGTTTAAGGATGACCTCGTTGCTATTCTTCCCACCAACATGGGACCAACTCCAAAGAAAGTCACACCAGCATTTATGTCACGGTGCCCCCTAATTCTAGGCAACGAAGAATCGGCTCTACGCCGAACTGTAACAGAATGGCTGGCGCTCGCCGGACCGCCGCCAAAGCCGGTCATGGAATTTGACAACGTTGAGACGATAAAAAGTCTCGTCGCCGTCGGGCTTGGCGCTTCGATCGTTCCCAGTAGCAGCCTGGGCTCCGGACACGTTACAGCGGAGAACATTCTTGTGGTGCCTATTAGTCCAGCGGTGAGTCGCCGCATCGGATTAGTCCAAATGCGTGGCAAGCAGGCGACCGACGGCATGAAGCTCGTTTATCAGGCATTATTGACTTTGCGCCGCCCACGGCCAGGCGCCTGATATCGGCAAAGTCCAATGGCCGTCAACACAGGGTTGACAAGGTTGTCAACGCATGGTTGACTGTCAACTTGTGATTGACAAAGGATAGCCCGATGCCAGAGACAAACACGACGCGAGCCGTCAGGCGCAAATACCGTTGTTCCTTCTGCGCAAAAGCACAAACCGAGGTCAAGACGCTTGTTGCCGGTCCCGGCGTCTTCATCTGCGACGAATGCGTGCAGCTGTGTCGGCCAATCACCGAGAAGAAGGGCAAGCCAACAACGCAAGAGGTGCCTTCGCTGTTACCCGACAATGCCCCGACCGAGGCATTGTTGAAGACCTTGGCCGGATACAACGGTGCGTTCGAGAGGATCGGTGCCGGGATGCAGGATATCGCCGACATCCTGCGTGAACGCGAGGTCAGTTGGGCAACCATCGGGGAAGCGCTTGCTGTCTCGCGGCAAGCGGCGTGGAAGCGGTTCGGGGCGCCCGCATAAGTGCCCCGCATAGCAAGCGAGCATGTAGGGTGGGCGAAGGCGCGAAGCGCCGTGCCCACGTCAGCATCACCGTAAGACCGCATGGGCTTCGCTGCGCTCAGCCCACCCTACGCTTGCTAAGCCCGACGTGTGAGCCGCCGTCAGATCGCTTTCTGGCCGAACAGGATCGCCTTGGAGTCCTCGGTGACGACCGGCCCGCCACCGAGCCATTCGCGTCCGACGCGCCAGCCTGCGCGAGCGCCCGGCCGCTCGTTGATCTCCAGGAACCAGCGTTTGAGATGGGGAAAACTCTCGATGTCCTGACCCTGGCCCTTGTACGGCTTGATCCATGGCCAGCAGGCCATATCGGCGATCGAATAGTCGCCGGCAATAAAACGGCGATCGGCAAGCCGCGCGTTCAAAACCCCGTAAAGACGATTGACCTCATTGGTGTAGCGTTCGATCGCATAAGGGATTTGCTCATTGGTATATTGCCGAAAGTGATGCGCCTGGCCGCACATCGGGCCGAGGCCGCCCATTTGCCACATCAGCCATTTCACGACGTCGTAACGCGGGCGCGTATCGGCAGGCAGGTATCGTCCGTGCTTTTCCGCCAGATACATCATGATCGCGCCGGACTCGAACATGGCGATCGGCTGGCCGTGATCGGCGGGTTCGTTGTCGACAATGGCCGGCATCCGCCGATTGGGGCTGATGCGGGCAAATTCGGGCTTGAACTGGTCGCCCTTGGCGATGTTCACCGGGATCAGATTGTAGGGAATGTCCAGTTCGTGGAGCAGGATCGTGATCTTGCACCCGTTCGGCGTAGGCCAGTAATAGAGATCGAGCATCGGTCGCCCCATCGATCAGCGCACGAGCGTATCGAGACATCCGGTCGCCTGCAGGATCGCATACGTGCGGTCGCGGCTTTCGCCGCGCAGCGCTTTGGCTTCGTCGCGGAGCCATTGCAGGCATTTCACCTGATATTTGAAAGTATCCTGGCGGTACGGCATGCCGAGCGTGGAAAACGAGAATGTCTTCGCGCCTGCCGCGAACGCCTTGGCATTGGCTTCCAGGAACGGCAGATAGACTTCCCCGGCAAGCCGCAGCAGCATGGTGGCCGCGGGCGGCAGCGAATCCGCCGGCGGCGGCCATTCCGCGTTGATTCCCGAGGCGTCTTCGAGCAGTTGCAGATAGGGAAACACGCCAGGCGCGTGCTCACGCATGATCGCCCACGGGGTCGGGTCGGTCGCGAGCGACACCAGTTGGCCGTACCAGCCGAAGTCGGCCAGCACCGGACGCCCGCCGAAGATGAATGTGGCGTTTTCCTCAAGCGCGTCGAAGGCGGCCAGCGCGCGTTGGAACGTCTCCACGATCAGCGGTGCATTGCCGGGCGTCGATCCGACCAGCGGCATGCGGCCGATCTGGCGGTCCGCGAAATTCTTCGCGGCGGCGATTTGGGTGGCGCGGTCGAAGCCGCCGCCGAGCAGTTCGCCGACGACGATGCGGCTCTTGAACGCGCTGTCCGGCGGATAGCCCCAGCGATAGTGGAATGCGATCTTGACCGCCCATTCGTCGGCCATGTCTTCCAGGAGGTGGGAAAGCAAGGCGAGCCCGGGATCGGGCGGGACGATGGCATGCGAGCCGGCATCCTGGTCGAGCGCATAGGCCACGAACGTCGAGTCGTTGTGATACGAGTTGTCCCGCGGGAAATACACGACCGGGATCACCGGCGGCCGGATATGCGCGATCTCCTGGCGTGGCTTCTCCGACAAAGGCGGCCGGCTCAAACCGTCCGGCACCCAATCCAGCGAGGTCGGCACCCAGTCGAACGGCAGCCGCGCATAGCGCATCAGCGCCCGCAGCTTGAGCGCATAGGGCGAGCCGATCGATCCGAAAAGGCGGTATCGGGCGCCGTTGGGTGCGTTGGCGTCGGCCATGATCGGATGGTAGCGGCACGCCGACGGGACCGGTGTGGCTGCTGAGACATTTTGTCCGGCACAAGCGTCAATCTCCGGCATGCCGCCGTTTCAACGCGGTTGAATTTCGCTAAGGCTGGAGACGCAATGCGCTGAGGACCGTCAATGCAGCTCGGAACGCTTCTGACCCGCCACGCCCGCTACTCCCCGGATCGGCTGGCGGTCGTTTGCGGCGATGCGCGTCTGACGTTTCGCGAGTTCAACCGCAAGGTCAATCAGCTTGCCAACGCGCTGTCGGGCGCCGGCATCAGGAAAGGCGACCATCTCGCCTGCGTGCTGCCCAACGGACCGGAGATTCTGACGCTCTATTGGGCGGCGGCAAAGATCGGAGCCGTCGTTGTCCCGCTCAGTCCGCTGCTCACCGCGGTGGGACTGGCCGCCCTGATCGACCATTCCGACGCCGTCATGATCTTTGTCGGCCCGGCAACGGTTCGCGATATCGACAGCGTCAGGAGCAAGCTGACCAAGATCGCCGCGGCGGGCTTCGTGCTCGCCGGTCCGGCGCAGGCCGGGTACCGCACCTTCGACGAGCTGGTCGCGGGCGCCTCGGATGCCGAGCCGCCGCCGCTCGACATTGGCGACCACGATCCGCTCATGATCGTTTATTCCAGCGGGACGACCGGGGAGCCGAAGGGGATCGTGCTCACCCACTATGTCCGCGCGATGTATTGCACTCTCTACGGCGCGGCATGGCGGATGACCCCGGAGTCGGTGTCGCTGCATGCCGGTTCGCTGGTTTTCAACGGCGCATTCATGACGCTGCTGCCGAGCTTCTTCCTCGGCGGCAAATATATCCTTCACCGCCACTTCGACCCGGCCGAAGTGCTGGCGACAATCGAGCGCGAGCAGGTGACGCACATGGTGATGGTGCCGTCGCAGATCATTTCGCTGCTCGAACATCCGGGGCTTTCGGCGGCGCGCTTGAAATCGCTGCAAGCGGTCATCTCGCTCGGCGCGACGCTGCATTTGCCGCATAAGCAGCGGCTGACGGAACTCGTCCCGGGCAAATTCTACGAGATGTACGGTCTGGCCGAAGGCTTCATGACCATTCTCGACAAAGGCGACCCGGTCGAAAAACTTGGCTCGGTCGGCTGCCCACCGCCGTTCTTCGACATGCGCATCGTCGGCGAGGATGGCCGCGATGCACCGCCCGGCCACATCGGCGAAATCATCGGCCGCGGCCCGATCCTGATGACCGGCTATTATCGCCGGCCGGATCTCACGGCGAAGGCCATCGTCGACGGCTGGCTGTATTCAGGCGACCTCGGTTATGTCGACGAGGACGGTTACCTTTATCTCGCCGACCGCAAGAAGGACATGATCAAATCTGGCGGCGTCAACGTTTATCCGAGCGACATCGAGCAGATCATCGCAGGCAATCCGGCGGTTACCGAAGCCGCCGTGTTCGGCGTGCCGCATGAAAAATGGGGCGAATGCCCGGTCGCCGCGGTGGTGCTTGACGGCAAGGCGCGGCTGACGCCCGATGAGCTCAAGGACTGGATCAACAGCCACGTCGCGGCGAAATTCCAGCGCGTCAGCGACGTTGTGGTGCTTGATACGCTGCCGCGCAATGCTGCGGGGAAGACCGTCAAGCGCGAGCTGCAAGCGCAATATCTCGGCCGGCGCGAGGCCCGCGCTTCGACCGCGGGCTAGATGGACCGGATCAGGAATCCAGATAGCGGCCGGGCGTGCAGCCAACCAGCCGCCGGAACATTTCGATGAAGGCGCTGGTGTTCTGATAGCCGGCGTCGAGCGCAACCGATGTCACCGACTCGCCGCGATTGAGCCGGACGATCGCCGCATGCAGGCGCAACTGCCGGCGCCACTGCGCAAAGGTCAGGCCGGTCTCCTTCTGGAACAGCCGCTCCAGCGTGCGGGTGCAGCCGCCGGCGGTTTCCGCCCATTCCGCCAGCGTGCGGTCGTCGGCGGGATTGGCCCGCAATTCCCGGCAAATGCGCTGCAGGCGGATATCGCGCGGTTCCGGCAATAGCAGCGCCGGCGCATTGATCGGCTGGAATTCGATGAACAGGAGATCCAGGATCTTGGCGGCGCGGCTGCCGGGCCTCACCGTATTGGGGCCGGACACCGCGTCGGCGAGCAATTCGCGAAACAGCGGCGATACCGCGATTGTGCACGTCTGCCCGGGCAGATGCGGCGCGAGCGCGCGAGAGACCTGAAGGTTGCGCATTTCGGTCGTCGTCGACGCCGCGATGGCGTGCGCGACGCCTTCTGGCACCCAGAGCGCGCGCGATCCCGCGATCACCCAGGAGCGGTCATCGACCGAAACCGTCGCCACGCCCGAGGTAGCCATCATGATCTGGCCGCGCGGGTGGCGGTGGCGCTCGACCGTTCCGCCAAGCATCAGCTCGAGCTCGACGCCATGCACCGGAGTTGGTCCGACCTCACGTTCCCAGCTCGATATCGTGGCCGCCGTCAGATGCTCGAACCGCATAGCTTCGCTTCCCACCGGCAAAAGGCGTCACCGCGCCGCAAATTATCCGCCCTGCGGTCGCGGGGGGTCAAGCGCGGCGTTGCGACGCGGTTGCGAGCGGTGAGTCAGTGCGGCATCACCGGCGGCATGTAGGTCAAGGTTCCGGCCAGCGCCCACAGCAGGAACAGCACGACCGGAAGATGGGTGACGAGCTGGAGAAAGGTGAATCCGACCAGGTCGCGCGCCTTGAGCCCGAGCACGCCGAGGATCGGCAGCATCCAGAATGGATTGACCAGATTGGGCAGCGCTTCGGCAGCATTGTAAATCTGGACCGCCCAGCCGAGATGGACTTGCAGCAGGTTGGCCGCCTGCATGACGTAAGGCGCCTCGATGATCCACTTGCCGCCGCCGGAGGGGATAAACATGCCGAGGATCGCGGAATAGGCGCCCATCACGATCGGGAAAGTATTTGCCGAGGTGATGTCGACGAAGAAGCGGGCGACAAGCTCGGAGACCGCGTGTCCGCCATAGCCGACGGCCGAGGTCAGGATGGCGGCGGTCGCGCCGTAGAGCGGAAACTGGATCAGGACGCCGGTAGTGGCGGGCACCGAATCGGCCACGGCGGCAAGGAACCGGCGCGGCCGCCAGTGCAGCAGCAGCCCGACGGTCAGAAACAGAAAGTTATAGGTGTTGAGGTTTGCAATGGCCGTGATCGCGCTCTGCCGCGCGAATTCCTGCGCCAGCCAACCGAAGCCGAGCGCGACGAGAAGGAGTGCGATCAGCGGATTGTATTCGAGCCATTCGCCCGGCCGCCGCGGGCTGTCTTTCGCCTCGGCGCGCGGTCGCAGATCGATGGCCATATCCTGCGCGGTGATCGCGCGCGCCTCCGACGGCGCGGAGAAATAGGCGACCGCGACCGTCACCATGATCAGCGCCAGGAGGATGACGCCCGATTGCCACAGGAAAATGGTCTCGGTGATCGGGATCACGCCGGTGATCTTCAAGAGCGCCGGCGGCAGGCTGCCGGGATTTGCCTGCAACAGCGCCGCCGACGAGCTCATGCCGAGCGCCCAGGTCGCGCCGAGGCCGACATAGGCGGCGGCGCCCGCCGCGCGGTAGTCCATGTGCAGGTTAGACCGCCGCGCCAGCGACCGCACCAGCAAGCCGCTGAAGATCGCGCAAAAGCCCCAGCTGATGAGCGACGTCAGCAGGCTGACGAAGGCGGTGAATACGATCGCGCCCTTGCCGGATCGGGGGATCGCGGCGAGGCCGTCGATGAGCCGCATGGCCGGGGGCGACGTTGCCACCACATAGCCGCCGATCACGATGAAGGCCATCTGCATCGTGAACGGGATCAGGCTCCAGAAGCCGTCGCCGAACGATTTCGCCACGGCGATCGGCGGTGCGCCGTTGAGGAGCGCGGCGCAGGCGACGATGATCGCTGCGATGGCGGCGAATATGTAAGCGTCGGGAAACCACTTCTCCGCCCATTCGGTGAAATGAAGTGCAAGCCTGGCGAGGTAGCTTTCCCGCGGTTGCGCATCGAGCCCGGACGACAGCGCCTGCGGTGTTGCTACCGACATCGGATACCCTCCCTACGGCGTCGACCGCGGACGCGATGCGCCGCGGCTCTTGTGGTCCGGACAGCCGAATCCGAACATTTTCCCTGGCGAGTTTAGGGATCGAACCTAACCGCGCGGCTCCCGGCCGTCTCAGCCCGGAGGGTCAAACCATACGGTTTGCGCGACATGTTGAATGAGCGTCCGGGCGGACGGGAACCAGTTGCGGCGATCTCGCCGCGCGATCCAGGTTGCCAATAGACGTCATTCGTGGCTGCCTAGGCGGGGGAGGAAAGCATGAACGAGCTCAATATCACGCGGCTGGTCGACACCGCGCGGCTTCGACCATTCCACTTTTGGCTGACCTTTTGGTGCCTGCTGGCAATGATGGCCGATGGGTTCGACTTGCTCAACGCGAGCGTCGCAGGCCCCGCCATTATCAAGGATTGGGGCATAAGCCGTGCCGCTTTGGGGCCGGTATTCAGCGCCAGCCTGGTCGGCTTTTTGGTTGGCGCGCCGTTCTTCGGCTATCTGGGCGACCGCTACGGGCGCCGCTTCGCCATCATCGTGAGCTTGTTTTTCGTCGGCGTAAGCACGCTGGCGTGTGCCTGGGCCACCAATCTGCAAGAGCTGCTCTGGTTGCGTTTCGTCAGCGGCCTGGCGCTCGGCGGCGTACTGCCGAACGTCGTCGCCCTCAACGCCGAATTCATGCCCAAGCGGCTGCGCGCCACGATGCTGGTGGTGATGCTCACCGGCATTCCGCTGGGCGGGTCGATTCCGGGCCTCGTCGGCGCGACCCTGATGCCGGGCTATGGCTGGCCGGTGATCTTCATCATCGGCGGCGTTGTCCCGATCGTGGTCGGGCTGTGCATGATCTTCGCCGTTCCCGACTCCATCAAGTTCCTGGTGTTGCGAGGCGGCCGCGAAGTGGCGGTGGCGCGACTGGCGCGCACGCTCGAACCCGGCCTGACGATTGAACCGGGCACGCGTTTTGTTCTCGACCAGGAGGAGGGCAGCGGCAGCACGCGAGGTTCTCCGCTGGCGCTGTTCCGCCAGGGCTGGGCGCCGGTGACGATCCTGGTGTGGCTGATATTTATCCTCAATCTGACGGCCAACAACCTCATGAATGCGTGGCTGCCGATGATCGTGGAAAGCAATGGGCACAGTGCCGCGGAAGGCGCCTATTCGGGCTCGCTCTATCAACTGGGCGGCGCGATCGGCGGATTGGGCACGGGCATTCTGATCGACCGCTTCGGGCTGCGGATCTTGGTTGCGTTGTTCTCGCTCGCGGTGCCGGTTGTGGCCTTCACCGGCACGCCGGGACTCGCGGACCCGTTGCTTTTCACCATGGCGTTTCTCTCCGGCTGCGGCATCACCGGCATGCAAAGCGCGCTGAATGCCGGAGCCGGACTTATTTATCCGACGGCGCTGCGCGCCAACGGCGTGGGCTACGCGCTCGGTATTGGACGGATCGGCTCGATTGCCGGCCCCCTGATCGGCAGCCTGCTGACGAAGCTCGACATGCCGGCTGCAACGTTCTTCTACGTCACCGCGGTGGGGCCGCTGCTCTGTGCCGGCTGTTTCGTGCTGCTGTTGCGGCAGTTGCGAGCGACGCGGTCGGGCGGAGCGGCCGTCGTGGCCGAATAAATAAATACGAACTGAATAACGGGAGCTCGCGGATGAATCGCCTCAAACTGACGATCGCGACGACCGATTACGACCACTTCCGCGATTTTCGGCTCGGCACGGTGCAGGCTGAAGGTATCGAGCACAACTGGCTGATGCTGGGCCACCATGAAATTTTTGCGCGTTTTACGTTCAACAGGGAATGGGACGTCAGCGAGCTTTCATTTGCCAAATTCATTGCTCAGGTCACCCGGCAGGATTCCGATATCATCGGCCTTCCCGTCGTGTGTTCGCGCCTGTTTCGCTTCTCGTCTTTCTATGTGAACAAGAAAAGCAACATCCGCAGCGCCGCGGACTTGCGCGGCAAGACCATTGGCTCGCCTGAATGGGCGCATACGGCCGCGGTCTACATGCGCGGCTGGCTTGCCGATGAACATGGCGTCGGTCTGCAGGACGTGCATTGGGTCCAGGCTGGAGCCAACGAAGCCGGGCGTATTGAAAAGGTCGAGCTGGAATTACCGCAAACGGTGAAGCTGACCAGGGTAGCCGACAAGTCGCTCAGTGCCATGCTCGCGGCCGGCGAAATCGACTGTGCGCTGATCGCGCGCCCACCGGATTGCTTCCGGCAGGGCCATCCGGATGTCGTGCGCTTGTTTCCCGACTATTGGCAGATGGAAGAGGAGTATTACAAGCGGACAAAAGTCTGGCCGATCATGCACATCATCGCAATTCAGAAGCGTGTGCTCGACGACAACCCGTGGGTGGCGCGCAATCTGCTCAATGCGTTCGTCGAGTCGAAGCGACGCAGCCTGGAGCGCATTTTCGACCCCGCAGTATCGCGCTATCCATTGGCCTGGCTGCCGACCTACGCGCGGAAAATGCAGGACATGTTCGGCGGCGACCCCTTTCCCTACGGCATCGAGGAAAACCGGCCGACTCTCGAGCAGTTTCTCCGCTACACCTTCGAACAAGGGATTGCCAAGCGCCACGCCAAGCCGGAAGAAATATTTCCGAAGGGCATCATGACCTTGGTGCGCGTGTGAGCGCCTCGGCAGTTCTTTGCGCACCGCTCTGTAGAAGTGATGCAGGGAGGTGATGCAGACGATGGCGGGCATGGCGATTGTCGGGGGTGGGCTTGCGGGATTAGCCGCGGCGCACGCGCTGGCCCGCTTCGGGATCGACGCGGAAGTCTTTGAAGCCGCGGCCGCGTTGGGCGAAATCGGCGCAGCCGTCAATGTTGCCCCTAACGCGACACGGGCGCTGCTTGCCATCGGGCTCGGCGAAAAGATCGCCGCCGTGGCCAATTCTTCCCCGGGTATCTACACGCGGAACATGCAAACCGGCGAGTTTCTCGAATTCAATGACCGGCGCAAAGCCGCAGCGCGTCACGGCGCGCCGTACTATACGTTTCACCGCGCCGACTTGCTGGATGCTTTGGCGAGCGGACTGGATCGCCGCTTGATCCATCTGGACCATCGCCTCGTCGGGATCGAGGAGGCAAGCGAAGGCGTTGTGCTCGCTTTCGCCAACGGCGCCAAGGTCGAAGCCGGGTTCGTGATCGGCGCCGACGGCGTGCGCTCGGTCGTCCGCCATGCGCTCTACGGCCACGATAATCCCGCGTATACCGGGCAAATGGTCTGGCGCGCGCTGTTGAACGGCAGCGATGTTCCGCGCGAGGTGCTCGAGCCAAACGGACATACCCAATGGGTGGGCCCGGGCTGTCATCTTCTGGCGTATTACATCCGCGGCGAGAAGCTGGTGAACATCGTCACGCAGGAGGATACCGACAAATGGGTCGAGGAGGGCTGGTCTACTCGCGGCGACCCCGACGAGATGCGCATGAGCTTTCCGAACCCGGAGCCGCGACTCGAAAAACTCCTGAGCATCGTGACCGAATGCTCGAAATGGGGCCTGTTCACGCGGCCGCTGACGGCGAATTGGGGCCGAGGCCGCATCCAGCTTATTGGCGATGCGGCGCACGCCATGCTGCCGAACGCGGGGCAGGGCGCCTGCCAAGCCTTCGAGGACGCCTACATCCTCACGCGTTGGCTCGACGCCTGCCGTCATCCGGCCGAGGCGTTCGCGAACTTCCGCCGTATCCGGATTCCGCGGGTCCACGCGGTGCAGCGTCTTTCGCTCGCCAATGCCCGCTTCAAGCACATGCGCGACAGCGCGGAACAAAAGGACCTCATCGCGTCCGGCAAAGCGAGCGTTCACGGAACAGCCGAATGGGTCTTGGCCCATGATCCGGTCAGCGGCTGGGACAAAGTCCCCGACGTTCCAGCCCTCTACGCAGACACCGGCGCCGTCGCGCCGTCATGAGCGCGGCGCGAAAGTTTTTGCGCGCGCCGCATTGGACGCCGGCGCCTGCTTGGAGAAAAAAAGATCACTCGACCTTGAGGCCGCCTTGGGTCGTGCCGCGTCCGCATTCAGATCGGAGCACTCAGGAGCAAGAGATGGCTAAAGGCAACTACGCAGCGTTTCGCGCGCTCGACCCCTTCTTCGCAGTTGTCATGGAGGGGCTCTCGAAGTTCGTGGACGGCGAACACTATTTCGACACCCTCGACGACGATGTTTTATTTGAGTTTCGCTACGATTTTCCAGGTTGGCCGCAGGTAACACGTGGCCGCGCCAACGTCGTGGCGCTCTATTCGGGATACGGCAACAACATCCGGCTCGATCGCGGCGATTCGCTGATGACGCATCCTTCCGAGAACGGCCGTGTCGTGACCCTCGAGTACGAAGTGCATGGAAAGATACTCGCGACCGATGCGCCCTATGACAACAGGTTTGTCTCGATCGCCACGATTGAGAATCGCAAGATAGTGCGCTGGCGGGATTACATGGATTCGCTCGCCGCATGGAGGGCGTTGAGCGGGGCCAACTGACCCGGATTTCAGCTTTGGCAGGGCCGGCTCAGATCCCGTAACCTACAAGGTCGGGAGATATGGCATCGGCGACACGAAGCCCGCGAGAAGCCGGATTCCGGCTGCGGCCGAATTGCCGGGGCGAACCGCCCATGGTTCTCTTGAAGGCTGTGCTGAAGGCGCTTTCGGATTCGTAGCCGAGCGAGCGCGCGATGACGGAGATGGCATCCTCGGAATTTTCCAGCCTGTCCGCCGCCAGCAGCATGCGCCAGCGCGTCAGATATTCCATGGGAGTCTCTCCGACCGTCTCCTTGAACTTCATGGCGAAGCTCGATCGAGACATGCCAGCCCGCTCTGGCAGCTCCTGCAATGTCCAGCGTTGCGCCGGATCGCCATGCATTGCGCCCATCGCTGCGCTCAAGCGCTTATCCGCCAGCGCGAAGAACCACCCGACGCCGGTTCCCGATTGTTCGGCCAGGTATAGCCTCAGGGCCTGCACCAGCATCATGTGCGCGAGGTGTTGCGCGACCAAGATGCCGCCCGGCTGCCCTTCGCGCAGCTCGTGCATCATCCGCTCTACCGACCAGCGCAATGCCGCCTGATCCGCATCCTTTCGGATATGCACAATGGGCGGCAACATGGCCAACAGTGCGCTCGCGTTGCTGGCGCTGATGCCAAAGCGGCTGCCGACGATAAAGAAGTCGCCACCGCCATTGTATGTGACGACGCCGCCGGCGCGGGCGGGCGGAAAGATCGTGCCGGCGTCGACCGGCCTCAAGCTCAGGTCGCTTGCGAGGCGGAAGGCACGTCCGCTCGGCAGCACGAAACTCTCGCCAGCCTTCAGGCGAACTGGCTCGGCAACGCCCTCGACCGACAGCCAACAGGCGCCGGAAATCACGGCGTAGCATTTGATCAGCCTGTTCTGGTCCGGGAACTGGATGGACCAGTCACCGCCCGCGTCGAAACCGGCCGACACGTAGCTGCGCGGCTTCAGCAGCGACAGCACGTCTGAGAGCGGGTCCATGGGCCTCCTGGACGATCGCGAAGATAATATGGACTTCGCAGCATAGATCGTCTTTTGCCGAACACCTATCTCGGTGCTGACGGAGGCGCAAGCCCAGCCATCCCAGGGAGTTTCCCCATGAACGTCATCACCGCCCCGACCAGCAATATCGGTCGCCAAGTCCTCGCGAAAATGCTCGACGCAGGTGAGCCGATCCGCGTCATCATGCGTGACCCCTCGCGCCTTCCCGCACACACCCGCGAGCGCATCGAAGTCGTGCAGGGATCGCACAGCGACATCGACGTCGTCAGCCGGGCGTTTGCCGGCGCCGACGCCGTGTTCTGGCTGGTGCCGCCGAGCCCTGTCGCGCAAAGCCTCGAGGCGGCGTATCTGGACTTCACCCGACCGGCCTGCGAGGCAATCAAACGCCGCGGAGTCCGACGCGTGGTTGGAATCTCGGCCATCGGCCGGGCGACTGCGGTCGCGGGCGAGGCCGGGCTCGTCACCGCGTCGCTGGCGATGGACGACCTGATAGCCAGCACAGGCGTGAGCTACCGGGCGATCACGATGCCCTCATTCATGGACAACATCCTGCGCCAGGTCGAACCGATCAAGAGCCGCGGCGTATTCTTCTCTCCCCTTTCAGGGGGCCGCAAACTACCCACCTGCGCGACGCGCGACATTGCCGCCGTCGCCGCCCGATGGCTTCTCGACTTATCGTGGAGCGGCGTCGGCCACGCGGCGGTGCTGGGCCCGCAGGATCTGTCATGCAATGACATGGCGGAAATCATCACCGGCGTGCTGGGGAAACCGGTGCACTTCCAGCAGATCCCCTTCGAGGCATTCAACGCCGGCTTCATCGAACGCGGCGCCTCCGTGGGGTTCGCGCAGGGCATGACCGACATGATGCGGGCCAAGAACGAGGGCCTGGACAATGCCGAAGCGCGCACGCCCGAGAACACCACGCCAACCAGCTTCCGGCAGTGGTGCGAAGAGGTGCTCAAGCCGGCGGTTCTCGGCTGAGCCTGCAACCGCGGAGCCGTAAGCGCCGAACCTGTGAAGGCCCCGGATCAGCGGTGCACCGCTGCGCAGCGGCCCGCTAGGTTGAAATCATTATTGATTTTGGCATGTTCCACACGCAATTACACACTTTTGTTTTGGCGCTTCATGGCCCGGCATTGTCCCGATTATAGCCGATTGACTGACGCCGGGGCCAAGCTGTAGGAGATTGGCCGCCGGCAATCGCGGGCGCCCTCTACGGACGGCGCTGTTTCGTTGACCGGCGCCCGTCG
>Ga0182024_10015701_pt1 | contig 14456 bp, 13 predicted proteins | sample P32metaG_FD_120480 | JGI IMG/M metagenome (GOLD analysis project Ga0182024, IMG submission 120480) | Permafrost microbial communities from Stordalen Mire, Sweden - P3-2 metaG (Illumina Assembly) | ecosystem: Environmental > Terrestrial > Soil > Wetlands > Permafrost | place: Sweden: Stordalen... | reverse complement strand
GTGCTCGTGGACGGGAAGCCAGCGCGGAGTTCGAGCACCTGAAACCGAGGATATGGCGCTATGCAGCAGTGACGCCATCGAACTGATTGAAACTGAAAACCTCGCCAGGAGGTTCGGCGACCTCATCTTGAAGCTTACGACGTCACAAACGATTATCCAACCTATCGTTGCGAGTACGAGGAAATTAGCCGACTGGCCATATTGGTCTTCTATCCCGTGTCATCTATCGGCGTTCAGCATCTCCTAGGACTTTCCCCTCGAACCATCTCATCGTTGGAACGATCTTTCCATCTGACGCGCGCGAATCCAAGAAACAGCCCGTAATCGTATCGGTAACCTTCCCTTCCTTCAGGATTTGCGAAGCCGATCAGGTGCTCAACGTCCTTGTCATTCGACTTCACACTTTTCTTCATTTCCACGACGAGCAGATTGGACCTGTCGTGACGCCGACCGTGCACGACTATGTCGGGTCGACCCTCTTTGCCTTCCAGAAGCTTCGACCCTAGTATCTTGCCCTGACGTGGGGCCGTTGAGTCTTATCCTCCGGGAGAGTACAGGTATCGATTGCAGCCGGAGTTATAGTCAACGTCGCTTCTTCAGCTCGACGTCACGGACGAGGTCCATCTTCTCTGATAGTGCCCTAGTCCCGGCAGAGAGCCACTAGTCAAGCTCTTCTATCTTGTTGTGCCTGCCGACTAAAGCATTCTGCGCGAGCTGCGAGAAGAGGAAGGAAGAGCAGCCTTTTTACCAATCGCGAGCAGATACGGCTTCATGTTCGATGTCAAGGAGCTATACCTGTACTCCTCATCGGTACGGAGGAAGTTCCTGGAGAAGCTCGAGACTCTTCGTTGGGAAGAAGTCACGAAGAATCGCGAGGCCAGCTTCTACAGCATGAGAAATATCATGCTACACATGATCGACAACGAGGACTGGATTGTAAATTGGGTGATTCGCAATAATTCGGCGGCATACAGGAGGGCGAGAAAGGCCGAAGAATACGTTAGCATGATCATGGTCAGGAACCATCTTGAAGAGGTCGAGAGGAAGACACAGGCCTACCTGCGTGCAGCGGACGAGAAGGAGTTCCAGAGAGTGGTGAAGTTCACCATATCTTCCGGAACGACCTTCGATATGTCGGTCGAGGAGTCGCTTCTTCAGTCTTTCACAGAGCAGCTCTACCACGTTGGAGAGCTCATCGCGCTGCTCTGGCAGGAGGATGTCGAGCCTCCCACAATGCAGTGGTTCTGGAACAACCCAAGAGCCAAAGCCTGATGCCAAGTCTATTTGTGGATGGATATGACTGTCAGGGCATAGAAAGATTAACCAACAAGAGGTCCGTGCCCAAGCTACCCTGTCCCTAGCCTGAGCATCCTCAACCAGACCCTAAAGCTCGAGGGTCCCCAGTCTTTCAAAGTGGGCCATGAGAGAAACTGGAGGCAGAAATCCTCCACCATTGATCGAGCGCGATCGGCGTTCCAGCAAACAATAATGAACCCGCGAACTGAGTCGATGCCATCTTGAGCAGCGTTACCCCTTCAGAGGAGAAGGACCTTTCCGTGGCCGACCTGCTCAAGAAGCTCTCGACGACCGAGAAGGGCCTCTCCTCCTCGGAAGCCACCAAGAGGCTCCAGCAGTATGGACCGAACGAGATTGCCGAGAAGAAGCGCTCAGCGATACTTGCGTTCCTCAGCTATTTCTGGGGACCAATCCCGTGGATGATAGAGGCGGCAGCCATCATCTCCGCAGTCCTACAGAACTGGGACGACCTCGTCATCATCAGCGCGCTCCTGGTTGTGAACGTCATCGTGAGGACATGGCAGGAGAACAAGGCGAGCAACGAGATAGAGCTGCTGAAGAAGAGGCTGGCGCTCACCGCTAAAGTACTCCGAGACGGGAAGTGGGCCGACCTCCCCGCTAAAGAGCTCATTCCCGGAGACATCGTGCGCCTACGCCTCGGGAACATCGTGCCCGCTGACACGAAGCTCGTCGACGGGGCATACCTCCAGATTGACGAATCGGCGCTCACCGGAGAATCGCTGCCTGTGGAGAAGCATCCTGGTGATGTCGCCTTTTCCTCCTCAATAGTCCGGCAGGGCGAGATGAACGCGCTCGTTGTCACGACGGGAATGAGCACCTTCTACGGTCGGACCACGAAGCTGGTCGAGGAAGCGCACACCAAGAGCCACTTCCAGGGGGCGGTGGTCAAGATCGGCGACTATCTCATTGTACTCGCAGCAGCCATGGTAACAATCACGTCGATCGTCGGTCTCCTCCGTCACCAACCGCCCCTCGAGATAATCCAGTTCGGGCTGGTCCTGATTGTCGCGGCAATCCCGGCCGCGATGCCGGCCGTCCTCTCCGTCTGTATGACGGTGGGGGCATCGGCACTGGCGAAGAAGGAGGCCATAGTGAGCAAGCTCGTCGCCATAGACGAGATGGCCGGCGTGGACATCCTGTGCGCGGACAAGACGGGCACGATCACCAAGAACGAGCTGACGGTCGGGGAGGTGAAACTCTTCAAAAAATACACGGAGAATGACGTCATGCTTTACGCGGCCCTTGCCTCGAGAGAGGAGGACAAGGACCCGATCGACGACGCCATCGTAACGAAAGCAAAGACCCTGGACGGGATGCCCACATCGATATCGAGCCACAAAGTCTCCCACTTCAAGCCCTTCGACCCCGTCTCAAAGCGGACCGAGGCCACTGTGGATGGTAAGGGCGGCAGCTTCCAGGTCACAAAGGGGGCACCTCAGGTGGTCCTGTCTCTCGTCCATGACAAAGGCGTTGAGGTAGCCGTGAACGAGGATGTCAACGGCTTCGCCGCAAAGGGGTATCGCTCACTGGGCGTGGCGAGGACCGACGGCGGGAAGGACTGGCATTGGGTAGGGCTCATCGCGCTCTCTGACCCGCCACGAGAGGATTCGGCTGCGACGATCAAGACGGCGCAGTCCCTCGGAATAGTCGTGAAGATGGTAACCGGCGACCACGTGGCCATAGCCAAAGAGGTCTGTCAGGAGGTGGGGCTAGGGACGAACATAGTCACGTCGTCGTCCATCCTCGACAAGTCGGACATCGAGGCAGAATCTGTGGTGGAGAAAGCAGATGGCTTCGCCGAGGTCTTCCCGGAGCACAAGTACAGGATCGTCGACCTCCTTCAGAAGAAGGGCCACATCGTCTGCATGACTGGCGACGGGGTCAACGATGCACCGGCACTGAAGAAGGCCGATTGCGGGATAGCGGTCGCCGGAGCCACCGACGCCGCAAAGTCCGCCGCCGCCGTGGTCCTGACGAAGCCCGGACTCTCGGTGATCATCGATGCAGTGACCGAAAGCCGGAAGATATTCCGGCGCATGACCAACTACGCGATTTATCGCATCAACGAGACGTTCCGGGTGCTGTTCTTCATCTCGCTCTCCATCATCGTCTTTCAGCTCTATCCGGTCACCGCGCTGATGATAGTCCTGCTGGCCCTCCTCAACGACATGCCTATCCTGACTATAGCCTATGACAACGTCAAGATCTCCCAGAGACCGGAGAAGTGGAACATAAGGACGCTTCTGGGAATATCCTCGTTTCTGGGAGCCATCGGGACTGTGTCTTCCTTCGGTCTACTCATCATTGGACTGCAAGTCCTGCACCTGAACCCGCTCGTCCTCCAGTCGTTCATCTACCTGAAGCTTTCCGTGGCGGGGCATCTTGCGCTGTTCGTGGCGAGGACGAAGGGGCCGTTCTGGTCGGTGAGACCGGCGAAACCCTTGCTTCTTGCGGTGATATTGACGCAGCTCACGGCGACGATCATCACAGTCTATGGAATCCTCCTGCCAGCGATGGGCTGGTATCTTGCTGCGCTCGTCTGGGGGTATGCGCTCGTCTCCTTCCTCGTGCAGGATTTCCTCAAAGTCCGCTTCTACGGGTTGCTCGAGCGCGAAGGGATTCACAGGTAGAGGAACTCGCGACCCAGTGCAAGCCCCCTTACTGCTGTCTCGATGGCACGCACGAGAACTTAATTGCCCTGACTGCGATATCGAGGCGTGGCTATCTCAACCATCGAGCTGGCCCTCACAGGTTTCGTGGCGGTCATGCTGGTCTCACAGATTCTCTCGCTCAAGGCAAAGGTGCCGTACACGCTGATCCTGGTATTCGTCGGCGTTGGGATCACGGCACTGGCTACCATTCCTTCTCTGGGCTCGAACTCGGTCACGAACACGGTCCAAGGCGTGATCTCGCAGATGGGCTCTTTCTACACCACCCTCGTGGAGGGTGGACTCTTCGTGGGCCTCGTCGTCCCGCCTCTAATCTTCGAAGCCATGATGCACATCAAGGCTCCTGACTTGAGAGCGGTGATTAGGCCTTCGGTCCTCCTCGCCACGGGCGGAGTGGTCATAGCAACGGTAGTCGGAGGACTGGCTCTCTGGCAGCTTGCGGGGCTGTCGTTGACCGTCTCCTTCCTCTTTGCCGCGATCATAGCGCCCACCGATGTCGTGACCGTGCTCGAGGTGTTTCGCCGCACGGTCGTCCCCTCGAGGCTGGCCACCCTGATGGACACGGAAGCGGCGTTCAACGACGCCACCGGCATCGTCATCTTCACGCTCGTGCTCTCTTCGATAACACTGTCGAGAGTCTCGATCCTCTCGGGCCTATTTCTCTTCGGCTTCACCACCCTGGGAGGCGCGGCCGTCGGTTTCCTGATCGCGTTCACCGCCAGGAGAGTGAGCGCCTCGATCGAAGACAAGATGGCGGAGGTGATCCTTACCGTCTCCGCAGTCTATGGGTCCTACGTGTTCGCGAGCGGGCTGGGTGTCTCCGGATTGATCGCCGTCGCAGTGGTCGGGTTGTACTTTGGCAATGTGACCATGAAGGCGACCATGGGACAGGACACACGGGACGCCGTTCTTTTCTTCTGGCAGATAGCGGCATTCGTCGGGAACTCGGTGGCATTCCTCCTGATCGGTTTCGAAACGAACCTCGTGAGCCTCTCTCAATCCTTCTTCCTGATCGTAACGGCATACCTGGCGGTGACGCTGGCCCGGGCCGCCTCGGTCTATCCGATACTCGCCGTCTTCAATCAGGTCGGCGAAAGGATCCCCATCGCCTGGAGCAACGTTGCCATGCTGGGTGGAGTACGGGGGCCCTCTCGATCGCCCTGGCGGCGTCTCTGACAGCATCCGCCGTCGTCTCCGGTTCGGACGTCCACACCATCACGACCATGGTTCTTGGAGTGGCCTTCCTGTCGATCGCGATTCAAACTCCGCTCTTGTCGCGGTACATCAAGAGAAAATTCGGGAATCAGCAACTAGTTTGAACAGTGCGGTCGAGATATTAGATTCAAGCGAGAAGGACAAGAGTTTTCCCGAAAGACCTCATCTGCTTAACCATTGGTACGAATTATTATGAGTCTCGACGATTAGGATTCAACTGAGCTTCATGAGGCATTTTTATCCGTGACAGGGACCTATTGACCCGCGCATTCGTTAAATTACATCGAGTGAGCAGTCGGGGCCTGCGATGTCCTGGGTGCGCAGGCCTCTGGAGCCGCTCAAGCGGCTGATGCAGCAGAACTACCTGGGCAAGTGGACCATCGTCGGGGTCCTCATCGGGGTCGTCGCCGGCCTCGGCGCCACTGCGTTCTACTATGGCATCCAGTTGGTCACTGACCTCATGCTCGGCGGGATAACGGGCTTCTTCCCCCCTAACCCAGCAGGAGAGATCCAGTCGGCGGTAAGCGTTCACCCGGACTTCCTCCTGGTGCCGGTGGCGACCATCATAGGCGCCCTCATCGCGGGCATCGTCATCTTTACCCTGGCTCCTGAGGCGCAAGGCCACGGTACTGACGAAGCGATTGCGGCGTTTCACAGGAAAGACGGCAAGATCAGACACCGCGTCCCGCTCGTAAAGGCGGTCGCGTCGGTCTTCACCATCGGCTCCGGAGGAAGCGGTGGCAGGGAGGGTCCGACCGCGCAGATAGGGGCGGGATTCGGGTCGTTCATAGCCGACGCCCTAGGCCTCTCCGTGAGAGACAGGAGGCTGGCCGTCGCTGTCGGCCTTGGCGCCGGGATAGGTGCGATCTTCAAGGCTCCCTTCGCCGGAGCGATCCTGAGCGGCGAGATCCTGTACAGCGCGGGAGACTTCGAGGTCGAGGCGCTCGTGCCCGCCTTCATCGCAGCGCCCGCGGGATACCTGATCTTCGCGTCGATAACGGGTTTTACGCCGATCTTCGGGAACTCGGTCTCCTCCTTCGCCTTCACCAACCTCACGACCATCCCCGTCTACTTGGTCCTCGGCCTAGCCTGCGGGCTGGCCGGGAGGCTCTTCTCGAAGGTCTTCTACTCGCTAAAGCAGTTGTTCAGCTCCCTCTCGGTGCCGCGATACTTCAAGCCGGTGCTCGGCGCCGCCGTGACTGGGGCCATCGGCATCTTCTTCCCCCAGATCCTTGGCCTTGGCTACGGTTTCCTGCAGTACCTGATCGACGGCAACTTCTCCGCTATAGCACCGAATTACTTCGCCCTGCCTCTCATCGTGACGCTGCTCTTAGTGGTCTTCCTCAAGGTCGTCGCGACCTCGTTCACGGTCGGCTCGGGGGGAAGCGCCGGAGTCTTCGCCCCAAGCATGGTCATCGGCGGCTTCATAGGCGCCGTCTTCTGGGTCACGGTCAACTCGGCGTTCCCGGGTTGGATACCGGTCCCCGCACCCCTGGTGATCGTGGGGATGATGGCGCTGTTCGGAGGGGTGGGGAGGGCCCCCATCTCGGTCATGCTCATGGTGAGCGAGATGACGGGGTCGCTCTCGCTGCTAGTGCCAGCGGTCTTCGCCGTCCTCGTGGCTTACTTCGTGGTCGGTCCGAAGTACACCATCTACAAGAGCCAGGTGCTCACGCGGTCCGATTCGCCAGCGCACCTCGGTGAGTACAGCACGCCCCTGCTGACCAAGATGCGCGTCCGCGAAGCAATGAACCCAGAGGTCTTCTCGCTGCCGACAGGCTCGAGCGTCGACGAGGCGTACCGTGCCATCCTGGACCAAGGCTACACGGGCGTACCAATCGTTGATTCTCTGGGTAAAGTGGTGGGAATCGTGACGATGAGCGACATGCTCCCCGTCCCCTCGGAGAAAAAGGGGTCTACGCAGGTCGAGACCGTAATGACGAAGAGCGTTGTGGCAGTCAACCCAGAGAACAGCTTGCTCGATGCTATGAACAAGATCGTCACGAACGACGTGGGCCAGCTGCCCGTGGTCGAGGGGGCTTCGGGACAGCTCGTCGGAATCATCGCCCTGACGGACGTGATCCGGGCGTATGACAAGGTAGTGAAGTGGAGCTCGAACTCAGATTCTGTCGCTTCTAGTGCGCCCGGAAGCTGACGCGCCTACTTTGCGCCCGCCTCAGACTCGAGGGTCTCAAGGTTCGCCGGGTCGCCCAGTACGAGGACAGTGTCCCCCTCCGCGAGCCGGAACGCCGGGTCGAAGATGTTCTGGATGACTGCACCGCCCCTCACAATCCCGATAACTGTGGCGAGCGTGGAGACCTCCTGCAGCCCCTTGCCGATGAGTTTCGAGGCCTTGAAGACCGTGAACCTCGCTATCTCCTTCGTCCCTATCTCCTCGGAGAAGACTATCCCGACGAGGTCCTTGGTCGCGGCCGAGAGCGCTAGGAGGTGGCCAACCGTCACGGAGGAGGGTATGACCATGTCAGCGCCTGAGCTCTTCATGGGCTCGATGAGGTCGGAGTCGTGAACGACGCTTACTATCCTCATGTCGGGGCGTAGCTTTCGTGCGCTGAGCGTTATCAGCATATTGTCGGGGTCGTTCTGGTGTGCGACGATCAGCATGGCCGCCCTTTCTATCCCGGCCTGCTTGAGCGCCTCGATCGGTCTGGTCTCGTGCTCGAGCACAGCCAGCTTCTTGTCCTTGACGAGCCCGGCATACAGCTGTGGATCGGTGGTTACCACCACGTAATCGAGCCCCAGCTCGTCCAGCTTCTCTATGACGTACTTGCCGAGGTGGCCGTACCCATAGACGATGACGTGCTTCTTTAGACGCTTCATCAGCTTCTCCTCAACCTTTCCCTTCGCCAGGTCCCCATTGATGAAGGCTCCGACCGTCGCCTGCAGTGTCGACGCTGCGGCCCCGACCGAGACTATTATCATTATTATCAGGAGGACCGCTTCCGTCTGGTTGAGGGTCAGGAAGTTTCCTCCGTTGGGGACGTAGAGCCCGATCGTGGTTATCGTCGAGACTGACGCGAGCAGCGCGGGAATCGGTGGCAGGCCTCCGTAGTGCGCGAAGATTGCCGCGCCCGAAAGGAACATCGCACCTAAGACAATGAGCTGCCTGTAGACGGTTTGCAGGAAGACTATCGGCTCATAGAACACCTCAAAGAGGATGAAGTTCAGCTTCCTGCTCTCCCGCTTGAACTTGGCACGCCTCCTGAGAGGCAGTACCCTGTCCTCCATACTCTCCACGTTCCCGCGCGACCCATCCTGCGGCTTTACGTCTTTCCATACCCGCGGGATGCCAGTGAAATGGCGCACAGTATACTGAGTGATCTGGTTAACCCGGTACCAGACTTGGCTTCTCTCTCCAGGAAGCCGCGAGTGGTCTATAAATACTCAGGCCGAGAATAGAATTAGCTTGATGTATGTCGCGCAGAACCCAAAGGGGTTCCATACGGATATCCGGATGGGTCCCTTCCGGCCCACTCTTCAAAAATAGCTGAATACGTTCCGTTTGTCAAGTTAAGCGATGTTCGAGCTCGTTCGGAACCCCTTGTAGAAGCCAAGGATTCGAACCCTCGACCTACCTGGCGATCCCTGCCGGGGTAGATCGTTAAACTCGGGAGGACAAGACCGAGTTAATTGGTAGGACCGGTGAGCTTCGACCAGTATACTTTCGCAAGCTGGATTTGAATTATTCCAAGTGACGCCCGTAAACATGAGGGGTTTGTATATTGGTGCTTTAAATCGAGAATTGCTTCACATAAAGTGAGAATAACCTGGTAGGCCTTAAGGAGGGGCTTGCCTAGTTAGGCGGGGGTATTCCTCGTGGCCATGGTTCGAAAGGAGAAGGCGTATGAGAAGTATGCTTGGGTAATACCATTCGTAATGGGGTTATTTTTCTTGCTCTCCATGGCCGCCACGTTCCTTTTTCCTGTGATCCTCACAGAAGCCGAACACGCGGTCGAGAGCCTGACTGGCTCCACATTTGCCCAGTTGGCGGCGTCGAGCCCAGGCGTTGCCAATTACATTTACTACCTCATTAGGATCCTTGCTATCTTCAGCGCAGGCCTTGGGGCCTTCTTGATGGTTGTATCTGCGACGGCTTACAGAAAGGGAGAAGTGTGGGCCTGGTATCTGACGTGGGTTGTGCCTGTGCTCTTCCTTCTCGATGTGTCCAATGACTATCTTGCATTTGGATACGTGGATTTCGGTTCCATGTTCATTGCTGCGATTCTGGTTGCTGGTCTGCTCCTGCCATACAGAAAGTTTTTCCCCATTAAAGAACGGCGGAATACCTCGTAGTTGCTAATCGACAATCTCTGCACCAGCGAAAAACAGGACTCAAACGGAAATCAGGATGGGTCGCGCCTGGGCCGCCACTCCCCAAGCATCTAGCAGTTGGGTTCGTTGATGAAGATGAACAAGGCCACGGTCTGTGAGAACTCGGAAGAGCAGAGAAACACGTGAGAGCGATAGTTTGCCCGAAATACGGACCTCCGGATGTCCTCCAGCTCGAAGAAGTTGGGAAACCCGCTCCCAAGGACAATGAGGTCCTGATAAGAGTCCGCGCGACAACAGCTGCACGAGGGGACTGTGAGTTGCGAGGTATGAAGGTTCCTCTGTTGTTGCAGCCCCTTGTCCGAATAGGATTTGGTTTCCGAGGGCCAAGAAGGAGGATACTGGGTCAGGAGCTGGCCGGAGAGGTCGAATCGGTAGGCAATGTTGTTACGAGGTTCAAACAAGGTGACCAAGTGTTCGCATTTACCGGTTTCCGTCTCGGTGCCTATGCCGAGTACGACTGTCTGCCTGAGAAAGGGCTGGTGGCGACCAAGCCGTCCAACATGTCCTTCGAAGAGGCTGCCGCCGTCCCTGTTGGAGGCGTCCATGCGATGCACCTTCTCAAGAAAGCAGGCATCCGGAACGGCCAGAAGGTCGTGGTCATCGGCGCGGGCGGGAGCATAGGGACATTTGGGGTGCAGATTGCCAAGGCGTTCGGAGCGGGAGAAGTGACCGGCGTGGACAGCGCGGGGAAATTGGACGCGGTGCGCTCAATCGGCGCAGATTACGTTATCGACTATGCGAAAGAGGACTTCACCGAAATCGGGCAGACATACGACGTCATCTTCGATACTATAGGCAAGAGCCAGTTCTCCGACAGCATCAGGTGCCTAAACGAGGGTGGCGTGTACCTACTGGGGAATCCGGGGCTGTCGCAACAGGTCCGAAGGCTCTGGACTTCCAAGGGTAAGAAGAGGATAATGGGCGGGGCTGTGTCATACCGAACTGAAGACCTGGTCCTCCTCAAAGAACTCATCGAAGTGGGAAAATTGAAGTCGGTAATAGATAGACGCTACTCACTGGAACAGATGGCCGAAGCCCATAGGTATGTAGACACGGGACAGAAAGTAGGGAACGTGGTCGTAACCGTGGGATAGGCAGTCATCCTTTGCTAGCATCCATTGCACTTTACCAGATTTGGCTCAAGTTCCGGACCCGAATGGGAAAGGAAGAACGAATCTAAGCAAATGGGACGACCGCCGGGGCAACGTCAACCCAAATATGAAGTGGCTTTTGAACAATAAATAAGATGGGGCCGGTGAGATTTGAACACCCCATCATCGACTATGTCATAGTGTAATCGAGCCTGCTTGTCCTAAATTCAGGCAGCCCTCAACCACGGACACCATACGCTTCGATATCATATCGTTCAGGAAAGCAGCAACTAGACATCTTTTTTGTTTAGATCAGTTTAGATCGCATTCCCTTCTCCGGTACGGTCGCAAAAACTGCGCGAGGTTAAGGTGTCAAATCTCGAGCGGTCCGATGCCTTGTCTAGGTCAAGGTCGCGAGTCGCAGAATTCGACAACTGTCTAGAACGGGCTCCTTCCGGCCCATATCACCATTTACCCCGCTACCGTATCCTAGGTCGGACTCATCCATGGCATCTTCTAGCTCAAGGCAGCGTTGTCATTCTAACAGCGCGGTCTATGATGCCCCCATACCATTCTTTCTTCCCGCAAACCCGTTGGAGAGGTCGGTCGCATCGTTATAAGGCTCCAAGAATGGCACGAGATAATGCGCAACTTGCTCTCTGAACAAGATGTGACCATCCTAGGCGATCTTCTTAGGTCTAACGGCGAAATATCTTCCCAGCAGCTATCAAAAAATGTTGGAATCTCTCTGACGGCCGCTAGAGTCAAGCGCAGGGAACTGACAAAGAAATATCTGACGGTGACGTACTCGCTGAACTTGCAGAGGTACGGCTGGCGGCAACTTCAGCTTCAAATCTCTACCAGTGAGGGGCGAACCGTTTCCGTAGGAAAAGAGCTACTAAAACTCAACCCGGTTGTCTTTGTCGGAGGGACCATCGGAGAGGTCAAGATCGACCTGAGGGCGGAAGTCTTTGTCAGGGACGGTCACGAACTGGTCGAACTGATAGATGCGGTGAAGGCTTTACACGGAGTTAAGGAGGTGGTTTGGAGCGAGGTCGCGGATGTCATAGGTACCAAGAACCCTCCCTCCCAACTCGAAACCCACAAGGCAACAAAGGACTCTATCGGGCCGCACCCCATCCACGGCAAATAGGCTCCAACGCCCTCTCCACTATGCGCTGCAGCTGGACCGATGCTGCACTCCATCGGAGCTACCCGCGAGAGTTGAGGAGGCCGAGCTTGGCGATTCGCCTTGCAGTACTCGGCGGCGGAGGACCGTCAGAATCTGATGAACGGCTTTACGACGCCTTTCCTAACTCCCTTGGTTCAAAGAGTTCGACTGTTCCATTCGGCGAAATATTTCCCCTTTGACAGTGCAAGGATTCGCTTAAATAATTAAATGCGTACCTTCCGGTCCACTGTTTTGCTTCCACGCCGCTGAATCTTCTGCCCGCAAGGTGAGATTAAAGAGTTAAATAGATATTGAAGTATTAAGGCGGCGTGAGCTATCCACAATGATAGAGAGACTAATGACGGTAGTCATAGTCGTGAAGGACCGAGCCAGTGCCCTCGACTTTTACACGCGGGTGATCGGCTTCGAAAAGCGAACTGACTTTACGCCTCCAGGAGGCGCAAGGTGGGTGACCGTCGCACCCAAAGGGCAAGACATCGAAATCAGCTTGTTCCAAGCCGGTTCCTATCCAGATCCGAAGGCGCCCCAAAACCGATTGCAACCCGGGAGCAACCCACAGTGGACGTTGCGGACTAGCGACTGCCGCAAAGATTTCGAAGAGCTCAAATCACGTGGCGTAAAGTTCGATCAGGCTCGGCCAGACGAATATCCTTGGGGCATCCTCGCCACCTTCAGTGACCCAGATGGAAACGCTTTCGCGCTGCTCCAGCCGCCAAGAAAAGCTTAGAGAAAGCGTGCTGGGACTGCCAAGAGTGGCCTTCTATCCCTTCTGTGCTTTACCCCGAATCGCCCGGGCACTTGCCGGGGTTTTCTCCTTCAGATTAGCTCGATTGTGAGCCACGGCCGCACGGATGATATCTTTGAAGGCGCGCTCATTGATTCTGTCGCCCTCGTGGAAATCGATTGCTCGCCACATATTGCCTCCAAGGCCGGCGTTGAAGAGCTTGTCCGGATCTGCAAGGCTTGCGCCCTCAATAAAGGTCAGTTTTAGTTTATCCTTGAGAGGAGTGGCCACGGTGATGATTCCATCGTGAGACCAACATGGATGGCCCTTCCATTTCAATTCCTCGATTATCTCGGGGTCAGCATCATGAATGATTTTGCGAAGATTGGCAAGCATCTTCCCGCGCCAGTCCGTAAGGGCTGCGATTTGCTTATCAATAATTTCGGATGGGTTCATTGACGGTGCACACCGCAATGAAGGCGTCCTAGATTTAAATAGATATTGAAGTATTACACTATAATGGGTAGTTCCTGGAAGGCGATGGCCGACGACAACCGAAGACAGATGCTGCTCCTGATGAAGGACGGCGAGAAGACGCCGACCGAGATGGCCAAGAGCTTCGAATTCACGCTCCCTGCCGTGTCGACGCACTTGAGGGTTCTGAAGGACGCCGGCCTCGTCAGCGAGCGCAAGGTGGGCCAGAACAGGTTCTATTCGGTCAACAAGGAAAAGATGTCGGAGATGGTCGAGTTCTTCGACATCTTCTGGGACGATAACCTCACCCGCCTGAAGGAACACGTGGAAAACAAGAAGGCGAGGGGAAGAGATGACCGAAGGTGAGATTAGGAAGGCCGTAGTGGTCGATGCTCCGCCGGAGGTCGTCTTCAAGGCACTGACAGACGAGAAGGAGCTCGTAAGATGGATGACACAGGAGGCCAGGATGGATCCTCGTCTTGGTGGGGAATGCGAATTCAAGTACCATTGGGCCAAAGAAGACCTGCGTTCAGTCGCCACAGGAAAGATACTTGAGCTGATCCCCAACAAGCGATTGTCTTACACCTATGTCTTGACCCGGTCCGGCTCGGGAACTAGTGGGGCCAACTCGCTGTTTCCTGACGTGACCAACTCGGTGGTGACTTGGATACTAGACGCGCTGCCCGATGGCAAGACCCGCGTTACGATGGTTCATTCCGGCATCACCAAGGAAGCATACGGAGCTTTCGACGGAGCTTGGGGCTACTGGACGGGTCAGCTCGCGCGCCTTGGTAGGGTGACGGCAGGAAGGAGCAAGTGATTCGTAATCGATGAGCGCCTCCGGCCCACCTAATTTGAGGCTCATTCCTGTCCCATTTACCAAAAAGAGTTTGCTTTTCGGCTTGTTATCTGAGAAGAGACTCGTCCATGACATCGGTCTATTAGCCAGGAGCTCTGCGATGGCTTCGTAAGGTTTCATGAGGATTTCTATCGACGAAAGCAACAGCAGAAATTAACAAGCTGATAATAAGCGGCCACTGATATTGCTGGTATGAGCGAATCGCGTGAAGGACGTCAGAAAAAACTCAGGGTAGGACGCAGAGGTATGGAAGGCCGCGAGAATGCGGTGAACGATGCCACCCCGGATGTTCAGCCGCCAGGAATGATAACGGAGGTCGACGAAGCCGGTAAGGAAAAGTCGAAGCGGGTTGCAAGCAGAGGTAACAGGTCTCGTCAGCGTTGAAGAGATAGGACTGGAGTCGCAATACGGCACGGTCGCCTAGCGCAGCTAGGCGATCACGGACGTCTAGGACATTTCGAGGTCATGCCTTGAGCCAGCCCAGCTTATAGAAGCAGTAGCCGACGAACGCCATGGCCATCAATGTAACCAGGACCAATTGCCACAGCTCGGCCTCATAAGGCTG
>Ga0182024_10015700_pt1 | contig 14456 bp, 14 predicted proteins | sample P32metaG_FD_120480 | JGI IMG/M metagenome (GOLD analysis project Ga0182024, IMG submission 120480) | Permafrost microbial communities from Stordalen Mire, Sweden - P3-2 metaG (Illumina Assembly) | ecosystem: Environmental > Terrestrial > Soil > Wetlands > Permafrost | place: Sweden: Stordalen... | reverse complement strand
GCAAGGTATTGCCGGAATTTTCATCGGTATAATTGCCCCGCAGGATTCCTTGCTTGTTAATCGCCATCTGCACGATGTATTGCGGCTGCTGACTTTCATCGTGCACCATCGCGAACACACCTAGAGGCAACCAACGATTTTCGCAACACCGCGCGCCAACCACGCCCGGTCCGCGGTCAAGGCATCAAAATCGACGATGGAGCGCAACGAAACGCTGGCAGTAAATGGCTGCAGGAATCGACGCCTCGTATTATTTGCGTCGTCTTTTTTGCTTTTGGGATTCGTACGCGTTGGACTACATTTGTCGCAAGCAGAGTAAAGCCAAACTTACTCACTTTTAATTGCTGGAGAAGTAATCGCGCTTATGGTCGCGCTGGTGTCGACAAAATCGAAGAGGAAACCGTAAACTGCAGAGGAAATGTTTGAGATCGGTCCACGAGCAGTAAGGTTTAAAGTGATTCGACTTCGCAAACTTTGGACTGGATTAGAATTGAAGAGCACCGGGAAGTGGTTCGTGCTCTCAGGACTGATTGGAATCGTCGCCGGATTGGGTGCAATTACTTTCCAATTCTTGATTCAGTTGGTGGTTCACTTTGCTTTGGGCGAAATCGCCGGATACGTGCCGCAAGAAACAGCAGGAGAACGGAGCATTTTTGACCATGCCACCACAGAATTCCATCCCTGGTTGATTGTGGCAGTGATGATCGCTGGCGGCGCGGTATCAGGTTTTCTTGTGTACACCTTCGCGCCGGAAGCAGAGGGACATGGCACCGATGCGGCAATCGATGCATTTCACAACAAACGTGGCTACATTCGACCTCAAGTTCCAATCATCAAAACGATGGCATCGGCAATCACCCTGGGCACGGGCGGGTCCGGCGGTAGGGAGAGACCAATCGCACAAATCGGTGCGGGCTTCGGCTCATTTCTGGCTACACGATTGAAGCTGCCGGCACGCGATCGACGCATTATGCTGGCGGCCGGGATGGGTGCCGGCATCGGCGCCATCTTTCGCGCTCCCTTGGCAGGCGCGATTTTCGCAGGGGAAATCCTGTATAGTTCCGCTGATTTAGAAACCGAAGTATTGCTACCCTCGGCGATCGCCTCGATCATCGCCTATAGCGTTTATGAACTCTGCTCGCCGCTCGAATTCCGCTTTGTCCCCGTGTTCGGGAACAAATTGAACTATTCGATCGCCTCGCCATTTGAGTTGGCCCCTCTGGCCCTACTGGCCGTTATTTTGACATTGGCAGCCATCGGCTTTATCGAATCGTTTTACGGTACCCATCGGCTGTTTGCGAAGCTTTCCATTTCTCGATTCATGCGACCGGCGATTGGGGCAGGTTTAGCCGGGGTGTTTGGCATTTTGCTGTTCTTTGTTCTACACGCCGACCAGCGCGTGTTGTCGATCCTTTCCACCGGACATGGAGCGCTACAATTGGCGATTGAGGGTTCCGCCACACTCGGCGTGCCACTGTTGTTAGCAATTGGTCTAGGAAAATTGTCACGACGTCGCTGACCATTGGCTCGGGCGGGTCGGGTGGCGTCTTCGGGCCGTCGGTTCTCATCGGTGGTTGCCTGGGGGCAGCGATCGGGCAGACTTTCCACAACATGTGGCCAATGCTCGTTCCGAATCCGCAGCTTTATGGAATTGTTGGCATGGCCGGCTTCTTTGCCGCCGCTGGGCACGCTCCAATTTCAACCATTATCATGGTCTCGGAAATGACCGGCGATTATCAATTACTGCTGCCTACCATGTGGGTTTCGACCTTGTGCTTCCTCCTTTGTCGCCGGTGGAAGCTGTACCAAATGCAGGTGCCAAGCCGACTTGATTCGCCGGCCCATCGGGGCGATTTTCTCGTCGACGTGTTGGAAGGAATCTTTGTTCGTGACGTTCCGTCCAATGATCGACCTCTGGTGCGAGTGCCCGAGGCCATGCAGCTCAAGCGGATAGTGCAGATGCTTGCGGAGTCGCGGCAGCGATATTTTCCAGTCGTAGACGACACCGACCACATGGTCGGCATTTACAACGACGCCATTTGGGAGCTTGCTGTCGCGCGCGACGTGATGACTTCCAAACTGGTGACGGTAACCCCGGATAACGATCTCAACACAGCGCTAAGGAGATTCACGGAGCTTAATCTCGATGAATTACCGATTGTTGATCCACAAGACGGTAGCCGTCTACTCGGTATGTTACGGCGTAAGGACACCATCGCGTTGTACAACGGACGCTTAGCGGAACTGAAACAGGCAGATGGCGAGAATTCAACCTAATTCCGCATGACACAGCCTAAAACAGTACGGCACGAGTCGCATCTCTCAGCCGACATGTGTCGTCAAAACGTCTCGCTAGCTCACGAGCGACACACGCCGATTAACGACCTGTTTTGAACCGCGCGACAATTCTCAATAACTCGTACGTTTGAAGATACGGCTACAGCGTGCCGAGAAGTCTTCCGTTTTTCTCGGAATGTCGTTTTAGGCAGGTTCTTTTCTGTCAGATGACTCAGCAAACGAAGATTTCTGACTCTGCAGCAACGGTCCGGTACATAACGGTAGTTCCGAATCGACAACAACCACCGATTCTGAAGCGCGCTGCAAATGGCAATTAGCGAGTACAGTGGGACGGCGAAGCCGATTCGAGCGTTATATTCCACGCCATCTCCCGCTCGAATTGAGCGACATTTGGTTTTGTTTCTTGTTTTGAAGCTTAATCTAAACCTTCATTTGCGACACTTTTGTAGATCGCAACTTGGCCAACCACATCGTGAATGTCTGCGCCATCGGCGAGGCTGAGCACCTGGATTATAAGAGCATCGTCGATAGGCATGCTGCATCACCTCTCCTCCGGGAATTCCGCGTCTAAAATCGCTTGGATCAACTGGTTTTATTAAGGCTGCGGTTAGCTTCTGTGGATTTCGAACGCGATCTGGAATGGCGAGCGCCGTCTCCAACAAGGATCCTGGCGATCCTCCGCCATCCGGCGGGTAAGTAGTGCCCTACCGCGACACAACATTAGCATCAAGCTACTGGTGGCCAGCAGAATGACGGTTGGTGGCTCAGGCACAGATTCGGTGGAGCCGCAGCCTGATTTGAGAAGATTCAATAACGCCTGCAAATCAGCTTTGTCTACTTTGCCATCGTTGGTTGATGTCGCCGATGAGCAGCAGTTGGAAATCGCTCAAACCATTCGCAGCTTCGTAGCAGTGCAAATCGGACAGTGCGGCCATCATCGCGGAAATGTTGGCGGCGTCCACATGGCCGTCGTTGTTGAAATCGCCGAGCTTCGGCAAACTGAGCAGCGTCACGTTGCCGGTCGTGTACAGCTGCGATAGATCCCACTTGTATACACTGCTGACGGTGAACGTTCCCGTGTGATTTATGCCCGTCCAATTAAATAGATCAAACGTCTGCCCGAGTTGGCTGGCGAGATTCACGCCGTCGGAAAACGCCAATTGCAGGTTGCCGCCTAGCGCGGCATTCAGCCCCGGGCTGAACCCAATCGGAGAGGTCCAATTGTTGGCCAGCTGGAATTGCAACGTCGACGTGGGGTCAAACGTGGCACTCGTGGTCACCGTAATGGGAATCGCATTGTTGCGGATGGCCAGCTTTTCACCGGCTAATAGTGCCAACCCTTGGATCGACCCATCGGGTCGAATGGTATTGTGCGTGATCGTCGTGGCGTCTGGCGACCAATTGATGCCGCCGCGGAGGTCGGCATTGCTGAAGTTGGCGTTGGTCAGGGTCGAGTAACTAAGGTTGGACGCTTGCATACAATTCAAGCTTTCGTTCCGCTTTGGTTCTCATGTGATCGAATCGATTGATAATCAGTCGGTACATGGTTTAGGAAATGTCGTAAAGAACTGTATCGGGACCGACCAAAGTCATCTTTGTTCCTGCGATCAACACGTACGAGTTTGCTTTCGCTACTAGGTTCACGTTGCCCTGCAACGATGGTCGCTACCAACCAACAAAGTCACTCAGGTTGTTTGACATGCCAGCAATAAAAACTGCGACAACAGACAATAAGTGACATCCATTACTCCGCCATTTTAACCTTGAAGGCACCTTAGCGATCACGACTTCTCGCCAGCCGAGGTCCGCAGCAAGCTGCTTCACCTCATCAAAGGTATCAGCGGCGGAAATGATTTGAGTTTCTTCCCGATCCCAGGCCAACCACTTTCCGGCCAGCTCCCGTGGAACTTTGGTCTTACTACGCATATCGTTCGGTCTCCAATTCAAGTTTCCATAGTTCTGCCTTTAAAGTTAACACGATTGCCAAAAATGGCGTGTCCGTAGGATCGAGGCCAACGCCTAGAACACAAATTGCGCCGACGATCTTAGTCGCGAGCAAAGCTCGGCGGCGGAGCCAGGGGCCTTAGAAACCTCCGCCGCCGAACATGCCACCTCCCATCATCCCGCCGCCCATCATTCCACCACCCATGCCACCCAGCATGCCAAGATCAGTATTCTGATTCTGAATGGGCACGACGAGGTCACCCACGTAATACACCTTTGTGGTCAGTTCCGTATCAGCCTTATCCTTGGTTGTGACTTGTAATATCTCATCCTTGATGATGTAGCTCAAATTGAACTGCGACAGAATCAATTTCATTGCCGATTTCAACGTAATGTCTTTGAGCGACATCGTCACTTGCATGGTTGTCGGATTGAGCCCTGCATTTTTCATTGCCTCTGGATCGAATTGGATTGGGATGTGATGCTTGTCAGCGATAAAGGACATTACATCGCTGAGAGGGACGCCTTCAAAATCCAAAGCGGTTTTGTCATCCAGCGCTTTAATAATTGTTTGTTCCGAGTGGTTCGAGCCTAACAATGCAATTCCGCTCACGCAGTCGTTTGTTTCACCTCGCAGCACCGAAATGACCGCTGCAGTGGATAAATTGCGGAGCGATAGCGACCACGTGCAACTGATGGCAGCGGATGTTCGCACAGCATTTACCTCTGGATGGCCACTTAATGGAGCGACGTAAGATGTGCCTTTTCGGCGGCGGGAATCACCGCACCAAGCAGTTTCGCTTGCAAGATGCGCGCCTTAGACCTGTAACGCGGAAGCCGAATGCCGCAAGTATTTACAAGATAGGATGTTGAGGTTTTCGGGCTTTTATTTGGTTCACAGAATTTCGGCCCGAACGCGGCAAAACTATTTCCGTTCGTGAAAAAATCTTTTCCGAATATCCGGCCCCTCATCGACTCACACACCAACACTAGACGGAAGTCGGTTGTGCTTCCGTTCGGTCTACGCCCTCACTCCAGCAACACAACCGATCCCTTAACCCCGATTCTCTTACCCAGACTGGTACAAACATTGGGGGATAGTCATAAACTCATCCAATACATTTTCAAATAACCATATCTTTGCATCGACTTTGGACGTTTGCGATTCCCTGCGAAGATCGTGTGAAAAGGAGACCTTGCACTTTTGCTCAGATTCCTTCGGCTCGAACATGTTAAACACAGGTATTCTCAAAATTGAGTTTGACCAATTCCAAACTCCCATGCCAAAGTCAAAAAAATCTTTTTCAAATTAGGACATTACCCGTGCTTTGTTTACGTTTTTTGCGTTTAGCGTTTTAATTCCTGAATTGTTCGGAAGCCCAGGAGTCTTGGTTTCGTCACCTCGTGCAAGGCATTGCAAGTGCGGACGTTCCCGGAAGACGCGATCTTCCGCATCGACCACTTCCTCTCCTGATTGACAATAGGAGCAGACTTCCAAAGTCTCCCGCAAACTATTCATTCTGATGAAGATTCGGGGGGAAATCGCCGAGTAATCAGCACCGGTGGAATGCTGCCAATGTTTGGTAAATGCAAGTTCGTCGGCGATTCTGTATCGCCATTCTGTCATGCGGGGAGTTGGAACACGCGTGACGTTCGTGTCCGAGGCCATTGAATTGTGGTGCTTCGGCGAACATGAAAACTAGGTCGTGTTGACAGTCATCTTTTATAGCGAAAGCGGGAGTTATGGTAGTCAAATGAGGCCACTTGATGTGGAAAAGACATTTTCACAAATGGAAAGAGCCTTGCCACGCCAGGACAAAATATCACGGTCCAATTGCACGATCACAAATCCCAACACACGACGCCGTCAATATTTGAGATAAGGGTTTTGAAAATCATCCTCATCGGCGCACCGCTTGCACAGTGTAATCTGGACGATGCTCATATCTCGCAGTCAGCCAGTGTCCTGAAAATCGGCGATGAATGCGTGCTGTCGTATACCGATCTGGCCACGTGGGCCGAGAGGATCGGAGAAACGGGTGTCACGATGGGGAGGTTGCATGTTCGGCGGCGGCGGTTTTCAAAGCCCCCTGACCCCGCCGCCGAATAATGCGGGCAGCCAGAATCGATGCCCACGTTGCGCTGTGATCCAATATCCCATGCTTTTTTTGACTTGCACCAGCAGGTAACTAGACGTGTTCCGATTGGAGATTTAATGCATTATGCGAAATAAGACAAATATTCCCCGTGAACTTGCAGGCAAATGGGTGGCCTTGGATCGCGAGCAAACGCAAATCATTTCGTCAGCAGATACCTTTGACGAAGTAAAGCAACTTACTGGCGACCTCGGATGGCGAGAAGTTGTGATTGCCAAAGTTCCGTCGTGGTCAAACTGGCGGAACAATGGATGTCAATTATTATGTATCGTGACAGTCTTCATTGCCGGAATGTCAAATAGCTTGAGCGACCTTGGTTGGTAGTGGCCGGCGATACAAAAACCAGCCAGATCAACTCCAAACATAATTCGACTCCGATGGGCGCCGGAACGATGAGAATTTTGATTGGTACGGAATGCATCAAGGGGTTAACAATTTCAACGGCATCACGCACAGACCTATTGTCAGTCGATTCTATCGTATGACCACCAAGGCTGAGCGCAAGCTTGAATTGTATCGAATGCCGTGGTTTTCACTCCTGGAGGAATTTAGGCGCGTACAAGGGGTTGCAGCAATTCAAAGTCCGCAAAGGCTCACCGCAGCGCTGGTGAGTGAAATGATCAAAACAATCCTGGACGCTGAGTTTCCAGACGAAAGATAGCACGCCATGGACGTCGACGATGCTCTTATAACGGAAGCGCTACAGCTCGCGGATGGCTCTGACATTCATGACGTCGTTGGCTCGATTGCAATCTACCGAAGCGTTGCTAATGAAGGTTTAGATCTATCGGAGCTTGAACGGAAACTACGAAGCTATATTACTAACAAACGGCTTCAACGGTTCGGTTCTGATTACTTGCTGATCGATATAAACCGCTAGTGTAAAGATCAGATGAAGTGCGGCTTGCCGAAACCGGTATGGCACTGCTCCCTGACGACGCTGCGGGAAAAGCTTGTCAAGATTGGCGCGAAGGTAACGCAACACGCGAAGTATGTGACCTTCCAACTGGCCGAGGTGACTCCATATCGAGCGATGTCAAATCGAGCGACAGTAAATCCACGGATTCAAAAAGTTCGAACCCGCCCGGCGCTGCGGAAACGCCGCAGGGTCCCGCCAAGACAGATTGAAATGCCGTCCGGGCCAGCCAGAGAAGCCGTTACGCTCATGTTTTGCCAACCATGATTTCACGATTCTTCATCGACCGGCCGATTTTTGCCTCGGTCGTGTCGATTGTGATGATGGTAATCGGCGCAATTTCGCTTTTCTATCTGCCCATTGCGCAATATCCGCGTATCACGCCTCCGGGCGTGTCGATTTCGATAAGCTATCCTGGCGCCAGCGCCCAGGTGGTGGCCGATACGGTGGCTGCGCCGATCGAGCAGCAAGTGAACGGCGTGCCGGGCATGCTCTACATGTCTTCGCAAATGGGCAACGACGGCTCTTACACGCTGACGGTCACGTTCGACATCGGCGTCGATTTGAATACGGTCCTGGTCATGGTGCAAAATCGCGTGACGCTGGCCATGCCGCAATTGCCCACGCAGGTGCAAAACCAGGGCATCACCATTCGCAAAAAAACGCCGGATATTTTGATGATTGTGAATTTCATTTCCCCCGATGAACGCTACGACGATATTTACCTGAGCAATTATGCGACCATCAACATCCGGGATGAATTGCTGCGCGTGTCTGGTGTTTCGGATATTACGTATCAAGGGCAGCGTGATTACAGCATCCGCATTTGGCTCGATCCCCAGGAACTGGCTGCGCGCAACATGACGGCCTTGGATGTGGTCACGGCGATTCAGAACCAGAATCTCGATGCACCAGCCGGACAGATTGGCCAGCAGCCGGCGCCGCAGGGACAGACGTTTCAGTTGCCGGTCGACACGCTTGGCCGGCTGACGGAACCGGAGCAATTTGCCGATATTATTGTGAAAGTGAGTCAAACGACTCCGCCTGCACAAGCCACGGGCTCTCCACGATCCGTCGTGGGTAGTTTAGGTGTGCCCACTTCGTCGGCTGCCAGCGGGGCAACGAGCGCCAGCCAGACAACCTCTAGCACAGCCACAACAGGCACCGCCGGCGGCAGTGCGCTGACTGCGAATTCGGCCACCAGCGGTGGCGGAGTCAGCAGCACGGCTACGGTCGCGCCTTCTTCCTCAATGGCCTCGAGTACAACGACGAGCTCCACCAGCGGAACAAGTTCCACATTGGGCGTTTCCACCGCGGGCGGCGGAAGCGCGGCTGGGGGTGGTACGACCACTGGCGGTGGTGCCATGGGGGGCGGCGGCACAACTGGCGGCAGCGCGAACGGCGCTACATCCAATTCCACCGCCAGCAGCACGACTAGCGATACCAGTGGCGCGATTGAAGGGATCTTAATTGACAGCGCGGCGGGCGCCGGTGCAGCTACCGGCGGCTCTGCCAAGAGCCCCGGCCAACCCTCGGTGGCAATTGTTCGGGTGCGCGACGTGGGTCGTGTCGAGTTGGGGGCGCAAAACTACAACCAATCGTGCTTATTCGATGCTAAACCTTCGGTCGGCTTGGCTGTGTTCCAGCTTCCTGGCACCAATGCCTTGGATGTGGCTGATCGCGTGCGCGCGAAAATGGAAGAATTGAAAACGAGGTTTCCCGAAGGGATTGATTATGCCATCGCCTACGACATCACGCCGTACATTCGCGAATCGGTTTCCGACGTGGTGAAAACTTTGTTCCTGGCCGTGCTATTGGTAGCCGCGGTCGTGCTCGTGTTTTTGCAGAATTGGCGATCGGTCATTATCCCACTGGTCGCCGTGCCGGTCGCGATTATCAGCACGTTCGCCGTGATGGCCGCGCTGGGTTTCAGTCTCAATAACATTTCGTTGTTCGGTTTGGTGTTAGCCATTGGCATTGTCGTAGACGACGCCATTGTCGTGGTGGAAAATGTCGAACGCTGGATGGCACATGGGCTGGAGCCGCGCGAAGCGACCCGCAAAGCGATGGACGAAGTCACGGGACCCATCATCGCCGTGGCGTTGGTCTTGTGCGCGGTGTTCGTGCCGTGCGCTTTTGTCGGCGGAATTACGGGACAATTCTTTCGACAATTTGCGGTGACGATTTCGGTATCGACGGTGTTTTCCGCCATTAGTTCGTTGACGCTTAGCCCGGCGCTGGCCGCTATTTTATTGAAACCGCGCGGTGGCCGCCGCGATCCGGTGACGTGGCTGTTAGACATGCTATTGGGCTGGTTTTTCCGACTGTTCAATCTGTTATTCGGCATTAGCACGTCGGCGTATTCCTGGGCCATCGAGCGGATGATGCGAGTCAATGTATCGGTGCTGTTTGCTTACGGGCTATTGTTGCTGATTACATATGTGACGTTCAGCAGCGCGCCCGTCGGCTTTGTGCCGCAGCAGGATCAGGGGCGGCTGATCTGCAGCATTCAATTGCCCGATTCTGCTTCTCTGCAGCGAACCCAGGCGGCGGTGAAACAAGTCGCCGAAATCGCCAAGCGGACGCCAGGCGTGGCGCACACCGTGGGAATTTCTGGTTTGTCGTTCGTATTGCAAGCCACGAGTCCGAATTACGGTTCAATGTTCATCGTGCTCGCGCCATTTGAGGAGCGGCGAAATTTGCCCGACACGGCCATCATGGCCAACTTGCGTCGCCAATGGGCCAAGGAAGTGAAGGATGCGCAGGTCACGGTATACGGAGCTTCGCCGGTACCGGGATTGGGCGTGGCCGGTGGCTTTAAAGTGATGATTGAAGATCGGGGCGATTTAGGACTTCCCGTTCTGCAGCAGCAAACCGACGCTTTAGTCCATAAGCTACAGCAACAGGTGCCCGGCTTGGTTGGCGTGACGACGCAGTTTCGCTCCAAAGTGCCGCAGTTGTTGATGAACATTGATCGGGTCAAAACCGCTTCGTTGGGCGTATCGCTAAACGAAGTGAATCAAACGCTGGAAATACTATTGGGATCGCTGTACGTCAACAGCTTCAACGACTTCGGCCGGCATTGGCAGGTCACGGTACAAGCGGCCGGCGAATTCCGAAACAAAACTGAAGACATCAATTTATTTCAGGTGCGAAACAATCGTGGACAAATGGTGCCGCTGGGCACCCTGGTGCAACTGCAGGAGATCAACGGCCCCAGCAGCGTGACGCGGTATAATCTGTATCAAGCGGCAGCCATCACCGGTAATATGCAGCCCGGTTATAGCTCCGGTGCGGCCATTACGCAGGTCGACGAGATCGCAGGGGCCACGTTGCCGTTGAGCATGAGGGCCGACTGGACCGAATTGATGTTCATGCAAAAACGGGCTGGCAATACTTCGATGTATGTGTTTGCCCTGGCCGTGGTTAGCGTATTCTTAGCGCTGGCGGCACTGTACGAAAGCTGGTCGTTGCCACTGGCGGTCATTTTGGTGGTTCCGTTGTGCATGTTATGCTCCTTGGTGGGCGTGTTATGGACCCGCCGCGATGTGAACATCTTCGTGCAAATTGGATTAGTCGTGCTGGTGGGCCTGGCGTGCAAAAACGCCATTCTCATTGTCGAATTCGCCCGACAATTGCACGAAGTGGAAGGACGCTCCCGTTTTGAAGCCACCGAGGAGGCTTCTCGGCTGCGGCTACGACCGATTTTGATGACCTCGTTCGCCTTCATTTTCGGCGTCATTCCCTTAGTATTTGCTGCCGGAGCCGGCGCCGAAATGCGGCGTTCCTTGGGAACCGCGGTATTCAGTGGCATGCTCGGCGTAACGCTGTTTGGCATTTTCCTAACGCCGGTGTTCTTTTACGTGATTCAAGGCTTGGGCGAATCGCAATTACTCACCGCCGGACGCACACGGTGGATTGGTTCCACTGTGGCCGGTGGATCGTTGGGATTGACCGTCGGCTTCTTACTCGGCCAATTGCGCGTTTTTGATTTGCAAACGGCATGTTTTGTGGGTGCGGCTGCGGGAGTGCTGGCGGCGCTGACGATTTTAGAAATTCATCGACGGATTCGGATACAAACCACAGTTGGCAGTTAACATGTGAAAACTGCAGACGATTTGGGAGCCATGCAGCGTGATTGCTGAATTTTTAGTCGATCGCCCGATTTTTGCCACCGTGATTTCGGTCGTCTTCGTGCTGGCCGGAGGTGTTGCCGTATTCACGCTGCCGGTGGCGCAATATCCGGATGTCACGTCAGGCGCGAAACACAGACTACAAAAATACGCCAGTGTGGTCAGGAAGCACAAGTTAATGACTAGGGAGGAATTTCCTTGCTTTGCGTCGATCTGAATCGCCTCATCTCCCGTTCAATCTGACATGCGCTCGTGGTTTTGGCCACAAAAATGGTTCTTTTGACGACACGGCCACAGTGTGCCGAGAAGTCAACTGTTTTCTCGGAATGACGTTTTGGGCAGATTCTTTCCTGCCGGATGCTTCGACAAACGAACGTTTCCTCGCCGTGCCCGAACCAGCGGCTTCCCGGCTGTTTGCGTCGCGAGCGGAGCGGGCCATTTGAAAACGGGTTCCGCCTGCCGTAGCGAACGGGTTGCTAAGTTTAATCGTTTGCTACGCATCGAACGGGAACTTGGCGGTGCGGCCCGCTTCGCGGGGAAGGCTGCGTTTGCAAATAACCACACTAGTGCGAGCGGCTAAACGACCACATTCTGGACTTGTGGCTCCAGCAGAATCTGGAGGGGGACGAGGGAAGTTGATGCTGATTTAACAACCCTTCGATTTGTTGAGCGGCATCTCCTGGCCGTAGCCAGGCAATAGCAAGGGAACGCTAAATTGCCGAATAAAAACAGAAGAAGGACTAAGTAGCTGGCCAGTCTGATCCAGAAGTACTTGGCAGCAATTCCGGGCTCATCGTCCAGATATCGATAAGTTGGATGGATTCCAAATAGGATGGCAAACAGCTGGCGAATGGGCCTTGGTACAAACAACACTTGACGGCTATAGCTGTCGCGGGTGAGTTCGTCATTTCCCCATTCTACGCCGAACACAGGGCAGAACTTATCGGGACGAAATACGTCGTAAGAGCGCGGATCCATTTTGGAGAACAAATGGTATGGAGTGCCAAAGAATTCATATTCGAACGGCTCGTCGTGGAGGTTTGCATCGCGGACTTCCAAAGGCGACATGTACTGGCCATTGGGTTTTTTCGCCAGCAGCGCGAATTCTGAATCAATCCAGATCCATTTGTGCCATTCCGGGCAGTAGATGGCCGAGGTGGTGTGGGCGCAGGTGACTTCCATGGAGTCGAGCCCGGCGATATTGCACAAGGCCATAAAGACCTGGGCATGATCGCTACAGAAACCCCGAGGTTCCTTGATTGTAGCGAGTTTAAAGAGCAGGTCGGCTGTCTTATCATAGATACGCGCCGGGTGTCCGTCGGCGTCGAGTGGGGTGCCGTTGCGCGAATAACTTAGCGCGATCAGCTTTGCTTTTTCAACCGTGGAAGACGTCGTCTCCAACTGTTGGAACAAACCATGAAATCGAACGCCGTTATTGAGAACTTCCTTCCATTTGGCGCGTATTTCGGGAGAATCGGTCAGAAACCCATGCTGTATTAGCTCGGCGGGGGGCGCTTCGAGGTCGCTGCGCTGCGAGACAAACTTGCTGAAGACCGCATTGCGAATTTCGACAAGAGCGCCGCTGAGAGGAGTTCCCACTTTTGCCTGCAAAATGAGAACTAGCGCGACAACGTCGAGCGTAAGAAACAAGATAAACAAATAAAGCAGATAGCGGCGCACAGCGATATGTTCCGGATGCCCCACCTAGCGGATTGCTTTTCCTCTACAACAGGAAAACTTTTACAAAAGTCTAGCTCCTGACGCTGTGGAATGCAACAAACTTCACAGCCAGGTCTTGGGTTAATTTCCCACCAAATTAATCCCGAACCTCCGCCGCTGGCTAATCGCGGAAGCCCCACTTCAAATTAGCCAACTCATTTAATCGCCGATTCTGGGTATGGAAGAACGAATTCAATTGCTTGGCCATCAACAGAAAGAGCCCCGAACACCTTCCCTAACGTTGGACCGCGTCGACCCCAAAAAAGACAAACCTCGACCTCTGCAAGTCGAACAGATGCCGGCCTGCATTGATTTTGCCGAGGGTGCGATCGGACCGGTAGTGCCAGTGGTGGAGGTGACAACGCCGGTACGGCGAGAGCGAATCTTTCATTGCGAACATTTCTCGGTGTGGCGGCACAGCAGACAATTGCCGTTCACAGTCGGCGCGGCCGGTGTGCCCCACGTGCTGATTTGTATCGCGGGCGCCGGGTAGGTCGAGCTGACCTGACCCCCGAAAACCTTAGAAACCTCCGCCGCCGAACATGCCACCTCGCATCATGCCACCTCCCATCATCCCGCCGCCCATCATCCCGCCGCCCATGCCACTCAGCATGCCAAGATCAATATTCTGATTCTGAATGGGCACGACGAGGTCACCCACGTAATACACCTTTGTGATGTGGAAACTTAATGCCTTCCCATATCGCGATTATGTCGTTCGCCGGGAACTCGTATGGATGTAAAATTTCTGGCGGCGAGATTTTTGGAATGTCGCTTTTTGGAAAAGTTTTCCCCGCGTGCGAGAAAAAGTCGGCGTCCCAAATAATAAACTATGCGACGGAGTCGTCGTAGAGGCGGGGGTGGGCATCCAAGCCGCCAATGTTTTGCCCGGAATTGTTGGGATTTTGGTTTTGCAGCAGAGTTCGAAGAGAGCGGAGTAAAATCTGGCTGGGAAGTCGTCCGTTGCCATTCGCTATTCCGAGTCAGTGTTCGGGACGCCGACCAATATCAATGGCAATCCCGTCATTAGCCAACTTCTTGCGGTTCATGGCAAGCCAGTCGCTGGCTCCGGCACAGGGGACAATTTGAATACGGTGCCGTAGTCATTCGCACCGCCGCCAGATGCCGTGCCGTACAGGTTGCCATTAGTGTCAGCGATCAAGGCGGCCTGGGGCAATTCTCCGTTAGTGCCATTGAATGTAGCCAGGGTGCTGAGTGTGTGATTGGAATCATTGGCCACCTTGAACACGGTGCCCCAGCTATTCGTCCCACCGCCCTGCGTCGTGCCGT
>Ga0182024_10015699_pt1 | contig 14458 bp, 15 predicted proteins | sample P32metaG_FD_120480 | JGI IMG/M metagenome (GOLD analysis project Ga0182024, IMG submission 120480) | Permafrost microbial communities from Stordalen Mire, Sweden - P3-2 metaG (Illumina Assembly) | ecosystem: Environmental > Terrestrial > Soil > Wetlands > Permafrost | place: Sweden: Stordalen... | reverse complement strand
TTCCCGATAGAACTTCTCGGCCTCTCCATCGCTGTGGTTCAATCGCCGCTCGTCGCCTTCTCCTGTTTCCGTATCGACAAACGCGATGTACTGGTCGCTCGGGTGATAATCCACGCCTATAATAATCATGCTCGGCTCCTTTCTCCCGAGCCAATGGTTCTCGACAAACCATACTCTACTCGGGTCTAAGGAGCCGACGTTGTTATGCCATCAAATGGGTACTAGCCTCCCTGAGTTATTCGGAATCCACCCATCATTGAAGACGTGGCACGCTCCCCCCAACGATTTCGATAGATCTGCTTAAAACGCAAAGCGGGGAGCCTGGCGGCTCCCCGCTTGCTTCGTCCATAGCCACCGCGATGCCGAAGGCGTCGCCGGCGGCGCGCACCGCAAGAGCGGTGTGAAAACGGCGTCTAGCTCAAAGTTCTCTGCCCGGTGGAGTCATACTAATTCCTCCGCGCACTACGACTACAAGCCCCTTTTACTCCCGCGTATTGCTGAATGCAACTGGAAAATCTTGCGAGCCGAGCGCGCGCAGAATAGCTGCAGCATTCCTGAAGGCAAGAAGAACAATTCGAAGTGGCGGGTTACTTCAGCAGCAGAGCTTCGCGGACTTGATCGCGGCCGACGAACGTCTTGGACGAGCGAAACTTTCCGAAAATATCCAGAATCTCGCGATTTTGAAACACGCGCGCATGAACCGCCAGCGTGGGAGTCGGCACCAGCTCCAGCGTTTGCGAATCCACGACCTTGTAGCGATTGAAACGCTCCGGCGCGCGGCTGTGAAATGAAGCCAGCACCGCGCCGCCGGGCCGCATCACCGTGTAAATCCGCTCCATCACGCGCGGCAAAAGTTCGGCATCCAGATAATCGAACAGGTCCCAGGCCAGCACGCCGTGAAAATGTTCTTCGGGGTACTGCAAAGCGGTATCGAGAAATTTCCCGGCCAGCATTCCCTGCGAAACGCGGGCGTTCCCGTCGCCCACCGGCGCGTTGCGTAAAGTTTCTTCCTCCGCGTGCAGGAATTCTTTCCAGGAACGCAGCAGATCTTCGGTGGAAAGCCGAAAACCTTTTTCGATGAAAAACATCACTGTGGACTGGAACACGGCGCCGAGGTCCAGAATCTTGCCCTGGCGTTCGTCGCTGAGCAGCCACAGAAATTCCTTCAGCCCGTTCGAGACGCGGATGTTGGCGGACGCAGCGGTCGCCGCTTCCGGCCCCGGTTTCACGGGCGCTCGGGCCGCCGCCGTGGAATTTAGCCTGTTCTTGGCGGTCCAGTCCATGAAGCCCGCTAACTCCTCGGCGCGACAGCAATGGCGGTTTTGGGCTTCTCGGCATTCACCGGACTCGCCGTCGCGGTCGCAGGCGAAGTCTTGCCGCCGGAAGAATCGACCGCACTACCCGGGCGCGTCATTTCCACTTTGCCGCGGAAACGCGCGCCATCTTCGATGCGGATGCGCCGCGTCAGCACGCTGCCCTGCACGTGGCTCGCAGGTCCCAGGCGCACATTATCGCGAGCCTGCAAATTTCCCTGCACGTTGCCCTCGATTGAAATTTCCGGCGCTGTAATATCCGCATTCACGCGGCCGCTCGGGGCGACGGTTACGCGCCCGTTGGCCAGGTGAATCTTCCCGTGCGTTTCGCCCTCAATGACCAGGTGGCAATTGCCGGAAATGTCTCCACGGATTTTCAGGCCCGCGCTGATGGTGGAGACGGTGGTAATCGCCGCAGCCACATCCGGCGCGATCGCCGGAGTGGATGTAAATGCCACAGCAACGGGCGCCGCCGGCACGGAAGACGTTGAAATTGCCGCAGGTGGAGTCGCGGATGAGTTGAGATTCGGAGTGGTTGCGGCCGGTTCTGCTGCATCTGCGCCCGGCGAAGAGGGCTTCACTTCTTCGGTTTTACGCCACATATGGGTTCCTCCCCAGTATCTCTGAGACTCCCGCGGGGGGTGGCAGGGGTCCTGATGTGATGAACGAACTATATTACAGAGACGTGCTGCAACGATAGAGGCTGGCGTACTTAAATGACAATGCTCCACGAATTCGTCAGCCCCACGGGGCGCTAACGCTCACGCGCTCTCTGGCGGAGCTGTCATCTGGGAGTGCGGCGGCTTGCCGCCGCCTTTCTTAGCCGAAGCTTGCTTCGGCGTACGCTCCGCACCGCAACCCGTTTCCGTCGCGCGCCTTCCGTCCAATCAAGTAGTCCGGACGTCGTCATGCCGCATTTCCCACAGCGCGTGCAGGTATCCACCCAATTCGTGAAAAAATATTCTGACGCCTTCCGCGGTGCGCCACCAGCTTTGCGGGTCGTAATCATTATCAGGCGCGGAAATTACGCGCAGCTGCGTGCCCGCCGGCAAAGTGCGTTCATAGATGTATTCCGACCGCCGCGTGTGGTAATTCGAAGTAACCAGCAGGATTTTTTTCCATCCATGCGAAGCCACGATTTCGCTCACCGCCAGAGCTTCTTCGCGCGTATCTTCCGCACGATGATTCAGCGGAATGATCGCGGTAGCCGGCACGCCATGATCCACCAAATCCCGCTTCATGAGGTCGGTGGTGCTAGCGTACGAACGCAACGATCGCCCGGTCGCCACCACTCGCGGCGCCATGCCGGACCTGAACAGCGCCGCCGCCCGCGAAGCGCGCACCGCATCGAAATTGTCGCCGCTCAGCACCACGATGGCGTCCGAATTCTCCGGCGCATCGTCCACAATCCAGAACTCTCCGGCAAAACGCAGCAGCGGAACGCGCACCAGATACAGGATCACCAGAAACACCACGAAGCAAATCAGGAACACCAGCTTGAAGATGATTCCGCCGCGCTGCGGGTCCGGTTCGGCGAAAAGCGTGGCGGCGAAGTTGGTCATTTTCCCGGGTCAATCTGGCGCAAACTTTCGGCGGCCTGCTCGGGCAAGGTCCCGTTGAAATAAACTTCCTTGATGCTATAGGACTTGCTGCGTTGCTCGACGATCGGAAGAATCTCGATATGCCAGTGATAATCTCCGGCGATGGTGCGCCAGTATTCGCTCAGCTCGCCTTTGGTTTGCTGCGTATTGGGCGCCGTGTGCACCACTAAATGATAGCCCGGAGCAACCTGCAGCAAACGGCGCAGCGTGCGCCCTAACAGGGCGGCCAGATTGCGGCGCTGCTTACCGGGAAGCGGAACCTCAAATTGGTGATTGTGAGTGCGCGGCAGCAGCCAGACTTCGTACGGCACGCGCGAAGCGTAGGGGCAGAGCGCGTGATAATCGCCGGCGTTGTCCACCATGCGCTTGGCCTGGCGCATTTCCTGGCGCAGAATGTCGCAAAAAACGCAGCGCTCGCGTTCGCGATACCATTCGCGCGCCGAACGCAGCTCGTACAAAATCCGCCGCGGCACGAAAGTGGTGGCGGTGATCTGCGAATGTGCGTGCGGCCATTCCTCGCCCGACTGCACGCCTTGATTCTTGAACACGGTCACGTATTTGAAGCGTGCGTCGCTTTTCAGGTCCGCGATGCGCCGCGCCCAGGCGTCCAGCACGCGCTCGATTTCCTCGTCGCTCAGCTGCGCGAGCGTGCGCGTGTGGTCCTGCGTCTCCACCACGATTTCGTGCGCGCCGACGGCGGCCATGCGGTCGTAGATGCCTTCGGCGCTGCGCCCCGGCTCGCCTTCGATGCGATACAGCGGACGAAAATGCGGGTACACGCGCACTTGCCACTTGCCGTCGGAGGGCAAATCGAGCAGCGAGTGAATCTCCAGGCGATTTTCCGGGCACAGCGGGCACGGATCGGCCCGCACTTTGTCGCGTTCCGGATGCCCTGCCACCACCCAACTGCGCGTGATCGGATCTTTGCGAAGTTCCATCAGTCCTCAAGCCACGAAAGCAAGCGCGTCATCTTATAACGTGGATTGAGCGAGGGCAAAGCATTACCCGACTCCGGGTTTATACTGCTCCTATGACAGAGTGGACAGAATTCGACATTAGCGAATACTCCTTCGACGAGTTCGTTTCATTTATATTCGCGCATGAGCCCTCCGCGGATTGGAAGAAACAGAAACCGTGGTATTTCAGTCTGGAAGTAATATACGAACTGCAGAAATTATGTGCGTACTACGTTCAATTGTTCCGCCAACCTTTGTTTCTTCTGGAGCGATTTTCGAAGGCCCAGCTTGAGGAAGGATTTTCGGCGATACACGGCGCGACGATGCACTTTGCAGTCTCGCGCGTGATCTGGGATACGGACGTGCCCTTCGCAGCGCGGGAGGAATGCGTAAGGTCAATGACCGACTTGTTCAGGCTTTTCTTCGCCACTGAACCTCTGGAATCGTCCTCGTACATGTGGTGGGACTCGATGTGTTACGACTGGCACTGCCGGATCAGAGATCGCGAACGCGGCGGCGAAGACCTGCGAATGCAAAACGTAATGTTCGAGACGCTGTCAGTAATTCTTCGGCTCGACCCTGAGCCTTGTCAGATCGCCGCACTCCACGGCTTAGGCCATCTACATCATCCGGGGACGGCAGCACTCGTGCACACATTTATAGCGGAACACCCTGCGCTGACCGCGCAGACAAAGGAATATGCTCTCCGCGCCGCCAAGTTCGACGTGTTGTGACAACTTATATTGTTAGCGCTGAGTTGCGGGACCCTGGAAGTTCAACTGCGCGGCAGTTGGGCTACTAGCGGGTGTAATGCACTGGTGTGGGCCCGGCTTCCAGCCGATGGCGATCCCAAATCGCGCCTTCGCGGCTGTAACTAGCCATTTCGAAATCCTGCGTTAATTCCAAACAATCAGTGGGGCAAGCGTCTTCGCACAAGCCGCAGAACATGCAGCGCGAAGTATCGTACGTGAAAGTGGTAAGCACCTTGCGCCGCGTGGCATCGTCGCGCAGCCAGCCCACGACAATCAAATTTTCCGGGCACGCCAGCGCGCACAAATTGCACGAAATGCACAGCGATTCCCCAGTCTCCGGATTCATGTTCAGCCGCGGCGCCCCGCGATAGCGCTCCGCCACCATCGGCCGTTCCTGAGGATACTGCTCGGTGTAAATATTCTTCGGCGCCTGATAACGAAACGTGACCCACATGCCCTTGAAGAGGTCCACGAGAAAGACGCGCCGCAAAAGTTCTCTCATCGCGTGGATTGTGACTTCCCTGCTAGTGGTTGTCAATAGACGTGCGGTCACGGGCAGTAACAAGTGGCGAGTGATAAGTGACAAGTGCCGAGCGGCACTATGGGGAGAGCGACCCCGAGGTGCGGGTGAAGAGCCGCGGCGGTTCCATGCTATCCTGCAAAAAATGAACGCTCGCGACAATGTTCTCGATGGCGCCAGCGACGCGCGCTTCATGCAGGCCGCGCTGGAGGAAGCTCGCGCAGCCGCCGAGCGCGGCGAAGTACCCGTCGGCGCGGTGGTGGTGATTGACGATCAGATCGTAGCCCGCGCCGGAAATCGCACCATCGCCGATTGCGATCCCACCGCCCACGCCGAAGTAATCGCCCTGCGCGAAGCGTCAAAGAGGATCGGGAATTATCGCCTGACGGGCGCCACTCTCTACGTCTCCATCGAGCCCTGCGCCATGTGCGCCGGAGCCATGATTCAAGCGCGCATCGCGCGCCTGGTGTACGGCGCGGAAGACGCGAAGGGTGGAGCGGTACGCTCGTGCTTCGCGGTCCTCGATCATCCGCAGCTGAATCATCGCGTGGAAGTAACCGCGGGCGTCCTGGCCGAAGAATCGGCGGCGGTGCTCAAAGATTTTTTCGCCGCCCGGCGCTAGAAAAACCTTAAGACCGGCAGTCCAAGCCGCAAGCGCACCATGCCGTACCACTCAAATCAATACCCCCACCACGCATTGGATTGAACTCTCGCCACTTACGGCATATTTGTTTACACTCGTTCACGGCGCAACGAACGCGCGCCGATACCGCACTAAATATAATGATCATAGAAGGAATAATTCGAATGAACGTAAGAATGACTGACACCATGAAGCGGAAGGGCGCGCGTGCGTTGTTCGGTTTTATGTGCGCCGCGGCCTGTTTTCCGGCCGCCACTTCCCTGTCGGCACAATCCGCAAAAAATCCGCCGCCAGCACAAACTCCGGCCGAAGCCACCCGCAAAGATCTCCTCGCGCAATTCAACGAATCGCTGCAAGAACTAACAGCCCGCGTCTCTCCCTCCATCGTCCAAGTTCAAGTCACCGGCTATCGCGCGCTCAACGAAAAAAATGAGACGGAGGCCAACACCATCGGACGCCAGCGCAGCCTCGGCTCCGGCGTGATCGTGGACCCCGACGGCTACATCATCACCAACGCGCACGTGGTGAAAGGCGCGCAGCGCGTGCGCGTCATCCTGACGCCCGCGACCGCGGGCGATTCACAAGTGCGCGCGAGCCTGGGTCTTGGCGAACACAGCCCGCCGGCCGACGCGCGCATCATCGGAATCGCGCCCGCGATTGATTTGGCGCTACTGAAAATCGAGCAGAAAAATTTGCCCGCGATGTCCTTCGCCGATTACACCCAATTGAAGAAGGGCCAGCTAGTGCTGGCGTTCGGCAGTCCCGAGGGCCTGGAAAATTCCGTCAGCATGGGTGTCGTCAGCGCGGTGGCTCGGCAAGCGGACCCGGACGTGCCGTCGGTGTACATCCAAACCGATGCGCCCATCAATCCCGGAAACAGCGGAGGGCCGCTGGTGAATACCAATGGCGAACTGGTGGGCATTAACACATTTATTCTCACGGAATCCGGCGGCAGCCAGGGACTGGGCTTCGCGATACCGAGCAGCGTCGTCGAATTCGTCTATCACGAGCTGCGCAAATACGGCCGCGTGCATCGCAGCATTATCGGCGCGCAGCTGCAGGACATCACGCCGGATCTCGCGGCTGGGCTGTCGCTGAAGAAAGAACGCGGCATAGTGGTTACGGACGTCCTGCCCGACGGCCCCGCGGAAAAGGCGGGCTTGCAGACTCAGGATATTCTGCTGAATTTGGATGGCCGCGCCATGGGCAGCGTCCCGCTGGCGGAAATGATTATTTCCACGCGTCCGGCAGGCGCGGTGATGCACGCCGAAATTCTGCGCGGAACGCAGCGGCTCATACTGACGATCCCAGTGAGCGAACAGAAAAATGACGTGGACCAGCTCGGCGATCTCGTCGATCCGGAAAAAGATCTGGTCACCAAGCTGGGAATCTACGGCGTGGAAATTGACGAGCAACTCGCCAAGCAGCTCGAGGACCTGCGCGAGCCTACCGGCGTGATCGTCGCCGCGCTTGCGGCCGACTCGATGGGCGTCGAAGCCGACCTACAACCCGGCGACGTGATTCACGCGCTGAATGGCAAGCCTCTCGCGACGCTGCAAGAATTGCGCGCCGCGTTGAAGGCGCTTCCCACCGGCGCCCCCGGCGTGCTCCAAGTCGAGCGCGACGGCAAATATCTCTACGTCACTTTTGAGATGGATTGACGCTGCCGCCGTTCCTCGAAGCCGACCGCCGCGTCGTAGCGCCGGCTCGTCCTGAGAGCCCGCCGGTGGCGGGCTGGAAGGGCGTCCCGCCGGCTCTTTTGACTTCCGTTGACCCGGCGGACACCCGGCCCGATCTCCACACCTCCAGCGCCGTAGGCGCGGCACAAGTTAGCCCACCGCGGAAGCTGTGCGAAAAATCGCAAAGACAACGCAGAGCGCCGTAGGTGCGACACTCTTGCACCTGTCGCCGCCCCACGCCTTGTGACCCCGCACCGCGTTTGTTAAGCTACAAGAGCCACAACCGCGGAGAGGTGTCTGAGCGGTTGAAAGAGCTCGCCTCGAAAGCGAGTGTCGGGGAAACTCGACCGTGGGTTCAAATCCCACCCTCTCCGCCATCAATCATTGGTTCGCCGCAATACACTCACCAATCGCTTGTTCAAATTGCAGCTTCAGCAACTCCGCTTGCTCTTCCGTGCGGACCCTGACCCACGCGCTTGAAACCATGGGCTGCTCGACGGAAGCAATGGGGCCCCGTTTTCTGTTGAAGACAATGTTTTGGTCCACCACGTTCACGGTGTTCTTGCCACTCGTGGATTGCAGCCGAACCACGTAGTAATCCCCCGCTTCGATCCCGGGACGCTCGCCCTGCCCCGCGCGCACCGGTTCTATCGTGATTTGCTTCGCGTCCATGGTGGCCAGCGGAACCTCAAATCGGTGGGTCTCGATGTAAATCAGTTGGCCTGGTGTGGTCCCTTCCTGCATTTGGTTCCAAACAATAGAGCAGCCGTCGAAGTTGATCGGCGCCACGGAGATCGTCGTGGTCACGTCACCAAATTGGGGAACGGAATGCTTCCAGCGCGCGGTATGGTCGATCGAGAACTCCCGCGCCAGCTTCCTCAGAAATCGAAACTTTTCTGACGGCGCGGTGGATTGCGGCAACACTGCAACCGGCGAAGTGTGGGATGAAGTGGCGAAGCTGTTGACCTCCAGCAACAGAAACAGAAAAATCAGGATACCCTCAAACCAACTCAGCTGTTTATGCATAGCCGCCCCCTCCAACAATTAAGATCAACGTGACGGAATCCGCCGAAAATCACTCCATCGCAAGTTACCATCGTTCGGGTGTCATCAGAACCTCCAGTTGGAGACGGAGAACCAGCGCGTCGCAACGGAGCGTACAATTCTTAGATCGCTACGGCCTGCAAGACATACGGACGACCAACCCCAACTTGATCGCGACTCCGTTTCCGCACAGCGCGCCCACAAGTCCGCACAAAATAGGGCGCGTTTGACGTTTTTTCGCCGTCGGAACCGACCAAGCTGCGTTACTCGACGACCAGTGTACTGGTACCTCTAGGGGCCGGGTACCGTATTAATCGGTACTTGGCTGGACGCCCCGACTGCGAGTACGATGCGCACGGCAACCGGGCGACACTCACCGCGCACGCAGACGCAAGAACGCAGGAAGCCCCAGAGCTCGGTACGATTTTCTTTGGATTTCTTTTTGCCGGATACGTTTCGCTGTAGCGCGATTCTCGGCGGCGTAGTCCGCCGGGACCTGTTCTCTCTCCGCACGATCGGGCGTTGCTCGCTCAGCCGAAGCCGCTCAACCGAACTTACTCGGCTGCAGACCGGATTTTCGAACAGGGGAAGTGGGAGGGCCACATGGACAGAACCTTTCGATTTTTCGCAATACTCTCTGGCGTACTAATTGTTTTTCTTCTTGCTGGCGCTGCGTCGGCCAACACCGCGACCGTTCGCTGTGTTGCGCAACAGGATCAGGTCTCCGTCTACGATTCGCTGCGCACTCGTGGCGTCGAAGCAAAGCTAAAGTGTGGCGAGGAAGTCGAAATCCTTGGGCGCGTGAAGGACTATGTGAAGATTCGCGCGCAAAATGGCGTCGAGGGCTACGTGCCGGAGAATTTCTTCGCCGGCCTTCCGGCCGCGGAAGCTCACCAGGACCCCACTGCCAATACCAGCTCGGGCACAGCTACCGCAGCGCAAAACGCGACCCAGAAAAAGCAGCCTTCCAGCGAGCCTGTCGCGCCGACTGCTACGTTCGCGGACAATAACGCCGCCCCAGCTCCCGCGCCGCTCTCAGACACGTCGGCCAAAGCAGCCGCGGATAAGCCCGCAATTCAGCCAGCCGCCATGAACCCGACTTCGTCGCGGGCGACGCCGGCTGCCAATTTCGACGACAACCCCGCTCCGCAGCCGGAAAACGAGAGCGCAGACCCCGCTTGCCAGAACTATTTTTCCGCTTATGGCCTCGCACCCAGCCAGTTGAAATGGATCGCGCGGAATCGCAAAAAACTTTTCGCCAATGTCTGTCCCGCGCCGGATATTTCGAAAGTGGATTACGTGATGATCTTCACGCACGACGTGGATTTTTTCAGCGTCACCATGCCCACGCCAGTCCACAAAATCGAGGGATTCTCCGATTTCAGAGCTCTGACGCCGGTTGACACCGGGCTGACGTCCCCATCCGATCCGGACAAGGCGCATCACCAATACGTCTGGGTCTTCCGCTGCGCGCCGGGTACTTTCGATCCGGAGAATTTCTCTCCGCGCCGCCGCTACCAATTTTCCACGGTCGAATCGAACGCGCTAGGTTCGAAAGCCGGCCTAAAAGCGGTCGAGGACGCTTTCCGCTTCGTAGCCGTCGCGAACCACTGAAGCTCAACCGCGACCATGGGCGATACTCTAAGCGGTTTCGACACGCCGAAACCGATCACATCGGACGCGCAAAATGAGCGATACATTTCCGCGCTTCTGGAAATGGAGCGCCGCGGCCATCTGACGGCGGCGGAAAAAAAGTACGCGGAGGTTCTGGCGTTGTTGATCGAAGCGTACGAGGAGAAGCACTACCCGATTCGCGCAGCTTCACCGCTGGAGGTCCTGGCAGAATTAATGTCCGCCAACAATCTCAGGCAAAAAGACCTCGCTTCTACGCTCGGCTCGGAAAGCATCGTTTCTGAAATCCTCAGCGGGCGCCGAGAACTGAACCGGCGCCATATCGAGCGCCTCAGCAAACGATTCAAAGTTTCTCCCGAGGTATTTTTCTAATCGTCCCCGAACGCATGCCACCGCCGCTCAACGAATCGACGTACGTACAACTGTATTGACCTAAGGTCGCGACGCGCTACTGCAGAGGCATCGCGGTCTTACGGAACGCCATGGCTACTACCACTTTCGATGCAACCGGCGTGTTCCCGTAAACCGCAGCAGCAAACTTCCAGGTTTTCAACGCGCCGCTCGCCGCCGCCGTCAACATAGGAACGGCGCGGATGACCGTAACCTTCGTTAAAGCGCCTCCGCTGTCAACGGACGCGTCCAGAACCACTGCACCGCCCACCGAAGCGTCGGAAGGATATGGCGAATACGTCGCGGCCAGAAGTTGCGGCGGAGTGTACGGCGTCGCCTTCGGGTCGGGCAGTTGGAACGGCTCTGCCGGCGCCAGCGGAACATTTGTCAGCTGCAGATAGGCCGGATCGAACACCACGTTGACGAGCAGCGTTGACGGAACATGCTTGCGGTTTAAACTTCCCGGTGCGTAGGTCCAACCATGCACCGCAACTAATGCCGGACTCGTTAACGTGGGAATGTCCCGCAGAACCTGTACATTAATGATATTGCCGCCGTCGTCCAAGTTCACCGCCAGCGTCACCACTCCCGCCGCGGCCGTGGAAGCGGAATACGGAATATCACTCGCGTAAATCACGTCCGGCGGAATGAAATGTTGCGGACGCTGCGCAACAGCCGGCGCGGCGAACGACAAAACGAAAAGTGAAAATAGCGACAGTCCCGCCGCAACACACAAAACTCTTTTCATAATTCGGATTCGCCTTTCAGCTCATCGTGGCATAGGCAATCTTGCCTGTGCGCTTCGCCTTTCTCTGCGTACTCTGCGCCTCTGCGGTATAACGCCGTTGCGGTTCTCAGATTTTTCTCCGCAGTTCTCTGTGCCCTCTGTGTTAAGTCTTTTGAAGTCCGCCGCGCAACCAACCACCACCGTAAGCGCGGTTAGGAAACCATCGCAAAATGAGCCAGCATGCGCCTCGCGCTGCACTCGCTTCTAATCTTTCACGAACTCTTCTTGCTGGTTTTTCCTGATGAGACCGGCCCGCCAATCTTGTTCAGCGTGTCCAGTGCGCGCGATTTATAAGGGCTGTCCAACCCAACCACTTCCGTAAGCACCACGCGCGCCTCCGGGATGCGCTGCATTTTCGCCAACGTGAAACCCAGCCGGTACTGATTCTGCGCATAGCTGAACGTGTCGGACTTCAGCAGCGGACTAGCCTGCTTGAATTGGTCAATCGCTTGCGCGGTGCGGGTGCCCCCCTTGTTCACGTTCACTTCGCCCAACGAGGAATACGCCAAGCCCTTCTGCAGCGCCACCTGTTTCTGCCATTGATCGTCGTCCACGTTGTCCGGTTTCTTGGCCTGCGCCAGCAAATCGAGAGCGTGTTGCGCGTACGCCGCGGCCTTATCCAGATGCGCCGTATCATTGCACCAGGTGTCCGCCAGTAAAATGAGCATGGAAATGTCGTCCGGATTGGACGCCAGCAGGCTTTGCGCCGCCGCCAGCATCTTCGGCGCGTTTTGCGCTTGCTGATACGCGATGGCGGTTTGCTCGCGCGCGCTCACCGTGTAAGTGGAATCCGGAAACGTCGCGGCATAGCGTTCCAGCAGGGCGGCGCGCGCCGCGGCGTTGCTGGTCTTGTAGGCGGCGTTGAGCAGCGTGTACTGCACGTAGCCGACATCGCCTTCCACGGTTTTCAAAACGCCTTGTCTTTGCGAGGCCCACGTGTCGGCTGCGGCGCCCTCCGGAGCCGGCGCCGCCTTGTAACGCGTCACGATGGCGGCGACCTTCTCACCCGCATCGAAAAGTTTCGCCGTGTCGCTTTGTTCCTCCGCGGCATGCACCATGATCACCGCCGTCGAAAAATTATCAGGATCGAACGCCAGCACTTTGTCGCCATACTCGTAAACTTTCGCGTAATTCTTCTGCGCCAAATACGATTGGACGTACAGCTGGTCGCCCAGCAGCTCCAGATCGCCCTTGCCGTAATCCGCCATGAATTTATCCAGCAGCGCGATCTTGTCCGGCCCATCCGTCGCGGCATAAATGTCCGTCAGAGCCTTGTCTTCCGGCGTGCCGGCGGCCACCGAAACGCTCTTGCCGATCTGCGCCGTGGCGTTCCCCGCCGCACACATAAAAAAGACCACGCAAATCGCCATACACAGAATGAAACGTCGCATCCCGCACCTCCCAGAAAGTGTTCGGTCCCGCAAACTTTTTCGCGCCGCTAACCGTCGCGCGGATTCGCGCGCCACCCCAGCGGCCTCACGCGCGCATCTTAGTCGAACGGCGCCCCGCGCCACAATCTTTTCGTTTCGCCCTCCAGCCATTGACGATTCCACCATTTCGGTAGACGATTCTCTGTCGCGCAATCTCCCAGGAAGAGGTGCCGCATGCCCGCAGCCACATCGTTTGAAAAAGTAGAACACGAAAAACTCAACACGCACATTTCCCGCCAGATGATGAGCGGCGAAGATGCCACTCTCGCCCGCATTTTCATCGCCCGCGGCGGCATCGTGCCGCGCCACTCGCACCGCAGCGAGCAGTTTTCGCTGATCATGTCCGGCGCGCTCAAGTTTTTCTTCGACGACGGCGAAACCACCGTGGTGCACGCCGGCGAAATCCTCCTAATTCCCGCGCACGTTCCGCACAAAGCCGAAGCCCTGGAAGATACCGTAGACATTGACTTCTTCGCCCCGCGCCGCGAAGACTGGATCAACAAGACCGACGCCTACTTGCGCGGCGACGCGCAAACCAAAAAGGACTGATCGCATGGACCTCGGACTAACAGGACGCGTCGCCATCGTGGCGGCGGCCAGTAAAGGACTGGGCCGCGCCATCGCCACGGAACTTGCCAAGGAAGGCTGCGAAGTCGCGATTTGCGCGCGCACAGCCGCCGATGTGGAGCGCACTGCCCAGGAAATCGCCGCCGCCGCCGGCCGCGAAATCTTCTGGCGCGCGCTGGACGTAACCAACGCGGATGGCGTGCGCGATTTCGTCGCCGCCGTGGAAAAGAAATTCGGGCGCATTGATATTTGCGTCACCAATACGGGCGGCCCTCCGTCGAAGAAGTTCCTGGAAATCACGCTCGAGGAATGGCGCACCGCTGTGAATCTCGTCCTGCTCAGCAGCATCTATTTCGCGCGCGAAGTGTTGCCGCGTATGCAGCGCCGCCGCTGGGGCCGCCTCCTCACCATCACTTCAATCTCCGTGAAGCAACCGATCGACGGCCTGATGCTATCTAATTCTCTGCGTGCCGGCGTCGCGGGAATGGCCAAGACGCTTGCGAATGAATTCGGCGCCGACGGCATCACCGTCAACAACGTTTGCCCCGGCTACACGCTCACCGATCGCTTGACCGAGCTTTTCGAAAAGCGCGCGCAAGATGCAGGCGTCGCCTACGACGAGATTCTGAAGCAATCCACCGCGAATGTGCCCATCGGACGCTTCGCGCGTCCGGATGAATTAGCCGCGCTCGTCGCCTTCCTCGCATCCGAGCGCGCCAGTTCCATCAATGGCACCACGATCGCGGTGGACGGCGGCAGCACGAAAGGACTTCTATAATTTGATCTGCGCCAGAAACACGAAACGCAATCGCCCCGCTGCGCGTTGTATACTATTCGCTTTTGTCGCCATCTTTGCATCGTCTTGAGGGAGAATCGAATGACTCAGATTTCCGGACGTTTTCGTCCGCTTGTGCCGGCAGGGTTGTGCGCCATATTTTTGTCGCTCGCGTTGCTGCTTCCCGCGCTAGGACGCGCGGATGAACCCTACGCGCGCAGCCGCGATTACGATTTGCAGAATGTGAAGACGCATCTCTGGTTCGATACCGACCAGCGCAAGATCCGCGGCGAAGTCACCCACACCGTCGCGATGCTGCGCGACGACGTCGCGCAAATCCAATTCGATTCCATCGAACTGAAAATCGCC
>Ga0182024_10015698_pt1 | contig 14459 bp, 14 predicted proteins | sample P32metaG_FD_120480 | JGI IMG/M metagenome (GOLD analysis project Ga0182024, IMG submission 120480) | Permafrost microbial communities from Stordalen Mire, Sweden - P3-2 metaG (Illumina Assembly) | ecosystem: Environmental > Terrestrial > Soil > Wetlands > Permafrost | place: Sweden: Stordalen... | reverse complement strand
CCCAACGGCACCGGCAAGACGACGCTGATCGAGACGCTCGCCGGGCGTCGCCCGCTCGCTCAGGGCAGGCTGAGCACCGGGCACAACGTGAAGCTCGGTTACCTGTCCCAGCACGCCGAGGAGCTCGGCGCGGGTGAGGATGGGATGCCCGCCCACCCGAGCGTGCTAGAGGCCGCGGCGCGCGCCACGGGGTTGGCGCCGAACAAGGCGCGGGCGCTGCTCGGGCGCTTCCTGTTCTCCGGCGCTGAGGCCGAGAAACCACTCGACGGCCTCTCCGGCGGGGAGCGCCGGCGCCTGTCGCTGGCCGTGCTCGTCGGCGCCGCGAAGACGCCCAATGTGCTGATCCTCGACGAGCCCACCAACCATCTCGACATCGAGTCTCGCGAGGCTTTGGAGGATGCGCTGCGCGGGTTTCCGGGAGCGATCCTGCTCGTCTCCCACGACCGGGCGCTGCTCGACGCGGTCGGCACGCGCACCGTGGCGGTCGAGGACCGCGCGCTGCGCAGCTACGAGGGCGGCTGGCCGGAGTACGTGCGCGTGCGCGAAGAACGGCGGGCGGGTCCGGATCCGGCGGGGACGGGCGCGAGCGGTGGCGCTAATGGTGCGGGGGGGTCCGCCGCGCGAGGCGTCGGCGGGGCCGCGTCGGTGCTCGCAACGGGGAACGGCCAGGCGGCCACGCCGGGTGGCGCAGTCAAACCCGAGGAGATCGCGAAGTCAAAGCCCAAGCCGAAGGGCCCGTCGAAGAACCGCCTGACCGCGCAGCAACAGGCCGAGCGCGCGGTCGAGGACGCCGAGGCCGCGATGCGCGTGTTGGAGGACGAGTTGGCCGATCCGGCCGCGTGGGCCACGCAATACGAGTCGGCCAAGTCCGAGGCGCGCCACACCGCCGCGCGGCGAGCCGTGGAGGAGGCGTACACGCGGCTGGAGGCGCTCGTGGAGTGAGCTGTGACCGGCTTGGCCAATGGCGTGCGGCGCGCTCTATCTGTTCTGTCGTAGCCGCCCGAGGCGGTAAGGTGAGCCTGGACCTTGCGGCAATTCTCGGATGCGCACCTGGCGGGCCTTGGGGGTGCTGGCGTTGACCGTCGGCGTGTCGGTGTGGGCGGCGCGTGCTCACCCGGGCCGGTGGACGGTGCCGGCCGCGCGGGCACTCGCGCTCGCGCTGCTGTTTGCCGTGAAGCTGCTCACCGACTGGGTCCGCCGCCGCGATCCCGGCCGCGGGGCTGAAGGACCCCAATTTATTCCAGAGGCGCTCGACTGAGCCCGCTTGCTAGCACGCAGCCTCCGTCGGTGGCCACGACATCGAGCGCTGCTTCTTCCCTCGTGCGGAGGAGGATCTGTCAATCGAGATCAAACGCCGCCTGAACAGCGTTGCTGAGGGCCTGCTCTTGATGGTCGAGCAGAACGCCGATCTGCGCTCCCACGGCGCTCGTGGGGATTGTGGTGATGTTGTCGCAGCTCACAACCGAGGGTCCCGCGAGACCGTTCGCCGCATCCAGCAGTACCTCGGTCGAGAGTCCGCGGATGGTTGTGGTGATCGGCGCGACGGTCACCGTCGCGAGGTGCGGCCGTACGAGTTCGCGGGTGAGGATCAGCACCGGCCGCGCCTTGTCGAGCTGCGCGACGTGGATCGGCCGCATCAAGCCAGCTCAGAGGGCAGGCCGACGGCGTGCTCGGCCAGTCCGGCAAGCTCTGGATCCGGACCGGTGCGGGCCAGGATCTGGGCATCGCGCGTAGCGAGGGCGCGCCGGCGCTCGCGCTCGAGCGCCTGGGTAACGACCGCGGCGCGGCTACGTCCGGCGCCGGAGCCGACGATCTCGTCAACGAAGTCGACCAGCTCGTCTGGGAGTCGCACGGCGATCTGCTTGCTCATACCATAATGGTAGCAAAATGGTACCACGTATGAATGGTACCGCGTATGTGTTCGTCTCATGGCGGGCTCGTGCCCCACTGGCCGGGAGCTAATCTCTCTGTGTGGATGACAGTCTGAAGAGGACCCGCAACGTGGCGATCGTCGTGCTGATCGCCGCGGCGGTCTACTTCCTGCCGGGCGGTGGGCGCGCGGCGAATACGTTCGAAGCGCTGCTGTGGGTCGCCTTCGGGGTTGGGATCGGCTATCTCGGTCTGCGCGGCTACCGCGAACACCGCGTCGCCCTGCACAGCCTCGGCGATCGTCATCGCGGGTTGCTGTACGGGAGCCTTGCCGGTGGGGTGTTCTTATACGCAGCTCGCGCGCGTATGTGGGAGACGGGTCTTGGTGAGCTGGCCTGGTTCGTGCTGGCCGGTGGCATCGTCTACGCGCTGCTCGAGGTCTACCGCTACTGGCGCGCCTATTGAGCCTCGCTGAGCAACGTAGAAGCCTGCCGGATCAGCCTGGCGTGTACCTCTTTCGCGACGAAAAAGGTCGCGTGATCTATGTGGGCAAGGCCAAGTCGATCCGCAAGCGGGTGGCGTCGCACTTCGCCAAGGCCCGCGTGCCAAGCAGCCCCGGTCACTCAGAGATGGTCGCGAGCGTCGAGCGGATCGAGTGCGTGGTGGTGGCCTCAGAGGCGGAGGCGCTGCTGGCCGAGCAGGGCTTCATCAAGCAGTACCGGCCGCGCTTCAACATCCGCCTGCGCGACGACAAGTCCTACCCGTTCATCGCGATCTCGCTCGACGAGGATTATCCGCGGGTGTACTTCACCCGCGAGCGCCACCGCCCGGGCCGGGCGTACTTCGGCCCGTACTCGAACGCCAAGCGCGTGCGCGCCACGCTGGAGGTGCTCGCGAAGGTGTTCATGTTCCGCTCCTGCACCGGCCCCGAGCCGGGGCGGCGCAGCGGCAGCCCGTGCCTCGATTACTACATCAAGCGCTGCGAGGCGCCCTGTGTGGGGTACGTGTCCAAGGAGGACTACCGCCGCAGCATCGACGGGGTGATCGACTTCCTGTCCGGGCGCTTTCGCACGATCGAGCGCGACCTGGAGGCACGCATGCGCGCGGCGGCGGCGGCGGAGGAGTTCGAGCAGGCGACGCTCGAGCGCAACCGGCTGCGCGCGGTGCACTCGCTGCTGGAGCGCCGGCGCGTGGCGAATGAGTCGGTGGGCACGCTCGACGCCGTGGCGGTGGCCGTCGACGGGCGCGAGGCCAACGCGCAGGTCTTCCAGGTGCGCGACGGGGTGCTGTCGGACCGCCAGTCCTTTTACCTTTTAAACGAGACCGAGCGCGACGTGGCGGAGGTCGCGGAGGAGTTCATGCTCCAGTACTACTCCGGGCACATGTCGATCCCACCGCTGCTCGTCGTCCAGCGCGAGCTCGTCCGGGGGGATGCCTCCGGGCACGCGGCGCTCGTCGAGGCGCTTGCCAGCCGGCGTGGTGGACCGGTCGAGCTGCGCGCGGCCGAGCGCGGTGAGAAGCGCAGGATCCTGGAGCTGGCCGAGCGCAACGCGCGCCTGGCGCTCGACGAGGAGCGTTTGCGCGCCGAGCGCCGTCGCTCCAGCCGCGTGGAGGCGCTCGAGGGGTTGCAGCTCGCGCTGGGGCTCGACGTGCCGCCGATCAGGATCGAGTGCTTCGACATCTCCAATCTCGGCGGCACGCACACCGTCGCCTCGATGGTCGTGTTCGAGGGCGGCGCGCCGAAGAAGGCCGACTACCGCCGCTTCAAGATCAGGACGGTGGCGGAGGGCTCCTCCGACGACTACGCGGCGATGGCGGAGGTGCTCGCCCGGCGCTTCGCCCAGTGGGAGCTCAAGGCCGACATCTCCCCGCACGATCCCTCCTACGACGCGAGCTTCGCGGCGCTGCCGAACGTGGTCGTGATCGACGGCGGCAAGGGGCAGCTAGCGGCCGGCCTCGGCCCGTTGCGCGGCTTTCGCGAGCGCGGCGTGGCGGTCGTGTCGCTGGCCAAGCGCATCGAGGAGCTGTTCATCCCGGGGCGCCCGGCGCCGCTGGTGCTCGACCACTCAACGCCCGAGCTGCAGCTGCTACAGCGCGTGCGCGACGAGGCGCACCGCTTCGCGATCACCCACCACCGCACGCGCCGCGATCGCGCGATGATGCGCTCGCTGCTCGACGAGCTGCCCGGTGTCGGCCCGGCGCGCAAGCGCGCGCTGCTCGCCCACTTCGGCTCGCCCGACGCGGTCGTGGCGGCCTCGCGCGAGGAGCTCCAGGCGGTACCCGGCCTGCCCGCGAAGGTCGCGCGGGAGTTGCACGGCCATCTGCACCGAGCCGGCTGAGTGGCTCCCGCCGTCCGTGGATAGCGGCACAATGAACACGATGGCCGCGACCGAATCACGTCTGCAGGATTTCGTCGTGATCACGGGCTTCTCCGGGGCGGGCAAGTCGACCGCGATGAACGTGTTCGAGGACGCCGGCTACTTCTGCGTCGACAACCTGCCCCCGGAGATGATCCGCTCGCTGGTGGAGCTGTTCATGCACGCCGGCTCCAAGGTCGAGCGCGCCGCGGTCGTCTCAGACGTTCGTGGGGGCGTCTACTTCGAGGCGCTGCGCGCGGTCGTGGACGATCTCGATGCGCTCGGGATCACCCATGTGCTGTTCCTCGAAGCGGCCGAGCAGACCCTGGTGACGCGCTACAAGGAGACCCGTCGCCGGCACCCGCTGGCGCCCGAGGGCAGCGTCGCGGCCGGTGTCGCGGCCGAGCGGGCGCTGCTCGAGCCGCTGCGCGGCCGCGCGGATCTCGTGATCGACACGACGGGCATGTCGGCGGCGATGCTGCGCGGGAAGGTCGCGGACGAGTTCCTGCCGCGCCAGACGGGCGGCAGGCTGGCGGTCACGTTCATGAGCTTCGGCTTCAAGCACGGCCCCCCGCGTGAGGAGGACGTGGCGCTCGACGTGCGCTTCCTACCCAACCCGCACTACGTGCCCGAGCTGCGCGAGCTGACCGGCAACGACGCGCGCGTGGTCGAGTACATCGCGCGTGACGGCCGGCTGGAGGAGCTGTATGAGCGGTTGCATCCGCTGTTGGACTTCCTGCTGCCGCAGTACGTCGCCGAGGGCAAGGCGCACCTCGTGATCGCGATCGGCTGCACCGGTGGGCGCCACCGTTCGGTCGCGATCGCCGAGCACCTTGCCGCGCGCTATCGGGACCACGAGGATCTCGACGTGGCGGTCGCCCACCGCGACATCGACAAGCGCTCCCGCGAGTCCTGAGCTGAAAAACGAAGCTCGCTGATAGCCTTCCAGGGGCACGCCGGGCGCTGGAGCGATACTCCTGAGGCCCGGCATTGTTCATTTTTCGCTCATGGAGGCCGTGAAGAATGTCGGTACGGGTGGGAATCAACGGATTCGGCCGGATCGGCCGGAACGCGTTCCGCGCCGCCCAGGCGCGGGCGGCGAGCGCGGGCGGAGAGGACGCGATCGAGTGGGTGGCGGTCAATGACCTGACCGATTCGAAGACGCTCGCGCACCTGCTCTCCTACGACTCGATCCTCGGCCCTTACCCCGGCACGGTGGAGGCCCGCGAGGACGCGCTGGAGGTCGATGGCCGTGAGCTGAAGGTGTTCGCCGAGCGCGACCCGGGCGCGCTGCCGTGGGGGGAGCTGGGGGTCGACGTGGTGATCGAGTCAACGGGCCTGTTCACCGACCGCGCGAACGCCGCCAAGCACCTGGCTGCCGGCGCCAAGAAGGTGATCGTCTCCGCGCCCGCGAGCGATCCCGACGTGACGGTCGTGCTCGGAGTCAACTTCGACGAGGTGTATGACCGCGACAAGCACGACGTGATCTCGAACGCCTCGTGCACGACCAACTGCCTGGGGCCGGTAGCGAAGGTCGTCAACGACACGGTCGGCATCGAGCACGGGTTGATGACGACGATCCACGCATACACCGCCGACCAGCGCTTGCAGGACATGCCGCACAAGGACCTGCGCCGCGCGCGCGCCGCCGCGATCAACCTGATCCCCGCCTCGACCGGCGCGGCGAAGGCGATCGGGCTGGTGATCCCGGAGCTGCAGGGCAAGCTGCACGGTTTCGCCGTCCGCGCCCCGGTGCCGACCGGCTCGGTCGTGGACCTGACGGTCGAGTGCGCGCGCGAGACGAGCGTCGCGGAGGTCAACGCGGCGCTGCGGGCGGCGGCGCAGAGCGGTCCGTTGCAGGGGCTGATGGCCTACACCGAGGATGAGATCGTGTCGAGCGACATCGTCGGGTCGCCGTTCTCCGCGATTGTCGACTCCCTGCTGACGGCCGTGATCGACGGCACGATGTTGAAGGTGGTGGCGTGGTACGACAACGAGTGGGGCTATTCGAACCGTCTCGTGGATCTCGTGCAGAGGGTGCTGTGAGCCTCGCGTCGGCCGGCTGGACGAGCGCACAGGGCCGTCCGTGGGAGGTAGGCGCCGTGCAGGAGCGCGAACCGAGCGGAGGGAGCCGATGAGGAGCATCGACGACCTGGACGTGCACGGCAAGCGGGTGCTCGTGAGGGTCGATTTCAACGTCCCGTTGGCGACGGGCATGGACGGCGAGCCCCAGGACGGCGGCGTCCCGCTGGTGAGCGACGACACGCGGATCGCGGCGGCGCTGTCGACGATCGAAGAGCTGCGCGCGGGCGGCGCCCGCCTGCTGCTGGTCTCCCATCTGGGGCGACCGGAAGGCAAACGCGTGGCGGAGCTGTCGCTGGCGCCGGTGGCCGATCGCCTGCGCGAGCTGACGGGCGCGAAGGTGACGCTGGCCCCGGCGGTGATCGGCGGCGAGGTGACGGCGCTGGCGGAAGAGCTGGAGGAGGGGGACATCCTGGTGTTGGAGAACGTGCGCTTCGAGCCGGGCGAGACGAGCAACGATCCCGAGCTCGCGCGGGCGTTGGCGGCGTTGGCGGATCTCTACGTCGATGACGCGTTCGGCGTGGCCCACCGTGCGCACGCGAGCAACGAGGGCATCACGCACCTGCTGCCGAGCGCGGCCGGACGGCTACTCGAACGGGAGGTCAAGACGCTCACTGGGATCCTCGAGCACCCCGAGCACCCGTTCGTGGCGATCGTGGGCGGCGCAAAGGTGGCCGACAAGATCAAGGTGATCGAGCGCTTTCTGGCGGTGGCCGACGTTGTGATGATCGGCGGCGCGATGTGCTTCCCGTTCCTGTGCGCGCAGGGGCACACTGTGGGAACGTCGCTGTGCGACAACGAGGACGTCGAGTATGCGCGCAGCGCTCTCTCCCGGGCCAGCGACACGGATGCCCCGCAGCTCGGCCGAGCACGTCTGCTGGTGCCGAACGACCTCGTAATCGGCAAGTGCCTGGCGGCGGACGCAGAGCACCGCGTGCTCGATGGGGTGGAGGTACCGGAGGGCTGGATGGGACTGGACATCGGCCCCAATACGGTGCAGCGCTATGCGAGCGTGATCGCGAGCGCGGGCACGGTCTTCTGGAACGGCCCGATGGGCGCGTTCGAGCTGGAGCCGTTCGCGGCGGGCACGCGCGCGGTGGCCGAGGCGGTGGCGAGCGCCCCGGGACTGACTGTCGTGGGCGGTGGGGACTCGGCGGCGGCGCTCGCGCAGTTCGGGCTGGAGCACGCGGTCGACCACCTCTCCACGGGCGGCGGCGCGACGCTCGAGCTGGTGGAGGGCGCCACGCTGCCGGGTGTGCAGGCGCTGGAAGGCGCAGAGGTGGTCTTTTGATGGCTGCAGCCCGCACACCGCTGATCGCAGGCAACTGGAAGATGTACAAGACGGAGGCCGACGCCGAGGAGTACATCCAGGCGCTGCTGCCGCGTGTGTCGTCGATCGATGGCGTCGAGGTCGCGATCTGCGTGCCGTTCACCGACCTGCGCGCGATGGTCGACAGCGCGCGGGGCTCGCGCGTGGAGGTCTACGCGCAGAACATGCACCACGAGCCGGAGGGCGCTTTCACCGGCGAGGTGTCCCCGGCGATGCTGAGCGATGTGGGTGTACAGGGCGTGGTACTCGGGCACTCCGAGCGGAGAGCTTGCTTCGGCGAGACCGACAGGGCGCTCGCGTTGAAGGTGCCGGCGGCGCTCCAGGCCGGGCTGAGCCCGATCCTGTGCGTGGGCGAGACCGAGGAGGAGCGCGACAGCGATGAGACCGAGCGCAAGCTGCGCCAGCAGGTGCGGGACGGGCTCGCACAGGTCCCCGATGAGCGGCTGGCGGAGGTGGCGATCGCGTATGAGCCGATCTGGGCGATCGGCACCGGCCGGGTTGCGAGCGCCGAGCAGGCACAGGAGGCGGTCGCGTTCATCAGGGCGCTTGTCGGCGATCGCGACAAGCAGGTTGCGCAGCGCGTGCGGATCCTGTACGGGGGCTCGGTCAAGCCGGAGAACGCGGCCGAGCTGCTCGGGCTGGCAGACGTGGACGGCGCGCTCGTCGGCGGGGCGTCGCTGCAGGCAGAGTCGTTCGCGGCGATCGTGGCCGCGGCCACGCGATGAGCCTGCCCGCCGGGGTGGAGGGGGTGGTGGGCGGGCCTGGAAAACTGCCGGTCGGAAGTGTGTGCCTGGTGGTGCTCGACGGCTGGGGGCTCGCCGAGCCGGGCCCAGGCAACGCCGTCTCGCTGGCGCGCACGCCGATCTTTGACGAGCTGTGGGCGACCTACCCGCACACGACGCTGACGGCGTGCGGCCGTGCGGTGGGGCTGCCGGATGGTCAGATGGGCAACAGCGAGGTGGGGCATCTGAACCTGGGTGCGGGCGCGGTCGTGCGCCAGGATTTGACCAGAATCGACGATGGGGTCACCGACGGGGAGCTGGCCGAGAACGAGGTCCTGAGGGCGGCGCTGGAGGGAGCCGGGCGGGTGCATCTGGTCGGGTTGGTGTCCGATGGGGGAGTGCATTCGAGTATGGATCACCTGCGGGCGCTGATCGCGCTGGCGCGCACGCGTGGGAAGGAGGGGAAAGACGTGGTGGTGCACGCGTTCACCGACGGGCGCGACACGCTGCCGCACGCCGGCGTGGACTTCCTGCGCGAGCTGGACGCGACCGCGGGCGTGCGCGTGGGGTCGGTCGTGGGGCGGTATTGGGCGATGGACCGCGACCGGCGCTGGGATCGCACGCAGCGGGCGTATGACCTACTCGTGCACGGTCGCGCCGAGCTGCGCGCGGACAGCGGCGAGACGGCGGTGCGGAAGGCGTATGAGCGCGGGGAGACCGACGAGTTCATCGAGCCGACACTCGTCGGCGCGGAGGCACGGATAAGGCAAGGCGACAGCGTGGTGTGCTTCAACTTCAGGCCAGACCGGATGCGCCAGCTGACACGGGCGCTGGCCGAGCCGGGCCTCGGCGGGGGGGATGGCAACGGCGGGGCCGATGGCGGCGGGGAGCTCCCCGGCTGGAGCGGACGCCGCGGCGCCGAGCCAGTACCGCGGTACACGACACTGACCGAGTACGAGGAGGGCTGGCCCTATCCGGTGGCCTTCCCGCCGGAGCGCCCACGGACGACACTGGCGAGGGTGCTCGCGGGCGCTGGGGCGAAGCAGCTGCACGTGGCGGAGACGGAGAAGTATCCGCACGTGACGTACTTCTTCAACGGTGGCGAGGAGACGCCGCTGGCGGGCGAGCGCCGGGCGCTGGTCGATTCGCCGAGGGACGTGCCGACGTATGACCACAAGCCCGAGATGAGCGCGCGCGCGGCGGCGGCGGCGTTCACGACCGCCTGGCGGGGGGATAAGGACGGGTCGGGTGGGTATCGCTTCGGGATCATCAACTTCGCGAACGCCGACATGGTCGGCCACACGGGCGTGATCGAGGCCGCGGTGAAGGCGGTCGAGACGGTCGACGAGTGTCTTGGCGAGGTGGTGGCGGCGGTGCACGAGGCGGGTGGCGCGTGCGTGGTGACGGCCGACCACGGCAACGCCGATCACATGCTCGAGCCGGACGGCAGTCCCAACACGGCGCATTCGCTGAACGAGGTGCCGTTGATCGTGACGTCGCCTGGGCTGAAGCTGAGGATGAGGGACGGGATCCTGGCGGACGTCGCTCCGACGGTGCTGGATCTGCTGGAGATAGGACAGCCGGATGAGATGACCGGTCGCTCGTTGATTGAGAGGTGATGATTTTTTTGATGGAGCGGCCTACCGGCCGCTTGGCGTGCGTGCTGGTGGCTATAAGAGACGTTGTGGACGAACAGGAGTGAGCATGAGCAAACAAGGATCGTTGAAGGCGTTGGGAGTGTTTTTCATCGGCGGGGGTGTGAACCACTTCGTGATTTCAGACACGTACAAGCGGATCGTGCCACCTGGCCTGGGCGACCCCGCGACGCTCGTGCAGATCAGCGGTGTGGCTGAGATCGCGGGCGGGGTCGGAGTGCTGGTTCCGCGCACGCGCCGGCTGGCGGGCTTCGGCCTGATCGCGCTGCTGTCGGCGGTGTTCCCGGCGAACGTATACATGGCCCTGAACCCGGCTAAGTTCGCCAAGATCCCGGCCTGGGCGCTGTACGCGCGGCTGCCGTTGCAGCCGCTGGCGATGTGGTGGGCGTGGCGGGCGACGAAGCCGGCGTGAGTGCAGGTCGCCGGGCCGGCGCGCTGGGGTCGCCTGTAGTGGGCGAGGCGTGCCGAGGCGACGTCCGAGTCGGGCCCTCTGGATCGGCGCGCAGGGGTGGCGGGGGGCGGAAGCGGGGCGTCGACGCTGCTATGTTCGGTTGAGTAGGTCTTTCGTATCGATTGCCATCATGTCGACCGCGACCGCCGTCAAGATCCCCTCGGGGGAGGAGTCTCTCAGCGAGGGAGAGCTACGTGCCTGGCGCGGCCTGCTGCGGGCCCACGCGTGTCTGGCCAAGCGGCTGGATGCCAAGCTGGAGCAGGCACACGGACTGCCGATGACCTCGTATGAGGTCCTGCACCACTTGGACGATGCGAGCGGGGGGCGGATGCGGATGTGCGACCTGGCCGAACAGGCGCAGCTGTCGCGCAGCGGGCTGACGCGGCTGGTCGATCGCTTGGAGCGCGACGAGCTGCTGGAGCGCTGCTCGTGCGATCACGACGCGCGCGGGTCCTATGCCTGTCTCACGGAGTTGGGGCGCGAGCGGTTGGCAGAAGCGCGCGGCACGCATCTGGCGGTCGTGCGGGAGCACTTCTTCTCGCGCTTCTCCGAGGGCGAGCTGGGCGCGCTGGCGGACATGTGGGACCGCATCGCGCCGTGTGGCAACGGCTGCTGAGCCGGCCCATCTGAGCTCCAAGGGCTCAGGGCAAGGATCTCAGGGCGCCTCCGAGTCGCGGGGTGCGGGCTCGCCTGCGGGGGGCGCCGTCGACAGGGCGTGGCGGCGGTGGCGGCGGTGTATGAGCAGGCCGCTTGCGACGGCGAGCAGGACCGCGACGAGCCCGTAGATGCCGAACAGCTCGATCGCGCTGCTGGCGGAGTGGCCGGCGAAGTAGGCGAGCAGACCGATCGCGCTCGCCCAGCAGATCCCGCCGAGGGCGTTCCAGAAGAAGAACGAGCGCCAGCGCATGCGCGTGGCGCCGGCCAGCCACGAGGCCCACACGCGCAGGCCGAGGATGAAGCGCCCGAAGAACACGGCCTTGGGGCCGTGGCGCTCGAAGAACGGCTCGCCGGTCTCCAGAACCTCCAAGCGCTGGCGGTGAAAGCGGCCGGGGCGTTCTAGCAGCCAGCGCCCGCCGCGCCGACCGATCTGGTAGCCGATGTTGTCGCCGACGATCGCGGCGGCGGCGGCCAAAGGAATGACGAGCTCGATTTTGAGCTTGCCCTGCGAGGCGAGCACGGCGGCCGCGATCAGCGCGGTCTCGCCCGGAATCGGAACGCCGGCCGACTCGCCCATCACGATCAGCAACAGCAGCGGATAGCCGGAGACCTGGACGAGGTGGGTGACGTTGACGAGGGAGGCGAGCATGGGGAGGCCCATAGGATGCCGCAGCGATGGCTGCGTTCACGATCGAGGCCCGCGATTGCTCCTCGGATGCCCGCGCGGGGGTGCTCGAAACCGCGCACGGCGATGTTCGCACACCCGCTTTCGTGCCGCTCGCGACGAAGGCCACGGTCAAGGGGCTGCTGCCGGCGGAGGTGGCGGCGCTGGGGTACGAGATGGTGCTCGGCAACACGTTTCACCTGCTGCTGAACCCCGGCCCCGAGCTGATCGAGCGGTTCGGCGGGATCGGTCGCTTCATGGGCTGGGACGGTCCGATCGTGACCGACTCCGGGGGCTTTCAGGTGTTCTCGATGGGGCATGGGACGGTCGCGGAGGAGATCAAGTCGCGCCCGTCCCGCGGGCGCCGATCGAGTCCCGCCCACCCCCGCGATGCCGGTGGCCAGGGTGACGCAGGTGGCCGTGCCGGCTCGGGTGAGCGCGAGGGAGCGATCTTGGCGATCGAGGAGGAGGGGGTGCGCTTTCGCTCCTACGTCGACGGCCGCGAGCGCTTCCTGTCCCCGGAGGGCTCGATGGCGACGCAGGTGGCGCTGGGCTCCGATCTGGCGCTCGTGTTCGACGAGTGCACGCCGTTCCACGTCGACCGCGAGTACACGCAGCGCTCGACCGAGCGCACGCACCGTTGGCTGGAGCGCTGTCTGCGCTGGCACGCCGAGCACGGGCCGGCTGAGCAGCTGGTGTACGGGATCGTGCAGGGAGGCGTCTACGAGGATCTGCGGCGCGAGTCGGCGGGGACGGTCGCCGCGAGCGGTTGCGACGGGATCGCGATCGGCGGGTCGCTCGGCGCGGACAAGGCGCAGATGTATGAGGTGGTGGGCTGGGCCACGCGCGAGCTGGGCGGCGAGCACGAGTCAAAGCCGAGGCATCTGCTCGGGATCGGCGAGGTGGACGACCTGATCCGGGGGGTCGAGCTGGGGATCGACACGTTCGACTGCGCGATGCCGACCAGGTTGGGCAGGCACGGCACGGCGCTCGTCCCCGATCCGGAGAACCGCTGGCGCGTGGATCTGAAGAAGGCGCAGTGGCGTGAGTCAAAGGAGCCGCTGCTGGAGGGCTGCGAGTGCCCGGCTTGTGCGGGGGGACTAACGCGCGCGTACCTGAGCTACCTGGCGCGCGCCGGCGAGTCGACGGGAGCGCGGCTGCTGACGCTGCACAACCTCGCTTTTCTGGCGCGGCTGATGAAAGATTTACGGGCCGGAATCCTAGACGGGGACTTGGAAAACGTGGCACATGGATGGCGCGCCGGAGCGTTTCATCCTAAGCGCTGAGTAGCTTCAGCGGTGGCATTCCGGTGTGGTGTAAGGGCAGCACGGGCACCTGTCACGTGTCAGGTGCCGGTTCGAATCCGGCCGCCGGAGCCATAGTTGAAGGCGACGGTCGAGGCTGCTAGCCTGCTGGGCAAGTGACAGGTGCCCGGCCCGAAAGGGCAGTTGCCTTACCGAGGGGCCCGCGTAAGCGGGCCTTTCGCCTTTAAACAAGCTATTCTCGGCAACAATTGACGGTTGTCCAGGCGAGGGGCCCACGTGAGCGGGCCTTTTGTTTTATTTCGTGTTTTCCGCTACGAGCTGTTTGAGTTCGAGGGTAATCTGTTGGATGTCGGAGGAGACGACCTTGCGCAACACGATCTTCGTCGGCGCCGGGGCGGTGGCGACCACAGCGACGGCAATCACGACGGCGAGTGTCAGCAGCACGAGCACCGCGAGCACCAGGCGCCGACCCCTGCGGCCGGCGCGCCTGCCCGGCGATGCGGCCGCAGCCACGACGGGGGCTTGCGCTCGCGCGGGCCCGGGGCGAGGCCGTCGGGGGGTGACGGCGCCCGCGGAAGAGGTCCCCGCCCCCCGCTCGGAACCCCGCGGCCCGACCGCCAAAAGGCTCGTCGCCGCGGTTTCAGTGCCCACCCTCCCGCTGTCCCCGTGTGCCCCGGTTGCGGGCTCGCCGGGCGCGATGCCGCGCGCGCCGTCGTCGATCGCGCGCCCCATCTCGCGGGCGGTCTGGTAGCGCTCGCGCGGGTCGAGCGCGAGCGCGAGCGCGACCGCGTCGGCCAGCTCGGGCCCGACGGCGGCGACGAGCGTGTCGAGCATGGGGGGCTCCTCGCGCTGCTGCTTGAGCGCGAGCTCGGTCAGCGAGGTGGCCTCATACGGCAGCCGCCCGGAGATCAGTTGGTAGGCGACGACCCCGAGCGCGTATAGGTCCGCGCGCGGACCGGCCTCCTCGCCGCGCGCCTGCTCGGGGGCCAGATAGGCGGCGGTGCCGAGCACGGAGCCGACCTGGGTGATGCTCGACTGCTCGGTCGCCTTGGCGATGCCGAAGTCGGCGAGCTTGACCTCGCCCTCGCGCGCGCGCAGCAGGTTGCCGGGCTTGACGTCGCGGTGGACCACGCCGTGGCGGTGGGCGTAGTCGAGGCCCTCGCAGGCCTGCCCGATGATCGAAACGGCCTCGTTCACCTCGACCCAACCATCGTCGCGCAGGATCTCCGCGCAGGAGGAGCCCTGGATGTACTCCATCACGATGAAGTGCCGGCCCGAGGGCTCGTCCAGGCCGGAGTCGAAGATCTGCACGATGTTGGGGTGGACCAGGCGCGCGGCGGCCTGCGCCTCGCGCTGGAAGCGCGAGACGAACGTGGGGTCATCCGCGAGGTGCTCGGCGAGCAGCTT
>Ga0182024_10015697_pt1 | contig 14459 bp, 17 predicted proteins | sample P32metaG_FD_120480 | JGI IMG/M metagenome (GOLD analysis project Ga0182024, IMG submission 120480) | Permafrost microbial communities from Stordalen Mire, Sweden - P3-2 metaG (Illumina Assembly) | ecosystem: Environmental > Terrestrial > Soil > Wetlands > Permafrost | place: Sweden: Stordalen... | reverse complement strand
TTTGGCCGATGCGCCTGCACGAGTTTCGAAATGTAGTTCAGCGTCAATCCGGTATCGAGAATATCTTCCACCAGAATCACGTTGCGATCGGTCATGGAACTATCCATATCCTTCGTCAACCGGACCTCGCCCAGCGAGTCCCATGCGGCGTGGCCCGCGGGATCATCTTTGACGGTGGGGCGGTTGCCGTAGCTTGAAACTCCAATGAAGTCGAAGGTGGCATCGAGTGGAATCTGGCGCGCCAGGTCGCTGAGAAAAATGGCCGCGCCCTTGAGAACGCCAACCAAAATAATCGGCTGGCCACTAAAATCGCGCGCAATTTCCTGTCCCATTTCGGCGATTCTTTTCGCAATGGTTTCGCGTGACAACAATACTTTTAGTTCAGGCATTGAGCACATCTTTATACACGAGTTTGCGGGTATCCGAAATGTCTAAAAGCGAACAATTGAGGATGCCCGGATTCTGCCGAAACACGAAAAGTAACACCAATATCTTGTTCACCCATTCCTTCGTGAACCTTAGTGTCCTTTGTGGTTGAAGCTTTGTGGTTGGGATTGCGCGCTTCTCCCTGCGTAATTAGAATGCCAGTTCGCACATCATCCTCAGGAGTAATTCGTGAATCTTAAAGGAATCGAACTCACGTGGCTCGGCCATGCTACCTTTCGCGTGCAGACGCCGGAAGGGAAGACGCTCTACATCGACCCGTGGATTGCCCACAATCCCATGTGTCCCGAAAGCGAGAAGAACGTCAGGAAAGCTGACGTGATGCTCTGCACTCACGGCCACGGCGATCACATCGGCGACGCCGTCGATGTTGGCAAAAAATTCAATCCTACCGCGGTCGGCATCTTCGAACTTTGTCTTTGGCTACAGAAAAAAGGCGTCAAACAAATTTCGCGTATGAATAAAGGAGGCACGCAAACCGTCGCCAATGTGAAAATCACCATGGTGCACGCAGTGCATTCCTGCGGAATTCAGGATGGCGATGAAATTATTTACGGCGGCGAAGCCTGCGGCTACGTGCTCGAGTTCTCCAATGGCGTCAAACTCTACCACGCTGGCGATACCAACGTGTTCAGCGATATGGCGATCATTCGCGATCTTTACGCGCCGAAGATTGTGATGCTGCCGATCGGCGATCACTTCACCATGTCTCCGCGCGAAGCCGCTTATGCCTGCAAACTGCTGCAGCCGGAAACGGTAATTCCCATGCATTTCGGCACCTTTCCTCAATTGACGGGAACGCCGGCAGAATTGCAGAAGCTGGTGCCTGATGTAAAAGTGCTGGAGATGAAACCGGGCCAGACAATTTCGTAGCTTGCAAATCTCCAGTGAAGAGCCGGGCCTCCCCGCCCGGCAGAATCGAATTTGGCTGCAACACTAATGACTGGCGAGGACGCCCGTCTCTCCAAGAGTTGCAAAGGAGCATTATGACAAAGCAAGTCGCTCAACCAGACTGGCGAATGGGCGGAATTACCCAGCCCGAAGTCGAAGATTATCTCTATGAGACGCTGCCTCCCCGCGATGAAGTGCTTGCGGAAATGGAGGCCGATGCCACCAGGAACGATTATGCCATCGTCGGGCCCGTGGTCGCCCGCGTGCTTTATCAGTTGGCAGTGATCAGTGGCGCGAAGAAGATTTTTGAGATGGGCTCCGCCATCGGATATTCCACCATCTGGTGGGCCCGCGCGGTGGGCGACGATGGACGCGTCATCTACACCGACGGCGATCCCAAGCGCGCCGAAAAAGCGCGCCGATATTTTGAGCGTGCCGGCGTTACCAAGCGCATTAAAGTTCGCGTAGGCGATGCGCTCGAGTTTCTGTCCGAAGAAAAAGAGCAGTACGACATCATTTTCAACGACGTCGACAAGGTTGACTACCCGCGCGTGTTTCGCCTGGCGCTTCCCCGCCTCAAGAGCGGCGGTCTCTTCATCACCGACAACGTTCTTTGGAGCGGCAAGCTGCGAAAACCCAATCCCGACGCCCCCACCAAAGCGATCCTTGAATTCAACAAACTTATTTTCGAATCGCCAGATCTATTCACGACCATCTTGCCCATTCGCGACGGGATCGCGGTCTGCATTAAGAAGTAAAGCCACAATCCCCAGCGACCTCCGTACCCCTGTGTCCTCTGTGGTTGAGATTCTGATTTCCCGCCGCATCTGTCCGGTCGGCTTCTATCCGCCATCGCAGATGCTAGAATTATCGTTTTCCAATACCCATTACTCACCATGAAATGGCTCGCATCTTCGCCCGTCCAACAAATTCCAGAAACTTTGCCGCGTGCTCAGGCCGACTCCCGTCCGGATGCCAAGTGTGATGTCCTGGTCGTGGGCGGTGGCCCCACGGGTCTGGCGTGCGCCATTGAGGCGCAGAAGGCGGGCTTCAAAGCTCTCATCGTCGACAAGGGATGCCTGGTCAATTCCATCTATCACTATCCGAATAACATGGTGTTCTTCACTACACCGGAGTTGCTGGAGATTGGCGATATTCCATTCACTACCGCACTGGCAAAGCCCACACGGCTGGAAGCGCTCGAATATTACCGCCGTGTTACCGAACACTACGAATTGCCGCTTCATCAATATGAGTGGGTGAAGACCATTACCGGCAACGATGGAGATTTTCGCGTTACTACCACTGACCGGCATAGCGCCATTCACGACTATGTCGCGAAGAAGATCGTTTTGGCTACCGGCTATTACGACTTAGTCAATAAGCTTGAAGTTCCCGGCGAGGATCTGGAAAAGGTTTTTCATTATTATCGCGATCCGCATCGTTATTACGATGCCGACGTGCTGGTGGTCGGCGGCAAGAATTCCGCAGCCGAGGCTGCGCTCGATTTGTGGCGGCATGGTGCACGAGTCACCCTGGTCCATCGCGGACCGCAGATACACAACCACGTCAAGTATTGGGTGCGTCCCGACATCGAAAACCGCATCAAGGCCGGCCAAATTACGGCGTACTTCAACAGCACCGTGCGCGAGATTAACGAAGATTGCGTGGTCCTGAAAACTCCAACCGGACCGGTTCGCCTGGACAACGATTTTGTTTTCGCGCTTACGGGATACCATCCCGATTACGATTTTCTCCGCAGCGTTGGCATCGAACTTTCGGCGGAACAACTGCGCCCCGTCTGCGATCCAGTAACCTTGGAATCAAATGTTCCCGGAGTTTACGTTGCGGGAGTAATCGTGGCAGGTTCTCGCACCAGCGAAATATTCATCGAGAACGGCCGCTTCCACGGCAAACTGATCGCGAATCACCTCCGCGAAAAAATGGGCAGTGGAAACCCAAATATTCCGCTGGACGCCACTTAATCCGAGATGCTAATACTTCGCCAGCGCCACGAAACCCATGCTCGCCGCATTTGTGGAATCCCACCCTTCAACAAACGAAGGGCGGGGCACCCTCGTTTCGTTATGGGTCAGGACAAGATCAACGACAGATAAGGATGGGCCACCCGCCCTTCGTCCATCTCGGCACAATGCCACTTTCGCCACTTGTTCGCCAAGGCGTATACTCCTCCAGAGGTTTGCGAAGAGGATGAAGTGGGAAAAAAAGACCAACTCAAAGGATTGCTAAGCAATACCAATGCTCTGCTAGGCGCTATGCGCAACAGCACTGCCAGCGTGAGCGGCGAATATGCCAATGTCGGGAGATTCAGCAGTTTTGGGACGTTTATGCGCAAGTACAATTATCTCGCTACAAAGGCTGCTCCGCTGCTGACAGATGCAACTGCTCTGGATCTGTTTAAACTCGATCAGATCAAGGGAAGCGGGGACTACACATGGGTACGACAGAAAGAACACTTTGACAATACCTACTCAAATGTTGTGCTTCTGAAATCGCTTCTGGAGGGAGAAATCGGATATGCCGAAGATGAGACGCAGAACCTCCGAGACTTTCTCCAAGCTAATCTGCGCAAGGCTATTTTTGCAATTCCAGAGAGAGAAGTTGAAATCCAGAATGCTGTTGAAACGTTGATTGTCGGTCGAGGAATGGAGAAGGGCACGGATTACGACAGAGAGACAGGACGAGTAAAAACGTCAGGCAAAGAATCTATTCCGGATTTCATCTTTTTCCCAAACTTAGAGCTATGTTTGGAAGTGAAATTGTCGAAGTCAGTGGAGAGATTGAAAGCAATAGTGGATGAGATCAATGCGGACATAAGGGCTTACAGCACCCAGTATCAACGCCAGCTTTACATCGTCTATGATGTTGGGACGATTCGGGATGAGACGGAGTTCAAGAGTGGTCTTGAAGACGCAGCCGGCGTGTCGGTGATCGTGGTTAAGCACTGACATTTGAGCGGAAGCCACACAACGGGCACGCTGGGCGAAGATTCGAGCAGCGAAGAAATAGGAGGATTTTTGCTTATGGTGCAGCCTGAGTACGAGAATCTGAAATTCTTGTTGGAAGCGTTAAACAAAATTGTCGTCAGCAGAGACAAGTTCTTGAGTGACGCCAAAGCTGCGATAGATAGGAAAGCCATTCCACCTGACCTGGAAGACAAAGTCCGAAAAGAAAGAATTCAGGTGTTGTCCGAACTGGCAGGCGTCACTAAGCGATTTCACGTCGAACAACGGTGACATGAGCAGAAAGATTGGCAGAGCTAAGGTGATGGCATCATTAAACAGGCCGTGTCCCAAGTGTGGATACAACATCCCGCCAAATCGAGACTCAGCGGGTGAGCTTTACAGAAATGAAGTGCTCGATGTGTGGACTGGTTTTTGAGCCTGGAGCAGTCAAATGAAACGACCGACACTTGCTGATGAAATGCACCACATCTACGCAACCAAGGTTAAGCCCAAAGAGATTCTTTCCTTGGTTCTGGAGATGACCCGTCTCCACCAAGAGGGTGAGAAGCCTGACTTCTATACGGCTGTTGGCATACTCTCTCAGCGCCACAAGAAAATGAAGACTGGCACGAGGATAAAAAAGACCTTCGCCATAACAGAGCGTATGCAATGTCTTGCGAGATTGATGGAGACGAAAGACGAGAGAATGCGTGGGTGGACAATGGAGACCATCGACGAAGACTGTATGCTTACGAATGATGCCGTCTTTACAGCCACTGCTCTCTGTTCGATTAAGCGGGTTGACGATCAAACGAGCTTCGATGCAGATGAGTTCTTCGACATCGTTCTGCGGGAATGCGAAGCAGAGGGAAAGTCGTGACGGTGTACTCAAGGGCCGGGTGCCCCACTCATTCGCGGTTTTTGCGAATGAGTGGGCGCGACGGACGGCTCTCGTCATTAAATTTCTCCACCGGACGGCGTTCAATTTCGAGCGGCCATTCTTGATAATTCACTCGCACTGCTCCAACTTCACCGTAAAGGTACGAGCGAAAACTGCTCCACCTCCATTGTTCCGGTCGTTCCACCAATCCGCGCTTTACCGGTTTCCGGTGCATGTAACGCAGCTTCTCGATGTGTTTGCGCTCGCTCCACACGTTAAAATCGTAGAAACGAACTTGAATGCCGAAACCAAAATCAGAGCCGAGCCTCACGCGGACGACTAGGCTCCAAGCGTGGAAAAGATTGGTGTGTAGGCCGGTCGTAATCACGATAGCCTTAGCCACGTTATTTCTTTCAACTTTCACTTTTTGGTGGGACGAACTGTTCCTGAATGTCGATAGACCCCGCCTAGTAACGATTGTTCACTCGGTCTCATGGTGGTATTGGGTAATCGGGGGCCTAGTTATCCTTTTGCTGTTGATGGAAGAAGAGGCGCTCAGGATGGTGAATGAGATCGAAGGCATCCTTGATGAATACAAAAAGAAACCGTCCCACCTGCCGAACGTCTCGATTATCGTCCATCAAATCAAAGTCTTCGAACCCATACCAGGCACCTGTTACATGCTGACTGTCCTTTCTGTACGCAATACCGGGGCACCGAGCATAGTTGATAACTGGATGATGACGTTCGACGACTATCCAGAGCAGAAAGTTCAAAAAATTAACTTTACCGAGGACATAGTCTTCCCGGTCCCGAATCAGGTGCCTTTCGTCTATCATCGAAGCGATCAACTGCCAGATAAAGTTGCGGAGAATCCCGTTCCGCCCGGAGGTAAGAGGGTAGGATTTATACTATGGAAACTACCTGGATTTGACCCCAAGCCTATTTTTGACAATGCCGGAATCTCTCTTCACGTTACGGTCAGAGCAAAAGATGTAGTCGGCAACCTAATCGTTTCCGAGAATAAGACGGGAAAACGAGACGACAAGTCTCTGCACTACCCTGGGCTTCAGACGCCAGCCAGCAAACCAGACCTTGTCAGTGGCCAACCTCATCAAGATCCCCTTGCCGAGTAAATGCGTAAATCACAAATCCGCCTACCATCAGCAAGCACCCCAGCCCACAAACTCCCGCCCACCCAAAGCGCTGCCAAAGCACCGATCCGCCATACGATCCTGCCGGTTGTGAAGACAGCGGTGCCAGTAAACTATTGAAAATACAGTTGTTATAGTCGACTTTCCAATATAATGCTTGACAAATTATTGAATTGGCATAGACTAGTTACAGTTTCAATAAAGCGGCTCTAGGCTCTGGAGAGAACTACGATACCCAGGCGGGTCGCTTGAAAGCTTTAGCTTTAAAAAGGGTCACCTTGTATTCAGGTGGCCTTTTTCTTTTCGGGTTTATTTTTATCTCCCGTCGGGATTACCGACCAAAGTTGTGGATACGGATGATGAGAAGTGCATTCGAGCACCATCTTGTCACGAACCGCATTTCCATATTTATCTGCTCTTCTGTTTGGATTCTGCAATGCCGTTCCCGTCTCAGTGAGCTGAAGCTCGGCACACGGCTGCAGGGCACTTTCGATTTGTTCAAGCACGTCGTCGATGGTGTAACCGTCACCGACAATTCGACCTTTGTGGAGGTGTTTGCCGATGAACACAATTGCCGCAATTATCGGCGGAAAACCGTTTGCCGCCCGGAAGGCATTTATCTCGACAAGGTGGTCGTCAGATAGAACCCCTATTTCAACCCGTCTGACACGCTTGCCTGCGGTTATCTCTTCTAAATTGATACGTATCAGTTGTGCGGCGTTTTCGTAGAGAGGCATTGAACATGATGCCGTTCTGGAACGACGGGGGTTTATGGGTTCCCGCCGGATACAGGGCCCTTCATGATAACCCAAGGGAAGCGATGAGCGACTGGGCTGGCAAGGATTGGGGGCCGGGCGGGTGGCCCCGATCTCCCACGGGGGTGCCCCACTTCTCGCGTTTGAGAAGTGGGCTTTCACACTGCCAGCAACTCATGCTTTCCCAAATCGGAACACCGCACTCACCTGACCTGCCCCCTATTCCCTTTCACGGGATAATACGACAAGTTAGTTGAACTTCGTCATCAGCAGTCGCCGTCGGAGCTGTGGGAAAGTGGGAAACGCGTCCTTCAGCGTTTTCCAAGCTTGCCGCTGTTTGGCAAGCGTCTTTTCCATAGCTCGGTGTTTCCTGTGCCGCATACTCGTTCGGCGTCAGATAACCCAAGCTGCTGTGCGGACGCTCTTCGTTATACTCCGTCCTCCACTCCGCGATCTTGCGCTTGGCATCGAACAGGTTCTGAAACCAGCTCACGTTCAAACACTCTTCTCGCAGCCGTCCGTGAAAGCTCTCCACCCGCGCATTCTGCGTCGGCTTCCCCGGCTGAATATGCACGACCTCGATCTTCCGCTCCATGCCCCACGCCAGAAAATGCCGACTGGTGAACCCTGGCCCGTTGTCGCAGCGGATCGAACCCGGCCTTCCGCGCTCGGTCCCGATCTCGTCCAGCACGCGCGTCACTCTGCGACTGGCGAAACTCGTATCCACTTCCAACGCCAGACACTCTCGCGTGTAGGCATAGATGAAGCCATGACTGACGGTGCTGGTATCAGTAAAGGTGCCAGCGATCTCGTAGTCATTATGCCCCCGGTCGTGCTCGTGGAAAGGGGAAGGTTCAAAGGATTGAATACTCCACCACTGAGGAGGAAGCCACGGTAACAGCCCCGATTGTGGCCCATTTGGCGTGTGGGTAGGTTCACTTACTAACCCATTATTATGGTTCCAGTTGAGTCGATATGTACGTACATAAACATACATATATAAAGACAAGTACAATGTTTCACGTGAAACATTGTACGCATTCCATTCCATCTCCGCCTCTTGCACCCCTGAACCAGCCGCTCCCCCGCCTCCGGCTGCACCCCCGTCTCAACCGTATCCTGGTTTATACTGGCTCCATGCCGCAGTCCGCCGACAAGACTGAAAAGACTTTTTACCTCGAAACCTTCGGCTGCCAGATGAACGCGCACGACTCCGAAAAGGTCGTGGGGACGCTCGTGCAGCAGGGATATCGGCAGGTTCCAACCGTCGAAGAGGCGGGGCTCGTGCTTTATAACACTTGCTCGATTCGCGATAAGGCGGAGCAGAAAGTGTTTAACCGCCTTTCGGACTATAAGAAGTATCGGGCGCAGGGGAAGCAGTTTGGCGTGCTGGGGTGCGTGGCGCAGCAGGAGGGCCCGAAGATCTTTGAGCGCGCTCCGTATGTTTCGCTGGTGTGCGGGTCGGCTTCATATCGCAATCTTCCCCAAATGCTGGTGCAGCTCGAAACCGGCCAGCAGCGCGTTACTGGACTCGACGATCGCATGACCGACGAGTGTTTTGAGACGGAGTTTACGGCGCGTACCAATCCCCATCGCGGCTATATCACGATCATTGAAGGCTGCGACAAGTTTTGCGCTTACTGCGTGGTTCCTTATACGCGCGGGAAGGAGCGAAGCCGGACTTCGGCCTCTGTGCTCGAGGAGGCGCGGCAACTCGTTGATCTCGGATATACGGAGGTTCAACTGCTCGGGCAAAACGTTAACTCCTATCGCGATCCTTCTGGAAATAAGACGTTTGCTGAGCTCCTGGCAGCGATTGCAGGAGTAGCCGGAATTCGGCGCGTACGCTTTACTACCTCACATCCCAGAGACTTTGGCCGTGACATAGTTCAAGTGATGGATGAAGTTCCGGCATTGTGCGACCACGTGCATCTCCCCGTCCAGAGCGGATCGACTCGCGTGCTGGATGCCATGCAACGGCTCTATACAAGGGACGAATACCTGGAGCGCATCTCCTGGATTCAATCAGCGCGACGCGACATATCTCTCACTAGCGACCTGATCGTTGGTTTTCCGGGCGAGACAGAAAAAGAATTTGAAGAGACTTTGTCGTTGATGGATGTGGTCGGATATGACAGCGTGTTTACATTCAAATATTCGCCGCGGCCGAATACGCCCGCGCTGGGGCTGGAAGATGCGATTCCTGACGCGGAGAAGGCGCGGCGGCTTGCGGTGGTCAACGACAAGCAGAAGCAGATTGGAGTGGCTCGAAACCGGCGCCACATTGGGCAAGTGCTTGAAGTGATGGTAGAAGGGAAGAACGCCGCCCGCGGCCAGTGGGTTGGCCGCACGTCGCAGATTAAGGTCATGAACTTCACGGCTCCGGATGGCATCGAAGTGAAGACTGGAAGCTACGTGCCCGTGCGTGTGACGGCTTGTTTTCCTAATAGTCTGGTGGGAGAGTTGGCTTAGATAAGGTTAGAGGTTAGAGGTCAGATTGCAAAAGTGAAAAACCTCATTTGGAACATTGGGCTTTAACTTTTGCAATCTGACCTCTAACCTCTAACCTGACGGCATTCCGGTTGTGGGTTCGATGTTGAGGAGATTAATGGAAGTAGAGATGAAAATTCGCGGGCTGATGATGGATCCGGTATCGAACATGCCCATCGTGTTGCTCAAGGATGTTGGTGGCGATACGGTGCTGCCGATCTGGGTGGGCGTGTATGAAGCGAACGCCATCGCGCTGGAAATTGAAAAGGTCAGCACGCCGCGTCCCATGACCCACGACTTGATCAAGAATGTGCTCACTGGCCTCGACGCGCTGGTGCATAAAGTTGTGGTGACAGAACTGAAAGAAGACACGTTCTACGCCGTGATTTGGCTGGAAAGGGAAGGCCAGGTTATCAGCATCGATTCCCGTCCGTCCGACGCCCTGGCATTGGCTTTGCGCGTCGATTGCCCGATCTTTGTCGAAGAGGAAGTTCTGAAAAACTCGAAGCAGTCGGCGAACCCAGTGCCGGCCGTGAGTAGCGAAGAACTGCGCAAGTGGCTTGAAGATCTCGGCGATGACGATCTCGGCAAGTACAAGATGTAGGAAGCTGTCAGCTGTCAGCTGTCAGTTGTCAGCTCTCAGTTGTAAGGTGAGAGGTCATAGGTCAGATTGCAGAAGTTACCCCCACCCCGACCGGTTTTACCTCTGCAATCTGACCTTTAACCTCTGACCTTATATGCCTGATTCCGCCGAACAACTGCAGCAACTTTATCTTGCAGGATTCGAACTCCAGACATTTGACCGGTATCCGAAGTGCGTCGGCGTGATGCGCGATGGCTGCATCGCGCTACTCGTTCCGGGCGTGGACGGTTTGCAAGTTCTCGGAACTCCAGGCTGGCGCATGGGCGAAGTCATGGGAGTGCTGACGGAATTGGATGGACGAAAAGTGTTTCAGGCCAAGAACGAAATCGTGGAAGCTACGGGAGAGCGGATGGATGCGCTTGAGAAGTTCCGCGACGAACTCGGTCGAATGCTGCACCCCGCATAATCTTGATGGAGCCCCTAGGTCCTTCAAATTGACTAGGGATATACTGATGTATATACTTAGTTGTGGGGGAGGGAACCATGGCTAGCGCCAAGGCACAACTGGTGAAATGGGGAAATAGTCAGGGGGTTCGCATCCCCAAGACGATCCTGCGGCAGGTCAACCTGAAAGAGGGTGAAGAAGTTGAAATTCGGGTTGAGGATGGTCGCATTTGGCTGGAGCCCCGAAGACGGCAGCCCTCACTGGAAGCATTAGCGCAGAAGATTACCTCAAAAAATCGACATCGCGAGCAAGATTGGGGTAAGCCCATCGGCAACGAAGCATGGTAGATGCCAGCTACGTGCCCGATAAAGGGCACATCATCAAAATCAATTTCGACCCACAGGCGGGGCATGAACAGGCTGGCTGGCGGCCAGCCCTGGTTTTGTCGCCTGCGGCCTACAACCGGCGCGGCCTGGCTATTGTCGTTCCCATTACAAATCAGTTGAAGGGCTACCCGTTTGAGGTACGGGTTCCGGATGGCTGCACGACTACGGGCGTAATTTTGTCTGACGCTGTGAAAAGCGTCGATTGGAAAGCGCGCCGTGGTCGTTATATAGAGGCTATTCCAGCCGGAGCATTGAAGACTGTACGGAGCCACTTGAGGCTGTTGCTCGACTTTCCGCCGTCGTAGAGCCGAAGCTTATTTAACATAATACCCGTTATCGGACATTCTTAGTTTCAGGCGGGACCAGTCCCCGCCAGGTCTCCTCTAACCCCACTGCGTAGTCTGCACGTTACTACGCAAGATTTGGTTGTCGCCGTAGACCGATCCAATGAGACGATTGTTGAATCCTGTTATAAAAGAACGGGAAGCCCCTATTCGTAGCGCAGTGCCTCGATCGGATCTAGATTGGCGGCTCTCACCGCGGGAAACATGCCGCTGACCACTCCCACCAGCGCGAGAATGATTGTTGCTACGAAAAGAATTTTCGGCGCGACGATCAGACGTATGTCCCCGGCCGTAGCGTACTTTGCAAGGGCCGAATAGAAAGTCAGCCGGCCCACCGAAAAGGCAACGACATAGGCAAGCAGAATCCCCAGAACGCCCCCAAATCCTGTAATTACCAAAGCTTCTGCCAGAAACTGAAACAGAATGTCCTCCTTGCGTGCGCCCAGCGCTTTTTGCACTCCGATCTCGCGCGTGCGTTGAGTTACGGAGACGAGCATTATATTCATCAGGCCCACGCCGCCTATGCCGAGAGTAACGGTGCCGATGAATCCCAGCAGAATCTTCAATCCCATGAGAATGATGCCGAACTGCGCCAGTTGTCTTTGCACATCGAAGACGCGAACCGCCCGGTCATCGCCGGGCTTAAAGTTGTGGGCGATAGCCAGCGCGTTGCGGATCGTCTCAGTCAGGTGGGCATGGTCTAGTCCCCGGGAGTCCAGCCAGATACCGCCGATGTAGTGAATGTTCTGCAGAACGTCCATCGAGTTATACGGAATGTAGAGCACCCGGTTGTCGTTATCCCCCTGCTCTTGCATTCTTGGCTGCAACACCCCGATCACCTCAAAGCTCACGCCATTGATGCGAACGGTCTGGCCCATGGCTGTCATTCCGGAGAAAAGCTTCTCTTTGGCTTCGGAGCCAAGAACCACATAAAACCCATGGCTGGAATTGTCCTGATCATTCAGGAAACGGCCTTCCGCCGTCTTCAGGTTCCAGATGGACAGGAGGCAGGGATCATCTCCGAACACTTGCAGGGAAAACGACCGGGGACTATTCACTACCGTCGCCATCATGTCGGATTGACGGCAGATGTGGCGGGCCAGTGGCAGCACATTTCGGAGCACCTCGACGTCGGCGTCGGTGAAGCGAATTTGCACTCCCGCCTTGTTGCCGCCCGCCTGCAGGGACGTCCGCCCCGGAAACACGCCAACAGCCGTCGCGCCGAAGCTTGCAAAGATGTTCTGGACAGCCTGCCCGAAACCGTCGCCGTACGCCAGCAGAAGAACAACGGTCGCGATGCCCCACGCCATGCCCAACATAGTGATCATGGTCTTGCGCAGCTCATGACGCATGGCGCCGTAAGCCTGCCGGAGTAAGTCTCGTTTCATGGCTATTCCCTGCGCAGCGCTTCGACTGGCTGCAGCAGGGCCGCTTTACGCGCGGGGTATAGTCCGGCAACCACCCCGGAAATCGCCAGGAAGCCAACGGCTGCGGCGGCGGTCCAGGGAACCAGCCGGGGTGTGTCCCAGCCGGGAGGAGATGGAAGGAATGACAGCAAACCCATCAGCGCCGCTGCCCCGCCCATGCCCAAGCCGCCGCTCAGCAAAGTGAGAAAGGCGCCTTCCACGAAGAATTGGAACATGATACTGAGATTGGTTGCGCCCAGAGCTTTGCGCAGCCCGATCTCGCGAGTGCGGTCGGCTACAGCTACCAGCATAATGTTGATCACGCCGATCGCTCCCAGCGCCAGCGTGACCAAGCCCACGCTTCCCAAAAACACGTTCATCGCGTCAAAAATCTTTCCCACCGAGTCGGAGGTGCCCACCGTGTCCCATTCGTCGTAAGAGTCCAGGTTGGTGTAGTCAAAGCCATGGTTGCGGGCGATGACCTTGTGGACTTCCAGTTGGGCGGCCTCGTGGAGCGCACGCGATTGGGGCTGATAGTTAACCAGGCTGACCGCATCCTGCACTTCTCCCACATTGAGCATGGGAAAGTCCTGGCGCATCGCACTGAAAGGCAAAAAACTCCACAGATTCTGGTCGTTGTTGTCCCCGTGTCCTACGCGCTTTACGGAACCGATCACCTGATAGCGAATTCCGTTGAGCAGGATGGTACTGCCGAGAAAAGGACGCCCGCTAAAAAGGACGCGGCGCGTCTCGTCGCCCAGCACGATCACCCGCCGGCTCTGTGCCACGTCCATCTCGTTCAGCCAGCGCCCGTTCGCGAGCGGAACGTAGCGAATTTCGGCGAAATTCGGCAGAACTCCAAAAATCGGCCCCGAACTCTGATAGAAATCACTCACGGCCCGGATGTCATTGCGACGTATGTCCGGAGTGACCGCTCTCACGTCGGGACATTGCGTCAAAATATCCTGGTAGTCTCGGTCGGTGAGGTAGTACTGCCGGAGGCTGTTAAAGTTATCGTTCACCGCCGGAGCGCGGCCACCCCAAGTGAACATCACATCTTCACCCAACTCGTCGAATTGCTTGCGGTTCCCGGTACGGAAACCCTCGCCCAGCCCGACCAGCAGCAGCAGAGATCCTACCCCCCAGGCAATGCCAAACATGGTGAGAAACGAACGTAGTTTGTGCGCCCAAAGCGTACGGAGAGTCTGCCCGAAGATGTCAAAAATCAGGCGCATGCCCCTTATGATACGAGGAAGGCAACTGCTGTAACCAGGCGATTGCACTAATTGAGAACTAAATCGTTGGTGCCATCGCGATTTTACGACAACTACATCAGCCCAGACTAACTAGCATCATCGCGAAAGAACAGTTATAACCACACGACGTTGGATATCATACACAACCCGGATCGTGAGACCCTCGTGGTCGAGCTCACAAACCGCAGCTCGATTGCTCTCCCACCTTACTATCGTAGCTTCTCCGGATCGGATAGGCGCCCCTATCATCTCTAGTTGTTTCCATGTGAGCTAGATTCCATACCGCTCCTTGGCCCATTGTTGAGCATGGCAGCTTCGCAGTACCAGCGAACCATGATGTCGTGGCGATTCAAAGCCGGGTACTGGACGCGGGCTTCCTGGCAGCACTCGATGAATCGCGTGGGCCATTGTTGGCTCAGGTGTTCGTCATCTGTTTCTAACGAAAAAATGCCGAGGCTG
>Ga0182024_10015696_pt1 | contig 14459 bp, 11 predicted proteins | sample P32metaG_FD_120480 | JGI IMG/M metagenome (GOLD analysis project Ga0182024, IMG submission 120480) | Permafrost microbial communities from Stordalen Mire, Sweden - P3-2 metaG (Illumina Assembly) | ecosystem: Environmental > Terrestrial > Soil > Wetlands > Permafrost | place: Sweden: Stordalen... | reverse complement strand
GGTGGGTTACTTCGCCGATCTGATGTCGGACAACGAGGAGGTCGACGACAGTATCCGGCCGTTGCTGAAGCTGAGCCGTGAGACGATCAGCCGAACGCAGAAGCTGGACTATGCGCTGGTCAGTTCTTTGGAGCGCGACCCGTTGCTGGCGGAGCGGCTGGAGCGGTTGAGAACAGTTCCCGGAGTGGGTCCGATTACGGCGCTGACCTGGGTTCTGGAGATCGGGGATGTGGCACGCTTCCAATCGATCAAACAGGCCATCAGTTATTGCGGACTGTGCGGAGCGGAGAGAAGTTCAGCCGACAAAGTAATGCGCATGCCCATTTCCAAGCAGCGCAACAAGCACATTCAACATGTGCTGATCGAGGCCGCGAAGCTGGCGCCGAGGCAGAGCCATGAACTTGCCATGATCTACGAAAAGGAAAAGTTTACGCTCCCGCATCGTGGCTTCGACCGGCCAGCTTACGGTTGTTCTCGCAGCTCTAAATGGCTTCCTCTTCGGACGCCTGGTCGCGATTCGTGGACGCTCTGCTATGCTCCCGATCATGTCTTTTGTCCGCGACTTCCAGAATCTGAGCCGCTCGCAACGCAACGCTTTTATCGCTTCATTTCTTGGCTGGACACTCGACAGCCTGGATTTTTTTCTGCTGATCTTTTGCGTGAAGGCGATCGCGACAGATTTCGGCACAAAACCCTCCGACGTGCTGGGCGCAGTCTTTCTGACCCAGGCTTTCAGGCCGGTGGGCGCCCTGGTATTTGGCATGTTGGCGGACCGCTACGGGCGGCGGCCGATCTTGGTCTTCAACATTCTAAGTTTCTCGATTATCGAGCTGGCCTGTGCTTTTGCGCCGTCGATGAATGTGCTTCTGGTGTTGCGCGCCTTGTTTGGCATTGCGATGGGCGGAGAGTGGGGAGTCGGTGCGGCGCTAGTATTTGAGACGCTGCCCAAACAGGGCCGCGGCGCCTTCTCCGGCATCCTGCAGGAAGGTTACGCGCTGGGCTCGATCCTTGCGTCCGCTGCATTTGCCGTCCTGTTCCCGCTGATTGGATGGCGCGGACTGTTCATGGCCGGAGCCAGTCCGGCTTTGCTTGTGCTCTACGTGCAAACGCGGGTTGAGGAGTCTCCGGTGTGGCTGGCCGGTGCAGAAAATCGCGCCAATCGCAAGCAGGCGCCTGCCGTTCCCGGGCAGCTGCTGAAATTTCTTCCGACGTTTCTGTTTCTGGTCTTGCTGATGACGGCGTTCATGAGTTTTTCGCATGGCACGCAGGATGTGTATCCGACATTCTTGACGGTACAGATGAAGCTCTCTCCTGAGACAGTGGGCCTGATTGGCGTTCTCTACGGCCTTGGTTCGATCGCGGGCGGCTATGCGTTTGGGGAACTCTCGGAGAAATGGGGCCGCAAGCGGGCGATTGTGGCCGCCGCATTGTTGGCGATACCTGTGATTCCGCTCTATGCATACGGGCACTCTGCCGTGACGTTGGGGCTTGGCGCCGTGTTGATGCAGTTCATGGTGCAGGGTGCATGGGGTGTGGTTCCGGCGTATCTGACTGAGCTATCGCCGGCGCCGGTGCGGGCCACCGCTCCGGGATTGGCTTACCAGCTCGGGGGGCTGATTACTTCGTGGAACGGAAAGGCGCAGGCGCTGGTTGCGGAACGATGGGGCACGTATCCGCCGGTGCTGGCGATTACCGTGGTGATTGTCGCGCTGACTCTGGCGGCTCTGGCCGCGATAGGGCACGAAGCTAAGGGTGCGGAGTTGGTGGCGGAGTGAACGAACTTTCGCACACAACCAGGACTCTGCGCGCGGATTTCGCGCGTTGACATTCTCGCTATCCCAGGTCTCAAAAGCGAGATCTCCACCCCACGAACGAAGGCCTGTTCGTGGGGGCCCGGAACCTGGGGCACCCAATTTCGCATAGGATCAAGCGTCCTCATACGGGATCTAGAAACCTAACGACGGAAGCTGGCGACTAACTCTCCGCGCGCAAGCACATGGCCTTTCATAGCATCATCCAATTGCGTGCGTGTGGCTCCCGCCGGCAGATTCAGGTTTGTATCGAGCGCGAACAACATGAACGCGTAATGATGCTCCTTGTGGCCTGGCGGACAGGGACCGCCGTAGCCGATGTTGTCGAAGTCGTTGTGGCCCTGTCTAGACCCGTCGGGAAGTTGGTTGAGCGCCGGCACAGATTCATTGAGCGATCGGGTTGCTGGCGGCAAATCGTACATCACCCAGTGCACGAAGGACCCCAACGGCGCATCGCGATCATTCAGAATCAGTGCGAAGGCTTTTGTCGCGGGTGGGGGCGTATTCCAGCGTAGCGGTGGAGAAGTATTTGTTCCATCGCAGGTGAACGCTGCTGGAATTCTCCGGCCTGGAATGCTTGAGCTGGCGAGCCCAAGCGAATCGGGGCCTTCGTTCTCAACGGGCGGCCCAGAATGGCGGCATCCGAGAAGGCCGGAGATTGCCAGGAGAAGCGCTGCCGCGGGGATCGCCAGGGAATTGGGGAGGGAAATCCTACGTCCGCCTGTCGCGGCTATCGAGGATGTCGTGACAGGTGCAGTATTTGCAATTCGAGATTCAGCCAAGGCCAGTTTCATCCTGCGCCATTGTAGAACCGAGCTGGCGGATTCGATCGATCCGAAGATTGGCCGTCTCCCAGGGTTTGTCTGGCGCGCCTGGACCAGGCTACTGGCTGGTTCCTTTGGTTTGTGACGGACGGCACTCGTGCCGGGAAATTTGCAGACGGGTAACAATTCATGGTGCACAATCATGTAGGAGAACTGTTGTCGTGCCGCGTATTCATTTTCAACTTCAACTCGCCGAACTCAAGGACAAACTCCTTGCGATGGCTGCTCTTGCCCAGCTGGCGGTTGAGTCCGCGGTGGACGCCTATCTGCAGCGCGATAAAGGCCTGTGCCAGTACGTCAAGCAGAACGAAACCGCAATCAACACCGCGCAGAGGGAACTGGACGAAATGGCGTATGAGCTGCTTGCCAAGGAGCAGCCGATGGCCATCGATCTTCGCTTCATCCTGGCCGTCATCAAGATTAACGGCGACCTGGAACGCATTGGCGACCAGTCCATGGGGATTTCGCGCCGGACGCGGGACATTCTCAAGACCGAAGAGGTTGAGCTGCCGGTGGATTACGCTGCCATGGGCGAATATTCCGGACGGATGATTCGCACAGCGATCCAGTCACTGCTCGACGGCGACGCCCGCCTTGCCGATACTGTTCGCGAGATGGACGACGAGATTGACCGGATGAACAGGCGCGCGCATGCCGATCTGCTCAAGCTCATCCAGGAAAAGCCCATGTATACGCAGCAGGCGATGAATGGCCTGATGGTATCGCGTAGCCTGGAGCGGATCGCGGATCATGCCTCGAATATCGCAACCGATGTGATTTTCTGGATTCGGGGTGCGGACGTGCGGCACCAGCTGAGCCTTTCGATGGATTGAGAAGGACAGGGAATAGGGATCAGGGAATAAACGTTAGGGAATAGACGAAGGTCGCGCCGGGGCGCGACCTTTTGTCCGTTCGGGGGGGAGACGTTGTTTTAGCGGGTGGCTTCGAACAGGAACCAGGCGCGCCGTTCGGCCTCATCGATCCACACTTCGATCAAGCTGGTCGTGGCGTAGTCATTCGCCTTGGACGCGACTTCGTGAGCCGTGCGGAGGCTTTCGACCAAAGCTTTGTTGTCGGCGTGGAGTTCGAGCAGCATATCGCGAGCCGGCACAAATTCCTGATCATTGTCGTTGATTCGCTGCAGCCGGGCGATATGCCCGATGGAGCGGATGGTGGTGCCGCCGATCTTCCGCACGCGCTCCGCGATATCGTCGCCGATCGCAAAGATTTGCGAGCCCTGTTCATCGAGCAGCAGGTGGTAATCGCGGAAATGCGGACCACTCATGTGCCAGTGGAAATTCTTTGTTTTGAGGTAAAGAGAAAAGACATCAGCCAGAACCGCATTCAGCACGCTGGAAAGATTTTTGACATCTTCGGGGCTGAAGCCGTCCTGGACATTCGTTTTTGTCGCCTTGGATTGCGCACTCGTATGAGTAGACATTGGGCTCCTTTACTTGGGACCAATTCGAAGGCACACGACCGCTTTTGGGTTGGCCCCATGCAGTGCTTAGGATGCTCGGGCGATTGAAGAGGTTCTTTTTTGAGATTCTGTGGAAAACGCAACGGGCGCCGATTCGCGAGGAGGAAGGCGCCCGTTTTCTGGGGTAGGAAACTGTCAGACCCGCTCGATGGGGTGGGTGTCGTAATGCAGCAAAACAGCAACGGCACAACTGGTAAGACGGGTTTCGGCTGAATCGGCGCGGCTGGTAAGAATGACAGGCACGCGCGCACCGAGCACAATACCGGCGAGTTGCGCGCCGCCAAGATATTCCAATTGCTTGGCGAGCATGTTGCCGCTTTCAAGATCGGGGACCACAAGAATATCGGCCTGGCCGGTGACAGGCGAGTTGAGATGCTTGATTTTGGCGGCCTTTACGCTGACTGCGGTGTCGAAGGCCAGGGGGCCGTCGAGGATGCCGCCTGTGATCTGGCCGCGGTCGGCCATCTTGCAGAGAGCTGCGGCTTCCATAGTTGAGGGAATCTTAGGATTCACGGTTTCGACGGCAGAGAGCAAGGCAACTTTGGGCTCGGGGATGCCGAGGGCGTGGGCCAGGTCGATGGCGTTCTGCACGATGTGAATCTTGTCTTCGAACTCCGGTTTGATGTTGATGGCGGCGTCGGTGATGAGCAAAGTGCGCGGATAGGCCGGCGTGTCCATGACAAAAACGTGGGTGATGCGGCGTGAAGTGCGCAAGCCGGTGTCGCGCTGCATAGCGACCTTCATCAACTCGTCGGTGTGCAGGCTGCCCTTCATCATGGCTTGGGCATTGCCGCTGCGGCACATGGCGACGCCCAGTTCGGCAGCCTTCGACTCGGAATCGGCCTGCAGAATCGGGAAGGGGGTGATGTCGACTCCGATCTTTGCGGCCAGCGCTTTCATCGCGGCTTCATCGCCAATCAGGGTCGGTTCGATCAAACCCTCGGCGGCTGCCTCGGTTGCGCCCCTCAGAGCTACGTCTGAAAGCGGCCAAACCACGGCCGTCGTGATGGCCGGCAGTGTTTTGCAGCGCGCCAGAAACTTGTGAAAGACGTGGTAGTCGGGCGGATGGCTGACCAGGGGGTCAACGGCTACGGCTTCGGCAATGGGGGCGAGATCGCTCATGGGACAAGTCTCCTGGCCGCGCGAGAGGGGCCTCTCGAGCTTACGGAACCATTGTCATTGCCGGGACCCAAACCAACCTGTGCCCGATGTCACACGTTGGCGTTGAATCCCACTTCGCGAGACACGCGGACTCTGGAACGAATGCGCAGTCACTTGATGCCGACCACCATAAAATCCGGTCCGATGAGGCGCTCCACGCGCGCCTCGCGGAATCCGGCTTCCTTCATCCACCCCACGCAGTCGGCGCCGGTGAAATCAAATCCGCCCGGCGTTTCGATGAGCATGTTCAGGCTCATCAGCAGGCCGAAGGCATTTTTCGAGCGGTCGTCATCGATCAAAGCATCGTAGGCAATGAATGCTCCACCTTCAGGAATGGCTTCATATGCTTTGCGGATGAGCATTTTCTTCTCATCGAGATTCCAGTCATGAAGGATGTGCCCCATCATGATGACGTCCACTTTCGGCAGCGGCTCGCGGAAGAAGCTTCCTCCCTGAAAGCGGACGAGCGATTTGACGCCATTGGCTTCTACGTATTCCTCAAAGATCGGCGCCACCTCGGGCAAGTCAAATCCAATTCCTGCAAGATGCGGATTCTTGAGGGCAACCTGGACGATAAGATCGCCTTGCGCCGTGCCGCAATCGGCGGCGGTCTTGTATTGCGCCCAGGGAAACTTCGCTGCGATTGCCATGTTGGCGCCGCGGCTGATGCCGGTCATGGCCCGGAGGAACCCCTTGAGGCGCGCGGGATCAGCATAGAGTGCGGCAAAGGTTTCACCCTCGCTGCCCGCTGCTTCGCTTTGCCGTTCGCCGGTGCGGAGGGCGACTGTCAGTTTGCCCCAGTGATGAAACAGGCGCTTGTTGGCCATCTCGAGATACCGCCGATATAGGACGGTTTGTGCTTGTCGAGAAAGAGATCGGTCGATGGCGTGTTGGCGTACGTTCCATTGTTGCGCTCAAGAAACCAAGTGCGACCAGGGCGTCAAGAAAATCCCGTGACGACCGGGGATGTAATCCGAGGCGGCCAGTGAGTGCGTCGAGGGATTCAGGTCCCTTGGCCAGTTCCGTGAAGACCTCCATTTCGACGGCGCTGAGTAGGGTTTTCGAGGCCCAGAAGGCCAAGCCGGTTTGCAGGACGTGATCGGGATTGGGTGCAGACACAGTCATCTTGTCTCTCTTCGCGGAGAAGGTTGGATTTTCGCTTTGAGGGGAAATCGTGCAGGAGCGAGTGCAAGGAGTGTACAAGATGAAGGTATTTTTTGTGCACCGTCTTCTCTAGACGAGCAGGGCGACCTTTCCGGTGAGCGACAAAGCTGCTATGCTGCGAGCGCTGGAAAAACCGATTTACGCAAGGAGCGGACAGCAATGTGGTTCCTCGGAATGGATGTGGGCACAGGCGGCACACGCGCCGTGGTTGTGGACGCGGCAGGCAAGTTGATCAGCGGGGCATCGAGCGAGCATGCGCCCTTCCGCACCCCCCATCCAGGCTGGGCTGAGCAGGATCCCGAGGACTGGTGGCGTGCGGCGCAGGATGCCATTCGCAAAGCGCTGGATGCTGCTCCTGAACCAAAGCAGAAGATTGCGGCGATCGGATTGACGGGCCAGATGCACGGCGCGGTGATGCTGGATGAAAACGGCTCAGTGCTGCGGCCTTCGTTGATCTGGTGTGACACGCGCACGCAGCCGGAATGCGATTGGCTGCACGAAAAAATCGGCTACGAAAAACTGATCGAGCTGACTTGCAACCCGGCATTGCCGAATTTCACGCTGACCAAGTTGCTATGGGTGAAGACGCATGAGCCGGAGATCTTCGCGAAGACGCGCCACATCATGTGCCCGAAAGACTATGTGCGCTACCGTCTCACGGGTGAGTTCGCGATAGACGTGCAGGAGGCATCGGGGACGCTGCTGCTGGATGTAACGCATCGGCGCTGGTCAAAGGAAGTGGCTGAGGCGGCCGGCATTCCTGAAGCATGGTTGCCGAAGGTCTATGAGTCGCCTGAGGTCTGCGCGCGCATCAGTGAGAGCGCAGCGGGATTGACTGGATTGCCTGCGGGCACGCCCGTGGTTGCAGGTGCTGGCGATCAGGGCGCAGGCGCCGTGGGTATGGGCATTCTGCAGCCGGGATCGGTATCGGCAACCATCGGCACTTCGGGAGTTGTATTTGCGGCGACTGCACAACCGACGAAGGATCCAAAAGGGCGGCTGCACACGTTTTGCCACGCGGTTCCCGGTGTGTGGCACGTAATGGGTGTGACGCAGTCGGCGGGGTTGAGTTTTCGCTGGCTCAAGGAGACGTTCTTTGCGGGGCAGGAGTATGACGGTCTCACGGCCGCGGCAGCGAAAGTTCCGGCGGGTAGCGAGGGGCTGGAGTGGGCGCCGTATCTGCTGGGCGAGCGCACGCCGCATCTGGATCCGGAAGTGCGTGCCGCTTTTGCGAAGATCGGGGCGCAGCACACCGCGGCGCATTTTGTGCGGGCGGTTCTCGAAGGCGTTGCGTATTCGCTGCAGGATACATTCACGCTGTTTGCGGAGCTCGGTATTCCGGTACGCGCGGTGCGGCTCGGCGGTGGTGGGGCCCGCGGGCCATTATGGCGGAAGATCCAGGCCGGCGTATATGGGCAGGCGGTGGAAGTGCTCACCGCTGAAGAGGGCGGCGCGTTTGGTGCGGCGCTGCTCGCAGGTGTAGGCGCGGGACACTGGGCTAATCTGGATGCGGCATGCGGACAGGCGATCGAAGTAGCGCAACGCATCGAGCCCGATCCCGGCGACCTTGCCGCGTACAAGGCTGGCTATACGCAGTGGCGGAAGCTGTATCCGGCGCTGAAGAGCCTGCGCTAAGTCTCAGACCCGTGTCTCGTACTTTTTGGTTGGAGCTTTCCCACCCTTTCGCCAGGAAAAAAGCGAAAGGATGGGGCACGGAGTTGGTTCAAGAACAAGCGGTCAGCCACCTGCGGTGGGGCTAACTGCCTTCGGCTTTGTCACGAATGCAAGGTTATTGGAGGTCCTTGGCCCTTCATTCGGTGCTTCACAATTATAATCACTTGCTGTAGTTACAGAATGCATGTACCCTATGTATAGAAGGAATATATCGTGCCCCAGACTATCACTCGACCGAGGGAAGCGACATTGAACCTGCGCATTGACGCCGATCTGAAGGCGGAGTTTGTGGCGGCAGTGGAGGCAGAGGAGCGGCCAGCCTCCGAGGTCTTGCGGTCTTTGATGCGTGATTACGTGGAAGAGGCGCGGAAACGGCGCTTTGCTGCCGAAGCGCGCAGGCAATCGCAGATGGTCTCCAACTCGAAAGATGAGGCCGAGGTGATGCGCTGGATTCAGGACGTGAGCGCTCTCGAAGGCGACCGATGAAACGCGGAGAACTGGTGACGATTGCTGTCTCCGGCGACTACGGCAAACCGCGGCCGGCACTGGTCGTGCAAGCTGAAGCGTTCGACTTGCATCCTTCGGTGACGGTGCTTCCTTTGACGAGCGAGTTGCACGATGTGCCCTTGTTTCGGATCACTGTCAACGCGGGGAGGGGAACCGGACTGACAAAACGGTCCCAGGTGATGGTGGACAAGGCGACCACGGTTCCGCGCAGTAAGATCGGTCCGCGGATTGGCCGCGTGGACGAAGGAACGATGAACGCCGTCGATCAGGCATTGCGCGGGTTTCTCGGGCTGTAGGCACAGACAGAACAGAGTCGGAACGAGCATTTGATGCCAGAATGGGTCGTATTTTTGATCATTTCGCCACCAAATGATTACTTTCCCATGTACATGGGACGTCCTCATGCATTAGCCTTGCAGGCAACTTGCTTTGCCGTGAGAGGTTTATGCGCCGACATTCTTCCTTGGCTTCCTTTTTGCTGATTAACGCCATAGGCTTTGCCGCCCAGGCACAAACTCCCGCACCCCTTACCTGCGCCGACTTGCATCTCGTACCGGCTCCGAGAGAATGCACGGCGGTCGAGGTAGTGCGGCTTGGGATTCCCGGCCCGAATGTGTCTACTGCATCGTTGCCAAGCCAGGCCGCGTCTGGGTTGGACCTCCTTGACCCAGATCTTTCGCTGCAGGGTGTGAAGAAAGGCCCGTTGCTTGTGCTTGCCCTCCACTTCGACCAAGTGCGAAGCGGCGAGAGCCCGCAGCCTGCGATCAAAGTCGTGTCAACGGATTCCCGTCAAGGTGAGGCATTGCTTGCGCGGAACCATCTGATATTCGATCCAGTGATGCACGATGAGGGTTACGCAATCGTCCCCGACGGCCCGCAGCAGTTGGCCGTGATTGCCGAAACCTCTGCGGGTCTCTTTTACGGGTTGCAGACGGTGAAGCAGTTGCAGCGCGGAAACGGCACAAACGCAGTGCTTCTCGTTCCAACACTGCGCGACTGGCCGGCGATGGCGCACCGCGGATTGAGCGACGACTGGTCGCGTGGGCCGCTGCCTAGCATGGACTTCCTCAAGCGCGAGATTCGTACGCTGGCGGCATACAAATACAACATTTTTTCTCCGTATTTCGAGCACACTTTTGCTTACGGTTCAACGCCCGTGGCTGCGTTTCCCGGCGGTGCGATGACGCCGGATGAGGCGCGCGATCTGGTCGCGTATGCGGCGAAGTACCACATCACGGTGATCCCCGAGCAGGAGTCTTTCGGGCACCTGCACCACGTGCTGAAGTTCGAGCAGTATTCGCATCTCGGCGAGACGCCGCATGGGGCAGTGCTTGCGCCGGGCGATGCCGGCACACTGCCGCTGATCAGTAGTTGGTTTGGCGAACTTGCGAAAGTGTTTCCGGCTCCGTACGCGCATGTTGGCGCCGACGAGACGTTCGAGCTTGGGTTAGGCCGGACACGCGACCAGGTGAAGCAGCAGGGGCTTGCTACGGTTTATCTGAATTTTCTTTCGCAGATTCACGAGACGCTGGCTCCGCTTCACAAGCGCCTGCTGTTCTGGGGCGACATTGCGGTCAATTCGCCGGAACTGGTGGGCACTCTGCCGAAGGACATGATTGCGGTGCCGTGGGTTTATGATGCGCGGCCCGACTTTACCCCGGAGATTGTGCCATTTACCAAGGCCGGACTCGAGACGTGGGTTGCTCCCGGGGTGAGCAATTGGAACCGTGTTTATCCCAACAACAATGTGGCCCTGGGCAACATTCGCGCGTTTGTGCGCGACGGGCAGAAGCTGGGCGCGACCGGGATGTTGAACACGGTGTGGAACGACGATGGCGAAGGCATCTTCGACGAGAATTGGTTCGGCGTGCTGTTTGGCGCCGCAGCCGGCTGGCAGCAGGGCGAGAGCTCCGAGGCCGACTTCATCGCGAGTTTTGGCCAGGCATTCCACGGCGATGGGACAGGCAAGATCAGCGAAGCGCAGCACGCATTGATGGCGGCGCATGCTGTGTTACACAAGGCGGACCTGGAAGACGCTCAGGATGCATATTTCTGGCTCGATCCGTTTTCACCGCAGGGGCAGCAGATCTCGGCCAAGTTTTTGCCTGTGGCCGGTGAAGTGCGGCTCGATGCCGAGCGTGCCATCACTCTGCTGGCAGAGGCAAGGGCCGCCGCGAAGCTCGAAGGCCGGCCCCTGGAAAATGAAGAAGCGCTCGAGGCACTGGAACTCGGGGCGCGACGCATGGACTTCATCGGCTACAAGTTTCAGGCAGCTGCCGAATGCGCGAGTCTTTACAGCCGGGCGCAGGCGATTGCAGGCGACAAGAATCGATGGGACGAAGTTTCGGAGATGCTCGAAACCATCGGCTCAAACAACGGGCGCTTTGAGGACATGCGCGATGGCTATGCGCTGCTTGGCCAGCTTTACGAGCAAGCATGGCTGCGCGACAATCGGCCGTATTGGCTCGCCAACAATGCCGCTCGCTACGATCGCGCGGCGCAGATGTGGGTTGGCCGTGCGGAACAGTGGCAGCTTGTGATCGATCGCTGGGATACGACGCACACATTGGCTCCGGCAGCGGAAGTGGGATTGCCGGAAGCGGTGACGAAGTAAGACTCTAAGAGCGATTCTGAAGTGCGGGGACTTCGTTGTGACAGAGAAAGTCGGCGTAGACGAAACCATCGCGATCGACGAGTTCGCCCTCTTCCAGTTGCAAGCGGGCATTGAACATGGGCCCGTTGTAGACGCACGTGTGAAATTCACCGCGCTCGCCGCACGGATCGGCTGAGGCCGGCAAGTCGCGGAGTAATGTGGCATCGAACTCGCGGCCGGCAAACCCAGCCGATAATTGCCTGGTGTCGACGCAAGCCAATCGAGCGCGAAGTCCGCCTGCGATCATGTCGCGCGCAAGCTGATCGGTCGGAATCTCCCAAAGCGGAAAGAGCGGTTCGAGTCCGGTCGGCGCGAGTTGCTTCTCACGATAGGCACGCACGTCCCGCAGGAAGAGGTCGCCAAAGGCGATCGCGTCGACGTGTTCACTGACGGCACGATCGCAGACCGCGGCCATGCGGTGCTCGTAGATCTCGTTGGAACAGGGCCATGGTAGCGGCACGACCCATAGCGGCAATTCGGCGGCTGCGGCTTGCGCCTCCAGCACGGACCGGCGCGTGCCGTGCATTGCGACTCGCTGAAACTCGGTGTTGAGGGTTGTCAGCAGTCCGACGATTTCGACGGCAGGATCACGGCGCAGTCGATGGAGGGCCCACGCGCTGTCTTTGCCGCTGCTCCAGGACATGAGGACGCGCTTCATTGGGCTATCGTACATGGCGAGATGTGGGCGCAGAAACATGCCGGCCCGCCGCTGTGCGCGAAGGGCCGGCCCTGTTTCAAGTCTCTTGTTGGCGCTTCAGTTCAGGGTCAGGTCGGCTTGGAGCGGGGTGTTTTCGCTTGAATCCCCGACACGGATCACGAATTTGCCGGGGTCGATGGTCCATTTGTGCGCCGCTTCGTCCCAGTAGCTGAAGGCGCGGGCATCGAGCGACAGGGTTACGCGCTTGGTTTCGCCTGGAGCGAGGTGAACCTTCTCGAACCCCTTCAACTCTCGCTCTGGGCGCTGCGCTTTCGCGGACGGATCGGAGACGTAAAGCTGAGCGACTTCCCCGCCGGGCACACTGCCGGTATTGGTGACGTCGAAGCCGACGGGGACCGCGGAGCCCGAAGCTGCGCTTCCTGGCACTTCCAGTTTAGAGAAGCTGAATGTCGTGTAGCTCAGGCCGAATCCAAACGGAAAGAGCGGGTGCTTGCCGGTCGTGGTCCAGTAGCGATAACCGACCATCAGCTTATCGTTGTACTTCACATGCGGGATCACGTAATCGACCGGAGGATGGCCGGCTTCGGTGACGTGCAGCGAGGTGTCGGCGCCGGGAATCGGATAGTAGTCCTTGAAGGACGGATCGTCTTCCCAACTGCGGTCGAAGCTGACGGGCAGTTTGCCTTCCGGATCGTGTTTGCCGAAGAGCACATCGGCTATCGCCGTTCCGCCTTCCTGGCCGGGATACCAGGTGTGGAGCAGCGCGGGCACTTTGTCGAGCCAGCGCCGCGTGTCCATGCCACCGCCACCAGTAAGGGTCACGATGGTGCGCGGATTGGCTGCGGCGACTGCTTCGATGAGGGAGTCCTGACCCCAAGGCAGCGTAAAGGTGCGGTCGAGTCCTTCACTCTCGGTGGAGGGATTGAAGCCCACGGATACGACGACCACGTCGGCCGCAGATGCAAATTCCTTTACATCCCCTGAGATCATTTCGGACTCATTGACGATGCCGAGGCCGAAACGATCGCCGGCGAAGCCAGGGAGATAGTCGGCGACCACGGTGACGGTTTGACCCGCTCCAAGATCCACTGTGGCTGATTCAGGATGTTGGCCTTCGACCTGGACCTGCTCGATAACCTGCTTGCCATCGACGCTGATCTTGTAGTGATCGCTACCCGACGCAGCGGCGAGAACAAGATACTTGCCGGCCTTGGTGGCTTTGAACGATGCGGTATAACGAATGCTCCGCGGGGTTTTGTCTTCAGGACCCCACCACTCTTCTTTGTAGTTCGCGACGTTCGGCGTGCTGGAAGTCTCGGGGTTGCCGCTGAAGTCCTTGCTGGGATAGGTAGTCTGCTGCACGGCGCCTTCCCAGTGCGTGTGCCAGAAGACATCGTTCATCTCCGGCAGGCCACGCGCGTAGAGCACGCGGACGTTGGGTCCAACCAGATTCGCGATACCGGTGACGATGCTGACGGGATCGAACGCAGTGGCTTCAGAGGAACCTCCGCCACCGGGAACGGCCGGCCAAGCGTCGGGACCGATGACGGCGATGGTTTTGATTTTCGCTGCATCCAGTGGCAGGATGTGGTCTTCATTTTTGAGGAGGGTGAGGCTTTCCAATGCGCCTTCAAGAGCTACGGGCTTGTCGGCAATCGAATAGGTCGGATCGGCAAGATCGAGCTGAGGGCGATTGAGCCAACCATAGCGCAGCGCAAGGCCAAGGATACGGACAACCTTGTCATCAATTGTGGATTCCTTCACCTCTCCGCTCTGCACAGCGGGCAACAGCACCTTCGCGTTCATGAATCGCGGGGAGGGCATTTCAAGATCGAGGCCATTGTTGGCTGCCGCCACGCCATCGTATGTGGCGTCCCAGTCCGACATGAGGACGCCCTTGAAATCCCAATCGCCTTTCAACACCTTCAGGTTCAAGAAATCGTTCTGCGTGGCATGCGATCCGTTGATCAGGTTGTAGGAGTCCATCACCGCGCCCACATGGCCCCTGGTGACGGCAGCCTCGAAAGCGGGCAGATAAATCTCGCGCATGGTGCGCTCGTCGGCTTCAACGTCGACATTGTGGCGGTTGTATTCTTCGTCGTTGAGGGCGTAGTGCTTTACTGTCGCGCTAACGCCTTGGGACTGCACTCCCTCGATATAGGGAACGACAAGAGCTGCATTCAGAAACGGATCTTCCGACAGGTACTCAAAGTTGCGGCCGCTCACCGGAGAGCGGGCGATGTTCACGCCGGGACCGAGCAAGAAGTTGACTCCCCGGGCGCGCGCATCTTTGCCCAGGCTTTCGCCGAGTTTGCGTGCGAAATCCCGGTCCCAGGTAGCAGCTAATGCAACGCCGCCCGCATAGGCCGTCGTGGGTCCCCAGGTGCGCACGCCGACTGAGGCGTCGGACATCTTCAGGCGAGGCAGGTTGATGGCCGGTTCCGCATGCGTAAACATATCGTCCACGCCGCCGATCAGCTCGATTTTTTGTTCGAGGGTGAGCTTGGTGAGCATTGCGCGGGCCCGC
>Ga0182024_10015695_pt1 | contig 14460 bp, 11 predicted proteins | sample P32metaG_FD_120480 | JGI IMG/M metagenome (GOLD analysis project Ga0182024, IMG submission 120480) | Permafrost microbial communities from Stordalen Mire, Sweden - P3-2 metaG (Illumina Assembly) | ecosystem: Environmental > Terrestrial > Soil > Wetlands > Permafrost | place: Sweden: Stordalen... | reverse complement strand
CCCGATCAGATCCGGCTCGCTGATCTTGCTCCGCAGTCCGAAAATCCACCGCGCCCGGTCGAGGCACCTCTGATCCTTCACCTCGGCCTCGTAGAAATAATCGGCGCGCTTCACCAGGGGAATGCTGATGAATTGCGTCGGCACGATGGTTTCCAGATGCGTGCGAATATGATCGTCCAGCTCGCCGAAGCTCTTCGACAGATTGCGATGATCGTACAGGGGCAGATTGCGCGGATGCGATTCGATCGCGAAAGTGCACAGTGCTCCGCCCAGCTTCAGCATCTCTATATACAGTGCTTCGGGATGCCCTCTTCGTGTCAAATAATGATGGCGAAGCGGCGCCAGCGCCGAATTGACCGTGTGCAACAGCCAGAAATTCGCGATTTCGGTCGTCGAAAACTCGGCCCACGACTTCCCCGCCCCGGACCGTGCGAACCGCGAACTCTTATCCTCCAGAATCTCAATCAAGCGCGCCACCAGCGACATCACCCGCTCACTCGCGCTAAACTCCACGCACGGCGGAATGAATTCCTCATCGAAAATATAATGACCGGAGCCATCCCTCTTGATCCGCGCAATCGGCAGCGTAACCAGATCATCCATCGGTTCGGTATCCAGGCGCAGCGAAATATTCTTGCGCCCTATTTGCACCGGCTTCTCATCGCGGCCGGTCGTTTCATCGTGCAGCACCCGAACCTCGGCGCTGTAGCGGGCACTTTCGTCCGCAGTATTGATGCCTTCCGCTCTCCGCGGCGCGACCGCCAGCATCACGGTCACCGCATCTTGCGCGGGCGGAAACAAATCGGCGATGTTCCGGGCCGCCGGCAACGCATCGCTTTCCGGCATATGGAAAACCAGGCCATCCGGAAAGATTCCGCGCGCGTGGACCAGCGAAACCGTACCGTTCTTCAAAGCCTCAGGATCGAGTTGAGCCGCCACCAGCCCCCAAGGCTCGAACCAAAGCGAAGAGGTGGTGAAACGGGCCGAATCTTCGAAGTAGCGGCTTTGAGCCTGGAAATGGTGGGGCCCCAGATACATCCCTTCCGACCACACGACGCGCGAGAGATATTTCATGGTGCTCGATGATACTTTATCATCAGAGGGGTGTTGTTCTCATGGCCCCGGTAATTGACGGAGAAGAAGTCAGGGAGCGGATGGCAGCTATTTCTGCCGGCTGACCGACAGCTCCATGTACTTCCGTGGTGCCTGTGCGCCAATAATGATTTCGTGAAGCTCCGTCCAATCGCCCTTCTGGTCGATCCGCATCACGGAATTCATATGAATCTGCCCCAAGGCGAAGCCCCACTTCATGCCCTTGCCCTCGTCAAGCAGCATCACTTCAGTCTCCAGAAAACGCCCGTCGTTGAACGCGCGCATATGGTAAGTGCCGCTCTGGTCGTCATAGGAGACGATTCCGAACGCCTGCAAAACCGGCTTCCCGTCAGCCTTTGTCCGCCCGACGCCTTCAATTGACAAGATCAACCCGTCGAGCTTGTACTGCACCTCTTCCGTCTGCGTCATGACGACCGCGTTATCTGGTCCGCGAAAAATGCGAGCCTCGCCCGCCCATTTCCCAACCATGAACTCCAGCTTCTTCATCGCCGAGCGCTGCGCGTCGAGGTCGGGAGTGTGCTGCGCCGCGCACGGAACCGCCGAGGCGATGAAAAAGATCAAAGCCCGCATACTATTTCACCGCGACCGTAACCCCGCTCTGACTCGCAACACCGCCGACGAAGATCACAAGCGGCTGCGCCCCAGTCATGCCTGCGGGGACGGTCAGGTTGATTTGCATGACGCCGTTCACTTCGCCTGGCGCCGGACCCGCATAACCGACCGTCGCGGTAATTCCTCCGATGGTCGCTGAAACCGGCAGCGTCTGATCCCCCACCTCCGGAGCGAGCGCACCATCCGTTGCTCCTCCCTTGATCGTTCCTCCGCCGGTGGCGAGAACCGCCACGACGCTTCCGCCGGCCGCGGGATTCGCTGCCGTGTTGAGCGAGGTCCCTCCATTCAGAACCAGCCCCGGGCCGCTGCCCGATGTGTCCTGCGTAAAAATCGCCGGAGCCGACGGCGCAACTGGTAGCGTGGCGTTGTTCGACACCACGCCGTTGTAGTTGTACTGCACCACCGTCTGCTGCTTGCCCGACACTTCATAAGGGACCACCGCGCTGATCTGCCCTGCAACCGCGTAGATCAAGGGCGCAGCTTTTCCATCGAAGAAAATCTGGGCACCGGAGAGATTGGAAGAAACCAATCCATTGCTATCGAGCTGAGCACCGACTAATGTTCCCGGCCCCAGATTGGCCTGAAAAATCGTGACCAGTTCGCCCGGTGCAACCGCTCCGCCCTGATAGCTCGCCGCGTTCACAATCGCGGTCGCGCTCAACACCGGAGGCACCGTCTGCAAAGTGCTGATCATCGAATTGAACGCCGGCTTCGGCTGATAGTTCGCATCGAAGGAAAGCGCTGCGCCGAATCCCGAATACGAGCCCGGTATCCACGAATGCTTGTCCGTGAATCCCCAGGTCTGAAACGCGGTGCACCCCGGATTTTGAAGACAGACCGTGAGGATGCGCTGATAGGTTTGCGCCTGCGCCTGCAGGTCGGCCGTGGTCGCGTTACCGCTCGAATCCACTGGAATCCGAACGTCCATTTCCGTGATATGCACCTGCAAGCCGAGGGCGGTCAATTGTTGAATATTCTTCGTCAGGCCCGCGGTGCTCGGATATGTGCCAGTGGCGATATGCATCTGGATACCGACTCCATTGATCGGCACGCCGCGCGTCACAAAATCCTTCACCATCGCATACACCGCGTTAAACTTCGCACCCGAATCCTCGATGTTGTAATCGTTGTAGAACAGCAGCGCGTTCGGGTCCGCCGCGTGCGCCCAACGCAAAGCCTGCTCCACATAACCGGTTCCCGTCAGCCCGATTCCCGGCTGGTTGTACCAGATGGAATCCTTCATCGCAGTTCCGGTCCCCGCCTGCGTGTCGCTCACCGCTTCATTGACTACGTCCCAGGCGAAAAGTTTTCCCTTGTAATGCGTCACGACCGTGTTGATATGATCCTGAAGCACGGCCGACATGGTGGCGGGCGTCGCTGTCAGCGCCAGCGTGTTGACCCACGCCGGATTGTAAGCCTCCCAGCACAGATTGTGCCCTCGAATCTGCATCTGATGCGCCTGGGCGAAGGCGACCAGTTCGTCGCCCGGCTGGAAATTGTAGATGGTTTGCGATGGATGAATCGGATTCCACTTCATCGCGTTCTCCGGCTCGAGCAAGCTGTATTGAGTACCGAGCGTGGATGCGTACAAAGGCTCCAGCACCAGAGGATCGGGATTCCCGAACTCGTCGGCATCGGCCGCGGTGCCCATCAGCAACGCCCTCTGCGCGCCCGCCTGCCTGAGGGTCTGCGCGGAGAGGAGCGCGGCCCAAAAGAAAATCACGCCCAAACGATATCGCACGGCTCAAAGTTTATATCAAACGAAACGCTTCGGTGGAGCTAGACGCCCCAGCAATAGTCTTCGACGGCACGATCGATTTGAGGATCTTGCTCGCTGATCCGCATCAGTTCGAGCCGTAGAGCGTCGACCAGCGCGAACCAGCTTGCCTCAACCACGTTTTCCGACACACCCACCGTCGTCCAGCTTCGCCGGTGATCGGACCATTCGACTAATACTCGAACGCGGGCCGCGGTGCCTTTTTTGAAATCGAGGACCCGGACTTTGTAGTCGGTTAGCTTCACGTCGGCGATCGAGGGGTAGAGTGTCGCGAGGCACTGGCGCAGGCAGAGATCGAGCGCGTTCACCGGGCCGTTGCCGGTTGCGGTCGCGGAATGCACGCCGTCCTGGGCTTTCAGAGTGACGGTTGTAGTTGAGCCGGTCGCTCTCGTGGTCACTTCGTAGCTGACGACTTCGAACAGTTGCAGACCGGGGCGCAAGGCTTCTCTTACTAGCAGTTCGAACGTGCCCTCGGCGGCTTCGAGCTCGTAGCCTTGAAACTCCATCTGCTTGATACGGTCGAGCAGTTCGCGGCGCGCGGTGTCGTCGAGGCGCTCTTCCAGGCCATGCTGCTTCAGCTTATAAAGGATGCTTCCCTTCCCCGAAAGATCGCTCAGCAACACGCGCTGGCGGTTACCGATTACTTTGGGGTTGATGTGTTCGTAGGTCGCGGCGTCCTTTAAAACAGCCGCTACATGCACGCCGCCTTTGTGGGCGAACGCGCTATTACCGACAAAGGGCTGGTCGCTGCGCAACGGGAGATTCGCGAGTTCGGCGATGAAGCGCGCGGTTGACGTGAGATGACCCAGGTTTTCGCGGCCGATGGTCGTGTGACCCATCTTCAATTCGAGATTCGCGATGACCGACGTCAGGTTCGCGTTGCCGCAGCGCTCGCCGTATCCGTTCATGCAGCCTTGGACGTGCGCGAAACCCTGCTCGATCGCGGCGAGCGAGTTGGCGACGGCCATGTCGGAATCGTTATGCGTATGGATGCCGAGCACCCCTTCGAAATTCTTGCGAACGTCGGCGCAGATCTGCGTGAGGCGACTGGTTACCGTGCCTCCGTTGGTGTCGCAGAGGACCAGGACGTCGGCGCCCGCTTTTTTCGCGGCCTCTAAAGTACGAAGCGCGAAATCGCGACTGGCTGCGTAGCCGTCGAAAAAATGCTCGGCATCGTAGACGACTTCCTTGCAGTGGTCTTTCAAATAGCGCACTGTATCGGCGATGAGTTTTAGATTTTCCTCCTCGGTGATGCCGAGCGCGCGATGGACGTGCAGTTCCCAGCTCTTGCCGAAAATAGAGACGACCGGCGTTCCGGATTCGATCAGCGCGTTGACGCTCGGGTCCTGTTCGACCGGATTGCGGGCGAAGCGCGTTGCACCGAACGCGACCAGGCGGGCGTGCTTCAATTTCATATCGCGGGCGCGAAGAAAGAACTCCTTGTCCTTCGGATTCGAGCCTGGCCAGCCACCCTCAATATAGTCGATGCCCAGCTCGTCCAGCTTGTGTGCAATGAGGACCTTATCGTCGGCGGAGAAACTGACGTTCTCGCCCTGCGTGCCATCGCGTAGCGTCGTATCGAAGGTAAAAACTCGCATAAAGTTATGTGGCGGCCGGTACTCCGACCTCTTTCTTCTTTTTCAAGAACGGCATCATTTTGCGAAGCTCAGCGCCCACTTGTTCGATGGGCTGATCTTCCTGGGTCTTGCGCATGGCTAAGAACTTCGCGCGGCCGGCTTTGTTTTCGCCGAGCCATTGTTTAGCGAATTCGCCCGACTGAATCTCCGACAGAATTTTCTTCATTTCGGCGCGCGTTTGCTCGTTCACGATCCTCGGACCGCGTGTGTAATCGCCGTACTCCGCTGTATCGGAAACCGAATAGCGCATGTAGGTGAGGCCGCCCTCGTAAATAAGATCGACAATCAGCTTCAATTCGTGTAGGCACTCGAAATAGGCTATTTCAGGGGCGTATCCGGCCTCGACCAGCGTTTCGAACCCGGCTCGGATCAGCTCGGCTGCGCCTCCGCAGAGGACAGCTTGTTCGCCGAAGAGGTCGCTTTCGGTTTCTTCGCGGAACGTGGTTTCGATCACCCCCGCCTTCAGACATCCGAGGCCGAGCGCATAGGCGAGCGCCTGCTCGCGGGCTTTGCCCGACGCGTTCTGATGAACTGCAACCAGAGCGGGAACGCCGACTCCTTCTGTGAACAATTCGCGGACACGATGGCCTGGAGCTTTGGGCGCAATCATCGAAACGTCGACGCCGGCGGGAGCGGTGATCGCTCCGAAGTGGATGTTGAATCCGTGCGCGAACATCAGAGTTTTGCCGGGCGTGAGATTCGGTTCAATGTCCGATTTATAAAGATCGCCCTGGATATGATCGGGAACCAGAACCATCAGGACGTCGGCGGCTTTGGTTGCTTCGGCGGGCGACATGACTTTCAGGCCCGCGGCTTCCGCTTTCGCTTTGCTCTTGCTGGTCGAGGGCAGGCCGACGATTACATCGAGACCCGAATCGCGAAGATTCAAAGCATGCGCATGACCTTGGCTGCCGTAGCCGATAATAGCGATTTTCTTGCCTTTGAGCAGCGAAAGATCGCCGTCCTTCTCATAAAAACGCGTGGCCTTCATTTCCATTTACTTAAGAACTCCGTCCGTGGTTTCTAATTCTGCTTCTTTGATTACAGGCGGCGCGAGCTTCAGCTTTTTCGCTTCGAGAGCCACCGCGACCATGCCTGAGCGTGTTACTTCGATTTCGCCGTAACTGCGCATCACATCCATAAATTCGTCTAATTTTTCGGAATCTCCCGTGGCTTCGAGCACGAAGCCTTCGACGGAGGAATCGACCGCGCGCGCGCCGAAAATCTCAGCTTCTTTGAGAATCGCCGTGCGATTTTGCATGGTTGAACGCACCCGAACCAGCGCTAACTCGCGCCTGACTGCGGCAGATTCGGTCAAATCGGAGGCTTGCAGGACGTTAATCAGCTTGTTTATTTGCTTGATTAACTGCATCCTCTGCTTGTCGCCCGCTTCGCCCGGTTCGATATCGACTACGATGCTCATGCGCGAAAGCTGGGGGTCGGCCGTGCGCGCGACCGTGAGGCTTTCGATGTTATAACCGCGCGCGGTGAGCAAGCCGGTCACGCGCATCAGCGCGCCGGGCTTGTTCTCCATCAGGATTGAAATCAGTTGCAGCATTTATGCCTCCACCGGCTGCGGCGCGCCAAGAACCATTTCGTTGATTGCACCTCCGGCCGGAACCATCGGATAAACATTTTCGAAAGGCGTCACGCGAACGTTCAGCAGGTATGGACCCGGCTCGCGGACGGCGGCATCCAGTGCGCTGCGCAACTCGCGCGGGCTCTCGACCGTGCGTCCTTTGAATCCGTACGCGCCCGCGAGCTTTTCGGGATCGGGGAATCCATCGAGCTGCACCGACGACAGGCGATTGTTATAAAACAGCTCCTGCCACTGGCGCACCATGCCGAGGTAGCCGTTGTTCATGACGATGATTTTCACCGGCAGGGCGTGATTGGCGATGGTCGCGAGTTCGGGAATCGACATCTGGAATCCACCGTCGCCGACAATCGCAAAGACCAGTTTGTCGGGCCGCGCGAACTGCGCGCCGATGGCTGATGGCAATCCGAAGCCCATGGAGCCGAGGCCGCCCGAGTTGATCCACAGCCGAGGATGATTGAAGCGGATAAATTGCGCGCCCCACATCTGATGCTGCCCTACGTCGCTCGAGACAATCGCTTCTCCACCCGACAGGCGGTCGATCTCCGCCATCAGATGCTGCGGCTTGATCTCGTCCGGCGAGGTTTCAGCGTTATAAGGATGCTCGCGCTGCCACTCTTTGATCTGTCCCCACCACGCCGCGCGCGATGTCGCGTTCTTGCCGCGCAGATCTCCAGCCGTCTCTTCGAGCACGGTGGTCAGCTTTTTCAGAACGCGCTTCACATCGCCCACGATCGGGATCTCCGGCGTGCGGATCTTGCCAATTTCGGCGGGGTCGATGTCGACGTGAATCACTTTCGCGTGCGGCGCGAACGCTGCCAGACGTCCGGTGACGCGATCGTCAAAACGCACGCCGAGAGCGATCAGAACATCGGTCTCGGTCATTCCCATGTTCGCGGCGTAGCTGCCGTGCATGCCCGGCATGCTCACGAAATTGGGATGCGTGCCGGGCAAGCCGCCAAGCCCCATCAAAGTGCAAACCGCGGGCGCGTCGATCAGTTCAACCAGCGCACGAAGCTCCTCGCTCGCATCGGCGGCGATGATACCTCCTCCGGCGTAAACGAAAGGACGCTTGGCTTCCCAGATCATCTGCGCAGCGCGGCGAATCTGTCCGGCGTGGCCCTCGGTGTAAACTTTGTAGCCTGGCAAATGAATCGCGGAAACCGGCGCGTAATGCGCTTGGCCCTGGAACACATCCTTGGTGATATCGACCAGCACCGGCCCGGGCCGACCTGTTGAAGCTATATGGAAAGCCTCATGCATCGCCTGCGGAAGCTCGGCGAGATTTTTTACCAGGAAATTGTGCTTCGTCGCCGACCGCGTAATGCCGAATGTGTCGGCTTCCTGAAACGCGTCACTGCCGATCAGCTTGCTGGTCACCTGCCCCGTTAAAGCAACAATGGGTATCGAGTCCATCATCGCGTCCACCAGCCCGGTAACAAGGTTGGTCGCACCGGGGCCCGAAGTCGCGCAGCACACCCCGACCTTTCCAGTCGCCCGGGCGTACCCTTGCGCGGCGAACGCGGCATTCTGCTCATGCCGGACGAGAACGTGCTTAATCGGCGAGTCGTACATCGCGTCATAAAGAGGAAGCGTGACGCCTCCGGGGTATCCAAAAATGATTTCCACTTTCTCGCGCTGGAGGCATTCAAGAACGATCTTTGCGCCGGTGGTCAAACTGGACATTTACGTTGCTCCTAAAACAAAAAGCCACTGCCCGGAGGTTATTCCCCCGCCAGTGGCCAAGATTCGTTGTGTCTACGAAATCGGGCCGTTCAGGCGGGGCCGGCGATAACGCCGACCCCAATAATAAGAACGTTTCCCGATACCGGTGAGAATGCGGTGGAGACCGCGATGGTGGTGCGGAGAGCCTGGTTGGGGTCCGTGGTTATCATCGTTATCTCTCGTAAATCAGAATACAGCAGAAGTGCCGCAAATGCAAGAGGTGTTTTTGATAATAAATAATTATCGCTCAATTTGAAAATCGCACCAGAATATCTGCGGGCACCCTGCTACGCAGGTGGGCATGAGCCCCCCCTGCAGGCCGCTCAAGATCCTGCGCAGCCCAAAGCTTGCCGGTCAATACATCCTAAATCGACGCGACCGGAAGGCGCAAGTCCAAAACCTCTTGTTCCGCCGATCGTGCAGTCTATTTGGGGCGGCGATGAAGCGTGCCGGCCACCGCTCCGGTGATCAGCGGAGCGATCCGAGAATTTGGTCGCCGCCAGCCAAGCTCTTTTCACTGCCGCCGTCTGGCGGGTGTACGGCGCCTATGCCATCTGAACGACGGTACGCGATCCAGCGGCGGTCAGGCGACCATGTTGGATAATTTCTGCTCGCGATCGACCTCGGAAAGCCCGTAGCCAGAATCGTGACCTTGCCATCTTCATGCTTCAGAGAGAGTGCGAATGGACCGCCATTCCTGTTCTGTAGGTGAAACGACTGAGTCCTGAATCGCACAAGTACTAATGTGGAGCGCGGGATTACGCCCGGGCTCTTCAGCAGGAAAAAAAGGAGCCTGCTTTACGATGACTCCCAGCATTGCGCTACCTTCTGTTTATCGGGAAGCAGTTACGCGGTTCGCGTCGGGCAAATCGACGGAGACGGTTCTGGAATATCTGGTCAAAAAAGGCCTGCCGGAGAGTTATGCCAGGAACTTGATGGCGGCTGCGCTCTCAGAAAGCCGTATGATTACGAATTGACCGCGCTGGTTATTCTTGTCCCCGAGGCCGTTGCTGCCGTAGAGCGGTTCCGGCAGGAATACGACTGGTCCGCTCAGCGTGGATTGGGGCCGCACATCACTGTGCTGCTGCCGTTTGTCGAAGCCGGGCCTTCCGACGTTAAGCTCCTCAAAGATTTGTTTGGCGCCTGCGCGCCGTTCGCCTTCCAACTGTTGGGGCCGGAGCGATTCGATCGGTATGTCTACCTGGAACCGCATCCGCGGGAGCCGTTTATCGAGCTGACTAACCGTGTGCTCTGTGCCTATCCGGATTTACAGCCCTATGACGGGCAGTTTGCCTACGAAGGCGTGATTCCGCATTTGACGGTCGCATATCACGAAGATGAGTCGGTGCTGGATCGGGTGTACTGCGAGCTTGCGGGTTCCCGGGTGGAGGCGGTCGCAAGCAGCGTGCTCCTGATGGAGTGTCGCGAGGAGTGCTGGCATCGGGTTTGTGAGTTTCGGTTAGCGGGATAGCCTGTGTGTCCCGATCGCTTCCTACAACTGAGCCGCGACCATCAGGGAGCGGATAGACGCGGAACATTGCGCCTTCGATATGGCATCGTGGTACCGCTCCCTGCGGTCACGGCTCGTAGCACGACGTTGAGAAGCTATCGGGTGATCCCGGCGACCAGCCCGCCGATGGTGTGGGGCTGGGCTTCTACCGTCGGCTCGATGCCGTGCTCGCGGAGGGTCGATGACGTGATGGGGCCGATGGAGGCGATTTTTATTTGCGCCAGCGCTTCCCTGCCCGCGGCGGCGATGAAATTCGTCACTGTCGACGAACTAGTGAATGTGATCCAGTGAGGTTTGCGATCGAGGATTGTGCGGGCGCGTTCCGCGAGCCCGGCGGGGGCGACGGTTTGATAGGCCTCGACCACGTCCACCGTTGCGCCGCGGCGCCCGAGTTCGCGGGGGACCAGGTCGCGCGCTACGGCGGCTCTGGGCGATAGAATTCTCCGGAATTGCAGGTCCTCTTTGGCGAAGGCTTGGAGGAGGCTTTCGGCCACGTACTCCTTGGGCATCAGGTCGACTTTGAGATGCAATGCTTCGACCGCAGCTTTCGTCGCGGGGCCGATGGCGCAGATCCGGGACTTGAGAGAGCGGAGATCGTGCGACGATTTGTCCAGATGTGCGACAAAATGGCGCACGGCGTTGGCGCTCGTGAAGATTAGCCAGTCGTAGGATTCCAGGCGCGCGATCGCGTCGTCGAGAGGCTTGGGATCGGACGGCTCGCGAATTTCGATGGCGGGAAGCAGCAGCGCTTCGGCGCCCAGGGATTCCAGAGGGTCGGCGAGATCGCTCGATTGAAGGCGGTCTCGGGTGACGACGATGCGTTGGCCGAACAGGGGCAGGCGCTCATACCAGTTGAATTTGTCGCGCAGGGCGACTACTTCTCCGATCACGATTGTGACGGGCGGCTTCATTGCCGCATCGGAAAGGCGCTGCGGGAGATTTCCGAGGGTACCGACGATGGTTTCCTGATCGGGTCGCGTGGCCCATCTGACGGCCATCGCGGGCGTTTCGGGCGCACGGCCTTTTTCGATTAGCGCGTTGGCGATGGCGGGGAAGTTTACCAGGCCCATGAACAGGACGAGGGTCTCCGCGGCGCCGATCTTGCCCCAGTCGATGGCTTCGACGTTGTGGCCGGTCACGAATGTCACGGCGGAACTGTGTTCGCGATGCGTAAGTGGAACGCCGGTATAGGCGGCGATTCCCAGGGGCGTGGTGACGCCGGGGACGATCTCGAACGGCAGGCCGGCGGATGCGAGCGCTTCCATCTCTTCGCCTCCGCGGGCGAAGATGAACGGGTCGCCTCCTTTGAGACGGACGACGGTGAGGCCGCGTTGCGCACGGTCGATCATCATCGCCGAAATTTCTTCCTGCGTGGTTTCGTGCCTGGCGCGCTTTTTGCCGACGTAGATTTTTTCAGCGTGCGCGGGGGCGAGGTCGAGAAGGCGGTCGCTGGCGAGGTGGTCGTAGAGAATGACGTCGGCTCGGGCCAGGATTTTCTGGCCTTTGACGGTGATGAGCGAAGGGTCGCCGGGGCCTGCGCCGATTAAATACGTCACGTTGTTAGTGTAGTGCGTCCGGCAGAATCGCTTTCTGAAAACACAGACTAAAGTCTGTGCCACCTTATTAGAACACCAGCAAATGGTGGCACAGGCTTCAGCCTGTGAGTTGCTTGGCAAGTTGCCGGCCTACTGTGACGGGGTCCGCTCCCGACAGTTCGCCACGCTTGGCGTTCGAGCCGTCGGGCTCTGAGACGAAGGCGCGCAGACGAATTTCCGGTCCGTAGACGATCGCGTGCGCGCCGATCGGGACCTGGCAGCCTCCGCCGAATACGGCCAGGAACGCTCGTTCGGCGGTGATGGCGATTCGCGATTCCTTGTGTTCAAGCGCGCCCGCGACCTGATGAGCGTCACCCGAGTCGTCACGGGTTTCGATGGCGAGTGCGCCTTGGCCGACGGCGGGAATCATGACGTCGACGGGAATGAGCTCAGAGATGCGATCGGCCCAGCCGAGGCGGCGCAGGCCCGCGGCGGCGAGCACGATGGTGTCGAATCGGCCTTCTTGAAGCTTGCGCAGCCTGGTGTCGAGATTGCCACGCAGAGTTTCTATCGAAAGTCCGCGATGCATCGCTTTGAGTTGAACTGTTCGGCGCAGGGAACTGGTGCCCACGCGCGCGCCTTCCTTTAAAGGAGCGCCGATGAGAGCGTCGCGCGGATCTTCGCGCTCGGGGATGGCGGCCAGGATCAAGCCGACGGGCAGTTCCGAAGGCATGTCCTTGAGGCTGTGCACGGCGAGGTCGATGCGGTGGTCGAGCAGCGCTTCCTCGATCTCCTTCGTGAAAAGGCCTTTGCCGCCGACCTGCGAAAGGGGCACGTCCTGGATCTTGTCGCCGGTGGTTTTTATGATCTCGATGCGTGTTTCGACGCCGGAGTTTTTGAGTATCGCGGCAATGTGATTGGCCTGCCATAGAGCGAGTTGGGAACCACGCGAGCCTATGACGATCATTTATTTTCCAGGCGAAACAGCCTGCGAATCAGGCCCGAGAGGTGCGCGCCATCGGCGTGGGAGGCGGTGCGGCGAAGCTCGGTGATGGGGCCGTGCGCGATTTTATTGACGATGCCGCGCGTGATGGCTTCGATCGCCTCTTCCTGCTGCGGGGTCATCGAGCCCAAGCGGGCGCGCATTCTGGCGATCTCATTCGAGCGGACGCTTTCGAGTTGTTCCTGGAGGCTGACGATAGTCGGCGCGACCTCGCGGGTTTTGAGGCGCTGCATCATGCGCTCGACTTCCTCGCGAATAATCTCCTCGGCTTCGACCGCGGTCGCATGGCGGCCTTCTATGTTCGACTGAACCGTTTTATCGAGGTCGTCGATGTCGTAGAGGAAGACGTTGTCGAGCTTATTGACGTCCGGCTCGATGTTCCGCGGCACCGCGATGTCGATCAGAAACATCGGACGGTTCTTGCGGCGGCCGATGACGGCGCGCATTTGGTCGCGGGTGAGAATGTACTGCGTCGCGCCGCTGGAGGCCAGCAGGATGTCGACTTCGGGCAAAAAATCGACAAGCGAAGTGAAGTCGATCACGCGGCCGTTGAACTCGCCGGCGAGGGACTGGGCGCGCTCGCGAGTACGATTCGCGATGAGGATTTCCGATACACCGGCGCGTCGAAAATGACGCAACGCGGATTCAGCCATCTTCCCCGCCCCGATTACAAGAACGCGTTTTCCCTCAAGCGATCCGAAGATATCGCGGGCGAGTTCGACCGCGGCGTAGCTGATCGAAACCGCACTTTCGCCGATATCGGTTTCCGAGCGCACGCGTTTGGCGACGTTGAAGGCGCGGGTCATCACCAGGTCGAGAAATCCGCTGATCGCGCCGTGTTCCTTCGCCACGGCGTAGGCGCTTTTGAGCTGGCCGAGAATCTGTGGCTCGCCGACCACCATCGAATCGAGGCTGGCCGCCACGCGAAACAAATGGCGGATCGCGTCGGAGCCGTCGTAGCGATAAAGATAGGGCGCCACCCAGGCTCGTTCGACCGATCGGGATTCGGCTATAAATGTTTCGACGGCGCCTCCGGAATCTGCTTCGTCGTCGATGGTGGCGGCGATCTCGACTCGATTGCAGGTCGAAAGAATCATGCCTTCGAGCAGGCCTGGACATTTTCTAAGCGACGCTAGCGCGGCGGGGAGAGAGTGCTCCTCAAAGGCGATACGCTCCCGCACTTCCACTGGTGCGGTGCGATGATTCAGGCCTGTGAGCAGGAGCTTCATGGGGCGAGCACAGGCCTCAATCCGATGTGCGCCGCCCACGTCAGCGCTGAACATCCGAGTACTGTGAGCGCCATCAGCGCCGCTTTCCTTCCACGCCAGCCCGCGGAAGCGCGAAGCACAATCATGAGCAGGCAGAGAGCCCAGGTGAAAAAGGAGAGGAGAATTTTCGGGTCGGCCAGCCAGCGCGTGCCCGATTCGGTGGACGCCCAGGTGATCGCGAAAACTACGCCGAGGGTGAGCAGCACGAAGCCGAGGTTCATGGATGTGCTGATTACGTTGTCGAGGGTGGCGAGCGGAGGAAGTTTTTCTAGCCACGAGGTCGATTGCTTATTCTTGAGTCGCCGCTCCTGCACCAGATAGAAGACGCTGGCGATCGCGGTTAACAGAAGCGCGGCGTATCCGGCGAGGACCAGGATAATGTGAATCATCAGCCACGCGTCGCGCACGCCGACGTTGGGCCAGGTGGCGACGGGCTGCTCGGTCGATGCGACCAGCGTCATCACAAAGACCAACGGGAACAGCGCGACGGCGGTCGACGAGAAGTTGTAGCGCCAGGCGACCAAGAGAAAAACCAGTGCGATCAGGAACGCGCACAGATTCAGCGTGTCGAAAAAATTGTCGAGCGGCAGGCGGCCGTAGGCCATGGCCAGCTCGACCAGCGCGACTCCCTGTAAAACAACGGCGACGCGGAATGTTCCCAGCGCGATCTGGTACAGCGTCTG
>Ga0182024_10015694_pt1 | contig 14461 bp, 11 predicted proteins | sample P32metaG_FD_120480 | JGI IMG/M metagenome (GOLD analysis project Ga0182024, IMG submission 120480) | Permafrost microbial communities from Stordalen Mire, Sweden - P3-2 metaG (Illumina Assembly) | ecosystem: Environmental > Terrestrial > Soil > Wetlands > Permafrost | place: Sweden: Stordalen... | reverse complement strand
GCGCGAGAACAATCTGCACGACCTGACGGTCGCCTTTCCGCTCGGCGTGGTGATCTGCGTGACCGGCGTATCCGGCTCGGGAAAATCGACCCTGGTGCTCGATACCCTTAATCGCGCGCTGGCGCAGAAACTCGGCGGCAGCCGCGAACGCGCCGGCACCATCAAGAGCATTGAGGGGGTAGAGCATCTCGACAAGGTGATCCATGTCGATCAGAGCCCGATTGGACGCACGCCGCGCTCCAACCCCGCGACCTACACCGGCCTCTTCACCCACATCCGTGAACTCTTTGCCCAGCTTCCCGAGGCCCGGATGCGCGGCTACGGTCCCGGCCGCTTCTCCTTCAACGTCAAGGGCGGACGCTGCGAGGCCTGCCAGGGCGACGGCATCATCCGCATCGAGATGCATTTCCTGCCCGACGTCTATGTCACCTGCGAAGTCTGCGCCGGCAAGCGTTACAATCGCGACACCCTCGAAATCCAATACAAGGGCAAGAGCATCGCCGAGGTCCTTAATATGACGGTGCTCGACGGCATCGAGTTCATGGGATCTGTGCCCCCGATTCGCCAGAAGCTCGAAACCCTGCGCGACGTCGGCCTCGACTACATCCATCTCGGGCAGTCGGCGACGACGCTCTCAGGCGGCGAGGCTCAGCGGATTAAGCTCGCCAAGGAACTCGCGCGCCGCGCCACCGGTCGCACGCTCTACATCCTCGACGAGCCGACCACCGGCCTGCATTTTGACGACATCAAGAAACTGCTGGCGGTGCTCGGCCGTCTCGCCGATAGTGGCAACACCATTATTGTGATCGAGCACAACCTCGACGTCATCAAGACTGCGGACTACGTGATCGATCTCGGACCCGAAGGCGGCGATCGCGGCGGTCAGATTGTCGCCAAGGGCACGCCCGAAGAAATCGCTGCCTCCCCCGCATCGCATACCGGCCAGTTTCTGCGTCAGGTCCTCGGCCAGCGCGCCGCCGCCTAATCCCTTTATTTTCTAGCCGAAGAGATATGGAGGCGGCGGTCGGATTCGAACCGACGCATCGAGGTTTTGCAGACCTCTCCCTTACCACTTGGGTACGCCGCCCCGAAAGTTTGCGCGAGTAGGCCGGACAGCGAAGCTAGCACGCCACCACTTAACCATTCAATTATGCGTCCCGCCCTACTTGCGCTCGCGCACTGTCAGCTTCACGTCGCAGCTCCCCGCGGTTTCGCCGTAACAGTAATCGCGCACGATGCCTGGAACGAACTGACGGTTCTCGCCCGCTTGCGCCGCGCAAATCCAATCGCCGCCCTCGCTGTACATCCCCACTGCGTACCACTGCCCCGCTTCGAGCGGTCCGCTGATTTGTCCGCTCACGTCGCGCGTGTCGAACACCGTGAAGCCGTCGTGTCCGCCCGACGGATCGAAGCGCATGAAGATCATCACCCAACGCCCGCCGCCGCGCATGCTGGCGTCGTAGGTCATCGGTTGATCGGACGAGAATACCGGCTTGTCACGGCATAACCAGGGACGCGGCTCGACCGCCGGCGCCGGTGCCACCGCCGCGAGCATGATCCCCGCCGCAAGCATCGCTATCGCCGTGCGTTTCAATAATCTCATCTTCGATAGTTCCTCATCTGCCACCTGCCCGCGCTTACTGCACCTCACCAATCTACCCGTTTCGAGATGCCGTTCATCACCCGGCGCATGGTTCGCGCATCACGCCGTTCATCATGCCGCGGCGTCACGCTCCTCGCCGATTGAGAGTATCCGCTCCATGATCGCACCCAGGTTCGAGTCCTTGGGCGTGAACACCGCGCGCACACCCAACTCCGTGAGGCGCGCCCGATCCGCCTCGGGAATAATACCGCCCATCACGAGCCTCACGTCCGACGCGCCGCGTTCGTTCAGAATCGCGATCGCCTCGTGTGCGATCGTCATGTGCGCCCCCGCCAGACTGCTGATCGCAAGCACATCTGCATCTTCTTGCAACGCGGCCTCGACTAGTTGCGCGGGCGTCTGCTTAAAGCCCGCCAGGATGACTTCCATCCCAGCCTGCATACACGCATGCGCCAATAGCTTCACTGCGTTGATATGCCCGTCGAGGCCGGCCTTGCCGATCGCGATACGAATCCTACGCCGCGCCTGCGGCACGTTGAAGGCGCCAACCGCGGCGGTGCGATCGAGAATCGGCGGCGTGTAGCGCCCTTGAGTCGCGCGTTCGATCGCTGTAGTCCATTCGCCGACCGTGCCGCCCGCCCGCGCCAGTTCGAGCGTCGGCTCCATCGTACCGGCGCCCGCCGCGGCCGCACGACCGAGCTTCTCGCAGGCCTGGGCCACCGCGCCGTTATCGCGATTCGCCCGCCAGGCCGCCAGCGACTCGATGCGCTCGCGCTCGGTCGCGGCGTAGTCCGGGAGATCGGCGTAGGCGGCCCTTGGGGTCAGTCCAATTTCGCCAAGGAAGGAGTTCACCCCCACCTGTACAATTTCGGCTGTCTCGATCCGTCGCTGACGTTCTGTTAGCGCATGAGTTAGTTCTGCACTCACTATAGCGATAGAACGTGCGTAGCCGGCTTCCCGCAAACGAAGTGCGATCGCCCGTGCGCGCTCCGCGGTTTCGTCGGTCAGGCGCTCGATGACCTTGCTGCCTTCGAAGATGTCGCCATAATTGGCGACGCCCGTCTCATGCATCAGGACCTGCTGCGTGCGGAGACCGATTAGCTGCTCGGCCTGATCCGGCAATCCCATCGCTTCGCGAAAGCCCGGCAGTTGCAGGGCGTTGACCCGCGCGTTGGCGGATAGCACAACTGGCAGCGCCTCGTAGGCGATGCGGATGATGTTAACTTCGGGCTGCTGCTCGGTAAGCGTGAGCGAGCGCACTTGGCATCCGGCGCGAAAGGCGATCCCGTCGATGCCGTATTGGCTGACGCAGAGCTCGGACCACAGCTTGAAGTATGCGCGGATTTTGCAGATCTCCGGCACCAACTCGATGCCGCTGTTGATGAAGAACGAAATTCGCCGCACCGTCTGCTCGAAGTCCGCGGCGCTCAACGACGGGCGGATCGCGTCGAGGATCATGAGCGCATTGCCGAACGCATAACCGATTTCCTCAGCCGGTCCGGCGCCGCTTTCCATGTAGTGGTAACCGCAACAATTGATCGGGTTCCAGTTAGGCGCGTGCTCGACCGCAAATTTGATCAACTCGGCTGAGATGGTCAGCGAAATCTCCGGCTGGAAAATGGAAGTTCCGCGCGCCACAAACTCCTTGAGCAGATCGTTCTGAGTCGTCCCCCGCAAATCGGTCCACGGCACTCCCTGCTTCTCGGCGACCACCAGGTAGAGCGCGAGGATGAAGGGTGCGGTCGAGTTGATGGTCATCGAGGTGTTGATTTTGGCGAGCGGAATCCCTTCGAGCAGTTGCTCCATATCGCGCCAATGGCAGATTGAAACTCCCGCCTTGCCGACCTCGCCCGCGGCCACCGGCGCATCCGGGTCGTAGCCGTTTTGCGTGGGCAGGTCGAAGGCGATCGAAAGGCCGCGCTGCCCTTGCTTAAGATTGTTAAGGAAGCGACGATTCGCCTGGATGGCATCGCCGAAGCCGGCATAAGTGCGGATTATCCAAGGCTCCTTAAGCTTCGCGGGTTCTCTAGCCTTCACGGGCTCCTTACTTTGCTTTGCCGGTTCCGCGGGTTTTACGTGCTCGCCGGGCGTCGCTGTATCGGCCATTCCGTTCCTCCATCCGGCGCACTGATTCGCCCGTCGGATCGTCAGACTTCAAGCGTAACGGCGGGGACTGGCTAATTCCAGACGCCTTTCGAAGCCTGCCCGCAAAGACGGGGCTGTAGGCCAGTAACAGAATAAGGGAGAGTGGTTGAGGAACTAAGAAACCTTTAGCTTTCAGGACATTGAAACCTCACCGAGGTTTCAAACTTCCCTTTGGTTTAAGAAGCGATCCGCCGTCGACGACACCGCTACGCCGTACTGTTTGTCATTTGGGTAAGGGCGCCCCGGTAACCTGAGTATACAGTTCGCCATGAATGGTTGGATAAGCAGCCGGTCTGGTCTTTGGGACGAACCTCAGGACGTCTTTGGCTGATCTGGCGATGTTACGATCCGTGTCCTTGCTCAGGGTTCGCAGGTATCGGGCGGCTTCTGAAGTGCCGATATCGAAAAGGATGCTAATGGCGAAATCGCGGTCATGAGTATTGTCGCTGTTTGCCCATTCAATCGCGTCGCTCATCCCGGCATCGCGCGAACCAAGAAAACGTTGAATCTTTGCCGCCTCGGCTTTCAAGCAGTCGCTATCGGTATCAGGCGGGGGCATGGGTATCTCCTGCGGCGGTGCGATAACCTCCACCTCCAGGCCCGGTATATGGCTTTCAAGCTTCTTGACCTGGTGGGGAGCGGGCGTAGGCGGCAGCGGAGTAACTCGGCGCTCTAGGTCTGCGAGCGTTTTTCGATAGTAACCTTTGAACTCCGTGCTCACATCCGCATAGCCGGTTCCGTTCCAGCCATAGATAACCGGCCATGTCGCCGTGCATTCGTCGATGCCGCCGGCAACAAAAACCGCATCTAAGACCACTTCGTAATTACCGTCTCTGTTAATGTCTTGAATACTGTTGAAATAAACCGGCGTCGAGGTGTTGAAGTCATAATCCTCGATGCCAGTGAGACTCTTATCGAAAATATCTACATAGTTGCAGTCCGCAGTGCCGCCCCCGTCATAGACAACAACCAGCGACAACTCCCCCGAGCAGCGCAGGTCGGCGAAATGAAACTCACACACCTTACCGCTGCCAGGTAAGTCAATGGTGCTCCACACCTCAATCATGAATTTCCAGACGGCATCGTTGGACTCGGCGTTGAGGATTTTCGCCTGCTTCAGCGTCCAGTCGGCGGTCGCTAAATTCGGAGGCAGAGCGGGCGTCTGCGCGAATGCAAATGACCCATACAACCAAGTCAGAAGACCAATCAGGATGACGGCGACCTTGTTCATTTCATCCTCAGGATGGCAGTTGCAACCATTGGTCAAAATAGCGCAGTCACATCGCGATTCGTTTACGATAGCGCGATGGCTCTCGAACGCCGTAACGAACCGCTGTTGCCGCGTCGTGAGTTTTTCCGCCGGTTCGCCCGCTGGGGCGCGGTGGCATCTACGCTGCTGATCGGCTCACTCTTCTTTGGGGTCTGCGGGTACCATTACCTCGAAGGATTTAAGTGGATCGACTCGCTGCTGGACGCGTCGATGATTCTGGGCGGAATGGGGCCGGTAGATACGCTCAAGACCAATGCGGGCAAGATCTTCGCTTCGTTTTACGCTCTATACAGCGGTCTCGCGCTAATCAGTGTGACCGGCCTGATGCTGACGCCGGTGGTTCACCGCTTCCTGCACAAGTTCCATATCGAGGCCGACAGCGATAAAACCGACGCCGATCAGTTCGAGAAAGATAAGTCTGACAGCGCCTGAGCCCAGGAGTCGGCGAGAGCATAAGAGCCGATCGGCGTTTCCGCCTACATCGGCGCGCGCATCATAGACAATTGACGGCCCAGCTTGAGCGGGATGCTAGCGGGACGTAGTGTCACCGGCTGAGGGCGAGGAGTCTTGCTGGAGCACGGACGCGGTGGATGGGCGGTCGAGGTGAGCGACGAGGCGGTTGGCGAGCGCGATGCCGGAGAGTCCTTTGTGTTCTTCGATCTCGATCACGGCGCACTTGGTTTGCCGGCGCAAAATCGCGAGGGCGCGGCGCTCACGCGTGCGACGCTTTAATTCCGCGCGCGCAATCCCGGCCAGCACGTCCAGATGATTCAGTGCGGGGACGCTCGCGCCGCGCCGGAGCATCCGTGCGATATCGGCCGCGGCAAAGGTCGCCGGACTAACGCGATTGAAGAAAATCGCTGCGGGCTCGAGTTGAAGCGTTGCTAGGGTGCGTTTCAGTTCGAGCGTCTCGGCCATCGCGAGCGACTCGGCGGTGGTCACCGCGACGATTGCACATTTCGCGCGATCGCTTAGCAATTGTGCGATATTGCGCGCCTCGCGTCCGACTACGCTGTCGCCGAAGGTCTCACGCGCTGCAAACGGCGTGCGGATCATGCTGAGCGCCTGCCCGCTGGCGGGCGCGTCGAAGACCACCAGATCCCACGGCCTGAGTGGGGCTGCGCGGCGCTCGATCTCGTGGAACACCTTGCCCATCATGGTGAGTTCGCGAAGGGCCGGAGCGGCATGCACGAAGTATTGATAGAAACTGCTCGCGAACACTATCCGCAGGACTGGCCGCGGCACCACTTTCCCCAGGTAGTCTTCGAGCGCTTCCTGTCCGCCGAGCGTCATCGCGCACAGGTTGGGTTCGAGCTCGACCTGTTTGAAACCGGGTGGCTTGCCGTAGCTTGTGGCGATCGGTCCGCGCAGGTCAGCTTCGATGACGAGTGTGCGGATGCCGCGGCGCGCGGCGACGGTCGCAATCAGGGCGCTGATACTGGTGCGCCCGATGCCGCCCTTGCCAAGGACGACGATCAGCCGATGCGCGAGGAGGGAATCGATCATGGAAGGAAGAGCTTTGTTCATGAGAGGAAGAGAGTGGTTGAGGAACTCAAAACTAAAGCCTTTTCTGCAACCTCACAAGGTTTCATACTTCCCATTTGTTAAAGATGGGGGCTTCGCCCTGTAAAAACCTAATCATGGATTGGCGAGCAGCCCAACAGTTTGCTTTGGCTTTTCTGACTTCTCGCTAAGTTTAGACCGTCGTCAAGTCGTTGCTCTCGGCCCAACCCACGCGTCGCTCGCTCTTTCAGACGAAGCTTACGCGCTCGCGGCAGGTCTCAACAGAGGCGCCCGCAAGACCGACTGTCCTTTTCACTGTGGGAAGCGTGAAACCTTTCAAAGGTTTCACTGACTTTCTTCCCTTTCTTCTCCTTCTTTTTTTGGATGAGCGTGAGCTTCGAAAGAGACCTCACCCGCGCTCGCGACGCGAGCTTGCCCTCTCCTAGGATAAGTAGAGGGGCTTTCAGGAGCCGAGCGATCGTAAGTGGACGAGCGCATCAGGTCAGGGCGAGCGTGTGTTCTTCGCTCGTCGAGACGAGCTTCAGGGATCGGGGTAGGTCTCAACAGAGGCGCCCGCAAGACCGATTGTCCTTTTCACTGTGGGAAGTGTGAAACCTTTCAAAGGTTTCACTGATGTTTCCTCTTCTTTTGCCGCGGCCTAGGATCGAGATAAATGAAGCCGGCTTCGCCCCGTGAAAACCACTGCCCGCGCGTTACCAGCGGACGAGGTTGGCGCCCCAGGTCAGGCCGCCGCCGCAAGCGTTGAGCATTATGAGATCGTTGTCGTGAATGCGGCCGGCTTCGATCGCTTCGTCGAGTGCGATCGGAACGGAAGCCGCCGAGGTATTGCCATAGCGATCGACGTTGGTGAAGACCTTATCCGCTCCAATCCCGAGCCGTTGAGTAATCGCGTTGATTATTCGCAGGTTCGCCTGATGGGGCACGATCAGGGAAATGTCTCCGAGTGCAATACCCGCGCGTTCGGCAACCTTACGCGTGACGTCCTCCATGCTCTTAACGGCGATCTTGAAGAGCTCCGGACCCTTCATAATGATGGCTTCATGAGAGGCACGGCGCCCCTCGGCGTCGATGGTAGTCTGAACGCCGCGATTTTTGACGTAGAGCAGTTCCCAATAGCTACCGGACGAGCGCAGCATGCTGGCCAGCACCCCACGGGGCCCGTCTTCGTTCACCATCACGGCGGCGCCTGCACCGTCGCCGAAGAGAACTGCAGTTGCACGATCGCCCCAATCGACCATCGTGGAGAGCGCGTCGACCCCGAGCACCAGCACGCGCGACCATTCGCCGGCGCGCATGTAGGTGTCGGCCACGCTCAGCGCATAGACGAAGCCCGAGCATGCCGCGGCAACGTCGAAGGCCGGAATTGTGTCGATGCCGAGACGATGCTGTAACTGGCAGGCGAACGACGGGAAGCCGTAATCGGAGGACACGGTGCCAACGACGATCGCTTCGAGATCGGCGGCCTTGAGGCCGGCGCGATCGAGCGCGATCTGGCTCGCTTGAGCGGCGATCTCGACCAGCGATTCCCCGGTCGAAATCACATAGCGCTGTGCGATCCCGGTGCGCGTGCGAATCCATTCGTCGGACGTGTCCATGCGCCGTTCGAGGTCATGGTTGGTGATTAGGGTGCGCGGGGTCGCGCGCCCGGTGGCGACGATTCTCGAAGCCATCTTATGAATCCGTTAACTCTCGACCGCCGGCCGGAACGCCACGGTGGTGTTGGTGCCGCCGAAACCGAAAGAGTTTTTCAACGCCAGCCGAATTTTGGCCGGCCGCGAACGATTGGGCACATAGTCCAGATCGCACTCCGGGTCGGGGTATTCATAATTGATTGTCGGCGGAATTGCGCTGTTCAGAATCGCCAGCACGGTATAGGCCGATTCGATCGCACCCGCCGCGCCTAGCGTATGCCCGGTCATCGACTTGGTCGAGCTGACCGCGATGCGCGCGGCATGCTCGCCGAAGACCCGTTTGATCGCCTGGGTTTCCGCGATATCGCCCTGCGGGGTCGAGGTTCCATGCGCGTTGATGTAATCGACTTCGTTCGGATCGAGATCGCCGTCTTCGAGGCAGCGCACCATGCATTTGGCGGCGCCCTGCCCTTCCGGCGACGGCGAGGTGATGTGATAGGCGTCGGCATTGGTCGCGTAGCCGACCACTTCGGCCAGGATTTTCGCACCGCGCGCAATCGCGCCCTCGCGCTCCTCGAGGATCAGCGACGCGGCGCCCTCGGCCATCACAAAGCCATCGCGCTTGCGATCGAACGGCCGGCTCGCTGCCGCGGGATTGTCGTTGCGGGTCGATAACGCGCGCATCGCGACGAAGCCGCCGACGCCCAGGGAGGTGATGGCCGCCTCAGCACCGCCGGTGATGGCCGCCTCGAGGTAGCCTGCCCGGATCATCCGATACGCTTCACCAATCGCATGGCTACCCGATGCGCATGCACTGGTGGTCGAGAAATTCGCCCCGCGGGCGCCATAGCGAATCGAAATCTGCCCTGGCGCGAGGTTGGAAATCAGCTTCGGGATGAAGAACGGCGTGATCCGTTTGAGCCGGCTCTCCATGAAGATCAGATGGTTCTCCTCGATCGTGCATAGTCCGCCAATCCCGACCCCAACCAGAACGCCGACGTCGTCAGCGTTCTCCTCGGTGATCTTCAGACCCGACTGGCGCATCGCCTGCTCGGCCGCACCCATCGCATATTGGATGAAGAGGTCCATCTTGCGGACATCCTTTTTTTCGATCCAGTCGAGCGGTTCGAAATCTCTCACCTCGCCGGCAATTTTTGTGGAGTAATCGCTGGTATCGAAACGCGTGATGAGTCCAATGCCGGAGCGGCCGGCCATCAGCGCGTCCCAGTTTTTGTCGACCCCCGTCCCCAACGGCGTAATCAGGCCCAATCCGGTCACCACCACACGGCGGTCGCGGTCAACGTTACGTCTCATGATAGAAGCCCGACTCCCTCCCCGAGCGTAGTCAATCCATTTTTAGCAGATGCTATAATCGAAAACACTCAAGCATCGAGCCTCGCGCAACCTGCAAATCCACAGGCTTTATTAAGAATATGGGAAGATCTACTTTGGTGCGATAGCGGCCTTCACCGCCGCACTCGCCATCTTGCCGTCGAGTCGAGCACCGAACTGATCGCGCAGCGTCTTCATGATCGGACCGATCTGATTCACTCCAGCCGCCACTTGTGCGGCTACAGCCGCATTTAACTCAGCTTCGCCGACTCCTGCCGGCAGGTAATGCTCGAGAATCTTGGCTTCGGCTTCGTACTGAGTAATCAGATCGAAGCGTTTGCCCCTGCGCGCGAACTCCAGGGACTCGTCGCGGCGCGCACGCTCGCGCTTGATAATCTGCACGATCTCATCGTCGTTGGCGTCGCGGCGGACGTCCTTCTCGAGCCGGGTTATCTCGGCAAGGATACCTCGTACCGTCATCAGCCGCAGCTTCTCGCCGGCCTTCATTGCGGCTTTCAAATCGCCCTGTAATTTTTCCTTCACACCATTCTCTCCGCGCGTTCCAAACCTTCTAGTTTACAGGAACGGACGAGGAGAGACATTCCGTTGCCGGCTACGGCGGTTAACCGCATATATGTTGATTCACAAATGCCCATTGGCTAATATCGGACGACGTTCGCATCCACCCGTTCATCCGGAGGTTCTTAAGATGGCTCAGCCCGGCAGACTCCTTGAAAAGGTAGCGGCCTTCGGGAAGCAGGTTGATTTCGGCAAGACCGCGCAGGATTACGGCCGTTATCGCGCCGGCTATCCGGACGAGCTCTATCGGCGTCTCGAAGCCTTCGGCGTAGGCCTTCCCGGACAGCAGATCCTCGACCTGGGCGCGGGCACCGGCTTTCTTGGACGCGGCTTCGCTCGCAACGGATGCCATCTTATAGCCGCCGACATCTCGGAACAGCTGATGCTGGAGGGGCGACGGCTCGACGCCGCGGCGGGCGTCACGATGAAGTACGTCCGTACGCGGGTCGAGACGCTGCCGTTTCGCGCGCGCAGTTTTGACGTGATCAGCGCGGGCCAATGCTGGCATTGGTTTAAGCGAGACCTCGCCGCTGCGGAAGCCGATCGAGTGATGCGGCCACACGGACGACTGGTGATTGCACACTTCGACTGGATTCCCCTGCCGGGCAATGTGGTCGAGGCCACCGAAGATTTGATCATCAAACATAATCCGAAATGGACCCTGGCCGGCGCACCGGGCCTCTATCCGCCATGGCTGCGCGATGTCGCAATCGCGGGCTTTAGCGAGATCGAGACGTTCTCGTTTGACGTAATGGCTTCGTACAGTCATGAGGCGTGGCGCGGCCGGATTCGAGCGAGCGCCGGAGTCGGCGGGACGCTCGAGCCGGCGCAAGTCGAAGCCTTCGATCGCGAGATGGCAGCGAAGCTCAAGGAACGCTTTGCGGCAGACCCGATGCGAGTGCATCACCGCGCCTTCGCCCTGGTTTGCCGCGCCGGATAGTGCGCGCCGGTTGCGCCACGGATGCGCTTTTCGGAGGCGGTTATCTATTATACGATGTGGTTAATTGCGTAATGCTTGGGATGTTGGCGACGCAAAGGAGACCGCCGATGAAATTCACCTGGTTTCACTTAATGCCGTATCGGTATTTGCCGGACGATTTCAAGGAAAAGTACCGCAGCGTCTGGGTCGACATCCCGCGCGACCTCTACGATCCCAAGGTCGGTCATCGGCTCTACAACGACTATCTCGATCAGCTTGAATTCGCAGACCAGATGGGCTTCGACGGCCTCGGCGTCAACGAGCATCATCAAAACGCGTACGGCCTGATGCCGTCGCCGAATATCATGGCGGCCTCGATGGCGCGGCGTACGCGCAACGCCAACCTGGTGGTGCTGGGTAATTCGATCGCGCTCTACAATCCGCCGGTGCGCGTGGCCGAAGAGTTCGCGATGCTCGACGTGATCAGCGGCGGACGCCTGGTCGCGGGGTTTCCGGTCGGCACCTCGATGGACACCAACTTCTGCTACGGCGAGATTCCGGCCACTTTGCGCGAAAAATACGCCGAGGCGCATGAACTGATTATCAAGGCATGGACCGAGCCCGAGGTCTTCGCGTTCAATGGCAAATTTACCAAGCTGCGGTACGTCAATCTGTGGCCGAAGCCGTTGCAGCAGCCTCATCCGCCGATATGGATTCCGGGCGGCGGTTCGGTCGAGACCTGGGACTTCGTTGCGGACCACGACTACCAGTACAGCTTCCTCTCCTACTTCGGGTATATCGCAGGCAAGAAAGTCGCCGATGGCTATTGGAACGTGATGGCGAAGAAGGGCAAGGAACTCAATCCGTACAGCCTGGGCTTCGCCCAAGTGGTCGCGGTGGCGAATACCGACGAAGAGGCGGAACGGCTCTACTCGCCGCACATGGATTATTTCTACAACCGCTGCCTGCATGTTTATAACGGCTTTGCGGATGCCCCCGGCTACCGCACCGTCAGCACGATTCGCGCGGGCGTGCTCGCTCAGGTCGGCAAAGAAGCGGCCCTGCGACGCGAGGGCATGACGTGGAAAGATTTCGTCGATCAGGGCTACGTCATCGCGGGCTCGCCCAAGACTGTGCGCGAGCGGTTGACCGAGGCGATGAAGAGTCTCAACTGCGGACATCTGATGATCCTGCAACAGATCGGCTCGATGCCACCGGAACTGGTGCGCATGAATACGGAACTGTTCGCGCGCGAAGTCATGCCGCATATGCGCGGAATGTGGAAGGGATTCGAAGACAAATGGTCGCCGAAGCCGATGGCCGAGTCCGAACGGGCGATGCCCGCGCCGCTTAACTTCCGGCGCCCCGAGACCAACGGCAAGACCGTCACCGCGACCGCGGCCGCGCCTGCCGATGAGAGCCGGAGCGCCAAATAATGAAGACGATACAGACGGTTCGCGACGGCAAGCTCTCGGTCGAGCTTCATACCTTCGGCAGCAGCGGAGAGCCGCTGCTTTACCTTCACGGCGCAGGCGGCCTGCTCGGAATCGATCCATTTCTTGAGGAGCTGGGCAAGGACTTCAGGGTGGTCGCGCCGCATCTGCCGGGTTATGGCGAATCGACTGGCGGCGAACTGATTGACGACGTCGTCGATGCGGCCCTCTTCTACCATCAACTGATGGACGAACTCGGTATCGAGCAGGCGCACATCGTCGGTCATTCGATGGGTGGGATGCTAGCGGCGGAGGTGGCCGCGCTCGATGTTGGCCGGGTGAAGAAACTCGTGCTGGTCGGATCTGCGGGCTTCTGGCTTGACGAAAATCCGATACCCGATTTCTTCGCACTCGACTTGAGCGAACTCGGCTCCTACCTCTTTCACGATCCCAAATCGCCGCTCGCCCAAATGTTCCTGGCGGTACCCGAGGACCTGAACCAGCTCGCCGATATGTACGTCGAGCGGGTCAAGCGGCTCTCGACCGCATCCAAGTTCCTGTGGCCGATCCCCGATCGCGGGCTGAAGAAGCGCGCCTACCGAATCGCGGCGCCGACGCTCGTCCTGTGGGGCGCTTCAGACCGGCTGATCCCGCCGGTCTATGCCGGCGAATTCACCCGGCATATCAAGGACGCACGCGTGCAGATGATCGAAGGCGCGGGCCACATGCTGCCGTATGAGCAGCACGACGCGTTCTGCAAAGCGGTGCGCGATTTCCTTAAGGGCTGAGCGACCGCGAAGCCCGAACTGGCGATGGGGCGGACTCGCGAACGCGAGTCCGCCCCATCTTGCTTTTTGCGGCCGCCGCCCAAGCGGCGGCGCTCCTGGCCGCAGCCGCGAAGCGGCAGCGGCGATCAATCTTCAGCGTCGCGTGTAACCGTCAACGCGAACACACCGCGCGCGGCTCAGCGTCCGCCAGCCGCCGCGCTCTGCGTCGACGGCGAGGTTCCGCTTTTGATGTGCGGCAACACTTCGCTCGCGAACAGCTTCATGCTGCGCTGAGCGACCTCGAGCGGCATGTCGGAATACTTGAACACGCCGACGAACTCCTCCGCATCCATCGTGCCCGCGATCGTTCGCAGCGTCTCGACGCATTGCTCGGGGGTGCCGAACACTTGCGTCTTGGTGAACAAATTGCGGAAGTCCTGCGGGCTATTCTTACCGGCTTCCGCCATCTTGGTGTGATACTCGTAGCCCTTGGTGTTGCGGAAATGCTCCGGCTCGTCGTACTCATAATGCGCAATCGCGGTGTCGGCATAGTTGCCCATGTACTTTTCCGCACCCGCGGCCGCTTCGCGTTCGGTCTCCGCACAATAGATGAAGGATACGACCATCGGCTTCTTCACCGGCTGGCCGAACTTCACACATGATTCTTTAAAATGATCGTAGTCTTTCTTGTGATCGGCCCACGACTTTTGCGGAATCACCAGCATGCCCATGCCCTGCTGCGCCATGATGTCGCCGGTCTCAGGTGAGACGATCGCACCGTAAAAGCGGTCGGTCAGGTTCTTGCGGCGCGGCTGCGGCCTAATACTCATCTCGGGAATCTTGTTGAATTTCCCATTGTATGAGAACCGTTCCTGCGTCAGCGCCAGTCGTACGATTTCCGCTCCCTCGACGAAGCGTTCGCGCGATTCGCCCATCGGCACGCGGAAGCCGTTGTATTCGATTCGGCCCGATCCACGTCCGAAGCCCAGGGTGAGCTCACGATCACCAGAGTAGATGTCGAGCATCGCAATCTGCTCTGCCACGCGCACCGGGTCGTGCCACGGCAGCACTACGACCATCGAACCGAAGCCGATCCGCTTCGTACGGCCTGCCATATAGGTCAGGAACTGCAACACATCGGGAATCATCGTGTAGGGCGAGAAATGGTGCTCGACGCCCCAAATCGAATCGAAACCGAGCGGCTCGACCATATCGGCGAGGGTCAAATCGTCCTGGTAAACCTGCCAGTCCGGTTTCT
>Ga0182024_10015692_pt1 | contig 14462 bp, 11 predicted proteins | sample P32metaG_FD_120480 | JGI IMG/M metagenome (GOLD analysis project Ga0182024, IMG submission 120480) | Permafrost microbial communities from Stordalen Mire, Sweden - P3-2 metaG (Illumina Assembly) | ecosystem: Environmental > Terrestrial > Soil > Wetlands > Permafrost | place: Sweden: Stordalen... | reverse complement strand
GCGCCGAGATCATCATGTCGATCTCGATCAGCAGCTTCTCGTTGTCCCACGGCTTAGAAAAATAGTCGCTCGCGCCGCGTTTCAGCGCGTCTACCGCGACTTGAATCGATCCGTACGCCGTGATCATGAACACCGGCGTTTCCGTGTCCCGCGCGCGAATCTCCTCGAGCACCTGCATGCCGCTCTTGTCCGGCATCATCAGGTCGAGCAAAACCAGATCGAACGTGGCTTGTTCCAAACGCTTCAGGCCTTCGGCCGCGTTGGCCGCCAGGTCCACGCGATAGTTTTCGCCCGAGAGTAGCGCTTCCAGGCTTTCGCGAATGTCCGGCTCGTCGTCGATTACCAGAATTCGCCCGCGTTCCGGAGCGCCCGCCAGCTCGTCTGGAGGCAAACTCAGCGAATCACCAGCCACTACTGGATCATCCTATCGGCCCCAGCGGCTATCGAAGGCGAAGACGACGCCGGCGCAGCCATCGCCGTTGTCGCAATCGCCGCTGTCGCAATTGCCAATGACGCGGCAGCCGCGGGCGCGTCCACCGCCGAGAGCGCCGGTTCCAATCGAATGGGCTCGCCCTTCACAATTTCTTTCGCCGTCGCCGCCGCCGGGAACGAAAGCTCGAACCGCGCGCCCTGCCCCGGCTCGCTCGCGACTTCGATATCTCCGCCGTGCTCGCGCACGATCCCGTAGCTCACCGAAAGTCCCAGCCCCGTGCCCTTTTTCGCCGCTTTCGTCGTGAAGAACGGATCGAAGATTCGCGCCGCATTCTCCTCGGAAATTCCCGCGCCCGAATCGCTCACCACCGCCTTCACCAACCCGTCCCCATTCGCCGTCGACAACGCCAGAATCCCCCCCGATTCCATCGCGTCCCGCGCGTTCAGAAACAGGTTCAGAAATACCTGCTGAAGCTTCCCCGGATTCCCTTTGATCCGCGGCAGATTCTCGTCGAGCGCCAGCTTCACCTCCACGCCCGCCTTCGAAAGCTGATGCTCCAGCAGCGTTAGCGTCTCGCGAATCACTTTGTTCAGATCCACCGCCACGAATTCAGTCGGCGAGGTGCGCGAAAAATTTAACAGCGAATTGACGATCTCGCTCGCCCGGAACGTCTGCCGCGCGATCTTTTCGAGCAGCGGCGCCTTCTGCGCGTCTCCCGAAATCTGTTTCGCGAGCATCTGCGCATACGTCGAGATCACCGCCAGCGGCGTGTTCACTTCGTGCGCGACCCCCGCCGCCAACAGTCCGATCGAGCTCAATTTATCGGCCTGGACCAGCCGCTTTTCCAGTTCCGCGCGATCCGTAATATCGTCGAAAATAATCAGCCGCCCGATGCGGTCGCCCTCGCGCGAAACCAGCGGCGCAACCGCGACGTTCAGCGTCGCATCGCGCGCCTCGCTCGTGCGCGAACCAATCGGCCGCATCACGTATTTGTAGATATTGTGGATCCCCGACTCGTTCACGCTCGCAAGCTGAGCGCACAGCTCGCCGGGAAATAGCTCCCGCAATTTACGCCCCACCGCGCTCGCCCGCGAAATTCCCGTCAGCCTTTCGATCTGCGAGTTCCAGCTCTCCACGCGATCCTCCAGATCCGCCGCCAGAATTCCGACGTGGATCGACTCGACGATGTTCTCTGAGAACTCCTTCAGCCGCTCGTACTCGTCCGCCTTACGCGCCAGCGTCCGGTACAGCATCGAATTGTCGACCGCAATCCCCACGTAGCTCGATAGCGTCACCAGCAATTCCACGTCTTCGCTCGAAAGAAAATCCCCGGTCTCGGTGCGGCTCACACCCAGATAGGCGATCGTGCGCCCGCGCGCCGCGCATGGCAGATAATACGTCAGCTCTAACTCCGCGATCGACCGCCTGACCGACGCCGGCATCCCCTGCGAAACCACGTCAAGCAGGTGCCGCGTGCGCTCGAAAAACAAATATGGGCGCCCCGGCGTCGGACTCAGAAAACTCAAATCCAATCCATACGGAACGTTTTCAGTCTGCTTCCCTCGACGATTGCTCGCGAGTTCCAGATGAAAGCTCTCTTCGCCTTCTTCCCACACGAAAAACGCGACGTGTCGAATCCCCAGCGTCCGGATCAGCCGGTCCGCCACCGTTTCGAGCATCTGCGCCAGATCCGTCGGCGAACCCAGCTCGCGCGCGAACTCGATCAGCGTGCGCCGGTAATCATAGCGGTCTTTGTAGAAGTAATACCGGTCGAGCTGCTCCTGAATCCAGTTGCGAATCGGCTGGAACAGAAACGCCGCGATCAGAATCAGCGCGACCATCGTCGTTCCGTTCAGATCGCCCGCGCTGTTCACCGCGAAAATCAGCGTGTAGAAAATCCCCAGCACCGCGAGCGTCGCGAGCGTGTATACATAGCCTTCCTGGAAAATCAGGTCGACGTCCATCAGCCGGTACCGCAGAATCGCGTAGGCCCACGTGAGCGGAATCAGCGGCAGCGACAGCACCGCCAGCTTCATCGCGTGATTCGGCGCGACGCCCATCACGTACGGCACCGCATAAATCAACGCGAACGGCAGCACCCCCACCAGCGCGCCGTTGCGCAGCCAGGTCAGTTGCCGCCGCACCACCGGATCTTCGGCGTGGCGAAGCTGGAACGCCAGCACCAACCCTCCCGCCGCGTACATCCCGCATAGAAAAACCAGCCACGTGCGGTCGAGCATCCAGCGCACTTCGAGCAGCGGCGCGGCCGTCCTCAAGAATCCGTACACGAACCCCAGTTGCGCTGCGAGCAGCGCCAGTCCCGGCAGATACACTAAAATCGCAGCCCCGCGCCGCCGAATCCATTTCTGCGGCTCCGGAAACACCAGACAGAAATGCAGGAACAGAGTGGGGGCGAGGCATCCCGCCACTACATTGCCCAGGTAAATTACCTTGTCAAAATTATTCAGTTTGCCGGTGTAGTGAAATGCCGACAGAATAAAACTCGATAAACACAGCAGAAAAAAATGCAGCGCCCGCGGCGCGCTACTCCGTCTGAAATATACAAACAGCCCGATCGCCAGATACACTGCCGCCACTGCATATTGATAAAAAATAGTGGAATCCCGCTCGGCTTCGCCGGTGATCACGGTGTGCGTGACCTCTTGGCCGCCGTGTCCGGCATCGTTCCGGATGATGTAGGCCGCGCTCCGCCACGCCCCCAGCGTGATCAGCGCCTGCGTCGCCTCAATCGCGCGTCCAATCCGGAATCCTTCGATCGAAACCAGCACGTCGCCCGCCCGCAATCCCGCGCGTTCGCCCGGACTCCCCGGCGCGACATACATCGCCACCACGCGGTCGGGATTGCCCTGATCGATCCACGTGACCCCGTCGTCGGGCAGGTGATAGCGGCTCTGCTGCTGGAAATTGACCGCCGCGGCGAGTACCGCCGCCACGGTGACGATCACCAGCAGCGCGCTGACGAATTGGCGCTTGAGTTCCTTCATCCGGCTAGAGACACGACTCCCTCTTTGGTTGTAGCACGCCGAAGACCACCGGAACAATGGTCCTGGCTGTTGAAAACTCAGTACTTTTGTGCTTGAGGCGGCTTGAGCTTACGGTTTTCGGGAGATGCGTCTACACGGTTCTGTATCGCCTATACACCACCTCAGCCGAGTGGGGCAGGGCCATGCCCTGCCAATAGCCGTTACTGCGGGGCAGCGCCATGCCCCGCCAACCGGCAGCTCGTTCTTCAACCTACGGGTTGATTGAACCATACAGCTTCGCGACCTCCGCCCCGCTCAGCGCCCGATCCCACAGCGCGACCTCGTCGATACTGCCATTGAAGAACCGTCCCGTAAACACCGGGCTTTCGCCGATCGTAAACAATCCGGTCTTGTTCGGCGTGCCTCCCACGGCATCGACCTTGGCGAGCTTTCCATCCCAGTAAAGCACGCGAGTTTTCGAGTCGTTATCCATGGTCGCGACGATCATGTGCCACGTCCCCGCGAGCGTTGCCGGGTCCGGCTTGTACTCCACCGCGCCTCCGCCCGAGGTGAAAAACCGGAGGGCATCGTCTCGCTCGAATTGGAGATCGAAATCATTCCCGCTTTCGGAAATCCCCGCGACGTAAAGAATGTGGTCGTTTTTCGACGGCAGTGAGTTCAGCATCACCCACGCCATGATGCTCGCAGCCGTGGTAATCCCGCCTTTTTGAGTCGTCGTGATCGCACCATCTTTTCCATTGAGAACCGCGCATTGATTGCCCGGAACCTTGATCGGCGCACCGGGACTCGAGGTCACGCTCGGCGTGGAAGTGTACGCGGCCCCTCCCACTTCGCTCGTTCCGCTGGTCGATTCCAGGCGGAAGTAGGCGATCGGTTTCGATGCGGTGACCGTTTGCACGAATTCGGAAGGCTTGCCCGTGTACGGAGCCGAGGGAGCCGCCACCGGATTGCTCGCGGGAGTCGTCGCCGCCGTGCTCGCCGGATTACTGGAAGGATTGCTCGACGGATTCTCGGAAGTCTTGCTCGGCTTACTGCACGCGACCGCAGCCAACATCAGAAAAGAAATCAGTGCAATTCGGTTCCGCATGGCGGACGAGTATAGCACGCGCTCACGCCGCCGGCCGCGGCCGGTACAGCTTCACTTTGATCTCGCTCTCATGTCGGCGGGCCTGCGCAAGATCGTAAGCCGCCTGCATTCGTATCCAAATGTCGGGCGTCGCTCCGAAAGCCTTGGCGAGCCGGATCGCCATCTCGGGAGATACCCCCGCTTGACCGTTGATCAGACGGGAAAGAGTGGTTCGGCTGACGCCCAGCGCCTTCGCCCCTTCCGTAACCGACAGGCCAAACGGTTCCAGGCAATTGAGCCGGACAGACAGGCCGGGATGCGGTGGATTTTTCATGAGCATTGGGTTTGTTCCTTTTAAGTTTAGTGGTAGTCGACCAGATCGACAGCGTCAGCGTGACCATCCGCGAAGCGGAAAACAATCCGCCAGTTGGCCCGCACCGTCACGGACCACAGGCCCTTCATATCGCCCTTGAGAGCGTGGAGATGAAAACTGGTCATGCGCATGTCCTCGATGGTCTCCGCTTCGTTGAGTTGGGCCAGAATGGTGCGGCATTTGTCGAGCAAGTCGAGTCGAACCCCGCTGGCATCGTCCCTTTCAAAGAGCCGCTTTAAGCCCTTATGCCGAAAACCGACGATCATAGTAAACTGTAGCGCGTGCCGCTACACGCGTCAAGCGGAAGCTACCGCAGTGATCGCGGCTCACCGCCAGAACCAGCCGCGACCAGGGGAAGCGGTCTATAATTCTTTCGGATGAGCCAGAACAAGTTTCCAGAAGGTTGGGATGAGAACCGAGTGCAACGCGTGATCGCCCATTACGAAAAACAGACCGAGGACGAGGCCTTGGCGAAGGACGAAGCCGATGTCGAATCGTCCGAGACCGTCATGACCGTCCCCCGCGACCTGGTGCCCAAAGTCCGCGAGCTGATCGCAAAACACCAGCACTAACGCGCTGCGGCGTGAAGTCCGGAGTTCATCGAAGTTGCCTTTACCGCGCGTTGGTGGCATAAAAGAGGCGATGCTGTCTTGGTCATCCAATCCGGTTGTCACCTTGCTTATAGGCTTTCTCTTAGGGCTTCTTGCAGAGGACTTGAAGCGGCTCATTCAACGCCGCCACGAAAGCCGCGAGGCCCGGCGGAGGGTGTACGATGATCTCGGAGCGTATCTCGGACGCGTCGAGGCCATATCGCTACTTCCTACACTCGACCTTCTGTTGTGGAATGAAGTGATTTCCCCACAGGCTCCGAACTTCGACTATTACATCGCCCATGAGCCGGGCGCGCTTTTACGAGCCGACGCGAATCGGGGTGTCTATAAGCTCGTGGAACGATTGCGCGGCCTGGGGAGCGCCTACCGCGACCGAAATCCACTCTCGCCTGAGGGCGGAACCGATGACAACTTGCCGCAGACGTTCCTCCGGGATGTCCTCTATCGCTATGAGGAACTGCTTAGGAATGGAATTCTTGATCGCGAGTTGCTTGAGAAAGCATGTAGGAGCCGGAGGCAGCCAATCGCGCGGGACCGTCCGCCGCTGCTGTCCTGAAATAGATATCCACACGACGGTATCGGGTCAGAGCTAGGGATGGTCAGTAATGTGTTCGACCACGGGAGCCGCGATCTCGAGCCCACTGAATCCAGATTTCGTCAAGCTCGGCTTCCGCCTCCGGCCACAAGACGAAACTCGCTCATCAGTGGGGATTCTGCTCGGCGCCTAGTTCTGAACCAAGGTGACGCGCCATCCCACGCCGCTTAATGTCGGCGGCAAGCTGGGTCACTTCCTCATGCGTAGTAATTCTGCGGCCCTCGCCGCGCGCCAACGAGGACTCCGCCTGATCGACCGCCACCAATATTTCCAACCGCCGACGCTCGCGCTCCTCCCAGAGCGACATGGCTTCCCGCACCGCGTCCTCCTCGCGATGCAACCGGCCAGTCTCCATGGCCTGGCGAATAAACGCTTTCTGGTCGGGAGTCAAATGTACTTCCATACGCCTCTAGCGTAGGGACGCGGCAAAGCCGCTGTCAAGCGCGGCCTCTCTGCTGGCGTTCCAATCACCCTTGCGGCTTCAGCCGCTCTGCCCGCCGTCGCCGTAACGACTCAACCGCCGCATCCCCGTCAATCAATTCGCCCTGCTCGGCCTGAGCAAAGCCGCGTTCGATATGAGCCGGAACGGATCGCCAAGTCGGGCTTCGCGGAAACTGACCAACCCTGACTGAAAACCAACTGCTTATCGGCGTGCATCTGCGTGAATCCGCGGCTATAACGCTTCTCCCGCGCGATCCTACCCGTGGATCGTATCCGCCAGCGAGAAAATCGGCAGATACAACGAAATCAGCACAAACGCCACGAAAATTCCCATGAAAATCATGATCGCCGGCTCAATCAGGCTCAGCGCCGCGGTGGTCCGGTTCGCTACGTCGTCTTCATAAAACTCCGCCACGCTGTTGAGCATCGTCGGAAGCGCGCCGGTGGATTCGCCCACCTCGATCATGTCGAGTGAAAGCCCCGGAAAAACTTTGGTCTGCCGCAGCGCCTGGGACAGCGCCTGCCCCTCCCGAACCAGCTTCGCGGCCTGCTGCAAAACCCGCTTCAACACCTGCGTGCCCAGCGAATCCGCCGCCGTATCCAGCGCCTGCATCAGCGGAATGCCGCCGATCAGCAGCGTTCCCAGCACGCGCGAAAATTGCGCCACCTGGTACTTCAGCCACACCTCGCCCGCCACCGGCGTCTTCAGCAGCATACGATCCACATATTCACTGCCGCGCGCCGTCCTCGACCACCACCTGAACGCGACGATCCCCCCGATCAGCGCGACAAATCCCATGATCACGTAGCTGCGCGCCGTCGTCCCCACCGCGATCAGGATCTGCGTAGGCAAAGGCAGCGTCGCGCCCATACTCGAATACAGTAGCGCGAAGTTCGGCACCACGTAGGTCACCAGGAACACGATCAGCGAGAGCACCAGCGTGATCAGTACCGACGGATACAACAGCGAAACCATCAGCTTCTTGCGCACCGAAAGCGACAGCTTCTGATAAGTGATAAACCGGTCGATCACTTCGCCCAGCGATCCGCTGCGCTCGCCCGCCAGCACCGTGGTCACGTAGATCGGCGGAAACACGCCCTGCCGCGCGAACGCGTCCGACAGCAGCGCGCCGTTGCGGACCTCATCGCGCACGCCCTTGACGTATACCGAAAGCTTCGGATCGGTCAGGCGCTCGGCCAGCAGATCGAGCGCCTTCAGGATCGGCAGGCCCGCGCGAATCAGCGTCACGAACTGCTGATTGAAGATCAGAAATTTTTCGAGATTGAGCTTCTTTCGCCGCGCGGGCGTAGCCACCAGCCCGGCGATCTCCGATCGCGCCTTGACCGAATACACCAGAAAGCCCTGCTGCGTGTAGCGATCGCGCAGCTCGCGTTCCGATCCCGCCTCGGCTACCTGCTGATGAATCTCGCCGCGCGCATCCGCGTATTTGAGCGTCCATTCGGCCATGCTTACTACAGTTTATGACGATGCGGGGCGCCTATTCGTGCACCGCGATCATTTGACGATCAACACCGCTGCGCCGCGGATCGCGTCGTTTTTCAGCGCGTTCAACGCCGTGTTGGCCTGCTCGAGCGGAAACGTCTGGATCTGCGTTTTGATCGGAATCTTCGCGGCAAGCTCCAGAAAATCCTCGCCGTCTTTGCGCGTGTTGTTGGCCACGCTGCGGATCACGCGTTCCTGGTAGAGAAGATCGTAGCTCATCTCTGGAATCGGGCTCATATGGATTCCGCCGAGAACAACGATCCCTCCTTTTTTCAGATTCTTGAGCGCGGCCGGAACCAGTTCGCCGGCCGGCGCGAAAAGGATCGCGGCATTCAGTTTTTCCGGCGATTGCGCCTCGCCCGCGCCGGCCCACACCGCGCCTAAGTCCAATGCCAGCTTCTGATGCCGCTCATCGCGCGTGAACGCGAGCACCCGCGCGCCCCAATATTGCGCCACCTGAATCGCGACCAGCGCCGCCGAGCCAAATCCATACAGCCCAAGGGTTTGGGCGCGTTCGATCCCCGAAACACGGAGGCACCTGAATCCGATGATCCCGGCGCACAACAACGGAGCGGCATCGAGATCATCGAAACCATTGGGAATGCGATAGATAAAGTCTTCGCGCGCGCGAATATACTCCGCGTATCCGCCGTCAACGGTGTGGCCGGTGAACGTCGCGGCGTCGCACAGGTTTTCCTTGCCGGAGCGGCAAAATTCGCAGGTTCCGTCGGTCGAATGCAGCCACGGAACTCCTACGCGGTCACCGACATGGAAGCGATTCGCGCCGGGGCCCGCGCGTTCGACCACGCCCACCACCTGATGCCCGGGAATCACCGGCGATTTGAGGATAGGTAGTTCGCCTTCAATCACATGCAGATCTGTCCGGCACACGCCGCAGGCGTGGACCCTCACCAGCACCTCGCCTTGGCGCGGTTCAGGCGTGGCGACATCGGTGTACTGCAACGGATTCGATTCGATCGGTCCACGCGCCGGAAGAATGCACGTTTTCATGGAAGAATTGATCGAAAAACACGGGAAAACATCATGTTCTCATTCGGGCCAGAAAATACAGCCCGGCGAGCGAAAAAATCACGTCGGGCGACCACGCCGCAACTCCCGGCGGCAACTGATTCAGATTGCCAACCTGCTCAAAAAGCTGGCCGATCGACCAATACGCGATGGCGATCCCGAGACTCAGCCCCACGCCGGCCATCGCGCCGCGATTCCCGGTCAAGAACGCGAACGGAATCGACACCATCGCCATGATCAGCGCAAACAGCGGAACCGAAAATTTCTTTTGTAACTGGACCTGTAGCGGGATGGTGTCGAAGCCGCCGTGCTGCAATTCGCCGATGTAGCCCTGAAGCTCTTCAAAATTCATTTGCCGCGACTGCTTCACTTCGTGAACGAAATAATCCGGCTTCTCTTCGAGCTCCGGGAACGTTTTCGTCTTTCCCGCGAAATTGTCGAGGTGCGGATTGCCGCAGGTCGCGCACTCCCCATTCATTTCCCAGCTCCGGCCATTCTCAAACACCCATTGGTCAAGCGAAGGCTCCCAGCGCGCGCGCTCCGCCCAGATGTGTTTGGTCAACCGGAATTGAACCGGGTCGATCTCGTAGACGTTGACGTCCGCCATGGCAATGCTGCGCGCGTCGACTTCGAGATACTTGTAGTAATACACGCGATCATGCTCGCGCACGTAGACCCATTTGCGGTCGGCGCGTTGATAGGTCTGGGGCGCTTTGCCTTTGATCTGATTGCGCAGCGCGTCCTGACGGCGATCCCATTCGGGCAGCCATTTGTAATCGAACACGAACAGACCCGCACTCAGCGCGAGGCCCATCACCAGCACCGGCACGCTCAAACGATAGACACTGATCCCGCAGGCTTTGAACGCGGTCACTTCGTTGTGCTTCGTGAGCACCCCGAAGCACACCAGCACCGCCGCGAGCACCGCCAGCGGCGTCATTTCGTACACCAGCAGCGGCGTCAGAAACAGGTGATAATTCAGCACCACGTGCGTCATGCTGGGGTGATTTTTGATAATGTCGCTCAGCAGCTCGAAAAATGTGAAGACGTGAAAAATGAGCACAAAAGTGATCAGGAGCAACAGGAAATAGAACACAAAACTGGTGAGCACGTAAGTGTCGATAATTTCGGGCAACAGCGGGAATCGCGACACCCACACGCGCGGTCCGAAGCGATCGCGGGCGCGCACTTTGGGCGCCGGGGTCTCGCGCGCCGGCAGCAGGCGCATGATCGCACCGATGATGTCGCGATCACCGGGCTTTTCCAAACGCATAATCGACACGATCCCGAAAACCGCGAACACCGCGTCGGGGATCCAGATCGCGATCCCGGGCGGCAGCGTCCCCTGGCGCGCAAGGCTGCTACAACTGATCAACCCGATGAAATAAATGATGCCGATCGCGACCGTGAGCACGATCGCGCCGGATTTGCCGGCGCGCCGCGACGTAATTCCCAAAGGCACGCCGGCGAGCGCCAGCAGAACGCAGGCGAGCGGCAGGGCCAGACGCCGGTGCAGCTCGATGCGTTCATCGAGCAATTGCTCCAGGTCGGGCGTGGGATGAAGATAGGCCCGGCGATACAGCGGGATGGTATCCATTTCGGTCGAAGGATGCGCGTTGCGCTCTTCCTTGGGCTTGGAGGCCTCGAGCCCCTGATCGCCGGTGGGCGCGGTGGAGATCTGGTACTCGTCGTTTTTGTCAGGCTCGTAGGTGATCCCGTTGCGAAGATTCAATTGCACGCGGTTGTGGGCGGCGTCGGGAACGGCGAGCGCATCCGCCGCCAGCATGATGCGCGGGTTGTCGCCGCGATCGGCGGCGCCCGCCTTGCGCTCCTCAGGCGGCGTCACATCGGCCATGAAGACCCGCTTCCAGCGCGGCGTTTGCCCGATAATGACGTCGTTCACATACAGAATCCAGTTGGGAAACTGTTCCTCGAACACGCGCGGCTGAACGTCAGCGGTGAGCTGGCGGCCGAGCACCTGATTTTCGACGCGGTAGAATTCGCGCATCGACCATGGCACCAGCCAGAGCGTGGCCGCCGCGGCGGCGAGAGTTCCCAGCATTCCGAATCCAAAAATCGCGGGAACCACGCGCCGTCCCGGCACGCCCGCCGCGCGCATGGCGGTGATTTCGCCGTCGCTCGACATGCGGCTCAAGGTGAGCAGCGCGCCGATCAGCACGCTCAGCGGAATGGTGTATTGGAGCGCCCTCGGAAGCACCAGCGCGAACAGGTACGCGACCGTGGTGGGCGTCCCGGAGTTGCGCACGAGGAATTCGAACAGGGGCCGCGAGTCGTGAAGAAAGATCACGAAGGTGAACATCACCACGCCGATGACCGAAGTGGTCAGGATCTCGCGGAAGATGATGCGGCTCAGCAGGCGCATGAGAATCTAAAACATCGCGGCCACGAATGCACACGAATTAACACAAATAAAAATCAAAATCCAGTCGTCGGCGGGGGGACCAGCGGCAGCTTGGGCAACTGTTCCTCGGGACGCTCGAACTCGATTTCGTCGAACAACAATCCGGGCGCGACGACGGAGGTTGGCGCGAGATATCCTCCGGCGCCCAGAAGCCCAAGCGGCGCGCCGTTGTTCACGTATTCAAACAGCGCGGTCTCGCTCGATGCGGCGAGCACGTCGCGTAACGCGCGCGTGGATACGCCGCGAAATCGCATGCCGCGCACCAGCTCTTCGCGCCCGTCCGGGTAGACGCGATAGACCAGCAGCGGCGGGCTGAGCAATCGCACTCCGCCGCCGGTCTGGGAGCCGCTCGCGGCGAGCGAGCGCAGCTCGGCCACGCCTGAGGAGAATGGAAAGTCCAGTTTGCGCACCAGCAACCCGTAGGGTTTCCCGCGCTCCTTGCACATGTCGATCAGCCTCTGCTTCAACTGGGCGAGCGGCGCGGTCTGGCTGCTCTTGACGAACAGGTTGCTGACCGCGGCAGAGCGCGTGCCGTAGCTTCCGGCGAGGCGCGCGTGGCCGTTGGACGCCGGGAACCCCTTAATCGGCTGGCGCGTGGTCAGAAAACTTTTGAGCACGCCCTTTTCGACTACGATGACCGGCTTTCCGGGGACGCCTTCGAGGTCGAACTGATAGCTGCCGGCGAGAGGGTGACCGTTCCACACCGTCTGCGTAGGGTCGTCGGTCACGTCGATCCAATCCGGGAGAATGCGCGATCCGATCTTCGATTCAAGCTCGCTCGGCACGAAATTCACGGCGCGGCCGGGCTCGGCCAGAGGCTTGCGGGGAATCGAAAGATTCGATCCCAGCAGTTGCGTGAGCAGTTGCGCGGCGGCCTGCGGCTCAAACAGCGTGGGTCCGGAAAAGGCTTCTCCGACCGGCGCCTTCACGAGCGCGCGGACGTTTTCCGCGACGGCCGTGAGCCGGCTGCGCAACTCGGGCTCGGCGGGAAGCTTGTCTTCATCGAGCGCGGTGAATACCGCGGCGTCGCGCACCGTCATTCCGTCCGGCGCAAATCCTTCGGCCCGCCCGTTCAAAAACGTCACGCTGTCGGGATACCGGAGCGCGGTTCCCTCCGAATTCATAAGGTAGGTTCCGCCGGCGATCACTTCAAACTGGACGCTGGAGGCGACGACTTCCGGATAGGCATTGAACAAGCCGGAGAGCTTTACGATCCGCGAGGTCCAGGCAGATTCGTCGAGCTTCTTTTTGGGCAGCTTCAAGAGATTCTTCACCGGCTCGGCCGGCGAAAAGTCGGCGAGCTTTTCGGCGGGCGCGTTGGCGGAGTTCAATGCGGCGCGCTTGCGGGACATGGATTCGAGCGCGGTCTTGAAGGCGCGGTCAGTGGATAGCCACAGCACCTCCCGCAAGGTGGCGTAGTTGTCGTCAAGCGGCCAGGATCCGTCGAGACGCGAGCCGCTGTAGATACCGGAGTAAATGTGGCCGGTGTTATCGAAATCGTAGCTGCCCACGCGCACTTCGACCATCGGCGACCGCTGACGGGTGCGATTCACGCTGACGGGCGCGCCCATCGCCGCCGACACCGAAAAGGCATCGCCGTCGCTTAGACCGTAGCTGAAAAAATAGGGCACGTCGTCGCCGCCGCCCACGACGCGAAGCTGGCGCGAGCGGTCAAGCTCATCGCGCATCGCGCGCACGATCGGGTCGTCATCATTCACGGCTTGGGGAATCGCCAGGGGCGCGGAAACTGCGAGCACGGCCGCGGTTACGAGAAGGTATTTCAGCGCCGTCATGGCTGGACCCTTTTTGCCACGCTGGCAGGGCATGGCCCTGCCCCACATACTGGACCCTTTTGCCAAGCTGGCAGGGCATGGCCCTGCCCCACATACTGGACCCTTTTTGCCACGCTGGCAGGGCATGGCCCTGCCCCACACAGCTGGACCCTTTTGCCACGCTGGCAGGGCATGGCCCTGCCCCACACGGCGGCTCATGGCTGCTCCTCCGTGGGACGGCTGAGATACGGCGGCCGGTCCTGGGACCGCTCCTTGCGCTGGATCTCGATTTCAGAAACCAGCAGCGCGGGCGCGACCGCCGACACCGGAACGTCGCCCGATTCTGCGCCGCAGATGCCGTTGAACACCACCATTTTGTCCGAGGTCGCCATGATCTTGGCGAAGCTCGCGAGCGGTGTGCCGACGATATCGACGCCGCGAATCAATTCGTCTGGCCGGCCGTCGGGATACACGCGATACACCACCAGCGGAATCACGGTGAACGCCTGCAATCCGCGGCGAGCCGTGGTGGTGTATCCGCCGGTGACGTCGTCAAAGTACAATCCGTAGGGTTTGCCCTGACGCTTCACTTCGGCGATCAGCATCTCGCGCAATTGGGCGTCGCTTACCTTTTTCGAGGATTCGACGAACAGGTTCGACTGGCGCGAGACCACTTCGTTGCCCGCCGAGCGCCGGCCGTGTCCGTTCGATTGCGGAAATCCGTCGATGGGCGCGCGCGACATCAGGAACGTCTTGAGAACGCCGTTCTCGACGACGGTCACGGGCCGCGCCTTCACGCCTTCGTCGTCATAGGCGTAGGTACCATTGAGCGCGACGCCTTCGAAATCCGGACGCGTGGCGTCGAAAACCACGGAGAGAAAGTCGGGCAGGATCAGCTTGCCCACGCTCTTGGTAAAGGTCTGGCCTTCGGATTCGTCCTTCTGCCGGTGTCCCTCGACGCGATGCCCGAAAATCTCGTGAAAAAAGACGCCCGCCGCGCGACCTGAAAGGATGGCAGGGCCGACAAAAGGATCGGCCGGCGGCGCTTTCAAAAGATTGGTGAGGGTCTTGCCTTCCTGCTCGACCGCAGCCAGAATCTGCGCGTCTTTCGGAAGCCTGGAGGGATCGTCAGCCTCAAAAGTCTGGATGGTTTCCAAATCCATTCCATCCGCGGCTTTGCCGTGCGCGCTGATCACCATGCGGGCAAACAG
>Ga0182024_10015691_pt1 | contig 14462 bp, 8 predicted proteins | sample P32metaG_FD_120480 | JGI IMG/M metagenome (GOLD analysis project Ga0182024, IMG submission 120480) | Permafrost microbial communities from Stordalen Mire, Sweden - P3-2 metaG (Illumina Assembly) | ecosystem: Environmental > Terrestrial > Soil > Wetlands > Permafrost | place: Sweden: Stordalen... | reverse complement strand
GGAACTTGCGAGTAGGCGCGAGTGAAAACTACCGACTGGCGCGCGAGAGCGTCGAGATTTGGGGTGAGGCCGCGTTTCGAGCCGAGGAAACCCATGCGGTCGGCGCGCGTCGTATCGAGTGTGATCAGAATTACATTTGGAGACTTCGACGCGACCGTGCCGCCCATCGCACTCGCGACCAGGAAAATCAGGCCCACCCAACGGCATTTCGCAAACATAGGATACAAAAAGTTTATCACTGGCGGTCGTGACGGAGGGACGGGCGCGTTACTAATGCGAAGGGGGGGCCGCGCTTGCTTCTGTCTGCAGTCGCTTTAGAGACTCTCGTGCTTTGGGCGAAAACGGCGAGTCTCGGAAGACCTTGAGATACGCCTCGAGTTGGGCGATTGCGTCAGAGGTACGTTTCTGCTGCAGGTAGAGATTTACCAGTTGCAGATACGCCTGAGGCATCTTGGGATCTAACTGCAAGGCGCCCTGCAGGCTCTTTTCCGCTTGTTCAGGGTGGCCGGTGCGTGAGTACAACAAGCCCTGCAGAAAGTGCCCAAAGGCGGAATCAGGCCGCCGCTTCAATCCTTCGTTGATCTCGCGTTCCGCGTCAGAGTAGCGCTTCGTTGTTAAGAGAACGTTGGCCAAATTGAAATACGCCTCCACATCATTCTGATTGGTTTTCAGGGCAGCTTCAAACTGGGCTTGCGCCGCATCGAAATTTTGCCGCGCGAGATAAATGGAACCCAGGTTGTTGTGTGCGGGATAAAAATCCGGCGAGTAGCTCAGAGCCTTTTCGTAATGCTCAATCGCGTTATCGGATTTGCCTTTCTGGTCCGCTTCAACTCCCTTCTCAAATTCCTTTACCGTCTTCTTGGGAAACTGCCGGTAATATTCGGCGGGATCGATCAGGTAGGGATTGCTGCCTTGGACTCGGCCTGGGAGAGGGTCTTTCTTGGCGTTGGCTCGGGGAACGAGGGAAAGTTGAACGAAGTTCATGGGCGAGACAACCGGGTCCACTTCCGTGGTTTTGGCGACCGGCTCATATGCATCATCACTAATTGAGACCCGATATTCATTAGCGACCAGAGCGTAGAAACCGAAACGTCCCTCGTCATCGCAGTAGGCACTTCCAATTGGAGTGCCGCGCATCTCCAGCAAGATCAGGACGGGGTGGGCAGGAAAGTCGGCCCTGGCTACCCTAACGTTGCCGACAATTTTTCCGAGTTGGTTCTGCTGGGCACAGAGCTGCCGGGGAACGGCGACGGATGTTATCAGGGCTGCCCAGAGCAGAATACGGGAACCGTTTTGCATGGCAACACCCAAGCGAACGATACGTTGTGAAAGGAAAAGGGGCCTGTTCCTGGCTAGCAGGAACAAGCCCCCAAAAACGAGCCGGTTCTCGGTTAGAAGCTGAACTTCACGCCGAACTGCAAGTTGCGGGCGTTCAGAGTGCCGGCAGCTTGGCCAAAGTTTCCGGAGGTGTACTTGTTGTGCGCCCCTCCGCCTGCTGTTGCGAGGATGAAATTGGTGTGGTTGAACACGTTGAAGCCGTTAGCGTCGAACTTCATGTTAACCCGCTCCGTGATCTTAAAAGTCTTCGACAGAGTCATATCGGCGTCCCAATTGCCCGGGCCGACGAATGAGTTACGGCCCAAGTTGCCTGTGCAGCCCAGACAAGGAGAGGAGAAGGTGATGTTCGGCGACGAAGTTATGTAGGTCGTCCCATCCGCTTGGGGTGTGCTTCCCCAACCGTTCGCCCAACTCGCGTGGCTAATTCCACCGATCTTTGACACGGTCGAGTTCGGCCGGTCATTGGTGACACCATTCAGATTGAAATCACCGCCAAGGTTCTGACAAGCCCCATCTGAGACATCGGCCACAGTACAGGAACCACCAGGGCCGGTACCGACCAGGTTTGGCTGGAAGGCGTTGAAAGGCTCCCAGTGCGCGCCGCTCTGGAACGACCAGATACCGTTAAGATCCCAGCCGCCCGCGATCGCGCCAGCCACACCCTTCAGACTTTGGCCGGGCAATTGCCAGACGTAGTTAACAACCAGCCGATGCCTGATGTCGAAGATCGAATTGCCTCGATCCAACCCCGGCATAGTCTGATCGGTAGTGTAACCTTCGCCGGCAGCCGCACCGTTCGCGGTGGTGGCTCCGCTGTGCCACGTCGATCCGTTGTCGATTGAATGGCTGTAGGTATAGTCGAGGTTGAAAAGCAGTCCGTGAGACATCTGATGCTTAAGGGATGCCTGGAACGAGTTGTAATTGGAGTTGACTGAATTCTCCCAGTTACGCAACACTCCGTAGTTTTGGTTTAAGCGGATGCCACCGAGACCGGATAGGGTTCTTCCGAAGTTATCCACCGTAGTGGCTCCAAACGGGAGATCAGAGCCCGGTTCGCTATTGATGTTTTCAGCGCGGAACAACTTGTGGCCAGCGGTACCGACATATTTAACGTCAAGCACCGTCTTGGGCATGATTTCTCGCTGCACGTCGAGGTAGAAGTTGTAAACGTACGGATCACGGACGCCCTGCGGCATCACGATTCCCGTATCAAAAGCCAGGTTCGGATTGCTCGGGTCCCAGCCAACGATGTTGCCTGCGTTCTGCGCTTGCGATGGAGTGCCCTGGTTTCCAGGGTTTGTACCCGGACCGGTAAAGGTTGGTGCGACCGCTGGATTCTGGGAACAGGTGCCCGTCGGGGGAGCACCAACGCAAGTTGTCGGACCGTAGACTACATCGGCGCCGGGTTGCGACACACCGCCAATTACTTCATTAAACGAATAGTAAGGCAGGTTCCAGCGTGAGTTGGACAGCGGATTGTAAAGCGTGCCCTCATACGCTACGCCGAAGCCGCCGCGCAGAGCGGTCTTGCCATCGCCAAACACGTCCCAGGCAAAACCGACTCGGGGACCGAAGTCATTGTGATCGCCCTGACCCAAGGAGCTAGCTGGCGCAAAACCGCCTGGCCCGCAGACGCCGACCAGTTGTGCCAGGAGAATTTGTGAAGTTGTGTTGCAGCCAGGACTCCCCGCAAGTGCATTGGCATTGTAGAGCCGATTGAGCAGACCGTTGCTTGGACCCAGAATGTTGGCGTTTGGGGTGCTTGGGCCAAGAATGAACGTGGTCGCGACATTCGCTTCTTCGCTGTGGCGCGTGAAGAGATCGTAACGGAGACCGAGGTTCAGGGTCAGGCGCTTCGTGACTTTCCAATCATCCTGGAAGTAAGCGCCAAATTCGATATTCCTAAAGTGGCGAATGTTGTCGCTGAGTACGGCGGAAGGATTTTGGTTGTACGAACTCGGCGGGCAGGGGGCTTTGCAAATTCCAGGATCGACGCCATTAACTTGCAGATAGGGAGCGTCAGCGGCGAAGAACACCTGGTCATGGAAGTAGTACGACGGACGCCCGACGTTGAAGTCGCTATTCTCGATGTTGCGCCGGATATCTACGCCAGCCTTCATATTGTGGTTTCCGTGGCTGATCGAAACCATGTCGGAGTAAGAGTAGATGTTGTCTTTGAAGGACTGCGGATAACCGTTATAGGAACCGAAGCCCGCCGTCCCATCGGCAAAACCGATGGCCGGCACGCCGCCATGGTTCACCGTCAGCAAAGTGTTGTTGTCCGTGTAACCCGCGCGGAACTCGTTCAGCACGGATGGACTAAAGGTGTGCACGAAGCTCAAAGAGCCTTGCGGGAAGAGTCCGCGCGATGGGTTGGCGAAGCCACGTGTGCAAGCCGCATTACAGCTACCGAAGGAATCGGTATTGCGGTCGTAGTTGTACTCGATGTAGAAGCGATTGTTGCTGTTCCAGTTGTAGTCCAGCCGGAGCGAGCCTTCCTTGCCATTGAACAAATTCCCCAAGCTTTGCGTCTGAGTACCGAAGGTAGCCACGCTGTTTTCCTGGATTGCCGCCGCACGGCCTCCGACGATTGACGAAGCTTGAAGAGCCGGGATGCCGGTACAGCCGTCTGCCGCCATTTTAGCCTGATCCGCCGCAGTGACTCCAAAGATGGAAGCCCACTTCTGAGCCATCAGCACAGTTCCACCATAGTTGGCGACATTTCCGGTAGCAGTAGTATTAGCTTGACATAGGAAGCCGGTGTAGTCCGCGGCACCCAAAAAGTTGCCGTTGTACGGGGTGCCGGCATTGAAGCCTGTAATGTAGGCATCGGAACTGGAACCGGCGACCGGAGTGCCGGCATTGGCCGGCTTGAAGTTGCTGTAGAGTAGCGCCGCCGTCGAGTTGAACGGCGTGGTGGCCTGGATGACTGCGTTGCTCCACGCGGGTGTTTCCTGGAGCACTGTGATCGGAGTGCCTGTCGTCTTGAAACGGTCTTCCTGCAAGGCAAGGAAGAAGAACAGTTTGTCCTTGATGATCGGACCACCCACGGTAACACCGAACTGATTGAAATGCAGGGGAGGCCTCGCCACGCTGTTCTGATTCAAGAAGAACTCGTTGGCGTCGAGCGCGTTGTTGCGGATGTATTCCCAACCGCTACCGTGCCAGGCGTTAGTGCCGGCCTTCGTCACCAGGTTGACTGTGCTGCCAGCGCTGTTGCCATACTGCGCCGACATGTTCAATGTCAACTGCTGAAATTCCTCGACGGAGTCCTGAATCGGCGTGTTTATTGGACCGCCGCTCAGATCCTTATTCGAGACGCCGTTGATAAGAAATCCGTTGAAGTCCTCGCGCAATCCGTTGACTACAGTGCCGTGGCCGTTTTCAAAGTCCACGCCCATTACGTTCACGGCGCCAGCACTCATTTGCATCAGGTCGAAAACGTTGCGGCCGTTCAGAGGCAGGTTGTTGATCTGCGCGGAACTGACGGTGGTAGCGAGCTTGGAGTCTTCTGTGTTGACTGCAGCTGCTTCGCCCGTAACTTCAATCGTCTCAGAAGCTTTGCCTAGCTGTAGCTTCAAGTCGACGCGCGAAATAGTTCCGGCGTTCGCGGTGACGCCATTGTTCTCGATTTTCTTGAAGCCCGGAGCTTCAACCTCGACCTTGTACGTACCGGGCGGCACTTCCTTTACAACGTAATTGCCGCTCGCGTTGGTAGTAGCGGATAGGTTCAGTCCAGTCGACCCACTGCTGACGGTGACCTTGGCGTTGGCGATGGAGGCTCCGCTTGGATCGGTGATGGTTCCTTCAAACTGACCGTTCTGTACCTGCGCGAATGCGCTCAAGGCCAGAAACAACACGGCAAATACTGCTAGGCAAAACTGCAATCTTTTCATTTCCCTACCCTCTCAGAAACTGTGGCGCACGGTTGTCGTGGAATGCACCAAACTTGCACGAAAGCTCTGCACTAAGCTTTCAGTTTGCGCAAAACACTATTTGAATCTTCTTGCTGAACTACTCTTAAGGCTCGGGCTGCACGGTGCCCGTCGATCGACACTGATCGAAGCTACTTCGGCGAAACTACAAAAAATTGTATGCCGCATTATCGAACAATACGGAGTGCGCAGCATTTTGCGCGAACTCGAGTGTTTTGTCAATCCACAATGTTGATTCTGTTGACCGAACCGGCAAAAATCGAGAACAATGCCATCCGCCGGAAGTGCCCAACACTGACACTTTTGAAGTAGCATGGCACGTGTTGCACCAAAGTCCTGAATACTATTTTTCAGTTAGTTAGAGTGTAAATCGCTTCAAATTTCTATGAAGAACTGAAGATGGATAACGATCAAATTACGGAATTCCGTAGATTCAACGCGTCACTGTGCAACGAAATGCGGGGCATATGGTGATGGATCAGGTCTAGCTTTGACGAAGCGGATTGGAATAAGTGTGCTATTACGCTTTCGTTTTTAGTGACTGGCTTCTAGTGGCCGGCTTCGATCGGCGAGGAGGATTGATGCCTTTCTATGACGCCGCTTCCCTCCTTGACTACGAGCTCTTCGTCCACCGGTTCGGGACCTAGTTTGTCGATTTGGCCGCTGGGCCAGTGGATGACGATCGAATCGACTTTCGTCGAGACGCCCAGACCGAAATGGAGGCGGGGGTCGCTCGAACTTTCGAAGCTGCTGCCGGCGCGGACTTCGGCATAGCGGGCGGAGCCGCCGGCGGTAATTTCAACTCTTGCTCCGTAGCCATCACGATTCGATTTACTGCCGATGGTCTTGATGCGCAGCCAGTGGCCGGGCGATGGGACTTCGTTGCGTAGCAGGACGGGCGAAGCATCGAGGTTCGTCATGAGGATATCTTGACGGCCGCGATTCCAGAAATCGGCGGTGAGAGCCGCTCGCCCCACATATTTTTTGTCCAGCGCGCCGCCCGATTTCTGGCCGACTTCTTCGAATTTTCCGTTGTGCAGGTTGTGAAATAAGAACGGACGTTCGGCATAGCCTACGCCGAATGATTGTCCTTCGACTTGCGGATCGACGTGGCCGTTGGCGATAAAGATGTCGGGCCAGCCGTCATTGTCGTAGTCGAGAAACTTTGCGCCGAAACCTAAATAAGGATTGCTGATCGCTCCTATGCCAGCGGCTCCGGCCACGTCGGTGAACTCGCCGTTATGGTCGTTGTGATAGAGATTGTTATCGTCGTCGGAAAAATTAGTTTTGACAATGTCGGGCCAACCGTCGCGATCGTAGTCGGCGGAGTCGATGCCCATGCCGGCTTGTTCGTGGCCATCGGAACTGTATGCCACGCCAGCTTCGGCGCCGACTTCGGTGAATCCGCCCTTGCAGTCGTTGTGATAGAGCAGGCTCGGCGAAGAGTCATCGGCCACGTAAAGATCGAGGCAGCCGTCTTTGTCGTAATCTAGCCAGAGGACGCCGAGGCCATAGTAGCTTTGCGTATCGATGCCGAGCTTTTCGGTGACGTCCGTGAAAGTTCCGTCTCCGTTGTTGTGATAGAGGCGATCGCGCGCGCCTTTTAGACCGCGCGGCCCGCAATTCACCGGGATGCCGCGATACTGGCAGAAAAGGCTGCTGCCAAACTTCGGCAGATTGTTCATATCGACATCGACGTAGTTCGCGACATAGAGGTCAAGATTCCCATCATTGTCGTAGTCGCCAAAGGCGGCACTTGTTCCCCAGCGGCCTGGGTTGGCGACTCCGGCTTTTGCGGTGACGTCGGTGAAGGTGCCGTCGTGGTTATTGTGGTACAGGGCGGAATGGTTAAATCCGGTGATGTAAATGTCTTCCCATCCGTCGTTGTCGTAGTCGCCGATGGCCACGCCATAACCCCATCCGCAAAAATTCAGGCCTGATTTTGCGGAGACATCGGTGAAGGTTCCATCATGATTGTTGTGGTAGAGGCGTGGCGGATGGCACTTGCCGGCGCGATAGTCGTCCACGGTTGAGCCATCGACGAGGAGAATGTCCATCCATCCATCGTTGTCGTAATCGAGGGCGGCGGCGCCTCCGCATTGGGTTTCTACTATGTACAGCTTTTCGAGACTGCCACAGGTAAGGTGGAAATCGATTTTGGCGGAGCGGGTGACATCGACGAATAGAGGTGGAGTTGGCGGGCTTGCCTTTTGCTCGGGTGAAACTGATTTGGTGGCGGCTGATTTATTCTTTGGCGCTGTCGTCTGGGCAAAAGTTCGCAAAATCCGATCGCCGCTCAGCGCGATTAATAGAAAGGCGGCGGCGATTGCGACGGGCGGTTTCCTGGTCAAATTTCGAAATAGAGTCACTGATCGCGCCCCGTCGCCATTCCGGAGGCGGCAGGTTGCGCCTTCTTGAGTTCGGTAAAGCGTTGGCGTTCGCTTCGCGCTTCCTCGCTCTTGCCCAGTTTTTCGAGAACGCGCGCAAGTTGATAGTGCGGGCTCGGATCTTTGGGATCCAAGTCAGCCGACTTTCGCAAAGCAATTTCTGCCTGCGCCGCATTCCCCGCAAGCGCTTGCGCTTTACCCAGGTTGTACCAGGCGTCTGAATTTTTGACGTCCAGTTGCGTAACCCGTTGCAGGTACTTTGCGGCCTCTTCGTACTTCCCGGCGTCCAGCAGCGAGCGGCCCAGTTCGTAAAGGACGGTGGCATTTTCTCCTGTGGCATTTTCTCGTGAAGTGCGCAATTCCACTCTATATTCGGCGATAGCGTCATCGTTACGCCCGAGGCTGAAGTAGGCAAAACCCAAGTGATAATGGCCGAGTTTAATTGCAGGATCGAGTTTGAGAGCGGTCTTGAACTCGTCGATGGCTTGCAGGCTGCGATTCGAATTCAGGTATGCGCGTCCAAGAAGCATGTGCGCCAGGGCATTTGACTGGTCGAGTTTGACAACCGCTTCGAGTTCATCCGCCGCGGACGTGTAATCCTGTTCGCTCAATGAGACCAGTGCGAGATCGAAATTTGTGGCGGAATCTTTTGGGTCCAACTCGCGAGCGCGTGTGAGTTGCTCCTTCGCTTGCTTTGCATCACCAGCTTTGAAATACGCCACGCCCAGATAGTGACGAAGTTCTGCATCGCGGGGCCAGCGCGAAACTGCTTGTTGGCCGAGCAAGATGGCATCCTGGATCTGGCCCGCGTCTAAGTCTTGCAATAGTTTGTGGTGCGTTTGAGTTTGGGTCTCTGTCTGCGCTGGGGTGGCGCTGCCGGTCAGTCTGAGTGAAATGATAGTAAGGATAAGGATGAGCGCCAAATTTCGAACAGACATAAGAGGGCGATCCATAGATGGCGATCCATCCGCAGTTTCGCCGGTAATTCCGTTATCGTTCAGTTACCATCTTAACGTCTGCCATCGTATCGCCTTTACTCAGGCAGCCGCAAACGACTTCATATGGGAGTTTTATGGATACTAAAGATTTACTTCGGATGTTTGACTACGATTCTTGGGCGAATCGTGAATGCCTCGCAGGGATGCGAGCGGCGAACTCTGTGTCGCCGGACACGGTAGGACGCATCGCGCATATTCTTTCGGTGCAGAAACTTTGGCTGGAGCGCATCCTCAGTCAACCTCAAAGCCTGCCGGTTTGGCCTAGTTCAACAATCGAAGAATGCACGACGATGGCTGAAGAGATTTCTTTGGCTTGGAAAAGTTATCTTAAGCAGTTTTCGGGGCGCCCGATTGATGGCACCGTCAATTACCGCAACAGTAAAGGGGAGCAGTGGTCGAGTCGTGTGGATGACATATTGACGCATGTACTTTTTCACTCCGCGTATCATCGCGGGCAGATCGCCATGCAGATGCGCGCCTCAGGATTGACGCCTGCTTACACGGATTTTATCTATGCGGTTCGCGAGGGCTTCATCGCGTAAGAATTTACGCGAAGAGATAATGCGATGGATCGTATCGCGATGGACCGTGGAATTATATGGCGCGTGTGGCTGCCGCTGATCGCTGGTCTCTATGGACTGGGCACCTTATTCCTGTTTGGGCCGGGGCCGCATGGGCCGGCGCGTATCATCGGTCTGCTGCTTGGTTTGATCGGACTTGGGGGAGTGATTCTTTCGCGTTACACTCTGGGCCGGTCGTTTTCAATCATTCCCCGAGCAACAGCGCTCGTCACGAACGGAATCTATTCGCGCATTCGCAATCCGATTTACATTTGCGGAGAAATTTTCCTGGTTGGGCTGGTTCTGATCTTGTGGCGGCTTGAACTTCTAGTCATTCTGCTAGTACTTATTCCTGTGCAGATATTGCGCGCGCGTCGAGAAGCGACATTGCTTGAGGCTCGGTTTGGCGAGGCATATCGGGAATACCGGAACCGGACTTGGTTTTGATGCGGCCCGACTAGAGATCTCAGCATTGCGACGGGTGCCGAGCTGCGCTCGGCTTGGACGGGCGGGGCGCCCGTCCCCACACTCGTCCCGCGCCCATCCCCACACTAGTCTCTCCCAAGAGCTTCGCTGCTATCATCTCAGCAATGAAAACAGCATTACGTAAACTTGTCGCTGCATTTTTTCTTCTTTGTATTTGCAAACTGCAGGGAAGCGAAGAACTAAAGCTCAATCCCCTTCCCGCTCCCGTATCTAATAATGCGGTCGCTATTTCGCATGACTCGGGCGGAGCTAAGATTTTTTCGTTCATGGGCATCGGTGCGAAAAAGACCTGGGATGCAATCTCTACGAGCGCATACGAAATGGAGTTAAGCACGGGCAAGTGGACGGAAAAGCGTCCGGTGCCGGGAGTGGCTGGGCGATTGGCGGCTTCGGCCATCGCGCTTCACGATCAGGTTTTCGTTTTCGGAGGGTATGTCGTCGACGCGCAGGGCGGAGAGGCCACCGTTTCAGATCTCAACGTCTTTGTGCCCATCGAAAATCGCTACTACCGCGGCAAGGATATTCCCGTCCCAGTGGATGACGCGGCGGTCGGCCTGTTCCACGATCGCTACATTTTTCTGGTTGGCGGGTGGTCGACCTCCAAGAATGACGCAGTTCGAAACGTTCAGATCTATGACACGGATAAGGACGTGTGGATGCAAGCGACTCCGATACCCGGCACGCCGGTGTTCGGGCATGCTGGCTCGATCGTGGGCGACACCATTGTTTACGTGGACGGCGCCTATAAAAATCCAAATGGCGCGAGCCCCAAATACGTCGCGTCCGATGAATGCTGGATGGGGAAAATTCCGCGCAAGGGCGACATTACAAAAATCAAGTGGACAAAATTAGCAGCTCATCCCGGCAAGGCGCGGTATCGGATCGCTGCCGGGGCTGAACCGCCGGGGAAAAAAGCGGACAGAATTTATTTTTCCGGGGGCACGGATAATCCTTATAACTACGATGGAGTTGGCTACAACGGCCTACCGGCTGAACCTTCGCGGGTGACGTTCGCTTTTAACACTCGCACTCGTGCATGGGAGACGGTGAGCGACAATACGCCTGATTCCACCATGGATCATCGTGGGCTACTGGTTACCCATCGTGGTTTAGTGATCGTGGGAGGCATGGACAAAGATCAAAATGTGACGGCGAAAGTGGCGGTTGTAAAACCGGGTCGCGGGAAGTAACCTTAGTTTGGGCTCCCTGTTTGAGCCTTTAACAGCTGGGTTCAAAGACAGTTCTACGGGGTTTCCTTTGCTCTACGCACCGTGTCCGATTCACGGAGTTTCGCGCCGCAGCGGTTTTAAATCGATCATTACTGTTTCGCAACTTATTTCTTTTACGAAATCCAGCGTCACTCAATTCCGTGATGAAAATCACGGCAGAGCCTCTCCGCTGAGCGTTCAATTGCTATAGCCGCGATTCCGCGGCTTCCAGCGTGTTTTGACAATCCGTTCCTTTGACAACAAATAAAATTCGGAGGCAACCCTATGAGTCATGTCATGGAACCGCCCAAGATGAATCCTGCGGCGGACTATACCAACCAGATTCTCAATCTCGTCAAAGCCAAAAATCCAGCTGAGCCGGAATTTCACCAGGCAGTTCTCGAAGTATTTGAGTCCTTGCGGCCGGTGTTGGAACGGCATCCTGAATTTCAGGAAGCGAAAATTCTGGAACGCATTACGGAACCGGAACGAGTGCTGATGTTCCGCGTGCCCTGGTTCGACGATCGCGGCAAAGTGCAAGTGAATCGCGGCTTCCGCATTGAAATGAATAGTGCGATTGGTCCTTACAAAGGCGGATTGCGCTTCCATCCGTCGGTTAATCTTGGAATTTTAAAATTTTTAGCGTTCGAACAGGTATTTAAAAACTCGCTGACTACTCTGCCCATGGGCGGCGGCAAGGGCGGAAGCGATTTCGATCCAAAGGGCAAAAGCGACAACGAAGTGATGCGCTTCTGCCAGAGCTTTATGACCGAACTCTGTCGCCACATCGGGCCTGACACGGACGTTCCCGCGGGCGACATCGGCGTGGGCGGTCGCGAGATCGGCTTCATGTTTGGTCAATACAAACGGCTGCGAAATGAATTCAGCGGCGTGCTTACCGGCAAAGGGTTGGCTTGGGGCGGGTCGTTGATTCGTCCCGAGGCGACTGGCTATGGCTGCGTTTACTTTGCCGAGGAGATGCTGAAGACTCGCAAGGAGATGCTCGAAGGAAAAGTGTGTCTTGTCTCCGGCAGCGGTAACGTCTCGCAATATACGGTTGAGAAGTTGCTTGATCTGGGCGCGAAGCCGGTTACCTTGTCGGATTCCGATGGCGCCATCTACGATGCTGACGGCATCGATCGAGACAAGCTCGCATTCGTCATGGAGCTGAAAAATAGTCGCCGCGGCCGCATCAAGGACTACACCGATAAATTTAAGAAGGCCGTCTACAACGCTACCGACAAGAAGCTCGACCACAACTGGCTGTGGAACATCAAGGCCGATTGCGCGTTCCCGAGCGCCACTCAGAATGAGATCAACGCAAAAGACGCGGCCAATCTCATTAAGAATGGCGTAAAGGTCGTGAGCGAAGGGGCGAACATGCCGAGCACTCTTGAAGCGACTCGCATCTTCCTCGACGCGAAAGTTCTGTACGGTCCGGCCAAGGCTGCCAATGCGGGCGGCGTTGCGACGTCTGGCCTGGAAATGTCGCAGAACAGCATGCGCATCTCGTGGACCCGCGAAGAAGTCGATGATCGTTTGCACAAGATCATGATCGCCATCCATAAAAATTGCTACGAGACGGCGGAGAAGTATGGCACGCCTGGCAACCTGGTGAACGGGGCGAACATAGCGGGCTTCTTGAAGGTCGCAAACTCGATGCTGGATCAGGGGCTAGTGTAAACGGATGCCATGGTTTGGACGAATCTAAGTGGAGCGATGAGTATCTAGGCCGGGCGGGGACGCCCGGCACTCCACTAACCGCCTATCTTGCTCGAGCCAGAACCAGGGTTATGTCGTCGGGCTGCTCGTTGTCGCCGATCCAGTCATGCACGGCAGAGGTGACTATTTCGGTGATGCGTTCCAGCGGCAAGTGTCGATTTGCGCGGACCAATTGAATCAGGCGCTCCTCGCCGAATTCGCCGTAATCATTTTCCGGTTCGGTGACTCCGTCGCTATAGGCGACCAGGACGTCGCCCGGGTGTAGCCGCACCGTAGCCTCCGGAAAACTTAAGTTATCGAATAGGCCTACAACGGTTCCGCCGCAAGTCAACAGTTGCGATGACCCATCTTCAGAAATGAGAACGGGTTGCAGGTGACCACCGTTGGAGTAGACAAGTCGGCGCGTCGCCCCATCATAAATTCCTAAAAACAATGTCGCGTATTTCGCCGCTGGTGTGCTCTCGTAAAGTTGATGATTCAAGAGCGTAAGCAGAGTTGCGGGAGACGCATCGGCGCCTCGCGAATCAGACGCTAGTAACAATCCTGAATTGTAAGATGCGCCCATCGCTACTGGCTCGCGCAACACGGGCACATCTTCGATGCTGTAGGCGCGTACCGCCGAGTGGATGGTCGCCATCAGCAACGCCGCCGAAATTCCTTTGCCGCTGATGTCGCCTACGGCCAGCATTAGCTTGTCAGAATTCAGGGCTAGAAAATCGTAGTAGTCGCCGCTGACGGTCCGCGCCGGACGGCAGAAGCCGTGCACTTCCAGAGTGTCCAATTGAGTGATTAACTTTGGGTAGAGTTGCGCTTGGACTTCCTGCGCAATTGCCAATTCACCTTCGAGCCGCTGCTTTTCCTTCTGCTCCTGAATGAGCGCCTCGATGGATGTGGTCATCGAGTTGAAAGAGTTTGCCAAGGTCGCGAGTTGATCGCTCGAGTGCACCGCGATGCGATAGCTGAAATCAGCGCGATTGACGTGCTTGGTCGCTTCGTAGAGTTGGGCCACTGCCAACGTAATGCTGCGCGTGAGCTTCGTCCCTACGAATAAAGCCAACAGCTCAATGATTGCGAAGACAAGCGCAATTGAGAACAAGATATATTCGACGCCGCGAGCGTAATCTCCTAGCGCCGCAAAGAGTCGCGCATAGAGCACCGAGGGACGTGTTTCCACCTCCGCCAGCGCGCCCGCACGCTGCCGCTCTCCAGTTGTCCACTCGACCACCTGCAATGGGATGGGGAAATGTACTTCGCGGTCGAAGCCGTTTGTCGGCGGCTGGATTGTTCCCGCGGAGAAACTGTGCTCGCGTTGGCGAGCGGGATCCGCCAAGGTCGAAGTTACTGTTGGGTTCTCTGCTCGAGCGGAAGAGGATGAGCCATCAACGCCATAGACGACGATCCGTCCGAGATCACCCGCAATCGTTTGGACAAAGTCTTTGTCGAGGGGCTCACTTGAAATTACGCGCAGAGATCCCTGTGGAGAATCAACGGCTGTGCCAGTACGCAAGAATAGTGTTCCATGATCGCGCACGATCTCTCGAAAATCCTGGGCGGAAAAAGACGGAGAATTAAAGCCGGCGGCACCTTGCACCCGGGAACAAACCGCTTGCAACTGGTTGGGATACCACGCACAAACCTGACGCCGCGACCACTCGGGCCGGCGCGGCCTAACCCGTCCGAGGATATCGGCGTCCATTTTTCCGCTGCCGGAAGCTGCCGTCGCGAGATGATGAGCGATGGCTCGGTTTGCCGATTCCATGCTGCGCAAGTGGGTGGCGATGTCGGAGGTTACGACAAAACTGGCGAATTGTCCCGCGAGTAAATAGAG
>Ga0182024_10015690_pt1 | contig 14463 bp, 9 predicted proteins | sample P32metaG_FD_120480 | JGI IMG/M metagenome (GOLD analysis project Ga0182024, IMG submission 120480) | Permafrost microbial communities from Stordalen Mire, Sweden - P3-2 metaG (Illumina Assembly) | ecosystem: Environmental > Terrestrial > Soil > Wetlands > Permafrost | place: Sweden: Stordalen... | reverse complement strand
GTTTTGGACTTGCTTCCAACGCTCGGTCAACGGGGGTACCGGAAGCCCTTTGAATGCGCGATAGTTGCACCGGGAGGAATAAAGAAGCTCGTTGCAGTCAGAGAGTTTTTGGAAGCGTTCGTCTTCGTGATCCTCGGCGACCTTCTCTAACTCGTCGTACTTGGCGTAGCCGATTTTCTCCAGATGCGCGGCGATCCAGCCGGGCGCCCCGTCGGTCATCCATTTGTCGACGGTCTTGCGCTCGACCTTGAGAATGGCGGCGATACGGGCGCGCCACTGCCTGCCGAAGAGTATCTGTCCCACGTACTGCAATGATTGGGGCCAGATGACGTGCTTCGGATAGGACGGTTCTTTCTTGTGCGGCTTGTTCATGCTCTCAGGCCTACCGGAATATTCTTGGCACGTCAATGCGGGGCTTGCGCGCTCTCGCATTATAAACCGGGGCGACGTGGGGCACGGCCGCGACGGTCGGCAGGGGCAGGAATTTTGACGCGCCAGGGATATGCGCGAGGAAGCGAAATCTCTTCGGGTGCGGTTCTTTGCCCAGCTTCGGTGGCGGCCCCTCCCTGAGAGTTTCATTTTCTCCAGCTTCCTGCGCTCGGCCTCGACATCGCCGCGCGGACGCTGCGCTTGACCGCCCGCCGCAGCCGGCATCGCCGCACGCTATCCGTAGCCTTACTTTAAGTTCAAAAATTTGCTGGCCACAATCCCACGCGCCGCCTCGCCATCCTTGCCGCCCCAGGGCCGTCGTTCCGGATTTCTCTTTCCAAGAGGACCGCGCCGACGCTTCAGCGGCTTGTCGGCTTTCAATGGCGGAATGTGTTTCCACCACGTTTCCGCGTTTGTCGGAACGCTACTCATGATCGCAAATTCTATCCATTCGCGGTCACAGCACACCACCTCGGCAGTGATGAGCATTTCGCCGATTATGACCCCCCGGCTGTTCTTCCGTGCCTTCGGCTTCCAGACGGGTTCGTGCCAGCGCACAACGTCGCCAACCCTGTAGTCGTCTTTGCACGGTATCCACTTCGGCATTTTTGTTTTCCATCCCCAGTTGCGTTAAGTTAGCCTACATAAGCCAATGGGCGGGTCAATGGAAATTGGAGTGTTCGCTTCCCAGAACTTCGCGCAGGACGGGCACGGAAGCGCCGCCGGTTTCCGACGCGTCTTCACGGGAGCGCCGGGACAGGCTAAGGTTGTGTACCGCCCTGGCGTTTCTGCTTTTGGGGCGGCCGGGAAACGGCAAAACCCTCCCATCGCAAGGCAAAGGCAAACTCATGGCTAAGAGAGATAGAAGTAAAACGAACGTCCCGCAGTCGAGTCGTGAGGGCTCCGAGCTTACCGAGGAAGACCTTGCCGGAATCGAGGAACACGAGCGTTCCGAAGCGGGCCGGACCGGAGCCGCACCAAGGCCGGAAAGCCGGGCGGCGCAGCTCACCAGGCTCTTTTATCAAACTCCCGAGGGGAAGGAACTCCGCGAAACGGCGGATTCCATCAAAAGCGGATTGAACGAGGACGACACCGTTGCCGTCCAAATCCATGTGCCCAAGCAGTTCATCCGGCAAACCGAATTTCTCGAAGGGAAGCGAGCGGACGGGGCGGGTGTTGCGCCCCGCCCTGTTCAAAGGGTTCTCAGTCAGATTGTGCTTAACGAGCTTCACGATCAGCTCAATTGGCTGGTTGCCGGCCCGGCGCGGTTTGAATACTATCGCAATCTCTGGAATCAGTTCTGCGATGCTCAGGGCGCTCCCGAAGAGAAAATCGAAGACGGGAAAAGCGCCGCGCCGAAGGGCGGGAACGAGGAACCTTTCTGACCGTCCGTACCATCGTTCCGGCCCTCTTACTCTTCGCCCTCGCGCCTCTTTTCGCGCAGGCGCCCGATAGCCGCCGCGTCCTACTGGATGCCGTCAATGCAGCAAACTGGCAGCTACGGCTGGACCTCGGAAAAGAGCTGGTCAAGCAAGGTAAATTTACGCCCGAGGCCTATGCCCGTCAGGAAGTGGAAACGAAAGAAGTCATCGGCCGTTTCCGCCTGCGTTGGGCGAACACGCCCTTTGCCGACACTTTCGAGAAGGCGTATAAGCGGGCTCTGAAAGACGACAATTTCCGCGCCCATCCCGGCCCGTTGTCCGAAGGCGACGCAGACCCTGGCAGGATTCATAGCCCCACCTCAGGCCTCACCTTCCCATCGCCAGATGACTTTTTCATTATTATTGGCTACATCGTTGTCGGTGTGATCGGATTTCTGATTATCGGCGGCCTCTTAAGCATCTGGTTCAGAACCAGTGGCCGCTCCACAGCGCCGCACCCCCAGGAACCTCAAACCTCCGATACCTACGGCAGCGCGGACTATGCTGCCCCTCGGGCAGGTATACCGGACCCCGCATACATCGCTAGCGGCGTATTTTTTGGGAAATCCAGCACGCCGTCCCCATACGAAAGCGCACTCTTCGACGGCGGCCCGATCTGTTCGACGCCCGAACACCATACGCTGGTTGTCGCCCGGACCCGCACCGGAAAGGGCACCCGCGTGATCGTTCCCACGCTGCTGCGATACGCCAACGGGAGCGCCCTTGTCATTGATCCGAAATCTGAGAACACGGCAATAACTGCGAGGGCACGGGCGGCATTGGGGCAGAAGATACACATAATCAATCCTTGGGGAGAGAAAGCCGCTGTATTTCAGAGGCTTGGTCTCTCGACGGACACCTACAACCCCCTCGACATTCTCGACCGCCGGGACGAGAACGTCGTTGCAAACGCCGAGTCCCTTGCCCTCGCGATTTGCCCGATCGAAAAGGGCTCCAGGGAGCAATATTGGACCAACTCCGCCGCCAGCCTTCTCACCGCCGTGCTGCTTTACCTGACCGACCAGCCGGGCGAAACAAAAACCCTGGCCCGCGCCCGCGACATCATCACGAGAAGCCGGGCGGACTTCAAGAGTAACTTCCTTGCAAAGATGGCCGCCAGTTCCGCGTTCGACGGAGCGATCCGGGAAAACGCCGCGTCCTTCCTTGACCTCGCCGACGTAACCTATAGCGGAGTGATCTCCAACCTCAACACGAGCATGAAATTCCTTTCCGACCCGCAGACGAAAAAGAACACGGCCACGTCTTCGTTTTCGATGGAAGAGCTGATCTCGGCCAAAACCACGTTGTACATCATCGTTCCGCCCAAGAGGGCGAAGACACAGAAGACCTGGCTGCGGCTGCTGATTTCCGCCGGCATGCAGACGTTCAAGAACAATACAGGCCCCGTTACGCAACGCTGCATGTTCCTTATCGACGAACTTGCCGCCCTCGGGAAGCTCGAAGACCTGCCCGATGACACCGCCACTATGGCCGGGGCCGGGGTGGATTTCGCGCTCGTCGTTCAGGGGCTCGACCAGCTCAAGGAGCACTATGGGGACTCGTACGCCACGATCGTTAACAATTGCGCGTACCAGTGGTTTTGCAATGTTAACGACCTCGACAGCGCCAAGTACCTGAGCCAGGTGCTCGGTAAGAAGACCGTCCAGACGACGAGCAAATCTTCGTCCATGGGCATGAGCCAGGGGCACGGTTCCAGCAGCGAGAGCACCACGTCAGGGGAAACTTCCCGCGACCTTCTCATGCCGGATGAGGCCATGAGACTGGGGCGGGATGTAGCCATCCTTATCGCCCCTAACAGCAGGCCCCAGTATCTCAAGCCTATCGACTACTGGGATCTTCCGAACGCGTTCGTCAGCCTAAAACAGCATTACCCGCATCTGTATTGGAACCCGCCCCTCCGGTACGATCCAAACCCGTATCGAGCGTCCTGAACGAGGCCAGACTGGGGGCACCTCTCCATCCGAAAAGGGGCTTTCCTAAAGCGCCTTGTGCCCCGCCGGATATGAAAGCCCCGGAAGCATGAATGAACGTAGGGGCATGTTCATTCATCACCGGCATCGTGTGGCCGGTTTAATGTCGGCAACGCGCAGTTGCAGCCCCTTCGGGAGCGCCAGCAGCCCCGAACAAAAAGCATTTACGGTGATAACCAAACGTGGTAATATTGACCTATACTGCACTTGATAAGGCCAGCAAGCCATGCGCGGCTATGCCGCGCTCGCCCCGAAAATCGGGGCTTGGCTTGCCAAAAGGGAGGATGCTTCGCCCTCCCGTTTTGGATTTCCCTCCAGACCCAGGGCTTCGCGCCCGTGGGAACCTGCGCGGGACTTCACGTCCTGCGACCTGTGCGGAGGCGCTGCCTCTGCGACACTGCTCAAGGGCTATTCGCGCCCCTGAGAACCAGCGACGAGGGGCTATCGCGCCCCTACGACCACTCGTCAGAGCCTTCGCGCTCCGACACCATGACGGGGGCCTTCGTGCCCCTGCGACCCAGACCGGTGTATCGTCACCGGCTTCTTCATCAAGGGGCTAGACCCCTTGACCATACGGGTAAGTTCCGGAACCCGTATGCAATGACCGGGGCTGTAAAAGCCCGTCAGGCCCCGGCCAGCAAAGTACCTAATGAAGGAGCTTCATGACGGACGAAACCCTCGCCGGTGACGGCGGCCCGAAACATAAACGCGGCGGATCGAACAAGCGGCAGCGTGACTGCCAGTTTGTTGTGCGCTGCACCAGAGATGAGTTCAACGAGATTGCGGGCAACGCCCGAGACGCGGGCTTAAGAGGGGGCGCATGGCTCCGCGCGAAGGGCTTGACGAAGGGCGACCCCGGCCCCCGGTCGCAGCATATCCCGCCCGTCGAGAACGAACTCCTGATCCAGCTCCTCGGCAATCTGGGACGCCTCAATAACAACATCAACCAAATCGCCCGCAGCATCAACATGGGCGAATTTTACGAACTCCCCGAGTTGCGCCAGGTGCTGAAGGACTATCCCGGCATCCGCGACGCGATTTTCATTGCTTTAGGCAAGGAACCGAGCCCCGGCATGAAGGACTGGGACGACCTCATTGCCACGAGCAACAAGGCGCTTGAGGCCAACCCGTCCGCGGAAACCGTTGCCATTCCAGCCGCCCTTTTGCGCCGGATTGTGGGAAGCACAGCCGCTGCCGCGTCAGTCCATCCCTCCCCGGATGCGCCCGCCGTAGCGTCGACCAAAGCCGCCAAGCGCGGCATCGTTCGCAGCAACTTTTTGCCCCCCGAGGGCCATGCCTGAATGATCGCCAAGGGCGCTGCCAGAGGCGATCCTCGCCAGCTCGGGCCATACCTCATGCGTACCGGGCGGTACGACACGGGCGAAAAGGCGCGGCTACTGGAGCTGCGTTCGCCGTGGGCCGCGGGCATCGATGGTAACAACGAGAAAACAGCAGGACTGCTGAGCGAGGCTTTCAGTGATTGGCAGACGTGGTGCGAGGGCACCAAGCAGGGGCGCGACGGCCTCTATCACGCCCAAATCAACCCCGCGAGCAAGTACGCCCAAAAGATGACGGACGAACAGTGGCTGCGCTCCGTCGACATCATGGAAGAGGAGCTGGGCTTTCAAGGTCAGCCGCGCGCCGTGGTCTGGCAGGAGGGCGAGGATGGCCGCCACCATCTTCATGTAGCCTGGGCGCGCACCGACCTCGACAAGATGAAAGTGATCCCCGATTCCAAAAACTATTCCACGCACGAGCGCGCCAGCAAACGGATGGAGATGGAATTCGGACATGAAGCCGTTCCGGGCAAGCACGCGAAACGCGACCGCGAAAAGCAGCCGGAATTTCCGCGCGCGGAGTCCACCTACGACGACCACATGCAGGCCGCGCGCACCAAGATGTCGCTGGACGAACGTCAGGCGCAAGTCACAGGCATCCGTCAAACCGCCGACGACGCCGAGGCGTTCAGGAATGCCCTCGAAGAAGCGGGCTATCTTCTCGCCAGGGGCGACCGCCGGGGCTTCGTAATCGTGGACGAAAAGGGCGAAGTTTTTAGCCTTTCGAAACACGTCACCGACCTCAAGGCCAAAGCCTATAAGGAATTCATGGCGCCCATCGACGAGGCGAAACTGCCGTCCGTCGATGAAGCAAAAGCCCTGCAGAAGCAGCACGCCGTCGCTAAACGGGAGGCCCGTGCCGACCTGCTGAAGGCGGAACAGGCTATTGCAGACACCGTCTCAAAATCGAACGCTTCGCCCGACCAGACGCCCGAGCCGGAGGAAAAGGGCGTGGAAGCGTCCAAATTCTTCCAGCCTACGGACACCCAGAAACCGCCCGAGCCTCTCCCGGCCCCGGCAGACGCCGAACTGGAGGCACTTAAAAAGAGCCTCGCCGCCCGTGAGGCGGCAGAAGTCCAGAAGTGGGCGGAGTGGCACGCCCAGGAGTTGCGCCAGCGCGAGCATGAACTGGAGGTCTACAACACCGGCAAGACTGCGGATTTTGATGCGATGCAGCAGGGAGAGCGAAACCGGCTGAAGGCCAAACATGCGGAGCAGCGCACCGGCCTCAAGGGCATGCTCGATGCTATCCAAAGCAAGCTTAATCCCACGCTGGCGGCGGAGAAGGCGAACGAACGCCGCCGCGAAGTCGCGCAGTTGAAACGCCGGCAGGAGAAGGAGCTGAAGGACTATCTCGCCCTGCTGGAGCAAAGCAGGCAACTCGAAATCGAGAATCTGAAAGAGCGCCAGGCCCTCCGCGATCACGACGAGGGGCTCAAGCGCGCGGAGGACCAAGAGCGGTATATCCGCGAGCATCACGAGACCCAGCGCATCCGCAAGGAGCTGGAAGCCGAACGGCTGCGGGAAGAATTGGAGCGCAACGAAAACTTAAGGGACGGCCCCCCGCCGCCCGAACTGGGAAAGTGACGGGCTCACGGTTTTTTGCGCCAACCGTGAGCAGGTTCATAAAAGCAGAAGCCGCCCTAGTGTCGAGGTTCATCCGCAATCACCTTTTCGATAGCGGATTCATGGTCCGGCATCCGAAGCTTTCACGCTTCATCGCGCACATCCCCGGCGGATCAAAATTCCTGCAAGTGCCGGCGGTTGCGACCGTGCCCCACGTCGCCCCGGTCTATAACGCGCGGGCGCGCAAGAAGCCAGCGCCGCGCTTTCACTTTTAATGGAAAAGATGGATAATCTGGGTTCATGGCGCTTCCGAGAGGCCCAGGCGACGAGTCCGACAATGAAGATCTCGCTATCTGGTCCGCCGACACTACTTTAAGAAAAGACGAATACTTCACCCGCTATCTCGACGGCAAACCGTCCCCCGACGACGCCGAATTCGAGCATGAACTCGGGAAGCTCCTCGCAAAACTCTACGAGCGGCAGCGGCATGAAGCCTACGGGCTGCTTGAGCGAATAGAAGGCGAGATGCAGCTCTATGATCTGCGGCATAACAAAGACCACATTTCACAGGGCGGAGGATGTGCACCCGAAACTCTGAAGCTTTATCGTGCTGAGTTCCGAAAGGAATACCGTGAACAATGCCAGGGCTTCGCTGAGGAACGCGAGCGCCATATCAGCGAATACAAAAACGCGCAGGTCATTCGCGACCAGATGCAGAATGACGAACGGCAGGAAACCCAGGAACGGGGGCTTTGAAGATAACCCAAACGTGACCTATTGAACGAACCGGAGAAACCTCAATCCGAACGCTTGAGCACGACGCGCCGGAAGACAGCCAATGGGGCAGCACGCGACGGCCACAGACGGACGGTTCTGCATCAGCTTTGAGAGTCATGGCAAAATAATCTCGTGCCCGATCAGCTTCAGCCCGACGAAGATGGGCGGTACGCGCGTGCCTGCGAAGAATGGATGTCCCAAATCCGCGCCATTGCACGCGGCTCGTCCACGGGCCTGAGTTTCAAGGCCTCCGTTCAGTCGGGCCATGGCACACTTGCCAGGGACGATATGGACCAGATCGTCATCGTAAGCAAGGGCGGAAGCTTCAGTACCGTCGTCGATCGGTCCCTCCTGGGTACGTTTAACTCCGACGAATTTCAACGGTGGGTCTCGTCAATTGACCGTACTCAACTGCCCACGAAATTTCAGGTCCGCGAAGGTCAGGAGCACGGCGCGGACCAGAATCTCCAGGCGATCCTGAAACATCTGCACTCGCGTCAAGCCGAAGAGGCCTTCGGCCTGACCCAGTCGAATGACAGATTTGACGCGATTAAAGGGCTGCGAACCCCGGAGATATTCGCCATCAACATGAAAAACCGGCGGGAGCAGAGCGCGGCATTCGAAACGGAGCGAAACCGGTATATCCAGGAGCATCGCGAGGCGCTCCGGATCTCCGAAGAGATTGCACAGGAAGAGAAGCAAAGGACGCTCCGCAATGAGCTCGGCTCCAAATTCTACCGCTAAGACGAATACGACCAACGGAGCGCTCTGTCCCTTCGCATTGAGCCAAATCTGGTCGCGATAGTTGACGCTGTCAACCATACCCTGGTGTGCAGCCGCTGGTTGAAGCACACTTCCGACGAGTCGTCGCTGCTGATTTCTGACAATCGTCGTTAAGCGCCCCTTAACCGAATCCAGTTACTCTCGCCCCAACAAACCAGTTTTTCAGTCTTGACGACCCGTGGCGAACGGTGTTGGATTGTGCGGTCACGTTTTTGTAATTGGGCAGGGGGCAACAAGTGGCATTCATCCGAAATACTATTTCTGCGTTTCAGCAGTCGCCGCTCTTGGCGGCGTGTGCCGTCGTGAGCGGTATCCTCGCTTCATCAACCGCTTCGTTTGCGCAGCCTGCACAAACGCAAAGCAACACATGCTCCAGCTTTTCTCCACTCCATCATTCGCAGCCCATATTTCGGGACCTCAAAGCTGTCAATCTGTACATAGACATCCCGCCTAAGTACCAAGAAGCTCTTGATTGTCACGGCCGTGAGGAAGACTGCGTCAAACTCGCAAGCGGCTATGGGCTACCGCAGTTTGATTCGGCCAAATACATCCAGAACCTGAAAGAGATGTATGACAGATATCCGACTGATCTTCACCCAGATGTATTGACCGCTCTATATCGTGACAGACTCAAGACTGCATTCTCGTCGGTATTACCTCGCGATAGTTCATGTGAGCCGCCTGAACCTGTTGTTCTGGACCGGAAAACGGTTGCACTGAGGGACAAATCTATGACCGACATTACTTTGACAATCATCGTTACGGTTGTCGACACAACGAAACCGCCCATTGCTATCCTGACCAGTTCCTATTTTCGGTCAGACCCCGGCCATACAGATTATCTTCATTCGTGGCCGTTCTCCACAGCATTTCCGCTCGATCTACCGGAACCTAAGATTGCTGGAATTGTAACCGATTTTGCAAACCGCACGGGCGGCGAGAGGCCCATAGCAGACTATGTCCATGAGGGATCACAATGACCGGATCTGATTACACCGACTTATTAGCTGCCACCAATTTCAAAACTCTTTCAATACCTATTACACCCACATCCGGTGTTTACGATATTAACTACGCGTTTCTCACTGCAGCCGATGTGAATTCTGCCAGCTACGGCACCAACACCGATTACTACAGCGGCACTTCTTTCTTTGCCACGGAATTCGGAACTGCGCTTTCATCGTTGAGCGCGGTAGAAGTCGCGTTCCAATCCATCACGGAAACAAACGGTGCGCCAGTCGGTTATGACGACTACTACAGTGACGTCGCGAACATTTCTTTTGCGCAGAAACCGGATACGGATTCAACTGTTGCAATTCAACTCGGTACACTGAATGATCCTTCCGGACACTTTTTCTCTCATCCCCAAACGACTACGTTAGCTGGCACTATCCCGGATGGTTTCGGCCCCGGCCAATACGGCGATATCTGGCTCAACACTGGTACGCAATCCGATGGAGTCACTCCGGTTATTGACTGGACGGGTGCCTTGGGAGGCAGCATCCAATTTGAGACCCTGATTCATGAACTCGGTCACGCGCTCGGTCTGCAACACCCCTCTTCAGAGACCAACGACAGCCCACAGTACACCATCATGTCGCCGGACTCTACCGCCTTCCCTGGCATGAGCACCGTATATCTGTCTGGCCTGCAAATAGACGACATCGTCGCCATTCAGAGCATCTATGGTGCAAACTACTCGACGAGGGGGACAGATACGATTTATGGCATGGGCTTCGGCTTTGGTGCCACGGCCAGTTCGGAGTTTGTTTACACAATCTGGGACGGCGGCGGAACAAACATCATTGATGCGACAGGATACACGTATTCAAGTGGCAACGGCGCGTACATTGACCTGAGACAAGGTGCGTTTTCCTCTATCGGTGTAGCAGACTCCGGCGTCGCCCAAAACAACGTCGCCGTGGCCTATGGCGCATTGATCCAGAATGCTATCGGAACAGATACGGGAAACGACGCGCTCGTCGGCAACGCCTGGAACAACGTGCTCTACGGTGCGGGCGGAAACGATTCGATCTACGCCGATGGAATCACGAAAGATGCCACGGTCGGGCCGGATTGGAACGCTACTAACGGGTCGGCCTGGAATAATTCGAACGATAGTTACCTCGCGAGCGGCAGCAGCGTTCATGACGTGCTCATCGGCGGTTCGGGAGACGATGTTCTCTACGCGGGCGTTGGCAGTGACTTGCTGCACGGCGGCTATGTCAAGGCGGATATAGACAATGCCACCTTGGGCTGGGCCACTTATTGGGACGCTGCGGGCCAGTTCACCGGCACCAACAACGTGGCAGGAGCCGCCCTTTCCGACATCGCGTACACGAGCGATGGCACCGACACGGCGGATTATTCCCGGCTGTACCTGAGCAATGCCGATGGAACCCAGAGCATTTCGGCAGGCACGCACGGGATCGACGTGACCTACAACAATACCGAGGAAGCCACAGTCCAGAAAGGCACTCTCGACACCAGCGGCGTCGGTTCCGACGGAACCGATAGGCTGTTCTCTATCGAAAGCGTGGTCGGCACAGCCGGTGACGACAATTTTTATGGAGCGAACGGCACAGTGGGCACAGAGCCGACGCTGTGGTTTCAGGGCGGCGCCGGGAACGACACCTACACCTTTAATGTCGCGAGCGATTATGGAGCTGTCCGCATTGACGACACGTCCGGTAGCGATACAGTCAACATTCTTAACCCCAGCGACTTCGTTGCAAACACGGTCGGCCTCGACGGCGATACGTACATCGAGATTTCTTTCGATAACGGAGTGCTAGGCCAAACGTGGCCCGAAATCTATCTGGATAAGACGCAAATCGATGCCGGAACGAGCATCGACAGGATAGTGTTCGAGCAATCCGGCAGCCAGTTCGTGTTTGACGCAAAAGCGTTCATTGACGCTCTTCTAGCTTTGCCGTCCGGCAACCATACCATTGATGACGTTGCGGCCGTAACCGGCTGCATAATCACCGCGAACGCTGACGGGTCGATATTGGGCGGAACGAACGGGCCGGACAACATGTATGACAATGGGTATTCCGGGGTCACGCTGTCGGGCGGCCCCGGCGACGATACATACCACGTCGATAATTCCTCCACCATTGTGGCCGACAGTTCAAGTGCGGACATCAACACGGTTCTTTCAACTGTTGGTTCTTATACGCTGCCCACCAATGTGGACCACCTGATGCTGACCGGCACTGGAGCACAAAGCGGGACGGGCAACAGCGACAACAACGTCATCACCGGTAACAACGCTGGCGACACTATCAACGGCGGCGCGGGCGATGACACTCTTGTTGGAGGCACCGGAAACGACCTCTACTTGTTCCACGTCGGCAGCGGCCACGACGTCGTCACAGATTCGGGCGGGACTTCGGATGTCATTTCGTTCGATTCGACAGTGTCGGTGTCTTCAGTTACGTACGATGAGGTTGGTACTTCGCTCGACATCAACTACGGAACATCCGGAGACACCATTGCGGTCACCGGCTATTTCGGAGGGACGGGGAGTATTGAGCAGATCAAGTTTTCAGACGGCACCATACACGACTCCTCTTATATCGATAGCCATCTTGCCAATGTGTTCACAGGGACGTCTGGCAACGATACGCTCACCGGCACGACAGGCGCTGATATCATGCAGGGTCTTACCGGAAATGATACCTACATTGTCGATAACGTAAATGATGTTGTTGTCGAGAATCCGGGCGAAGGTACTGACACAATCGAAACCAGTGTTAGCTACACGCTCCCCGACAATGTCGAAGTGATGTATGCCACTGAACCAGGGGTCACCCTCACCGGCGGGGCCGGGAACGACATCCTTTACGGGTATGCCGTCAACTCTGACCAAGCACAAGATACTCTCTCCGGAGGACAAGGAAACGATACATTGTACGCGAACACCGGCTACAACGTTCTAGCCGGGGGACTTGGAGATGACACCTACTACGTAGACACAACCGCTGCAACCGTGGTCGAAAATTCCGGAGAAGGCACTGACACAGTAATTACGCCATACTCATATACCCTTGGCGCGAACGTTGAAAACCTGACGCTGACTAATACGGCCATCCATGGGATTGGGACCGGCAATGAACTCAATAACGTCATTACTGGTAGTAGCGCAGGATATAGCACGCTGGATGGCGGTACCGGCGTCGATACGCTCATCGGCAACGGCCTGCACGACATCTTTATCGTGAATAATACGGCGGACCTTGTCGTGGCCGGTAGCGAAACAGATACCATCAAATCGTCCGTGACATGGGACATGAGCTCAGCAGGGCATAATAACGATCTCGACACCCTGTACCTGACGGGCAGCGCTAACATCAACGGCACCGGAAATAGCCTGAATAACGTGATCGTCGGCAATTCAGGAATTGACACTCTCGATGGCGGCGCGGGAGCTGATACTCTTTTCGGAAGTTCTGGCGACACATATATAGTCGATAATACGGGAGATATCGTCAATGACTCTGGTGGCAGCAGTGTGATCCAGTCGAGTATAAGCTTCAACCTTTCCGATTCCACGCACAACTACGACCTGAATGTTAATAATCTGACGCTAACGGCGGCCAATCTCAGCAGTACTGCCAACAACAACGGCGACACGATCATCGGCGCCTATGGCGGCGATACGCTGACCGGCGGAAGCGGCGATGACGTTCTGGAAGTCAAGAGCGGCACCGCTATTGGTGGCGCGGGTGATGATTACCTGTGGAATGTCAGCGCGACAAGTGCCTCCACGCTCGAAGGCGGAACTGGCGACGACACCTTTATATCGCGAAACGCAGGAGATTATCTGGTCGGCGGCAGCGGAAATGACGTGTATTACCTCGCCGGTCCTTTAACCACCGCACCGGTTGAGGCGTCGGGCGGGGGAACGGACACCATCCATGAAAATGACAGCTTTGTCTCGCTTTCGGATACCGGCTATACGAACATTGAGAACCTGTATTTGGATTTGGCCGGTCTAAATGGCACCCTCATCGGCAACACCCTCGCCAATATTCTTTCCGGCGACGCGTATGCAAATAGCCTCAGTGGGCTGGGAGGGATCGACACACTGTATGGTAACGGCGGCAACGACACGCTGGACGGCGGTACCGGTGCCGATACCATGTATGGCGGGACCGGCGATGACACTTATTTCGTAGATAACACCGGAGATGTCGTCGGTGAAAATTCCAGCGAAGGGACCGACACCGTGCTGGCGAGCGTGAACGGCTACACCCTTGCCGCAAATGTGGAGAACCTGACGCTGACAAACAGTGTAACCCTTGGCACGGGCAATAGCCTTGACAACGTTATCGTCGGCAGTGGGAATAGCAATGAAACAGTTATCGGAGGGGCCGGCAACGACACGCTGGATACCGGTGGAACAAATAGCGCAGGCCATACACTCGAAGGAGGTACGGGAAACGATACCTACATCGTTTATAGCTCTGCTCACGACGTAGTTGTCGAGAACGCAGGTGAAGGGACCGATACCATTCAGTCTAGCGTCTCCTGGGACATGACTTCTATCGCCAACGTTGAAAATCTGACTCTTACAGGCACTTCCGGTCTGAACGGCACTGGCAACTCCCTGGATAACGTGATCATTGGCAACTCCGGGGGTAACTCGCTTAGTGGTGGCTCAGGCAATGACACACTTGATGGCGGGAATGGTCTCGATACCCTGACAGGCGGCGCGGGTTCGGACACGTTCGTGTTCCACGGCGCTACGGCCTTTAACAACATTGACGTTGTCACTGACTTCAAGACGACGGATAACGATAAGATTGACATTTCCGATGTCATCACCGGTTATCATTCCGGCCTTAACATAGACCACTTCGTGGAGTTTGTCACCAGTGGGGCTAATACAAAGCTGGAGGTTGACACCTCTGGCGGCGGCTCGTCCTATACGCAGATCGCGACCCTCAATAGCATCACCGGGCTCAGCGTTGACACGCTAGTCGCGAGTGGAGAGTTGGTCGTGTAGCTGCCCTACGGCTTCCTGACCCCTCGGGAAACGCCGAACGGCCCGCGCGCCCGCGCGGGCCGTTCTATTTAGTCTTTGCGGCCCGGAGCAGGCTCGGCGGGTTCTTAAGGCGCGAACGCCCTTGGCTTAAGGGCCGGGGGCCTCTG
>Ga0182024_10015689_pt1 | contig 14463 bp, 14 predicted proteins | sample P32metaG_FD_120480 | JGI IMG/M metagenome (GOLD analysis project Ga0182024, IMG submission 120480) | Permafrost microbial communities from Stordalen Mire, Sweden - P3-2 metaG (Illumina Assembly) | ecosystem: Environmental > Terrestrial > Soil > Wetlands > Permafrost | place: Sweden: Stordalen... | reverse complement strand
GGGGGGCCCGAAGTCCCACGTATAAGACACTGGGCGCACGGTGGCAGTCACGGAACCGCCATCGGCGGCCGCAGTGACGGTGACAGGAACGCCGGCGGGGTCGTTGCTCAGCCAGAACCACGTCGCCAGTTGGACCAAACCCGCAGCGACGGGATCGGAGCGGATCTGCGGGACTGGAAGATCCTTCGCCGCCGCCGCCCAAGCTTCAGCGGGGCTCGGTGGTGGCGGTGGCAGCGGTGTATGCCCATTGCAGGGCTGGCCAACATTCGGGGCGCTGCCCGGAGCGATGCCCAGCACCTGTCCCGTAGTTGAACTAACTTCCTCCTCCAGTTGGAGCAGAGTATCGCCGTCAGGCAACGGGTCCCCGGGTACCCAATCGGCTGGGATATTAGGGTCGAAACCGACGGTCCCGTGCAAAGTGCATATCTCGTCGGTGCCGCTGCTGACGCACTCGTCGCACGGGACGAGCACAATGTAGTACGGCGGGATATGTGCCGAAGGTGGACCCGGCGGCGGTGCCGTCGTCGTGGTTGTCCCCGGGGCGCCGCCTCCGCCCGTTTTGCAGACGACTGCGCCGCTGGGAAGAACAGCACAGGATCCTTCACCATAAGCAGGCCCCGAGGGCATCGTTATGACCTGGACGGACAACGTCGTACTGACGACCAATGCCCCGGCAATAGAAAGTAAAAGTCGCTTGTTGAAGTAGCGGCCAGCGACGTGGTGCGATCGCCGAACGCTCTTTGGTATATACAAAACTAGCTTCACCTCCGAAAGTGGTCGGCACCCTTACGAGTAGCTCGATGCGGTTGCTGTGCTTGTCGCCGAGACGGTAATGGGGAGACCACGGTGCCCGGCGACCACGAGGACGATCGAAGCTACGTCCTCGTGCAAAACTACGGTGATCGATGACCCGCTCACATCGATCGTGAAGCAGGCGGGGCCCTCCGTTAGCGATGCGCCGCCGCTGCAGGGTGCCTCGAGTACCTGAGGGGGCAATTCAGACAGCGGTTGGGACCGGAGGTCGGCGATCGCGAGGGATGTTGCAATCGCTGGGTCAAGCTGGACTACGCCGCTGTCCCGATAGGCATTGACGTCAACGCCGGACGCCCCGGCATTTGCCGCGTCTTGTGCGATGGCTTGCAAGTTGCGGTCCACCGACAGCGTGGACCAGTAGTCAATTACGGCGAAGCCGACGAGCAAGAAGAAGGCAGCAAGACCTAGGCAACCCATGAGGGCAGCGTCCCCACGTTCGCCGTCTCGAAGGCGCCTAGCCACAACTGTTGTCCGCTGCGTACTGGTCGACCCTGGCGGTATAGGTCGCTGTAAAACCGACGGAAGCATAGTGATCGACCACGCCAGGTATGTTGCCGACCGCGATCGGCACGCTCACGGCTGCCGTGACGGTCGCCCCTCCTGGTAGGCACATAACATCGCAATCAGTGGCCGAGCCGGCGCAACCGAAGGTCGCGGTGAGGGGTACGCCGTAATCGGATCTTGCGTTCTGGACTGCCTGACTTGCGTCAAGTTCGGCGACCGGCCAATCCGGAGTAGAGGCCAGCGCTAAGACAGCTGTGTGGGCAGCATCTCGGGCATCGGCGGTGCCCGCTTCCCAGGGCGGTATAGCGAGGACGAACATCAGTGATGGGATGACGAATAGGGTGAAACCGACCAGAGCACTGATTGACATCGAGCCGTGCTCGTAGGCTCGCGTCATGGGTCAACGGTTGAGGGTTGAGTTGGGTTGACTTCGACGGGGACTTGAGCGACGACGTGTACGTGTACCTTCACGGGCACCACCCAGTTGGGGAGCGTCCCCGCGGCGACGGCAACGAGTAGTTCCGCCCCTGAGGGCAGTCGTTCCAGCGTGCAAGTAATGGTGATGTCCCGGGCGAGCGGTCCCGAAACAAGATCCGTCTGGGCGCGAGCAGCCGCCTCGTAGCAGGTGTCCTGCGCTCCCCCAGGTCCGCCGTCGAGAGCGCCCGTCTGAGCGGCTTCAGAAACGACAGTGCGGAAGGCGCCGAGTGCGAGGTCATCATCGACCCAGTTGGTGCCCACAACCAACAGGAAGATCAAGGTGAAAAAGACAACGATACCGGTGACCGAGATGCTCCCTCGTTCACCGGTACCGCTGTCGGACAAAAGAGGCGTCAGCTTCCTGCTTCCCCGGTAATGCTGTCCCACGAGGAAGTGACGAAAGTGGATACGTCGCCCCAATAGATCTTCAACGCGGCCGCCGCCGCCACAATAAGGAACAGGGCTATCCCGATCCACGCGAACTGCTCCACGCTGATCGCGCCCAATTCGTCGTCTGGGCGACGTCTGCGGTAACGGGCCATCGGGGCTGGTAACGCCGCCAGCAATGCCACTAGCGTCATCGGGGCTGTACGGGCGGCCGACAAGGTTTGAGCCGAGAGTGTTGAGCGAGGTGGGCGGGGGTGGTCGATCGTGATATCGGTAGTCGTCATGGCGGGTAACAGTTCTCCTTTGTGTTGGGCCTTCCCTGGCAGTTGGGGTTTGGGAGCGGGTCATCGGGACGACTATCCGCTGAGCACCGAAGTGGTCGGTGCGATGAGGAACAGGGCGATCACGGGGACCGTGAAGGCAACAATCGGGCCCGTCATCGCGAGCTGGCGTTTGGCAGCAGTTCGCTCGACTTCTTCGCGACGCTGGCCGCGTACCTCGCCCGCTAGGTCGATGAGCGCGGACGCCAGGTCGATCCCCCCGGTGGTGGCTTGCCCGATCAGACGGTAGGCACGAGCGGCCGCTGGTTCTACGGCTTCGACGCTGGCCAGTTCGAAGGCGGCTCGCGCGGCGTAGCCTCTCTCGACGAGGAGGAGAGCCCGCTTGATATCGTCGACGACCGGGCCCGCCCCTATCTCGGTGATCTCTCTGAGAGCCACAAGGAGGCTCTTGGTGTTGGCGATTTTCGTCGCAAGCATTACCGCGATGGTGGGCAGCTCGCTGCGTACTCGCTCCGAGCGGCGGCGCTTGAGCGACCTTAGGTGTGCCTGCATGCGGCGGGCCCCAAGAGGTAGGCCCACTAGTAGCAGCACCAGGGCGAGGAACGCGGAACCCAGGAACACCCCGACCAAACCGAGGCCGATTGGTAGTACGCCCGTCCAGAACAAATTGGACCGTCGGTAGGCATGAAGGTCGAAGTTGGCTCCGGCCTGACGGAGCTGAAGCGTGATATCCGCTGCGCTCTTCGTGCGCACGACCCGGGAGACGCGGGATGTGACGCTGCGAGCGAGCGGGCCGAGGACCCGTCGTGCCGCTTCCCCGATGAGCACCGGTTCTGGGAGCGGATCGACTCGGCCGCCGAGACGCGACCGCGCCACCTCGAAATAGGGCTTCATCCTCCGTTCAGGAGGCCGCAGCGGGCCCAGCACCTGCCAGGTGAGGTTGCCTACCGCGCCCCCCGTGGCCACAGCCGCGACGACCACATATCCGCCCATCAGGCCCGTACCGCCTCGGTAAAGATGCGTTGGGTGGTGGGCACGGTACGTGCCAGGCGGCGAGTCACCATCAAGCCGAGCGCGTCCAGCGTCGTCCCGACGACGACGAGCACAATGCCCTCGGCGTGAGAGAAGAACAGCCGGTACTGGGGTGAGACCGTGCAGAAGAGCAGCAGCACCAGCAGTGGCGCGAAAAAGCCGGTCCAGGAAGCCAAGCGCAGTTGAGTGCCCGCGGTCCGTACCCGGTCTTGGAGCGCGATGTCACCGTTCGTTTGCTCGAGGAGCAATTCGAGCGTTCGCAACACCGTTTGGGTGCCCTCGCTGGCGGCCTGCGCAAAGGTGAGGAGCACCTGGTCTGACACGGGGTCTGCCAGTTCCGCTCGCACCGCTTCAAGAGCGCTGAGCGACCCGATCTGCCCCGAGCGGCGGGCGTAACGGGCCATGGGGGCGCGGAGAGGTTGTGGCCCAGCGTCGGCCAAATCAACCAGCGAGGCGTGCAAGGTGCTGGTGCCGGACGCCAGCGCTCCGATAACGCATCGCAGCGCATCGGGCCAAGCCGTAGCCCGAGCAGCGGTGACCTGGCGACGATGACCGGACCAGTAGGCGTACGGGGCGGAGCCACCGGCCACGAGACCGATGAGCCCAACGATCGCGGTACGTGAGATCACCAGCAAAATGGCTGAGACAACGAGCCCGGCACCAATCGACACGGCGACGAACTGCCCGCTGGTCACGGCCGCCCCTGCCTGTGACAGCCAGATTTGGCCGCGGCTACGCGCCCTCGTGGGCTTAGCGCTGCGCAAATGATCGTGGCGTCGTCCCTGCAGGGTCTCGCTTCCTGACCAGACGGCAACGGCGACGAGCAAGGCTGCGAGAAGGCTCACCAGCGGACCTCGGCGCCCTTGAGGACAGCCTCGATCTCGAGGTGCCTGTTTGTTAGGACGCGGTTACATTCCTCGGCAAGACGCTCAGGCAATTCGGTCCCGACGAGTTCCAGCTCGGCACGCACAGAACTCCGCTGGAATACGGGCGTTACTGCTACCCGGCCCGTCTCGGCGCTCACGAGCTGCGGGAGTACCACGCCGATCTCGGTGACCCGCCGCAGGTAGGTATCGCTATCTGTCACGTATGCAACGTCGCAGTAGATGACCACTTCGAACAGGCGTGAGAAATGGTCGACAAGCGAGTTCACAGACATCGCCGGAACTGCCGGGTTGGCGGCCATGGCCAAGCCCTCGAACGCCCCGGCGGTGTTGTCGGCGTGCACTGCGGCGATCACGGCGGTGCCGAACTTGCCACCCATCAGTAGGTCCCACGCTTCAGCGCCTTTGAGCTCGCCCAGTACGATCATCTCGGGGCTGTTCACCCGGGCCGAGCGCATCAAGTCAGTCAGGTCCTCGACCTTTGATGTCGCCCAGTAATCGCCGTTCAGAAGGGGTGCATTGAGCTCACGGTTTTCCTCGCACACGATGACGCGGACCCGCGCTGGGAGAGCGCGAAGCAGTCCCTCGATGAGGGTGGTCTTGCCGCCCCCGGGCGGGCCGGTGACGAGAGTCTTAGAGCGGCTTGCCCTCACCACGACCTCGAGGAACGTCGCGGCGGGCTCGGTTAGCGACCCGAAGCCGACGAGGTCGTGCAACGTTGTATTGCGCTTTTGGGGGATACGGAGGGTAAAGCTGATCACACCGTCGACTCGAGGGGGCACTGAGGCTGATAGCCGCGCCTGGCGCTCGCCGTAAGGCGTTGCCACGTATATCCGTACGGCGTCCGCGCGCGGATGGGCCGAGTCGAGCTGTTCGTCAGCCTTGGAGAGCAGCTTCTGGCACACAGAGAGCACCGCCTGCTTGTTGGCCGGGTTGGCCAGCTGGTGCACCTGACCGTCGGTAGTGCGGTAGGTGAGGTCTCCGTCATTGCCGCGGATCTCTTCGATTGTTGGGTCCCTAAGCAGCTCCTCGAGTTCGTTGCCGATACCACTAACATCTTGTAAAAGCCGCTTCACCGTGGCGGCGGGGTTCGCCAGGGGCTCAAAATCGCTCTGGCGCCGCATAGCTGCGAGCTGGAACACCTCCACCTCGTTCTCAACCAAATTGCGGACTTCTGCAGGATCGAGGACCGGTTTGTCTGAAGCCGCCAACCGACCGTGGAGACGGACCCGGAGGTAGTCGTACGCGGAAGTGGTGTTCATTGACCGGCACCAGCGGGCGTGCCGAAAATCGAACGCACGTCTACGGCGGGAGCCACCGTCGTTCCCGGCTGCGGTCCTGTCATCGCTCGGACGAGGCCTTGCACTGACCGCCACCACCTGCCACTGGTGACGAGCTCGGCGTTCCACCTGGCCTTGGTCAGGCGGGCGTCCTCTGGCAGGAACTGTACGCCGGCGAACGTATGTGGCCAGTTGGTATTGGCCTCGAGCATGTGGGCCAGGTGCGACTCCTCGTACTTTCCGGCTGCGCGCCCGAGTACAGCGAAGATGGGGAGAAGTAGGCCATTGTCGTAGGCTGCCGAGCGCCATTCCACGAGCTGAGTGGAGCCATCCGGAGTGGCACGCGCGAACACGAGCGCCCGGTGCGCGAGCGCCAAGGATGGCCGCGCGGCGTTCAGCCGGTCCCGTCCGGTCTGCGCCATCTTTGTCAGCCAAGGCCCTGTGTCGACCAGGACGTGGTCGTAGATGCCCAGGGCTTGCTCTAGCAGAGAAGTCAGCTCCACTGGGTTGACGGCCAACGGGCCTCCCGGAGCAGACATGCCGCAGATCACGTCGAACGAACCCAAAGGCGCGATCCCGTCGTCTCGGGCCCTAGTCAGGCCCTCGGGGAAGATCGCTCTCTGCTGTTGTGCGCGTGCGAGGGCCCATGGCAGACCGGTGCCGGGAGCGCGACGTAGTCGGCTCGCGAGCACGGGGGCCACTTCGTTTGCTTCGACAACGAGGACGTTGCGTTGTTGGCGAGACAAGATTTCGCCCACGGCAACAAGCGTTTCGCTCAACCCCGCTCCCCCTGAAGCGGGGGTGAACGTAGTGAGCGACCCCTGGCTGCGTGGGCTCTTCGGACGCGGGCGCAGCGAGAGCGGCCGTTGGGACGGCTCTGCGCGCGCGTTATGGGGGCCAACGGAGCGGACCAGGTCCGCCAGCTCCGATGGCGTCAAGCTGGCTAGTGCGATCTGATCGACCCGGAGGTCTTCCAAGAACTTTCGGCCCAAACCCTGGGTCGGATCGGTCAAGCCGACCACGTGGATCTGGCGGTCGTGGGCCGCTGCGACGTCGGCTACGCCAACAAGGCGCATCATGTCGTCGATTACGAGAACGTCGTACTGGCGATGGGCCGGGTGCAGCAAGGACCTTACGTTTACGATCACCTCGACGGAGAGGTCCGTGGTGTGCTCGCGGCAGTACTCCCGGAAGGTTGTGCTCCAAGGGGCTTTGGTGGCGGTCAGCGCCACGAGGACCGTGCCGGTCATCAGCTCAGCCCGCCTCGCCAAGGCGCGTACCCGGGGCGCCCGTCATCGAAGAGACACCATCGTTGATCGGTGCCTCTTTGTCGGCCCGGACCACCTGCACGCTGTTGGTGCCGCTCGACGCCAATGCAGTTGCGATCCGAAGAGCGGTGGCCTTGCCGACTGCAAGGGTCAGGAAGTAGTTGCTCCCCGGCACTGCCAGGAGGGAGGCCGACGAGGACGAAGATGCCGCGAGAACGAGGACGTTTTGAGCCGCGTAGGCAGCGGTTTGTGGCCCCGCAACGATCACGTCGACCCGGTCGCCGGTGACTATGTTGCCACCGTCCGCGTCGGCCAACGGGACGGCGAGGCTCATTTCACCAAGGCCCGAACCAGCCGGGGGCCCGGTGGAAGTGTCTGCCTGGGTTATCGGTTCACCGGCGACGATCGGCACTGCGGAGGTCCGCCCAACGACCTCTCCGGGGGTGAGCAGGCCTGTGATCATGGAGGCGTCGGTTGCCTGCATCGTGACGATCCTCAAGTCGGCCGCCGTTAGCTCGGCCCCGGCGGCGACGGACCGGGCTGCGATTGGCACGGAGCGGGTTGCGGACTGTCCCCGGAGTACCGCTAGGACCGCCACGGCGGCGATCACGGCCAGGACTAGGGACAATAAGTGCCCCGCATGAAAGGGGCGAGGTCGCAGGCGGTGCCGGCGCTGCCCAACAGCGTGTGATTGTATGGCGAAATCGGTCGTCGTCACCGAAGTCCTTGAGCGGGGCGGGCGTTCGAGGGCTGCCTGCGTTGCGTCATGGGCGATGTTTTATCACCGTCTATCGCTGACTTCTAGCAAACTTGGTGCAGTGTTCATGTGAAATGTGCCACCGGTGAAATCCGTCACGCGGTGACATTTGTCACGGCCCAATAAATGAGGCCGGCCCTTGCGTTCTTGGGTGGCTGGGAGTCGCCCCGCGCCTCCTTGCAGCGCCGGGGGCCGGGCCTAGTGAGCCGTGACGCGGTAGGTTGTGACAACGGAAGGTTCCCGACGGCACTCGTGGGCGCGGCTGTTCCCCGCCTTGGCGGCTGCAAGTGCCGTGATTGTGGCTTGTACTCTCACTGGTCTTACGACCGGCAGCGCCACCTTGGGGCCCAGACGGCTCGCCGCGGCAACATCTGCGACAGTCACTTTCGATATCGACACGAACGTACGGCAGCGAGCCGTCTCGCCGCTCATATATGGGATGAACCTGGACAAGACGGTAGATCCGGCCCAGTTTGCCGAGGTCATGGCGGAGGCGCGCCCGGGTATGGTCCGCATGGGAGGAGACAGGTGGACGGCGTACAACTGGGAGAACAATGACTCCAACGCCGGTTCCGATTACGAGTACCAGAACGACGACTACCTTTCCGCGTCGACGTCCCCTGGTGCCGCCGTCCTCCCTACGATCGAGGCTGCTGAGAAAGCGGGGATCCCCGTCCTGCTAACTATCCCGGTTGCCGGCTATCTCTCCGCCGACCGGGATCCTCCCGGCCCCGTTCAGAGTTCTGGCCGCGACTATCTCAAGACGCGCTTCAAGGTCGACGAGCCCACGGCCCCCCGCCCTCTCACGGCTACCCCCAACGAGGCACTTCCGGACGTCTACCAGGACCAGTACGTGTATTGGCTCACCAAGACCGTCCCGGGCGCACAGCTCATGTTCTCGCTCGACAACGAGCCGGACCTCTGGGGCTCCACCCACGCGGAGATCCACCCTGCTCCCACGACCTACGCCGAATTGTTGTCGAAGGATCTCGCGTACGCGGCGGCCGTCAAGAAGGTCGACCCGGTGGCCGCGGTGACCGGCCCGGTCAGCTACGGCTGGGAGGGCTACGAGACCCTCCAGAACGCACCAGGGTCAGCCGAGCACGGGAATTTCCTCGATTGGTGGATGAGGAATGTGAAGGCGGCGGACGCCAAGGACGCGACCACGCTCATCAACGACCTCGACCTGCACTGGTACCCGGAGGCGACCGGCGGTGGGCAGAGGATCACAGGGACCGGCACCTCGCCTGCGGAGGTGGCCGCCCGGGAGCAGGCCCCCCGTTCACTGTGGGACCCCAGCTATGTCGAAGACAGTTGGATAACGCAGGACTCGCTGGACGGGCGCGGCATCGACCTCATCCCCCGGCTCGACACCCAGATCGCTGCGAGTAACCCCGGGATGAACCTCGACTTCACAGAATGGGACTACGGAGGGGGCCAGGTCATCAGCGGCGCCATTGCGACGGCCGACGTGCTTGGGATTTTCGGGCGCTATGGCCTGCACGCGGCCGCCTTTTGGGCGCTCAGCTCGGACGAGGCTTTTGCTTACGCCGCGTTTGCCATGTACCGGAACTACAACGGGCACGGCGCAGGTTTTGGGGATACCGAAGTCAAGGCGACCACGACGGACGAGGTGAGCACGTCGGTCTACGCTTCTATCCAAAAGGCAGATCCCGGCCATGTCGTGGTCGTCGTGATCAACAAGAGCCTCCGCCCGACGATGGCGACCATCCGCCTGCGGGGCGTGGCCGCTGCCGGCGCCAGTGTCTACAAATTGACGAGCAAGATCTCAAAACCTGAGCCGGCGCCTGCACTTCTTGCGACAAACCGCGGCATGTTCACCTACCTGATGCCTGCGCAGTCGGTCTCGGTCATAGTGCCGCGAACCGGTGTTTGAGGCAACGATGCCTCAGCCGGTGGTTTCTAACGCCCCGCAGACCTCGATCGCCCAGGCGAGCCCTTCGGTGTAGGCCTCGGCCATACTCAGCTCCCCGAGCCCCGAGCGCAACTTCTCGGCGTTGCCGACTTCCCAGGCCTGTACGTCGCCGACGATGCTGCCGAGCGGGCCGGTACCCCCGAGCAGGGCGTCCTCGAGCTCGTTGGTGAGGGAGAGACCGTCCACGACCTCCGAAAGCGGGACGCCAAGGAGCAGGTCAAGGGCGGAGACCATACCGGCGGTGAAGGCCGGTTCGGAAAGACGCGGGTCGATCCTCTCGGCCATCAGCTCCGCCGTCCTGGCCCTCGTCATGGCGATGTTGAGGAGCTCGTCAGAGCCCTCGTGCGAGTCTGCCAGGAGCATGAGAGCGACCCAGGCACGGAGCCGGCGCTGGCCGAGCAGCACTACACCCTCACGCACAGAGCTGACACGCCGGTGAAGACCCCGTGCGGCGCCTGCGCCGGCGATGCGTAGGAACCGGTAGCTCAGTGAGGCGTCGGTCTTCACGATGTCCTCGACATCTTCTGCTGAGGTCGTCGGGTCGTAGAGCTTTTCCAGGATCCGCAGGCATGTGGCCTTGCTCGGGCTGAGCGCCTGGCCCTCTACGACATCGGGGCGCGACAGCAGGTAACCCTGGAACAGGTCGAAGCCGAGCCTGCGGCAGGCGTTGAGCTGGGCCTGCTCCTCTACCCTCTTCGCGATCAGTTTCACTCCGTAGGCGGAGCAGTACCGGACCGCCTCTGGTAGCTCGTCGGGGGACAGCCCGAAGACGTCGACCTTGATCATCGACACCAGCTCGAGGAGCGGGTCGACCTCGTCATGGCGGATGGCACGGCCGTCGGCTGCGAGGGTGTAGCCGTTTTGGGCCAGACGGCGGCAGCCCGCAATAACCTCGGCGTCTCGGGGGACGTCCTCGAGGATGTCGATCACCGTTTGACGCGGGGGGAAGGGTATGTCGTGCTCGCCTACCAGGTAGGAGCGGGTCGTGTTGATAAAGGCGAGCTTGTCCCCGACCAGGCTGGTGAGGCCCATATCGAGGCCCGCGTGCACGAGGACGTCGGCGGTCATCGTTTCGCCGCTCGGTCTTGTGGGGCCGAGGTCCCGGAAAAGCAGCTCGTACCCATGGACGCGGAGCTGGGCGTCGAAGATGGGTTGACGACCGACGATGAACTTGCTCATAAAAGCGGGCCCTCGGGATGTTGTTCGCGCAGCCAGGCGCTGCCCCTACGAGCTATTGATCGGCCGGGCAGCCTCGCAGTTGACCTCTTCTGGCACACGCGCTCCTCGGGTGCCGCTAGTGCCTTGTTGGCTCTGCACCCCAACGGAGCGCCAGCTCAACGCTGAGGGCCGGCCAGGCGACCGGGTCATGGCCCGGGACTACCGGGTAGCCCCGCTCCTTTGCGACCGCTTTCAGGCGGCGGATCGACTGGACGGTGTCCTGGGGCCCGCAGTTGATGAAACCGCCGACGGCGACTTCGCTCTCGAGGTTCTCGGTTAGGTCGGCAGCGTCAAAAGCAAAGACATAGCCACCGCCACCAGCGGACTCGTCAATGTCGACCATGAAGCTCTGATGGCCGGGCGTGTGCCCGGGGGAGGGCAGTGCAATTACCCCCGGAGCGATCTCGACTTCCCCGTCTGCAAGCTCCCAGCGGATCTCAGGGTCGTCGTAGTCCACCCGGAACATCCCCTCTTGTTCCGGCCCAGGGTGCTCGGAGAGCCCGTACTCCAGTTCGTCGCGCTGGAGGTGGACAGGCACGCCAAGGCCGGTGAAGTGACGAATTCCACCGGAGTGGTCGTTATGCAGGTGTGAGACCGCCACCGTAACGATCTTGTCCATGGGGACTCCGACCGCCTCCAGGGCTTCCTCCAGAGGCTCGCCAGGACCGGGCAGGACGACCTCGATGTCCTTGTTGCGGCCGTGGAAGCGACGGTTGAGCGGGGTGTCGTGGATGAGCGCCGGGTTGAGGCCTGTGTCGAGGAGGACCCACCCGCCGTCGGCCTCGAGGAGCACCCCGGGCACCGGCTCTCTGAGCCGCTCTCCCGAGGTGTCGCCGTACACCGAAATGGACTTGGGCACTACCTCCCACCCGAGGGTGAGAAGGATGACGCGCCGGATACCGGAGGTTCTCACGACGACAACCGGGCCGTGCGGCTCCGGACGGGCACGGGCTGAGTGTTACGTACGGGGGAAGGTGTCGCGCATTATTGCGAGCGCTCCCAGCCGCCTTTGCATCTTCTCCGGCGCATCGCGGTCACGGTCCCGAATGCGTGCTTCGAGCTGGTCGAGGCGCTCGAGCTCCCTCTTGGACAGCCGGGCTCTTTCGTTCTCAGGCCTTCGGGCCAGGGCGCGGAGGAATGCCGCCCGGGCGTCGGAGGAGCGCTTGAGGCCGAGGCTGCTGGCCACGGCTGCGAAGGTTCGACCGGAGTCGCGCAGCGTCAGAGCCTGCTCGTCGGAGTTCGGTTGCCTGCCCCTCGGAGCGCGTTCCTCGCCGCTGGATTCGCGGTCGAACGACTTCTCTCGGTCCCACGGCCTACTGCTACGCACTGTTCCCTCCGTTGACGGCCGCGTCGTAACCCGAGAGTGCCGTCCGCGGTCCTGGCCAAGGAGGTTACCACGCCGAGCTCCGCCCCCGCAGCCCCGGTCTGGTGCGCGAATACCCTGGCGAGCCCGTTTATGGCGGCCACCTGGTAGGGTGGAGGTCAGCGGTTACCCCTCGGGGCCCGCGGTCGAAGTGCGAGTTGTCCGGGTTGAACCCGGGGACGTGAGGTTCCCGCTCTTGTTGAGTGTGTGGCCGCCGCATCAACGGCCACCATTTCACAACGAACAGGAGCAACATTTTGTCAGCAATACAGGACGCGCCTGTGCGCGCCTCATCGTCCTTTGCCGCGCTTGGTGTGCCGCCTTTCCTTATCGGCGCCATCGAAGCAATGGGCATCACAGAGCCTTTCCCCGTCCAGGTAGCCGCCCTTCCGAGCGCGCTGGCAGGCCGGGACGTACTCGGTCGCGCCCGTACAGGTAGCGGCAAAACCTTGGCCTTTGCAGTCCCGGTAGTGGCCCGATTGGCGGCTTCCTCGAACAAGGCGCAGCCCAAGCAGCCCCGAGCCCTCGTGCTCGTACCGACGCGCGAACTCGCCGCACAAGTGGCCTCCGCTTTCTTGCCTCTCGCCCGCGCGGCTCGCCTCCGGGTCGCAGCCGTGTACGGCGGTCTTCCCCAACGCGCCCAGGTCGCGGCGCTAATGAGCGGGGCGGATATCCTCGTCGCCTGCCCAGGCCGGCTGGAGGACCTGATAGAGCAGGGGTACTGCCGGCTCGGCGCAGTGGAGGTAACCGTCGTGGACGAGGCGGACCACATGTCGGACCTCGGGTTCCTGCCCGCCGTCCGGCGACTGCTGGACCAGACCCGCACAGGCACCCAGCGGCTCCTCTTCTCCGCGACCCTTGACCAAGGGGTCGATGTGCTGGTGAAGCGTTACCTTCGTGACCCGGTCACGTGCAGCGTAGATGGGGGTACCGACACCCATGTCGAGACCACCCACCACCTCTTCGCGGTACGGGCCTCGGACAAGGCCGCGATCGTGCACCAGCTCGCCTCTGGCGCCCAGCGGAGCCTGCTTTTCACCCGCACCAAGCGTGGGGCTAGCAAGTTGGCGGGCCAGCTGACTCAAGCGGGGATCCGCGCTGTGGACCTCCACGGCAACCTCACCCAGAACGCCCGCCAGCGCAACCTTGCTTCGTTCGCTGCCGGGACCTCAAAGGTCCTCGTGGCCACCGACATCGCCGCCCGCGGGATCCACGTAGAGGACGTTGCGCTGGTCGTCCACGTCGACCCGCCGGAAGACCACAAGGCGTTCGTTCACCGCTCGGGGCGGACGGCTCGCGCTGGCGCGATCGGTACGGTCGTCACATTGGTGACGCCGGAACAGGTCGCCGATACGCGTCGCCTCACCCGCCGGGCGGGCGTAGAAACTCCGACCATTGTCGTGGGCCCAGGCGATGACCGCATTTCAGCGATCACCGGGCCAGCCGCCCCCCGGTCTGCGCCGGTCGCGCAGTCCGCGCCGCAGACATCTGTTCGCAGCGCCGGTTCACGCCCAACTAGCCAGTTCGGGCCACGTCGGAGCGGTTCAGCTTCGGGAGGCACCACGTCAGGCCGTTCTCGCAGGCGCTGGTAAGGGGCTCGTAGGGGCAAACCCCTGCAGCACCATTGCCGCCATCCTCAGGGGCGGCGGCAATGGTGAGAGAGCTACTTCATAAGGCGTTCGCGGAGAACTCCGATTGCGCGGATCCGCTTATCAACCTCTTCAGGCCCAAGATCGGTGTTGGCGCTGACTGCCCCGGCCATTCGGTCAAGCCGCCGGTTCTCAGCCAGACGTATCTGCTGTTGTTGATCCGTGGGACGGCGGCGCAGGGCTCGGTTAAAAGCCCGGTTCGCATCCCCGGCCTTGTCGAGCCCGACGGTGCGGGCGATCGCGGCAAACGACTGGCCATGCGTCCGCAGGGCCAACACTTTGTCGTCTACAACGGCCGCTTCGGTGGGTACGGGCCCATCCGGCATGGTCTCCGAAGCAGGGGCTTCGGTGGTCAAGGCCTCCGCCGCCGGTCCCTCAACACTGAGGTCCTGCGGCATCAGCCGGGGCAGGTCCTGTCCCGGCTGGCCTTTGGACGTCAGACGACCCTAACGGCGCTGGCCTGAAGGCCTTTCGGGCCCTGGGTCGTCTCAAATTGAACATGTTGGCCCTCGGACAACTCGCGGTAGCCGCCGCCATCAATCGCGGAGAAGTGGACGAAAACGTCAGCACTTCCGTCGTCGGGGCTGATGAAGCCGAAACCTTTGGTCCCGTTG
>Ga0182024_10015688_pt1 | contig 14464 bp, 17 predicted proteins | sample P32metaG_FD_120480 | JGI IMG/M metagenome (GOLD analysis project Ga0182024, IMG submission 120480) | Permafrost microbial communities from Stordalen Mire, Sweden - P3-2 metaG (Illumina Assembly) | ecosystem: Environmental > Terrestrial > Soil > Wetlands > Permafrost | place: Sweden: Stordalen... | reverse complement strand
GCCTTCTGATCCTCACGGGACAACTGGAAGTCGATGGGGCGTCGTGACATACCCCAGTATAGGCCAAAACATTCTAAACCAGAAATGGTTTACAGCCTCTTTTCATGCGGTCGCAGAACTAGTGGGTTTTGCCGGCGTCCTTGAAGTTGAGCGCGAAGTAGGGGTAGCTGAAGCTCGGCCCCTTTTCCATGGTGATGAGGAATTGGCCGGGAAAAATATGCGCGTATCCAAAGCCGGCGTTCACGTGGCGATTTAGCTCATACCATGTGTAGACGTCCGCTTCCTGGCCGATGTGGCTGCCGGCTGTCCCAAGTGGATTGCGAACGATGGAGCCGCCCGAGGTGTTGTAGAGAGAATCGGTCGCGCTGGCCAGCCAGAAATCCAGCCATTGGCCGGTCACCGTCCAGCGGCGGTGGGGCTCGATGGTGACGCCGGCGCGCACCGCTTTGATGTTTTGCCAGCCGAATTGGTCGGAGATGCCGAAACGGTCGTGCGCGGTCGGGTACATCGTATCGAAAGTGCCATGGATGCCGTCATGAGCATTCTTGTCGCCGGAGGCGTAATCATATTGGCTGAAAATGCGCGGCTTCCAGTAGAACCCGGCAAAGCGGTAAGCGAGACCGTCGGTAGTGCCCCAGGCCTGGATGTTATTGCTGCCGTCGGTACCCGCCTCCCGGATGCCTTCGACTGAATAGTCCAAGTTGCGGACAGCCAAGCCCTTCCAGCGAACGCCATAAGCCTGTTCGCTCTCATGTCCGGTGGTCGCTTTGGAAGCGGTCTCGACCGGAACACTGGGAGCAACGCGCCAGAGCACAAAGGGCTCGAGAGTCGACGTGGGCACGATATTGTCGATGGCGCCGTACATCCCGTAGATGTTATTGCCTTCCTGATGATGGCTGATCCCCTCATCGAGAGGAACGACCGCCGAAGCGGCGAAGATCCCCAGGTGAAAACGTTGATAGTGGAGATTGGTGACCACCGCGTCGTAGGAGCGGCCCTGATCGCGCCATTCGGAATTCGCAATGATGGTGTTGTTGTAGTTGATCAACTGACGGCCGACGCGCACGCTGATCCAGTGTTGCTCGGGGTCGCCAAACTCGGCGTAGGCGAGCTTGAGATCGAAGCGATTCGTGTTCGGCGGCTGGAGGGGGGGCTGTTGCAGCCAGGCGCGAGCGTCCTGCAGCTGCCCGACAAAGCGCATCCATCTGGTGGGCTTAATCTGCATCAGGAAGCGCCAGCGATTCAATAGATAGTTGTCATTGTCATTGAGCTTGAAACTCTGGTTTTCCATGCCTTCCGCGCGAAAGCGTTCTTCCAGGCCGAAGCCGATCCAGGAGGGCAGCTGCTGATCGAGCGCGGTGATAGGAGCGAAATCGGGAAGGTCATAGGGCGCGTTTTGTCCAGTGGTTCGATAGGCTGGTCCGTTCAAGAAGCTCAAGGGGTTAGAAGCCGGCCCCGTTACGAACGCGCCGTTATAGGCACTAGATCCATTCTGGGTTGTGGCGTCATCTTGCGCTGAAGCTGTGCATGCGCCAAAGGCCCACAGAATCAGAAAGCTCGCGAGGAGCGTCCCATAGCGTCGCGGAAGTGTGCTCGGCATCACAAGTAAGTCTATCAAGTAACTATAGTAATAGGCAAGAACAATCGTCCAAAAAGGTTTAGTTTTTTGCGGAGCGCCGAATACAAGAACTGGGAGTGGACTGCGTTGAGTTTCGGTTAGGGGATAGGTTATTCTGTTATCTGTACAAGAATGGCAAACACATTTTCAGCGCTGAAGCGCATGCGGCAGACCAAGCGGAAGACAGTGGTGAATCGTCTCCGCAAATCGCGGCTTCGTCACCAGATCCGTTCGATGCGGCGTCTGATCACTTCCAAGGACTCCAAAGGCGCGAATGAGGCGCTTCCGGCCACGTTCTCGGTGATCGATCGCTCGGCGCGCTTGGGCATCATCAAGAAGAACACGGCGGCGCGTTATAAGAGCCGCTTGCAGGCTCGGCTCAAAGCGATCGCGTAAGACCGCTCCCTTTGGTCGCGGCTCGGTTTAGCCGCAGTGCGGTTGGGTCGCGGTTTAGTTCGTTAAGCTCAAGACAAGTTCTTCCATCACCACACGATCATCCGGACGCGTGTCCCGCAGCGCTTTGTCGGCCCAGAAAATCTTTTCGATGGCGCGCCCCAACTTCTCGCCTGGAAATGCGCCCACCGTCTGATAAACCTGCTCGGCGCGATCGCGCCAGATTCGAATACCCTGCTGAGAGAATTTTGCCTGGATCTGCTGGGAAGTTTTGAGCCCGGAATCGCGCGCGGCCATCGCCAGCCGGAATTGCGTGGCGAGGAAGGTGAGAGCCAGTGGAAGATACTCGCCTTCGCGGAACAGTGTATCCAGGCTGTCCAGCGCGCGTTTGCGATCGCCGCGTCCCAGCGCGGCCACAAGAGCGAAAATGGTGGACGCCTGCGCGTTGGGAACCAGACGCAGGATATCGTCGGCGGTAACCTTGCGCGCGCCCGCTGTGTAGAGCCGCAGCTTCTCGATCTCGTTCGCGATGCGGCCGGCATCGGAGGCGAGCGATTCGACGAGAAGGCCGATTTCGGCCAGGCCAATTTGCAGGCCGGCTTCCTTCGCCAGGTCCTGCGCCAGGCGGCGCGCCGATTCGAGCGTATAAGGACGCAGCTCGACGACCTCCGGAATGGCGGAATAAAACTTCTGCACGCGTTCGATTTTGGCGCGGTCTTCGCCCTCGAAATCGTAGCGGCTGGCTTCGAAGACCAGCACGGCGCCTGGAGTGGGGCGCTTCAGATAGGCAGCCAGTTCGGCCGCGGCGGAGTTTTCCTCGTCTTTTCCCGCACGGCCTCGCGGAAGCGCCGCCTCGGCTCCCGAAACCCAGACCACGCGATTCGGCGCAAACAGCGACAGCGAACGAGCATCGTCCAGCACACTGGCGAGGGTGGTCTCTTCCAGATCGTGCCGGCTCAAGCCGTTCTCCCGATCCTCCGGCGCATGCACCTTATCCACCAAGGCGCGCCGGCAGGCGCCGAGTTGATACACCTCTGAGCCGAGGAACAGATACACCGGTGCGGGAGGCGCCTTTTGCACGCGCTGCAAAAACTGCTCGGGGCTCAAAAGTTCTCCAGGATTGCGCTCACTACGTCCCGCGCTACATCCCGGCTCAAGCGTTGCACCGCCGCGCCGCTCTCGTCGAAATACTGGATGTTATTGGTGACCGACAGCTCGTAGCGTTCGTGGGCCTCGAAATTCGGGCGCGTGAAGATCACTTTGCCGGTGGAGCGCTCCACCAGGCTCACATCCAACCTCACGTTAATTTGGAGGCCGCTGGTCCGGCCGGTGGCTTGATCGATCAGAGTGGGATAGGCGAGGTAGTTGATGACGGTGCCCTTCAGGACGGCATCGGCTTGGGTGGGATCGTTGACGACCTGATAGTGCGTGCGGGCGATCAACTCGCGGCTGATGCCTTCCGGAAGTAGGTCGCTCAGCTTGTAGCGCACCGTAGCATTCGCAAAGGCCGGCACCGCGATGGTGTGGATCGTTTTGGGCACCAGGTTGGCTTGGCCAACCTCATGATAACCGCAAGAGCCGAGCGCGACACCGGCGCCGATCAGCCAGACGCCCGGTTTATTCCAAATACTCACGTACAACCTCCCCGGCGTTTTCAGCTACGATTTGCAGATTGTCCGCCACCATCCAGAACCACCAGGCCCGAGGCTGATTGCGATCCGGCGCGATGGATCCCACGGTGATGCCGCCTTGTCCGGCGACGCCGACGTTGGTGGGCGGCTCGTGGTCTTTGGTGCGGACGTCGATGTTGCTCGATCCAAGCGACTGGAAAATGCGATCCATTCCGGGGTTCTCTTCAAACTCTACCCAGGCGGAGACGCTATAACCATGGAACACGGGCGCTTGAATAAGTCGCAGGGAGGGCATGGCGGCGCCCGAGGCCGCCAGCAGGCTGGCCAGGTGCCGGTCGATCTTCAGTTCGATCTCCTCCAGCGGTAGCGGCGCTTCGGAGCCGTATTCCGACAGCATGTTGAAGCTGACCTGCGCATCGAAGATGGCTTTCGGCAAAGGTTTAAAGGAAAGCAGCGCAACGGCCTGTTTTTGTAGCTCGTCGATCCCGGCCTTGCCGCGCTCGCTCACCGGCTCGAAGATCTCGATTACCGACCGCCGGACGGATCCGGCTTTCTGCAGCTGCGTCAACAGAAGTGCGATTGAGATGGCGGCCGGGTGTGCGACCGTTTGAACGGGACCCTTGGCATCGAAGCCCGCGGGCTCCACCATGGGCGCGCGCAGGCGCGACTCGGCCAAATCCTCCAGCGCCCCGGTGAGATCGATCGCGATGGGGGCCGGTTTGGCGGCTTGAATCTTCTTATACACCTGATTGCCCGATTCTTTGGAGGCGGCCAGGATGACGATTTGCGCCGAGCCGAGATCGGCGGCCTCGATGGAACTCATCACCAGCGGCTCCTCTTTGCCGATTGCAAGAATACTGGCAGCCTTGGTGGATTCATCAGGATCAAAAGACGCGACCAGCTGGATGGTCGCCGGAATCTTGCGTGCTTCCAAAAGTTCGTGAACTTCTTTTCCGAGGAGTGTTTCGCCGCCGATAATTGCGATAGCGGGCCGCCGGCCGGAACTGCGATGAGCATGCATATTAACCAGTCTGATGCTCCGGCTGAGGCGATGGGGGTTGCGGGCGGACCTTGCGCCGGATAACGCCGGCGGCGCGAATCACGATGCCCGTGGCTACATAGACGGTGGCGAGCGTGAGCAGGACCGGCTGGGAATAGTTCCAGATCAAATAGATGAGCGCGCCAAACAGGATGACCGTGAGCGGGGAACGCGGACCCTTGAAGTGGATCTCCTTGAAGCTGGGATATCGCCAGGTGCTGACCATCAGGAACGAAAGTAGAGCGAGCACGCCGAGCCACAAGGCCGAAAGGATCCACCATTCCAGAGGCACGCTGTCGGTGGCGTAGACGATGGCCGCCACCATTCCCGCCCCGGCCGGAATCGGCAGCCCGACGAAGTATTTACGATCCGGACGGCCTGGATTCTTGGGCACCGGGTTGGTCTGGACGTTGAAGCGGGCCAGGCGCGCTGCGCCGCAGAGCAGGAAGAGGAAGGCGATGAAATAGCCGGCGCGGTGATCCATCAGGAATCCGCCGGGGACGACAAACTGCACGCCCCAGGTGTAGGCGAGAACGGCCGGAGCAATGCCAAAGGTGATCACATCGGCGAGCGAATCCATCTCTCGGCCGAAGTCGCTCACAGTGTTCGTCATGCGGGCGATGCGCCCGTCTAATCCATCCAGCACCACTGCGGCGCCGATCGCCTTGGCCGCCACCTCGAAGTGCGGATTGGGGCCGAGCTGCCCGGTGCTTGCGAGTAGCGTACCCTCCACGGCGCGAACAATGGCGATGAATCCGAGGAAGATGTTGCCAGCCGTGAACAAGGTGGGAAGAGCGTAGGCCGCACGCCTGGGCCGCCGCGAGGGCGGACGCGGATCGAAGAACCGTTCTTTGAAGGTGAGCCGCGCCATCAGTTTGGCCTTCGTCGCGCCAGGATGCTGGAGCCGCCCGAGACGCGCTCGCCCGGCCGCACTTTGATTTCCCATTCGGGGCCGAGAAAAATATCGACCCGGGAACCGAACTTGATCAGCCCGACGCGTTCGCCCTTGGCGACGGTGTCGCCCAGCTTCTTATAGAAGACGATGCGGCGCGCGATGAGTCCGGCGATTTGAGCGAAACGGACGCTGGTGGCGTCGCCTGGGGCGGTTCCTGCAATCGTGACGGTATTGCGCTCGTTCTGCGAACTGGCGACTTCGCGGCTGGCGACCAGGAACCGGCCCTGGGTGTACTCGACGTTCGCGATCCTGCCGGCGATGGGCGCGCGGTTGACGTGAACGTCGAAAATGTTCAGGAAGATGCTGATGCGGGTGCACTCGGCTCCGGCGCCGTCGCCGACGATGCCGACCACTTTGCCGTCGGCGGGTGAAACCGCGACTGGGCCGTCCGGGATGGTGCGATCGGGGTCGCGGAAGAAGTAGAGGCAGAAGAGCGCGGCCAGGAGCAGGGGCGCGGCGAACGCCGGGTGGAGCAAGTACCCAATCAGAGCACCCGCAGCCGAGAAGGCGATCGCGTAATAGATCCCGTCTTTGACCATCGTCTACACCTATTGTAGCGGCGCGGAGTCGGGGAACTCAGCATTTGAAAATTGAAATGTTTCCGTTTGATGTCAGAGGGTGGAGTGGGCGCGGGCCGGAGCACGCCGGCACGCGTGGTTAGGTTCCGTCTCGAAACAAAGCAGTCGAGCGTTAACCGTGCGCGAGCCCTCGCGTTAAGGACAATGGAGCCATGAGCGGAATCCGATTTGTCACCGATGAGAAGGGCCGGAAGGTCGCGGTTCAAATCGATCTGAAAAAACACGGCGCCATTTGGGAGGACTTCTGGGGCGGTCTCATATCCAGCAGTGCTGCGCGAACTGCGTAAAGCGTACCCGCGCGCGTGGTTAAGTACTCACTGGAGATCAAGCGGTCGGCGCAAAAGGAATTGGATGCGCTCGACGATGCGCTGTTCGGCAGAATTGACAAGAACGCATCCGGATCGGCGACTACCGGGCGATTTACATCATAGACGACTCAACGAAAATCGTGACGGTCACTCACGTAGCACACCGGCTCGAGGTCTACGATTAGCTGCGGCGGTCACTTCGCCGCGCCGAGTGCGTCCTCGGCCGGCAGGTCCAGGTCGAGACCGAAATCTTTTTTCACGCGCTGCCGAAAACCGTCGGCGTCCAGCGCGTTGAAATCGATCCACTGCTCGTCCGTCATCGCAGCGCGCCAGGCCAGGAACGGCAGGGCGTCGGGCCCCACCGGATGCCTCAGTTTCCAGTTTCCGCTTTCGATGATGTTTCGGATCGCTGCGCCTACGATTGAAGGGGGCGCCGGCTGCTGGAGCGAGGCTTGAAAAAGCGCATTTTGGGCATCGGCGTCTCGATAATTCCAGGCTGGACGATCGCAACCCGAACGCCGAACGGCTTCAACTCGCCCGCCAGCGCTTCGCTCAACGCTTCCAGCGCAAACTTGGAAGCCGCGTACGGCGCAAACGGCGAGGCTGAAATCTTACCTGCCACCGAACTCACGTTGATAATGCAACCGCTCCGAGATTCGCGCATCCACGGTAGCACTTGCTGGATGCACCGGATGGCTCCGAAATAGTTGGTCTCCATGGTTTCGCGAAAAGCCGATAGCGGAAGTTCTTCCACCGAACCATGCCGCTCGATTCCCGCGTTGTTCACGAGCACGTCAATGTGCCCGCCTTGGTCGTAGATTCCCGCAAAACAATCCGCGACGGATCGATCGGAATCCACGTCCATGGTCACGATGGAAAACGGCAGATTTTCGCGGGGGGCCGAGCCGGATTGCGCATCGCGGCATAAACCCGATGGCCGGCACGGGCCAGTTCCAACGCCGTCGCCAGTCCGATTCCAGAACTGGTCCCTGTGATCAGCACTCTTGCCATGGGTCCTCCTTGGACGACTAGCGTAGCAAGATTGAAACGGCTGGCGCATGAGTGCGTCCATGTTCAGACGGTTATCCCAACACATGCCCTGCTTACTGCTGATCGTGCTCCTTGCGTTTCCGCGCCTGGGACTGGCGCTCCTATTCTTTTTCACGCACTATCTGGACAGGGCTTTCAGCAGCATTCTCGTCCTGATCCTGGGCTTCCTATTTCTGCCTTTCACGACGTTGGTCTATGCGTGGCTGATCAATAGCCACTTGCCAGTGCAAGGGATCAATCTGCTCTGGCTGCTGCTGGCCGCTTTAGTGGACTTGGGTGGGCTGGGTGGCGGATACAGCCGACGCCGGGCGTGACCAACTTGCCAAAGGCTGAGCATGCTATACTGGGGACTCATTTGGAATTCATTAACCTGCTAACTTATTGAGTTTAAAGCACTAACCTCGAAGAAACATCAGATTCTCTTAGTTTTCAAAGACTTCCAAGACACGCGCTTTTAGCGAAAAACGCACAGGGAGGAAACCCATGAAGGATTTTCTATTGGTTGCCGGATTGTTAGCAGCGCCCACTAGTGTCAGCGTTCAGCAGCATCAGGTAGCGCCGACAGTGAAGCAGAACGATCCGAGATTATCCCGGCTCCAGAAGTTCTTTGGCGATCGCGACTGCCCCCTACGCGATTCGGCCAAGGATTTTTTGATTGCGGCCGACCAGAATCAGCTTGACTGGCGTTTACTGCCAAGCATTTCGATCATCGAGTCGAGCGGGGGCAAAGATTATACGAACAACAACGTTTTTGGGTGGGATTCCTGTAAGGAAAGATTCACTTCGGTTCGCGCCGGGATTCACTTCGTCGCTGCGCAGCTAGGAAAATCAAGAAGATACAGGGACAAAGACATCGACAGCAAGCTTCAGACCTATAACCCGGTGCCGGAATACTCCCAACGGGTGAAGGCTGTGATGCGGGCCATTGGGTCGCGCTCCCAGCCGCGAGTGTTCGCCGCCGATTGACACACTTCTACACGATTGCGGTCCGGGGTTAGTAATGCGCCTAACTGCCTTGCATCATGTGCACGCCCCAGTAAAGGGCGCCGAAGACGATCAGGGCAATTCCAATACCTAACACCCAGCGGATCACCCGCTCGGTGCTGGACGTGCTTTTGTGGGCGTCCAACTTTAGCTGCTCGTCGAGGCTTTCAAACATAGACAACCTCCCTGGGAGTCCGGTTTTTACGTGAGTCCGGTCGACTTTATTTATAAGTCCGGTTATGATACGAGCCACAGCGATTATATGCCTGATCGAAGGCGATTGACAGGGGTATTCGTAGGCTTGTTTTGAGCGATTACTCTTTTGAGTATTTGTCGTGGGATACGCGCGGTTACAACGCCATGCGCTCGAGTTTTCGGTAAAGTGTCTTACGCTCGATCCCGAGGATTTTAGCGGCCCGGCTCTTGTTCCCGCCGGTAGCGGCGAGCACACGCCGGATCTGGTCGGCTTCGGTATCGGCCAGGGTATCGCTCGCGGTATCCCTAGGCTCGGTGAGTTCGATGGCTTCGCGAATCGCGGTGTCGTCGATGCGGCCCTGCGGAGTCACAATAGTCAGCCGTTCGATCATGTGCTGGAGTTGGCGCACGTTTCCAGGCCAGCTGTAGTCTTCCAGAACCCGCAGCGCGGACTCGGTGAGCCGGGCCTGCTGGCGATAGCGCTCGTTGTATTTCTTCAAGAAATAATGGGCCAACAGAGGAACGTCGCCGCGGCGTTCCACCAGCGGCGGAAGAATAATGCGCACAACGTTCAAGCGGTACCACAGGTCCTCGCGAAATTTGCCTTGCTCCACCATCTTCTGTAAATCGCGATTGGTGGCCGCGACCACGCGGACGTCTACTTTTTTGCCTCGCGGCGACCCCACGGGACGAATCTCTTTCTCCTGCAGGAATCGCAGCAAACTGAGCTGGAAGCCCACTTCCAACTCGCCGATTTCATCCAGGAACACCGTGCCGTTGTTAGCGGCTTCGAAGACGCCGACGCGATCGCGGTCCGCGCCGGTGTAGGCGCCTTTCAACGCGCCGAACAGCTCGCTTTCCAGCAGCGACTTTGCAATGGATCCGCAATCCACGGGCACAAACGGCTGATGCGCGCGTGAGCTGTTGTTGTGGATCATGCGCGCGATCATTTCCTTACCGGTGCCGGTTTCGCCTTCCAGCAGCACCGTGGCATTGGTCGGCGCGACCAGCGAGACGGTCTTGTAGATGTCGATCATCCGGGACGAACTGCCGACCATTTCGCTCTCCGGCAGATCTTCGATCTCGGAGTCTTTGTCGTCCTGATGCTGGCCCACCGATGCCTCGGCGCGTTTCACGGTGTCGAGCATGCGGTCCAGCTCGAAGGGCTTGGCGATATAGTCGAACGCACCGCCCTGCGTCGCTTTCATGACCGTTTCAATGGTTCCGCGTGCGGTCATCAGAATGACGGCGCACTGGGGGTTCTTTTTGCGGGCCGTTTCCAGGACGTCGAGCCCCGTGCGCTCGTCAATATAGATATCCGAGATGACGATGGGGTAGGCGAGGTCGCGGAGGCGTTCCAGTGCTTCGCGGGTGGACGCGACGGCGTCCACGGTATAGCCTTCCAATTCCAAAAAAGTTTGGATGGTATTTCGGACAGAATTATCGTCTTCAACTACCAGAAGTCTTTGCACGCTAACGCCTTTATACTATTAGACTAGCAGGCTGGGGAACCGGCTCCCTCTGGTCGCGGCTCCGTAATGCCGTGATTTGCTGGACAGTCGATACTGAGCCGTGACCAGAGGAAGCGGTTGATCGCGATTTTTACACAGACTCTTACGGTCGAGGCTCAGTAATGGCGTGCGAGCGTGTTATTCGGGAGCGCGCGGCGAACACCACCGTGAAGCAGGACCCTTGGCCGGGTTGGCTGGTCACTTCCATCGTTCCGCCGTGGTGCTGGACGATCTGCTCCACGATGGAAAGGCCGATGCCGGTGCCCGCTTCGCCCGACGCCTCGGCTCGCTTGGTGCGGTAAAACTTCTGGAAGATCTGGCGCAGCTCCTTGGCGTCCATGCCGATGCCCTGATCCTGAACCGAAAGGCGCAATCGCCCGGCCGCATCCAAGTGGCACACCACGGTGATCTGAGTGTCGGGGGGCGAGTATTTCACGGCGTTGGTGAGTAGATTGTAGACCGCGTATTCCATCAGCTCGCGATCGCCTTCCAGGTTCCCGTCGAGCGCTTCGGCGACAATATGAATGTTCTTCCGCTCGGCCAGCGGGCGTGCGCGAGAGACGCAGGCCTCAACGATTTCGCGGACCTGGAACTTTTCACCCTTCAGCTCTATCTGTCCGTCCGACAAACGTTCGACATCCAGGAAGGTTTGAATCATGCGCGCCAGCCGCTTGGACTCCTGGTTGATCATTTCGCTCATCTGCTTGCGCTTCTCTTCGCTCAGATTGTAGCGGCCCATCAGTTCGCTCGATCCCTGAATGGCAGTCAGCGGCGTGCGCATTTCGTGCGTGACGAAATGGATGGCCTGCTGGTAATGATGGCGCTCGGTTTCCGCCCGGTGCAGCGCACGCCGCACCACAAAGTGCTGATAGCTGGCGGCGGCGATGGCGGTGAGCCAGGCCGAAGCCGACGGCGCGAAGAGGGGAAAGACCACGCCGTACCGGAACAGGAGAAATGGTAGGGCCGGCACAGCGAGCAGAAGGACGCCAGCCGCAGTGTAGGCCAACCAGCCGGAAAGGAACGCGAAGATCAGGCCGGCCAGAACGCCCGCCGCGACGCAAACGGCCAGAACGGAGAGGTTCGAAGCGTCCGTCAGGAACTGGGCGCGTTCCAAAGTTTCGAAAAGCTGCGCGTGTACCTCGACGCCGGGGATGCGGCCCTGTCCGTAGGGTGTCGCGACGCGGTCATAAGTAGCGGAGATGGACGTCACTCCGATGAAGACAGCTTGCCCCCGAAAGCGCGCTGCGAGTTCTGGATGTTGGGTGAGATCCAGCAATGAGATTTGGGGGATGGAATCGCGCGAGAAGAGCACGCGGAGAGCCCGGTCACTGTCCGAAGTGCGCGGGGCGGGAATCACTTCGTTTCCGATTTGGAGGTCCCCGGGAGATTCGATAATCCGGCCGCCGCGAGCCAGCCGGAAGGTCTCCAGAGCCAGCGACCAATGACGCTCCCGATCGGTGCGCTCTTCGAGCGGAATTTGCCGCGTGACGCCGTCGCGTGACAGTTCATCGGCGCGGTCGTGCCCGAGAGCGCTGGCGGCGCGTCGAAACTCATCGCGGGGATTCTCCCAGTGGCCATTTTGAAGATGCGCTACCAGCACCAAATTCTTGGTAGCCTGCATGGCCCGGCTCAGGCGATCGTCTTCGGGCGCGTCTTCTTGGTCGGCGAGCACCATGTCGATCGCGATCACTTTCGGTTGCGCTGGGGCCAGCAGTTCGAGCGCTTGGGCCAGCATGGTCCGCTGTGCGCGCACGCCGCCCATGGCGCTGAAGGTGGGGTCGTCGATTGCGAGGATGATCGAGTGCGGCTGCGTGGCCACGGGCGGATTCAGGCGGAATATCCAATCGTAGGCGTCGTCGTCGATTTGCGCCGCGAGCGCCGTCCATCCCAGCGCGATCGCGAGCGCCAGCGTCACGGCCAGGATCGCGACGTAGCCGAGCGCGCGTCTATTTGGAAACGACGGCTTTTTCAATCTCGTCCGGCTCCTTGGGCAGCGCCGCGCTGAGAACCTTCGCGCCATTCGGTGTGACCAGCACGACGTCCTCAATGCGAATCCCGAGTTTTTCTTCGCCGATATATACACCCGGCTCAATGGTGATCACCATACCCGCTTCGAGCGGGCCGTCGGAGCGAGCGTCGTGCACCTCTAAGCCGACCTGATGACCGATGTCGTGAGTAAAGTACTTGCCCAGCGGTGCGCCATGCAAGTCTTTTCCATGAGTGTTGATGTAGTCGCGCGCGATTTTGGTGAGCGATTCGCCCGAGCCGGCGAGCCACACGTCGGGCTTTACCGCGGCGATGGCCGCCTTTTGAGCGCCGAGTACAATTTGATAGATCTCGCGCTGGCGCGGAGTGAACTTGCCGCCCACCGGAAGCGTGCGGGTGATATCGCTGGCGTAGGAATCGCATTGCGCGGCAGCATCAATGACCACCAATTCGCCGCGATCCATGCGCCGCTGGTTCGACATGTAATGCAGGATGGCGCCGTTCGGCCCCGAACCGACAATCGGCGAATAGGCCGGCCCTTCGCACCCCTGGTCGAGAAAAGCATACAGGAGACTGGCGGCCACCTGGTATTCGTACTGGCCAGGCGCCAAGCGTTTCCATGCCGAGCGGTGCGCCTTAATGCTGACGTCGGTGGCGTGCTGGATGGCCGCGATCTCAGTCTCCGATTTTTTGACACGGAGCTTCGCGACCAGCGGCGTGGCGTCGGCGACCTCGCGGAAAGCATAGCGCGACCGCAACTGACCGGCATAGGATTCATTCCACGGCGCGTAGAGGCGCGAATGCGAGCCGAGCGCCAGATCGAGCTGCGCTTCGAGTTTTTCCATCGGCAGGACGTTTTCGAAACCGGTGAACGCGCGCGCATCCCCATCTTCGGCTGAGGTGCGCTGGCCCGAGTATTTCTCCGCGCGCTCATTGTGAGACGGCAAGAAGAGAATCTCGTCCGAAGGAGTCATCAGGAGCGCCGCGCCGGGCTCGTTCCAACCGGTCAGATAGTAGAAGTCAGGCGTCTGCTGAAACCGAAAGATCCGGTCGTAAGCTTCGGGCTGTCCTTTGAGTAGCAGCACGCCATCGTCTAACGATTTACGCAAGGCGGCCCGGCGTGCGCGAAACTCGTCCGCCGGAGCCTTGGCGGATGCCGCTGACGCTGCAGCTAGCAGCAATGCAATGAACAGCCGGATCAAATGCCAATTCTCCCAAAAATCAGGGACACCCGTATCTCCGCCATAGACATGCCATTAAAGTATCCTGCTCCTTTAGTCGATAACTCTTTGAGTGATTGAAGACCTCACGACCTTCCGCTCCAAAGAACAGGTCTTGCATGACTTGTCGAAGGCGTTACAATTTTCACCCGAAGCGCTGGAGGCGAACCGCAAGGGGCGGCTTTCCAAGGACCAGGTCAAACAATTAGCCCCCCAGTTCATTCAACCCACGGTCCTGACGGTCGTTTTCGTTGTGGCGCCCTTCGTGGCTTGGACCTGGATCACAGCCGGTCGTCAGCAGCTATCCATGGGGAACGCTTTTCCAGCACTGCTCACCGAGCTGACCCACATAAACGACTTATTTGAGGCCCACGGAAAAATAGGCGGCGTGACGATACTCGGTTCCATTATCGTTTCGCTTGCGCTGGCTGCGGTCATGGCTTTCCGCATGCCGCTGTTACTATATTTCGATCTGTTGGACCGCAAAGTGGAAGCCAGGGAGGGCCGCGTAGTGGCGCGCGAAGAGCAGATCAACCGGCCGAATGGACGCGATCCCATTGAAAAATATTTTTTCTCCTTGCGATACTTGAACATGCCGGTGAATCTGGCAGCCTATCGAGCGCTCGAAGCGGGTTCCGTCTACATCGTGTATCTATTGCCGCGGAGCGAGGTTTTGGTCTCCATCGAACCCAAACTGGACGATGTCGCCGTGGCCGTCACCGCTCCGGGCGTTCTTCACAGGGATGACCGAAGTCCTTCTCCTTCCGAACGAGCGAGTTAGGAAAAATCAAGTGTTTGCCGGACGCTGCGGGCTGTGATAACATAGGTTAGCTTTCATGGATCGCATCCGCGAAGCAGTTCCGCCAAATCCCCAACGGAGTTAACGACAGACCTCGAATGAGCTTTACAGTATTCCTCGGAAACTTGCCTGTCTGGGTTACCAAGGACGATATCAAGTCCTGGCTTAACGCAGAAAACCTCGTATACGACGATGTC
>Ga0182024_10015687_pt1 | contig 14464 bp, 10 predicted proteins | sample P32metaG_FD_120480 | JGI IMG/M metagenome (GOLD analysis project Ga0182024, IMG submission 120480) | Permafrost microbial communities from Stordalen Mire, Sweden - P3-2 metaG (Illumina Assembly) | ecosystem: Environmental > Terrestrial > Soil > Wetlands > Permafrost | place: Sweden: Stordalen... | reverse complement strand
TTCGGCCTGATCCGGCTGGCCGGCACTGTTCAGGTCGCGCATCAGCGCAACGATCACCTCCGGCTGCCACGGCTTTACTTCATTGGCCTCCCGCAATCTCCGGATAGCCCGATCCCGATCGTTAGAGGCTGTGGCAAGATCGGCGTCCATGCGCAAACCCTGGTAGGATTTGGGGTCTCGTTTCAGGACTCGCTCAATTACCAGACGCGCGTCCTCCAAGGCGTGACGATTCACCTGAGGATCGTGGACGTACGCGCCTAGATAGATCACTCCTAGCCGCACCGCCGCGTCTTCGTTGGCTGGATTTAGATCCCAGGCCCGCTGGAACGACTGCACGGCATCGGGGTACTGCCCCAGCGCCATTTCGGTGATCCCCAACCGGTAGTGAGCCTCGGCGTACTTGGGATCTAACTGTAACGCGCGCCGATACAAGATCGAAGCCTGTCTGTATTTCCCTTTTTGGAAGTACTGATTGCCGCTGGCTACGCACTTCGCGCGAAGCACTTGTGGGTCGCGATTGCAGCCAGCCAGAAGCAGGCAAATCAGGCTAAGAACGTACCAACGTCGCACTACACAAAGGTATATCATCCAGTCTGTCAAACGCGACCGAACCGCGACCGTAAGGGAGTCGGTTGCCGGATAGAGGGCGGACTGATTTGCTACCCTCAGTGGTAGTCTCCATGGCGGTCTCGGGTATCAAGGATTCGCTCAAACAGCAGGGAGTTCGGCTGACACGGCAGAGGAAGATTCTGCTGGATCTGATCGACCAGTCCGGCCAGCACCTGGATGCTGAGCGTCTCTTCCAACTCGCGCGCGAGCGCGATCCCAAAATCAACCGGGTAACCGTTTATCGCACTCTGAAGCTGCTCAAGGCCGGAGGACTGGTGGACGAGCTGGACCTCATGCATCACGACGGCGACCAGCATTACTACGAGACGCGCCTGAAACAGGAGCACGCTCACGTGATTTGTCTGCGCTGCGGCAAGATTGAGGAATTTTTCGGCGATTTGCTGCAACAAATGCGGGAACAGATTGAGAGTCACTTCGGTTTCAAAATCGTTCTGGCACGGACCGAAGTGGGCGGTTACTGCTCCCATTGCCAAGTGCTGCGAGCCAAGGAAATGGAAGCTTTGAGCGCCGAATCCCGACGGAGCCATGCATGACCTCGCCGAGCGAGCAACCCCGTGCAACCGGACGACTGCCTGCCTTGGCGGTGATTAATCCTTCGGGAAATCGCAGCCGGATTCCGCTGGAGCCTCTTCCTTTCACCATCGGACGGCAGGGCGACAACAACCTGGTGCTCCGTGATAATCGCACCTCACGAGCTCACGCGCGCATTGTCGCCGAGAATGGCGATTACTTTGTCGAGGATTTAGACAGCCGCCATGGCGTGTTCGTCAATGGACAGAAAGTGAAGCGGCACAAGCTTATCGACGCGGACCGGATCGATTTCGGCTTCCAGGATTCTTACCGGTTGGTTTTCACGCTTGAAGACGACGAGATTCGGCGTTTCATGGAGCAAATGTCGACGCAGGCCGCTGCGGGTGCCACCAACCTTTCAAAGCTCCGGTCCTTGGTGGAAGTCGCCCGTGCGCTACAAAGCTCACTCTCCACCAATGATGTGCTCGCGGCGGTGGTGGATGCCGCGCTTTCGGTGACCGGCGCCGAGCGTGGCTTTCTGCTGCTCAAGAATCAGGAAGAACTGGATGTGAGTGTAGCTCGCGACCGCCGTGGCGCGGCACTGGGGCCTGAGGATCTGGGCGTGCCGCGGACACTGATCCATCGCGCTCTTCGAACGCGCCGCGACATGCTCTCCATGACCTTCGATCCGCTGGGCGAGGGCGGCATCCGTCCGGAAATGTCGGTAGCTGATCTGGAGCTGCGCTCGGTGGTTTGTGTGCCGTTGATTCACGTCCGGACCGGCTCGATGCAGGATACCATCGCAACTTCGCTGAACGACACAGTCGGAGTGCTCTACATGGACTCGCGCGGGTCCGCCGCCGATCTGTCGGTTGGTAACCGCGAAATTCTGCAAACACTGGCGCTCGAAGCATCCACGATTCTCGAGAATGCCAGGCTCCTCGAGGAAGAACGCCTCAAGCGGCATCTGGAAGAAGAGTTGGACCTGGCGCGCACCATTCAACAGGGATTGTTGCCCAACGATCTACCGTCCGATGGCTGGTTCCGCGCCGCCGGGTCCAGTATCACGTCCCGGCAGGTGGGTGGTGACTATTACGACGTGCATCCGGCCGGTCCGGACGCCTTTGCTTGTGTGATCGCGGACGTGTCCGGCAAAGGCGTGAGCGCGGCGCTGCTGGCGGCCTTGCTGCAGGGCGCGTTCCTGCTTGCTTCCGAGGGGCCGGCGCAGATTGAAGACGTGATGTCGAGCATCAACCGGTTCCTCACCGAGCGCGCCAAGGGCGAAAAATACGCCACCGTGTTTTATTGCACCGTCGATCGGTCGGGTGTGCTGCGCTGGTCGAACGCCGGTCATCCCAAGCCGATTCTGGTGCGCGCGGGTTCCGATTTGATTTCACTCGAAAGCACCGGTCTGCCGCTCGGGATGCTGGAGGTTGCCTCCTACGAGGTCAAGAGCATGCAACTCCAGAAAGGCGACAAGATTGTGCTATACAGCGACGGATTGTCGGAAGCGGAGAGCGAGGATGGGGAGTTTTTTGATCGCAAGAAATTCCGGGAAACGTTGTGCGCCAACGCGGCGCTGGGCTGCGGGGAGTTTCACGCCAAGCTGGTGGAGGCGGTGGAAGATTTCAGCGAGGGCGCGGAGTTGGCCGACGATATTACGACGCTGGTGCTGGAGTATCAGCCTTAGCAGCGCGCTTGCGCCGGCGGGCAGCCACTGCAAACATGGTTCCGGCCGCGGCCGCGACGCCCACAACTACCGCAACGCCCGGCAGCGCATCGAGTGGCGGAGCGGGCAGCGACACAACTCCAGATTCGTCCAAGCGCGCCGGCTCCTGCACATACCGGCCATGGGCGGGAATCGGAAAATTTGTGGCGAGTTCGGCAAGTTGCATCACTGCATCACCACCGCTCATGGGGATTCCGTGGCCACACGCGATCGTGAGAGGGCGAAGCTCGGCGAGGAACTCCACCGATTCGCGAGCGCGCCGCCAATCCGGAGTGGAGGGCGCCGGTGGACCGCATACTCGTTGCACCTCGAAAACCGAAGCAAAGAAAGAATTCAGGTTCATCGTGGTCAGTGCGTCACCGGCCAGCAAGGTTCCATCCTGGCGGCGGAAAAACGCAACATGGCCGGGAGCGTGGCCAGGGGTGTGATGCCACTCCCAGCCCTCTAGCCCGGGAGCCTCACGGCCGGACTCGAGCGCTCGGACTCGCCCACCGAGATCCTGCGATGGAACGGGAACAAAGCGCCCCATGAGCGCGAGAAAACCGCCCACAGTCGGATCGAGCGGCGGATATTTCGATCGGCCGGTGAGGTACGGAAGTTCGAGCGGATGCGTGAATACCGATACGTCCCAGAAATCTGCAAGATCCAATGCGCTGCCGGCGTGATCCATGTGGCCATGCGTGAGCAGAATGGCCTCGGGCCCCGCGGCTACGCCATACAGCGATTCTGCCGCCTCCCGAATCTGTTCGGCGTGTCCCGGCGTTCCGGTGTCCACCAGGGTCCACGGTCCCTCGGGCGGACCGATAAAATACACATTTGCGATGCTGACCTTGAGGCAAAAGACGTCGGGGGCGATTTCCTTGAGCGGCACAATAATATTTTAGGCCAGGATTCGACCCGCCGCAGGATGGCGTCCTCACCCACAAGCTTAGAAATGGAAACCGACAGTCGCGGTTATCGCGCGCGGAGTGACATAGTGTGTGCCGCTGAAAGTCGAAAGGAAATTGTAGAGCGTCTCTTTGTCCATCAGGTTGATAACCGCCAATCGGGCGCTCCACTTGTAGCGATCGCCGTGAAAAATGTTGTCGTGTCCCACGGCCAGATCGAACAGGTTGCGCGGCTGGGTGCGTTGCGGATTATGATCGTCGTTTTCTGTACCGGGCTTGGGGATCTGGAGGTAAATGGATCCCAGGCCTGCCGCGCTGCACGTGGCAAGCGCGGGTCCAAGGGGGTTTGGAGCAGCCGGCTTGCCATTACACGTCAGGCCGGCCTGAAATTCCTGGTCGGCCGTCAACGGCAAGCCAAGGATGGTGTTCACTAAGGCCACTTGGCCGCTAGGAATGTTGGCTGCTCCCCCATCCGCAATCGGCGTCGCAGCGCCGCATGTTGCGGTCGGCGCGTAACAAGGCGACGCACCGGCTACCAGCCCGCTGTCATAGCGCCAGTTGAACGACAACCACGGGCCACGCTTGAAAGGCTGGTATTGCAAGTGGGTGGTCTGGTTAAATATCTCGTCATGATCGATACGGAAAACCTCGCTGGCAGCGGGGATGATGGGCAATCCGGCCACTTGCGGAAGGAAGAAGCGAGCCGCCACGCCGGACATCACCACAAAGGCCGTAAGTCCGTGGTAGTTCGGCACAGTGACACGGATCGCGTATCCAGGAATCTTCGAAGCGGTCCACTCGATTGGGAACGTGATCGGGGTACTACCAACGACACCGAAATCGTAGCCGTTGTGAGTGTATTTCCAGATGTACTCGCCGTCGATGACCAAGTATTTTCCGATTGCCTGCTGTAGGCCGACATGGAATTCGTTGCGATGGCCGGGAACAATCGCTCCGAGATTACATGGGACACCGGGCGGCGGGACCAGAAGTGCAAGAAACGGGCTGCTGCAGCCTGTGCTGGCGATAACCAAGTTTTCATTGAAGGGAGTTTCCATGGTTCGCGCGTAGGAAATTTTAAAGACCGTATTGGTCGGCTTCAAATTGTATGCGATTCCAACGCGCGGCTCGGCTTGCCTGGCGACGGCAAGGCCGTTGTATAGATCACCGCGAATACCGAGGTTGAAGCTCCAGCCCTTCACCGTAATCGTATCCTGGACATACATGGCCAGTTCTTTGATGTCGGTGTGTCCATGGAACTCATATGCCGTACCGCCGGTTATCAAGTCATGGGGCGCAAGAACCGAGCATGTCGTAGCGTTATACACCGCCTCGCAGCCCGGGATCACGCCGGGATCGACGATACCGTAGCTGTCGCCCTCCGTGAGGAAGGTTTGTCCGTACGTGAATCCCGCCTTTATATTGTGAATACCGTGTATGTACGACACGCTGGATCGAACACCGGCGTTCGCGAGCGACCGGGACTGGGTCACGGTCTCGCTTAGAAGGTCAGGAGAAAAATCGTCAAAAGGATTGGCGCTGGGATAGTAATTGTATTGATCCTTCCGCAAGTAGAGGCCGACTGTCAACACGGCGCTCGGATTTAGGATGTGCGTCCAGGTGGGTGCAATGTCAAGGGTCTTGATCTGCGAGCGCTGATCCGTCGGGCCAAGCAGAGCGCCGGTGACCGGGTTAGTCACGCCTGGATGATACTCCTCATCGAAGGAATTCGGGGTTTGAAACCAGGAACGCGTGTACTGAAAGTTCAGGCTGAGCGTATCCACGATTGAGGGCTTGTAATCGAATCGATCAAACGCGTTCTCTTCGTTACCCTTATCATGCATGACTGTGAATTCGGGTGGATCGAGAAATCGGCCCGTGTTCAATCCGTTCACAGAAACGAAGTTACCCCACTTCTCGCCGCCGTACGCGAGATTGAACGCTTCATTGGAAGTTCCGAATGTGCCGTAGGAAACCGAGATGTCGCCGTGGGGTTGAGTGATGCCGAGGCCCGACCGAGTGGTTGCAACAATCACCAGGCTGGTTTTGCCGCCGTATTCGGCGGGAGGAGCGCCTTGGATTACTTCAAGGGACTGCACTGCATCGAGAGGAAGCTGATTTGAAAAAACCTTGCTCTGCTGATCGGTAATGGGCTGCCCATCGACGGAGAAAGAGTTTTCGGCATGATCACCCAATCCATGAAAAAGTCCGTTCGAGTCGGCTGCGACACCTGGCGCTGCGAGCGTGACCAGAGAACTAAGAGACGAGGATTGACTTTCCAGAGCGAGCTTATCGAAGAGCGCCCTATCCACGTCAGTGTGCGCCACCGGATCGAGCTCGACGAGATCCTTGGCCTCAGCGCTCACTTCCACCGTGCTGGATGCCGTGCCGATCGGCAGACTAATCTTCAGATCGATGGGTACAGAGGAACGCACGTCCACATCCTGCGCGGCGTTCTGGAAGCCCGACGCGGCGGCTTCGACGTGATATGGGTTAAAAGGAATGTTCGAGAACTGAAAGTTCCCCTGGCTGTCCGTCTTGGTGCTGGTGTTGTAGCGGGACACCGGATTCTGGATTTGTACCGTGGCGCCCACGATCGACGCACCTGAGGGGTCCAAGACAGTGCCGTGAATGGTCCCACTCGAGGACTGAGCGTAACTCGATGTGACCAACGCAGCCGCGAGAACAAAAGCGAGCGAAGTGACGAGACTCTTCATTTTTTTAGTATCAGTACCAACGGACCAGGTCGCCTAAAGTAATCTAACGGGTGGCCCATTCAAAGCCACAAGCGGGTCATTCCCTGCGGTGAGCGGATCGGCTTCAGGCTACCGTTCCAGGAGGCGGCGAATGTTGTGGGCCTGCCGCTTGCTCACCACGAATTGCTGTTCGTTGGTGAGAGTCAGCATCCAGCGATGGCTGGTGAGGGCGGCGATTTTGCGGACGTGATTGATGTTCACGATGGCATTTCGATGCACGCGTTGAAACGAGAAAGACTGAAGGCTCGACTCCAGAGCGCGAAGAGTCTGGCTGGCCATGAAGCGGCGCTTGGGCGTGACGATCCAAACCAGCTCGCCTTCGGCTTGCAGTGCGAGTACCTCATCCGCGTCCAGCAGGTAATACTCGCGGCCCGCGCGACCCACCAGCTTGCGGCGGGCAGGGTAGAGCGACTCGGCCGCCGAGGCAATCTTGGCCAAGTCTTGTGCAATCTCGAGCGGCTTGCCCATGAGGTTCTTGGCGCGCTCTATGGATCGCCTGAGCCTGGCTTCGCTGACGGGCTTCAGCAAATAATCGATGGCGCCGGCTTCGAACGCCTCGATGGCGTGCTGGTGAAATGCGGTAACGATTACGATGACCGGTAAACGTGGCCCGCTCAGGCTCCGCACCACCTCGAATCCTCCCATCCCAGGCATCTGCAGATCGAGGAACACCAGGTCGGGCCGCAGCTCGACGATCTGCTGCAAGACCTGGCGGCCATCCTCGGCCTCGGCTACGATGGTCACTTCGGGCAGGAGTTCCAGCTCCTCCCGCAAGACCCGCCGCGCGATTTGCTCGTCGTCGGCGATCACGGTCCTGATGAGGCGATCCATCTTAAATTTGTTTACTACCGAACCTCGCAGAAGCGCATAAAATACTGGCCAGCGGGATGAGACGGTTGGTGGGTGGTCAAATAATCGGGATGAGCGGACGGTGCCTTGGCTTGCATTTGGGCTAAAGCGCGTCTGAGACAGACTGACCATCGAACGGGCTGAATAGTTTGTCGCGGAACTCGCCCGGCAATGGCGCCAATGCGCCAGCCGCCTTGGACTGCACGGCCCAGGTCAAGAGCGCTTGATAATGGTCGTGCCGGTCGATGTTCCCGATCCAGGTGCTGCCCCGGCCAGTGGTTATACAAAGGACGTTCGGCACGTCGCAAGGGCCGATGCATCCGGCGATGGTGAGTTGGATCGATTTCAGCAGGCCTCTGCGTCGCCACTCTTCCTTGAGCCATGCTACCGGGACTTCAGGATGTCCCTTCTCGGGGTGCCCGCAACAGCAGCCAGCGCAGACCAGCACGTCCGCAAGCTTGATCCGTTTAGTTTGCAACTGAGCCATCGTAAATTTCCTAAGCGCTGCCGGCCGCGCGTGCGCGCCGATACTTACCTGAGAGCGAGGGCACCAATCGGGCCGAGTTGAGGATGAACGCCATCTCGGAAGCAACGTGGATGAAGGCAGCCAGCAGTGGATTCAATAATCCGGCGGCGGCCAAGCCAACGCCCACGGTATCCACGGCCAGCGTGCCAGCGAAGTTGGTCATGATGACACGCCGGCACTGGCGCGCGATGCGCAGTGTCTCGACAAAATCCATCAGGTTGTTTCCTAGGAGCAGGACATTCGCACTTTGGCGGGCGACGTCCGTCCCTGAGCCCATGGCCACGCCGACGTTCGCCTTCGCTAAAGCGGGCGCATCGTTCACTCCGTCGCCGACCATGACAACTACGCCGCCCATGCGAATGAGTGTTTCGATGCGCTCCAGCTTTTGGTGAGGCAGCAGCTCGGCCGAGACCTGATGGACGCCCAGCTTTTTCCCCACCGCATTGGCGACATTCAGCGCATCCCCCGTGAGCAGCTCGACTCGCATGTTCATCTTTTTCAGGGCATGAACGGCCGCGATGGCTTCAGGCCGCAGGCGATCCTCGGTACGGATGGCACCGAGCAGGCGTCCGTTGCGCGCTACCATGACGGTGCCGCAGTTTTCCGGCAGTAGAGTAAACTGAATCGGCGTAACTCCCTTTTCCAGCAGCAAGGCGCGGCTGCCGACCGCGATGACTCCCAACGCCGACGCGCTGAAGATTCCCTTTCCCGGCGAGTAATCGAAATGATCAGGCTCTATGACGGGGAGCGAAAGATCCGACGCGCGCTTGAGAATTGCTTTAGCCAGCGGATGTTCGGACGGCCGCTCTGCGATGGCCGCGGCCTCAATTACATCTTTCGAGTTCACGCCTGGAACCGGAATTATCTCGGCGACTTCCGGATCACCAAACGTCAGCGTTCCGGTTTTATCGAGAATCACGGTGTCCACCTGGCTCAGCGTTTCCAGATACAGGCCGCCTTTGACGATGGCGCCTTGATGGGCCGCGCGGCCGATTGCTCCGAGTATGGCGAGCGGCGTACCGGCGGCGATGCCGCAAGCTCCGGCGACGATGATGACTGCGATCGTGGAGCGAGTGTTATGGGTGATCAGGAACGTGAGTACAGCGGCGGCGAGGGCAAAGTAGACCAGGTAGCCGGAGAGGCGGTCGGCTGTTTTCTGGACCGGCGCGCGCGATTGCTCGGCGTGCTCGACAGCTTCCACGATTTTGCCGAAGACGGTGTCGCGGCCGAGCTTGTCTGTATTCACTTCGAGCGATCCGGAGAGGTTGGTTGTGCCAGCGAATACCGTGGTTCCCACCACTTTCTCGGCTCGCGCGGACTCACCGGTGATGCTGGACTGGTCGACGAACGAATATCCCTTCACTACGGTTCCATCCACTGGAATTTCCGCGCCGGGCTTGACCACTACGATGTCGCCGGGATTTACCTGTTCGATGGGAAGATCCATCAGACTGCCATCCCGGCGCACAGTGGCCTGCTTGGGCATCAGGTCGAGGAGGGTTTGAATGGCTCGGCGTCCGCGGCCGACGGTCAGTTCCTCCAGCATTTCCGCGACCAGGACGAAGAGCAGAATGATGAGCGCTGTGAAATACTCGCGGATGGCGAGCGCGGACACCAGGGCGATGGTCATGGAAAGTTCCATGGTCATGCGGCGCGCCAGCAGGTTCGAAATGGCCTCCTCGAAGACCGGATAGCCGCCGATCAAGGCCGCGGCTAGCGCGATGAAATCGAATCCATGAAACTGCGGGACGGCGTGGGTCCAGGCAACTGCCGCGGCGATAGCGACCAGTGCGACGCGGGCATATTCAATCCATTCGAAATGGTGACCTTCTTCGGATTCGTGCGCGGGCAAAGCTGGACGCGCCGGAATGGTTTCGGTTGGTGACTGAGCTGTTGCGGGATGCATGGGTAACGCTCCTTTGGGCTATTTCACGTAGGCTCGTACGAAGTCGAGCAACTCTTCGGTGGACTCGGCTTTTTGCTTGGGTGGTTGGTTTTCGGCGTACATCAAGAAACGGATGTGGCCTTCCAGGATCTCGGCCATTAGGCCATTGATGGCGCCCCGGGTGGCAGCGATGGTTTGGAGGACCAGCGAGCATTCCTTTTCTTCTTCGAGCGCCTTTTCGACGGCGTAGAGTTGTCCCTGGATGCGGCGGATACGGTTCAACAGCTTCTGTTTGTCTCGAGAGGTGTGCGACATGAAAATACTGTACCCCAGTATGCTATAGAGACGTTGGCTCGGATGCTACTGAATTGCGAGCGAGCGAGGTTGTGTGGTGAGCGGGCGGGATTGGGAGGCGGGCGGGTTTGGGGGAACCTTCTCCAATTTGGGTGAGGCTAATTTCCTGATGATGGCCGATCTAATTAAGAGGCGTTTGAGTAAGATCAGTCTCGGTCAAACCAAATCGAAGACATAGACGAACTCGCGCTCGTCGTAGCCGACCTTCTGCTTTCGGGAGACTGTGAGATGTTTTCCGTCTGAAGAAAGCGTCCAACGATCGTGGAGTTCGGTGGTGTCCGTGTCGCTGATGATCTCGGAATCAAATACCAAAACATCGCCGTCCCAATGGGCGGTGGTAAAGAGTGGATCGCCATCGATCATATTGCGGGTCCGCTGACCGTCAGTTCTGTACTTGACGGTGCTCTCTTCATCCTCGCCGTCGACGGAAGCCTTCGAACTAACGGTAAGCTCGGGATCTTTGTGATCGATGGTTCGCTCCTCCTGATAAGGCTCATCGAGTTTGCTTTTCTCGGTGTTGAGCTTCCAATGTCCGGAGAAATTGGGGGTGGCGGCAGCCGGGAAGGCGAGAGCTGCCAGGGCGGCGATAGTTCTCAGGTTTGTGATCAGCATTATCGAATGGACGCATCCTTGGATGATTCGTTTGGTTACACAATAACTCAGGTGGAACCCTCCAAGCGAGCGAGTTAGAACTCCAGGCGCATGCGGAGGGCGATCATGCGTGGGGAATTGTCGCCTCCCAGACCGACGCCTAGGAGTCCTGTGGGTGGCGATGTGGTGTGGCTGATGGCTCCGAAACCGGTTTGTGTGTTGGGGCGGCCGGGGATTCCTGCCACAACCGAAGGCAACGCGAAATTTGGGTGATTGAACACGTTGAAAAATTGGCCTTCGATGCGGAGGGATAAGTGCTCGGTGAGCGCAATCTTTTTGGTGAGGTAAAGATCGCTCCAGGTGAACCATGGGCCGCGCAGAGTGTTGCGTCCCAGGTCGCCGAATTGGCAGTGAGCGGGCGTGTCGCCACCTGCGCATGCGCCGGTGCTGGGGTCCACCGTGGACACAAATGCGTTCGGATTTAGCCACTGGACGGTGCCGGGTTGAGTGACTCCCGCGACCAGTTGCGTGGTGTAAAGAGGGACGCCCGTCATCACACTCGCAAATTGTGGACCGCCTCCTTGCAGAATCCCGTTGCCGTTCGCCGTGTAGGGTGCGCTGAGGACGGTAAAGGGGGCTCCGGTGTGAAAGAATGCGGTTCCGGAAACTTGCCATCCGCCCACTGCGTGATTTAGCCAGCGCGTGTTCGCGTGGAAGGGGAGTTCATAGACGTACGATGCGTTGAAATTGTGCCGGATGTCGTAGTCGCAATCACCGTACTGGCGGCGTAGGTCGCCCGGCAGCGGAGAAAGAATGCCATTCGAAGAGAATGAAAGAAAGCCGCCATTCGAGACTGTGTCCAGGCAATGGCTGAAGGTGTAATTCGCATTCAGTTGCAGGCCGTGTCCCACGCGTTTCGTGCCGGTCAACTGCAGGCCGTTGTAGTGGCTGTTCGCTCCTGTTTCAAGCTGCGTTACTGCTCCGAAGCGCGGATCTTCGGGCTGGCCGTAGGGGAAGGGGGCGAAGCATCCTTCGCACACGGTCTGGTATCCGTTGACTTGAACTTGATAGGGCAACTGGACGGCGCGCGTTCCGACATACTGCACGCGCAGGCTGCCGGTGTTTCCGAGTTGCTGCTCCACGGCGAGGCTCCATTGCAGGAAATAGGGCATGCGCAGGGTGCCATCGGGTACCGCAGTGAGTCCAACGCGAGGGAGACAGCTCGATGGATTCGCTTGCGGCGACGGGCAGGAAAGCTGGCCGTTCGCGAAGCCTGCCAGGAACGCCTGGTTTGCGGCGGCGGTGGCATCGATGGCGCTGTTTGGAACGCCGGGCGCGATGGCGAGCCCTCCGGCCTGTCCTTGCAGGCCGCCCTGAAATGTATTCACGTTCGGTGGATTCGATGCCACCAGGTCCGCTACGCTGCCGGGCAGGATATCGCTGAACACGCCGAAGCCGGCGCGGACCACGCTCTTGGGCGTGAATTGCCAGGCGAGCGCGGTGCGAGGCTGCCATTGTATTTCGGGAGTCGCGGGGAAAAGTTGATCGAGGCCGGCGTGAATGATCGCGTCCAGCGGTTGGTTGGCGTCGTGGGAAGCGCTTTCAAAAGAGCCGTCCAGCCGCGCGATTAGGTGGTGCGGGCTTTGCGGATTGGAATTGTGGGCTGCGCGCAGGCCGATGGTCCACGTCAGAGTGGAGCTGAGCCGCACGGTGTCGAGCGCGAAGAGATCGAGGTTCAGATAGTTGAACGGTTGTGACGCGGCGACCGGGTATGAGGCTGTGGCCGTGGACGCGACACCGTAAGTGAACTGAGCCAGCGTGGTGTAGGTGACGAGCGGTGTGACGTTGTTGCTGAAGTCGAAATCGTTCAGGCGTAAGACTCGTCCGCTCAGGCCGAATTTGAACTCGTGCCGGCCTTTCACCCAACTCAGCGTGTCGCTGATCTGGAAACGCGAGGCACGGCGACCTTGTATCCAGTTGTTGTCCAGTCCTCCAATTGTCGTGAACGGAGCGTCCGGTCCGACGCCCGCCAGCACAATCGGAAACGCGGCCGAGGTTTTAGCAGGATCCGTGGGTCCGAAGAGGCTTGCATACCAGGAGAAGGCTGGGTTGAAATAATTCACTAGCGACGGGCTGAACAGATGTGTGTAGCCGGAGGCGAACGAGTAAAGCGGCTGCGGTGACGTGGCGTTGAACAATGGATTGATGGGATCCGTGTAGGCTGCCTGGACGCCCGTGTCAGCTTGGAATCGGTACCACACAGAGTTGTCCGCGCTGAGGTTATGATCTACGCGAGCGGTAAAAACCTGCTCATGATCAGCGCTCGATTGCGAGACGTCCTGGCGATTGGCGCAGCCGTTGCCATTGACGCCTAGCGGACAGCCGAGTACCGGCAATGGCGTACCGACGGTGTTCTGGTAGAGGGCAAACATGCGCTGGTAAAACGGGACCAACTGAGGAGCGGCCGGGTAACGTGCGCCGGTTACGGGATCCAAGCCGCCTTGCTGCAATTGGGAGAGCACGTAGTTTTGGAATTGCGGCGAAGGGACGGTGACTGGCGTCACAATGGGCAGCGCGATCCGCAACCATTCTCCGTCGAAGAAGAAGAACAGTTTGTCGTGAACGATGGGACCGCCCAGGCTGCCTCCGAAATGATTCACGTTCGAGCGCGGCTTTTGATTGCCGGGCGTCGAGTTGGTGAAGTAATTGGCGGCATTCAAATGCGAGCCGTTCCAAAGCTCGTATAGATTGCCGTGGAAACTGTTGCCGCCGCTTTTGGTGATGTAGTTGATCTGAGCCGCGCCGTAGCGCCCTTGATCCACCGCGTAAGAGGTGGTGTTTACGGTCACTTCGGCGATGGAGTTGAGCCCCAGCACCAGGTTGGTGGAGAGACCGCTGTTCAGATTGGTGAGCGGATCGTTGGTTTCGAGGCCATCCACGATGTATCCGTTCGACAGTGCCGGCAAGCCATTGAACTGGACGTTGCCGTAGCCGTTTTGGCCTCCCACGAAATCGTTGGAACTTCCGGCGGTGTTAATCACTGCGCCTGGAGCGAACTGCGCCGGGTAGGTGAGATCGGAACCGGGATTGGGCAGGTTCTCAAGAGCCTTGGCGTTGAGGGTGGTGGCAGTGTTGGGATTCTCGGTGTTGATGAGCGGAGCTTCGGTGGTGACGACGACGTTCTCTTTGGCTGCTTTTATGTTCAATACAAAATTGACTGTTTGTGTTTGGCCCAATCCGGCGGGTACTTGCGATCGGGTCTGATCTTCGAAATTTTCAGTGCGGGCACGGACGGTGTAGGAGCCGGGTTTTAGTTGCGGGAAGCGGAAGCGGCCGGTCTGATCGGTCTGAGCGGACCGGTGGGAGCCATCGTCGGCGCTCGTGAGGGTGATTGCTGCGCCCGCGATTCCGGCTCCGGTGGCATCGGTCACTTGGCCGGCGATGGCGCTGGTGGTTTCGCCCTGGGGGAGTGCGGAGGTTGTCGTTAACAAGACGAGCGAAGCGACGATAGCGGAACACGTCCGGGACACGGTCTAGTTTACACTGATTTTATGTTGAATGTAAACTATAATTAACAGAAAGAGGTAAGTGTAGGTTAGGATTGGGGAACGGCGGCGCATGGCGCTGCCCCACAGAGCAGCATAGCCGCAACCAAAACCGGGCCGACGAGGGCGTCGGCCGCGGACCAGGGGGTCCGCCCCACAAATCGTCGCAGGCTGCAAAGATTTCCAGGTCTAGTAGTACAGA
>Ga0182024_10015686_pt1 | contig 14465 bp, 15 predicted proteins | sample P32metaG_FD_120480 | JGI IMG/M metagenome (GOLD analysis project Ga0182024, IMG submission 120480) | Permafrost microbial communities from Stordalen Mire, Sweden - P3-2 metaG (Illumina Assembly) | ecosystem: Environmental > Terrestrial > Soil > Wetlands > Permafrost | place: Sweden: Stordalen... | reverse complement strand
CCGGGCCACAGACGCGTCACCGCCTGGGCCATGACGTGTGCACTCGAGTGGCGCAGTACCTCTCTTCCGTCTTCGCTCGCCGGGACCACGATCGCCACGCGGTCGTGGTCCGCGAGGGGCGTGGAGAGATCGGTCAGTACGCCGTTGACGCGCGCCGCGAGAGCATCCTTCGCCAGGCGTTTGCCGACGGCTGACGCGAGGTCGAGCGCCGTCGACCCCTCGCCCAGGGTGCGAACGCTGCCGTCAGGTAGCTCTACGTTGAGGTCGGTCATGGTGGCCTTTCGCTGGCTACAGCGTAATGCCGAGCAACGACGCCGCCGATGCGACGTTGGCGCCGGCGTGCGCCGCGGCGTCGATCGCGCGAAGGGACGCGGGCGTGTTCAGGTCGTCGTCGAGGGCGTCACGCACGTCATCGAGCACCGACGAGGCCCGACCGGTCGTCAATGTCGAACGCCACGTCGCAAGCCGCGACTGCGCGTGTAGTAACAACTCGTCTCGCCACTCCCAGTCGTCGCGGTAGAACTGATCGAGCAGCGACAGCCGAATCGCCGCGGGCTCGGAACGTCGAACGAGGTCGTGCACGAAGATCAAGTTGCCGAGCGACTTACTCATCTTGACGCCGTCGAGCGCGACGAGACCCACGTGCATCCAGTGCTTGACGAACGGCGCGCCGGTGACCGACTCACTCTGGGCCGCTTCACACTCGTGGTGAGGAAAGGCCAGGTCGCGCCCCCCACCGTGCACGTCCACGGTCTCACCCAACTCGCGCAGCGCCAAGGCGGAGCACTCGATGTGCCAACCCGGACGCCCGGGGCCCCAGCGTGACTCCCAGGCCGGCTCGTCCTCGAGCGACGGCTGCCAGAGCACGAAGTCGAGGGGGTCGCGCTTGTTGGGATCGTCGGGTCGTCCGCCGTTAATCGCCGCGAGTTCAATCATCGCGCCGCGGCTCTCGTGACTGACTTGACCAAAGCGAGGGAACTTCGACACTTCGAAGTAGACGGAGCCCTCGACCTCGTAGGCCAGTCCAAGATCGAACGTCTGGCCGATCAACGTCAGGATCTCGGGAATGGCGCCGGTAGCGCGCGGTTCGGCGTAGACGGGCAGCAGGTTGATGAGTTTCATGTCACGCTCGAAGGTGACCATCTCCTGGGCCGCGAGATCGAGGTAGTTCACACCCATCTCTCGCGCCTTTCGCAAGATGTCGTCATCCACGTCGGTGACGTTTCGTACGCAACGCACTTCGTGACCGGCGTCTCGAAGTCGCCGGGTCAACACGTCGAAGGAGAGATACACGAAGGCGTGCCCCAGGTGCGCCGAGTCGTAGGGCGTGATGCCGCAGCTGTACAACGTCGCCACGGGCCCGACCTCGAGCGGATAGACCCCACGGCGCGCACTGTCGTAGAGCTGCATCAGCGCGTGAGCCCGGCGAGCTTTACGTAGCTGTGCGCCTTGTGGCGAATATTGATCGAGACACACACGGCGGTGAAGGCTTCGATGGCACTGGCGAGCGACATCGATCCCGCGACGACGGCGTGAAGGCCCGGCATCTCGTTCACGACACTCGCGACGTCCTGTCGAGCTTTGTCATCGTCGGAGAAGATGATGACGTCGGCGTCGAGTCCGCTGTCGAGATTCTCCATCTCACTGGCCGGCAGATGATGAAAGGCACCGACGATGGTGCTCTCGGGCAGCGCGAAGGCGAGTTGGGCCGCCATCGATCCGCGCGGCGGGTAGATCGGCACGAGCTCTTTTCCTTCTCGCGCGAGAGCGTTCACCATGGAGATGACCGTCTTGTTCGCGAGCGAAACCCGAAGAGCACTGACGGTCGCGACGGCCGAGTCCCACGGTGTCGCGACGACGACGAAATCGCACGCCGCCGCGCCGTCGTTCGACGCGCCACCTACGGAACCCTCGCCACGTGCGTGTAACGTGCTCGCGGTTTCTCGCGCTCGCGCTTCGTCGCGTGATCCAATGACGACGTCGTAACCCGCGCTCGCGAGGCGAATAGCGACGCCGCGTCCCGCCGGACCAGTACCTCCCAAGATGCCCACCGTCGTCATTGTCGTCCTCGTTGCTCGTAATGCCTAGAAGTACGCTAACAACATGGCACTACTAAAAGATCACCGTATCTTGGTCACCGGCGTCTTGACCGACGACTCCCTCGCCTTTGGCATCGCCAAGCGCGCTCTCGAAGAGGGAGCCACGATCGCTCTTTCGGGTGCCGGACGCGGCACGTCACTCACCCGGCGCACCGCGAAGAAGTTAGGTGACGTCGGCGAGATCATTGAACTCGACGTGACGAGCCCCGAGCAGATCGACGCGGCGGTCATTGAGGTCGAGTCCCGATTTGGGCGCCTGGACGGCCTGGTGCACGCGATCGCCTTTGCCCCGCCGTCGTGTCTCGGCAGTGGAATGTTCGCCGCTCCTTTCGACGACGTCGCGACCGCGATGCACATCTCCACGTACTCGCTCGCCGCCCTGGTCGGAGCCTTTCGCCCGTTGCTGCAAAAGAGCACGGCCCTGGGCGGCGCGTCGGTCGTCGCGCTCGACTTTGACGGTACGAGGGCTTATCCGATGTACGACTGGATGGGCGTCATGAAGGCCACCCTCGAGTCTCTCGGGCGCTACCTCGCGCGCGAAGTGGGTCCCGACCAGATTCGCGTCAACATGCTCGCCGCCGGACCGATTCGTACCATCGCCGCCAAATCAATTCCCGGTTTCTCGATCTTCGAAGACAGCTGGAGTGAGCGGGCACCCCTCGGATGGGACGTCAACGATTCCAGTGCCGTCGCCGACACCGCCGTCGCGCTGTTGTCTCCGCTCCTTCGCGGCACGACCGCCTCGGTCATTCACGTCGACGGTGGCGCCCACGCCATGGGCTAGTCGTCCTCTTGGCCCCGAAACTGCGTTTCGTAGAGATCACGATAGAGACCGGGGCGCGCGTGTAGTTCGGCGTGCGTGCCGCGCTCGACGATTCTTCCGTCATCAACGACGAGGATCTGATCGGCGTTGCGGATCGTGGAGAGTCGGTGGGCAATGACGAGCGACGTGCGTTCTCTCATCGTCTCGTCGAGCGCGCGCTGCACGGCGGCTTCACTCTCGGCGTCGAGGTGGGCCGTGGCTTCGTCGAGCACGACGAGGTGCGGGGCCTTCAGGAGTAGTCGAGCGAGGGCGACGCGCTGTTTCTCGCCACCCGACAAGCGGTAGCCTCGCTCGCCCACCACCGTCGAAAGACCCATTGGCAGCGTCGCCACGAGGTCCGCGATCTGCGCCGAACTGAGCGCTCGGGCGATCTCGTCGTCAGTCGCGTCGGGTTTAGCGAACAACAAGTTGGCCCGGAGGGAGTCGTGAAAGAGGTGCGCGTCTTGGGTCACGACACCGACCGTCGCGTTGAGCGACGCCGTCGTCGCCTCACGAAGTTCGACGCCGTTGATCGTCACCGATCCTGCGTCGACGTCGTAGAGCCGCGATACCAACATCGAGATCGTGGTCTTGCCGGCGCCGCTCGGTCCGACGAGTGCGGTCATCGTGCCGGGCTCGACCACGAAGGTGACGTCGTGCAGCACCGCGGTACGCGGCGTGTCCTCGAGTCGAGCGACAGCTTCAAGCGAAGCCAGCGAGACGTCCTCGGCGCCCGGGTACGAGAAGTCCACGTGCTCGAAGCGAAGTTCGGCTGGCCCACCTGGAATCGGCCGCGCGTCAGGACTCTCCTTGATCATCGGTTCGAGATCGAGCACTTCAAAGAGTCGCTCGAAACTGACCATGGCGGACATGTAGTCGATGTTGAGGTTCGACAACTGCGTGAGCGGTCCGTAGAGGCGCGCGAGGTACGCCGTCAACGCCACGACCGTGCCAACGGCCAACACTCCGTGCACGGCCTCGACGCCACCAAAGCCGTAGGCGAAGGCCGTCGCGAGCGACGCGGTCAGTGAGAGCGAGATGAAGAAGAAACGCTGGTAGGTCGCTTGGTGAATGCCAATGTCGCGCACTTGCGCCGCGCGCTGTTCGAACGCGGCACGCTCCTCATTGGGGCGACCGAAGAGCTTTACCAGCATGGCACCCGCGACGTTGAAACGCTCGCTCATGACCATGTTCATTTCGGCGTTTAGTTCCATTCCGCGTTGAAAGAGGGTGCCGAGTTTTCGCCCTACGCGTCGAGCGGGTATGAGGAAGACCGGCAACAAAATGAGCGCCACGAGCGTGATCGGCACGCTCAATGTCAACATGACGACGAGGATGATGAGCACGAGCACCACGTTGCCCACCACGTTGGAGAAGAGGTCGGTGAAGGCCTGTTGGGCGCCGACGACGTCGTTGTTGAGTCGACTGATCAACGCGCCCGTCTGGGTCCTCGAAAAGAAGGCGATGGGCATCTCTTGGATGTGGCGAAAAACCTCGGCCCGAAGGTCGTAGATGAGCCCCTCGCCGATGATTGCGGAGATCCTTCGCTCCACCAACTGCAAGCCAGCGTCACATATTGCGAGGACCGCGGTCACGACGGCCAGTCCGATGACGAGGTCGGCGCGGTGGTGATGAATACCCACGTCGATTATTTCTCGCAGCAACAGTGGCGACACCGAGGAGATGACGGCGTCCACGATGACAATGGTCAAAAAGACGATGAGCGCCGGGCGATAGTGCTTGGCGAACTTCAATATCCGCGGCAGAGTGCCCTTTTTCAGTTGATGTTGGAGGATCTTGCGGTCACGTGATAGCGACCGCATTCCGAGTCGAACGCCGCCAGCGCCGCCGTGCATACTCATGTCAACTCCTCCGTCTCTGCAGTGTAGGAACAGAGTTGGCGGAGGCGAGCGTTGCCACGCTCCGGGTGGCTAGTGCCGAGCGATCGAGATGAACGGCGAGCAACGGCGTCGAAAGTGTTCGTGCACTACGAGGTGATGGCGCTCACCACGATGATGAGGCCGAGGGTCATCATCACGCACGCACCGATCGTTCGTAGAACGACGAGTCGCGTTGGTGAGTCCGAGAGCCACTCTCGAGCGGTGCCCGCGATGATGCCCCAGGTGGAGTCACTGCAGAACGCCATCACGCTGAAGATGGCGCCGAAAATGAGAAGTTGCCACGTGACGTTGCCCTTGGAGCGTTCGACGAAGTGCGGAAAGACCGCGGCAAAGAAGACCAGCGATTTCGGATTCAAGATCCCCACCACGAAACCCTGACGCACCACGGTGAACCACTTGGGTCGCTGTTCTTCGCGTGTGGTCATGGCCTTCGCGTGTTCGTGTCGGTGCCGCAGCGCGTCGTAGCCGAGCCACAAGAGATACAAGCCACCGGCGATCTGTAGAACCACAGAGAAGACCTTGGAGTGCGCGAGTAGTGGACCTAGTCCAACGGCGATGACGACCGACAGCACCAAGGTGCCGATGCTGTTGCCAAGAACCGTGAGGACCGCGACGCTGCGTCCCCACGCGACGCCGCGCGCCAGCGTGAAGAGCACGCTCGGACCCGGCACGATGATGATCACCGTCGACGCCACCAAGAACGTCGCGAGCTGTCCCCCGCTGATCACGATGAGAACTTTCGCACGAGTAGTTCCGTCACGCGCAAGTTCGCGCCGATGCAGAAACCGATGGTCGCCGCGAAAAACGCGGTGCCTACGCCGACCGTCCCCCCCATCAGCCAGCCCACCACGAGCACGCTCGCTTCGAGCAAGAGGCGAACGTAGACAACGCTGACACCGAAGCGACGGTGCAGTCCCGTCATCAAGCCATCCCTCGGTCCCGGTCCGAGTCCCGTCGTGAGATAGAGGGCGCTGCCGGCGCCGATCACGAGCACGGCGCCCACGACGTAGACGATCTTCAACCACGGCGCGTGAGGAACCGCGAGATTGGTCGATACGAGGTCGAGGACATAGGCAATGATGATCAAGTTGGCGATCGTGCCTAGTCCGGGTCGTTCACGAAGTGGTAACCACCCCAATAACACGACAAAACTGATGGCGGCCGTCGACCAACCAAGCGACCAGTGCGTGTGACGAGAGACCCCTTGGGCGAAGACCGTCCAGGGCGTCGCTCCCCACTGGGCCTGGACCAGAAGTCCTTCGCCGAGGCCAAAGAGTGAGAGACCAAGCACCAGTGGCAATGCCATTCGGGGTCGAAATGACCACGTATTCTTGGCTCGCCACGGCGTCTCGGAGATCTTGTGGCTGAGTTTCATGTTCCGAGCAACGTTACTCGCGCCCTCGTGAGGATTCGACCTCGTGCAGAGACTTCATCCACGACGAGACCGACGTAACTTGGTGAAATGACCGCGCGCGACGTCCACTTCCCTGACGCGTTTTCGTGGGGCACGTCGACGTCGGCGTACCAGATAGAGGGCGGAAACACCAACACCGATTGGTGGCGTTTCGAGCGAGCCGAAGGGACGACCGCGGTGGAAGTGTGCGGTGACGCCTGTGACTCCTGGAACCGATACGAAGAGGACCTCGACATTCTCGCCTCCCTCGGACTCAACGCCTTTCGCCTGTCCGTCGAGTGGGCGCGCGTGGAACCCGAGCAGGGCAACTTCTCAACCGAAGCCCTCGATCACTACCGCGCGGTCCTTACGGCTTGTCGTGCGCGAAACATCGTGCCCGTCGTCACCTTGCACCACTTCACCTTGCCCCTCTGGGTGGCCGATCAGGGGAGCTTCGAACATCCCGACATCGCTCAATGGATGGCTGACTACGCCACCAAAGTCGGGGCCGCGCTCGGTGACCTGATCGGCATCGCCTGCACCATCAACGAACCCAACATCGTCGCGATCATGGGATACCTGCGCGGACTCTTCCCGCCCCAGGTCACCAGTTGGGATCGCTTCGTCGCGGTGAACGAGACGATGCGCGCCTGTCACGTCGCCGTGCGCGACGCGCTGAGAGAAGCGCCGGGCAACTTCCCAATCGGGATGACGTTGTCGATGCAAGAGTACGAAGCGTTGCCGGGATTCGAAGACCGACTGGACTCGTTTCGTGACGAGATGGAGGACAAGTACTTGTACTCGCTTCGCGGCGACGACTACGTGGGCGTGCAGTGCTACACGAAACTCATCCTTGGTCCCGACGGCGTCGTGAACGATCCCGACGGTGAGTTGACTGACATGGGTTACCTCTTCTGGCCCCAGAGCGTCGAGTACACCATTCGTCGGGCCGCCGCGCTCACCAACGCGCCGATCATCATGACCGAGAACGGCATCGGCACGTCGGACGACGTCCAGCGAGTGCGCTACCTCACCGAAGCGCTCAAGGGCGTTCGAACGCTCCTCGACGACGGAATCGATCTTCGCGGTTATTTTCAGTGGTCGCTCCTCGACAACTTCGAGTGGAGCTTGGGCTACCGGCCCAAGTTCGGCATCGTGGCCGTCGACCGCACCACGTTCGCGCGTACGCTCAAACCCTCGGCGACGTGGTTCGCTGACGCCACGCGTCACTTCTTTACAACTGCGTGACACATTGGTCGTTACGCCGAGAATCGAACGTTCGGCCCCCTACGATTTGTGGGGTGGAGTCGTTCGATTGGCCTCTTTGCTGAACGGTTTCTCAGCCCTCACCCAGGAGGTGGACCATGCTTCATCAGTCTTTCCGTCATCGAGCGCCTCTTCGGGGCCGATTCGTCGGCTGGGCCGGGGCCTTCGCCTTGATCGTGGGACTCCTCGTGTGGGGGGTGCCCGCTGGCACGACCATCTCATCCGCCGCGGCGATTCGCCCGTGCACCACCTCGAACCTCGTCGTCTGGCTCAACACCGTCGGGAACGGCGCTGCCGGAAGCTCCTACTACGACTTGAACTTCACGAACTTGTCGCCCCACGAGTGCACCTTGATTGGCTACCCGGGCGTTTCGGGTGTCTCGTTGTCCAATCAGCAAGTCGGTAGCAGTGCCGCTCGAAGTGACACCATCGCGCCGATAGTGATTACCCTCACGAGCGCACTCAGCGCACGAGGACTCCTATCCTCGGCGATGTACAACACGGCGACGGTGATCCTGCAGATCACGGAGGTAGGAAACTATCCCACCGCGACGTGTCGCGAAATCTCGGCCGCAGGACTTCGCGTGTACCCGCCCGGACAGACCACGTCAAAGGTCGTCGCCTTTCCCTTCGCCGCCTGCGCCAAGGCTGGTCCGCGCTATCTCCACGTCGAAGCTGTTCAGAAAGACGTGGTTTTGAACTAAGGGCACTTGCCAACGCCCCGTCGGAGCGTGAGCGCCGTCTTAGAAGCCGAGGATCTGACCAAGCGCTACCGTCGTCAACCGGCACTCAGTAAGTGCACGCTTGAGGTTCCCGAGGACCACGTCGTCGGTCCTGTGGGACCTAACGGCTCAGGAAAGACCACACTCTTGAGCCCCGCGGCGCGTCTGCTCGCGCCTACGTCCGGTTTGATTCGCGTGCTCAGCGCACGTCGGATTTTCGCAGTCTCTTCCAACGCGAAAACGTATGCGTCACCAAGAGGATCGCCAGTGCGACGCCCAGCAGCGCGTGGTAACGAATCCGAGTGGGGTGACCGAGCGACCAATCCCAAAGCCCCGACGCGAGCATGCCGACGGTCAAGAGCGCCAGCACGAGGTCGGCGACGGCCAGCCGACCGAGAGGCTGGCGCAAGAGTCGAACTTTGGCCAGCCGTCGCAAGAGTCGATGGGAGCTGCGCCGCCGTTGCGCAAGGTGAGCGAGAACGAACGCGACAAAAACGAGTCCCACGATGATGTGGACCGTCAAGACAAACTCGAACATCAGCGACGTGACCGCCGTTGCTATGAGACCGAGATGCACCAACCATCGACGAGTCTGTTTTGAAATTGTCGCTCGTCGGGTGACGTTGGCTCGCGGGCTCATCTGTCGATCGTAAGTTTCCCTAGGGAGCGTATCTATAGGGAAAGACCCTGACTCCGTACTTAGACGTCGTGCGCGACTCAGGGTTGATCGGACGATGAGCGAATGAGGTCCATCCTGCGCCGGACGTTCCTCGAATCTGAGAACGTTGGTTTCAAACCAACGCGGTCATCAGGCGTTGGCGCTTCGTAAAGGTGCTGTCTGAAACCGAGGACAGGGGAGGTCATCCGGTACAATTGTCCGGTGACTCGCGAGACCGACGGCAGTAATCACGAGCCTTCGCCAAGGAAAATCGCCAATCACGATCGCCTCATCGCCATGGGCGAGGCCGTTAATCGGCGCGGCGCCACCGGCAGTCGGACGAAGCCTCGAGACCGAAGGCGGCTCTGGATACGACGATCGATCATCGCCTTTGGTCTGGTTGTCGTGTTGATCATCGCAGGCGTCGCGGCTGATTACTACTATCTCGGCTCACTGGTGAACAGAGTGAACGTCAACACTCTGCAAAATAGTTCGGGCGCGTCAGAGAACATCCTCCTCATTGGTTCGACGAGTCGCTGCGCCTTGAAGGTGCAGAACAAGGCGTACGGTCTTTGCTCTCAAGGAGTCAACGGCGTCAACAGTGACATCACCATGGTTTTGCACCTGGTGCCGAGCACGGGATCGGTGTCTCTCCTCTCAATTCCGCGCGACCTCTTCATTCCGAACGCTCGGATCATCGGCTCGAACAAGATCGACGCGGCACTCTACGAAGGCCCAAGCCAACTCATCACGGCCATCGAAGAAGACTTCGCGATTCCCATCAACCACTTCGTGGTGTTGAACTTCGACACCTTCGCGAACGTCGTGAACGCCCTCGGCGGCGTGAAGATGTACTTTCCGACACCAATTTTCGACGCCTATTCGGGACTGAACATCGAACGCAGTGGTTGCTACACCCTCGACGGCTATCACGCCCTCCAGGTGGTGCGATCACGTCACTTGCAGATCCAGCCCAATCCCTCGAATCACGATCCCCGATCGTGGACCGTCGAGCCGCTCTCCGATCTGGCGCGCATCCGTCGTACCCATGAATTCTTGCGCGTGCTCGCGACGAAGGTCGCCGCGAGAGGACTGGGTAATCCTCTTACTGACCAGAGCATCGCGACGTCGGTGTTGCCGGACTTGACGGTGGACAATGGCTTCACTGAAGGCGAGATGGTGAGCTTGGCTCGCACCTTTGCTCACACGCACATCACGAACGTTCCCCAGTTCACCTTTCCCGTCACCAACGTAGAGACGGGATCGCTCCTCTACCAGGGTTACTACTACGGCGACGTCGTGTTTCCGGTGCAACCCAACGGTCTCGCCGCCGTCAATAAGATCTTCGACGTCGCAATCGGGATGAACTCCTTCACCGGAGCGACGCTACCTTCACCCTCCAGTCTGAAGATCACCGTAGAGAACGGAACGGGCGTCGCCAATCAAGCGGCCTCGATCGCGAACCCGCTTCGCGCGAAGGGTTTCGACATCGTCGCCACGAGCAACATCACCTCGCCGGGACCGGTGAGTGAATCAGTCGTTTGGTACGGCGGACCTCCGCCGCCCGCGCACGGGAACTGGACGAGTCCCAGTCTCGCCGCGGCGCAGACGGTGTTAGCCCAGCTCCAGGGTCCGGCCATCCTCGGCTACAACCCGAAGAACGTGGCGCCCGGCGCGATCGTCACGGTCGAGACCGGCACGGGTCTCACTGTCTCGACCAAGCCCACTACGAAGACGACGAAGCCGCACACGAAGACTTCGTCAACATCGTCGGGCGCGACGACGACTACCGGCTACATCCCTCCAGGTATCAAGGGCAACAGCAAGTTCACTGCTCCGAGCGCCGTATCGGCAGCCCTCGCGCCGTACGACCCTCGCAGCTGCAACGCGGCGGGCACCGGACCCGGGCCTAACTAAATCGTCGCGGCCCCGATATCTCACTTCGCGAGAGACAAGAACCGCTTCTTCTGGGCGCTAGACCGAACTCGGCAAAGTATTGATTGAGGCCGGCCAATGGAACACCGTGACGAACAGTCAGCTCTCAGGGAGAGCAGCAAAATCACGCTTAGTTTTCTTATACCAGCCCATTCCGGCAATGGGATTTTTCCACCTACCCTTCATCTCCTTCAGGGCCTTTTCGTGCGTTGCGTCACCCCCGGCGACCGTCTCTTTCAAATGCGAATCTTGCGCTTTTATAACCTCGTCAGCGGTATCGCCACGGAGCGGGAATTCACATGGTCCGCCCAACTGTTTACACGTCATTGTTTTCATAACTCTCGCTTCCTTTCATAGGTATTCGACCGTCAACTAGGACGAGTTGGAAGGGATACGCGATCTCGCCTCAACGCCTCACCGTACCGTCGACGCGGGTCATGACTGAGGTCGCCGGACGACTCAGCGCCGCTCCTGGATACGAACGAGATTGCCCGAGGGGTCGCGGAACGCGCAGTCGCGCACGCCCCAGGGTTGGGACGCCGGCTCCTGGAGCACTTCGGCGCCCGACGCGCGAACCTTCTCGAACGTGGCGTCGAGGTCGTCAGTGCGAAAGATCGCAGCCTGCAGCGACCCCTGCACGACGAGTGCCAGGAGGGTGTCGCCCTCGGCCTGCGAACGACCACCGTGTGGCTGGGAGAGAACAATGTCGACCTCCTGTCCCGGGGCACCAACGGTGACCCAGCGAAAGCCCTCGGACGCGACGTCGGCGCGGACCTCGAGACCGAGCGCGTCGCGGTAGAAGCCCAGCGCAGCGTCGGGGTCATGGACGAGAATGAACATTGATTGGACGGAGACAGGCATAGAAAAAGGATAGGACCACTAACCCGTCGTTGGCTTCTCCGATTCTGCTTGATACCGGGGCGCTTTCATGGTCCGGACCGCCGACACAGCCCACGTCGCAGCCGACGCCAGTTGCCAGTTGCCAGTTCAGATCGTGACCGAGGTGCGTCGCGGTCGCGTCGCAAACTTGCTCACGCACGACGGAACGATCTCGAGGGCGCGGTGGTCGCGACTGCGATACTGCGACGGCGTCACGCCGACGATCTCGGTGAAGCGCGAACTGAAAGAGCCGAGCGACGTGCAGCCGACGGCGACGCAGGTGTCCGAGACCGACGTCCCCTGACGCAAGAGAGCCTTCGCGCGTTCGAATCGTCGCGTCATCAGATAAGAGTAGGGAGTCTCGCCATACGCGGCGCGGAACTTGCGCGAGAAGTGCGCGGGCGACATGAGCGCGGTGCGCGCCATGGCCGGAACGTCGAGGGGCTGCCCGTAGTCGCGGTCTATGAGGTCGCGCGCCCGGCGAAGGTGCACGAGGTCGGCAATCTCTTGCGGCGTCATGTCGACGACGATACGCGACCGGTCGCCTCCTCGTTCGAAGAACGCGGGTCGAGGGGTGATTTTATGAATCGATCTTGGCGACAGACCAGTCAGATCTCACGAACGCAATCGCTCGTCGGCGAAACTCCGCTGCGTACGACGTTGGCAAGGAATGGTCTCTCACTCAGGTCCAATTTCAACGTCCGAAAGAGTGACAAAACCCGGAACAGGTCAGGCGTACGACGCAGCAGCCGCGGACCAGGTAGCGTGCGCTTCATGTGGCGCGAGCCACCATATAGAGGAGGCCTCACGATGAGTACCATCGCTCGGACCCGTCCCACCCGCCCGCTCCACCGGTGGCTTCCGTCCCGAGCGCTGCTCCTCGGCATCGCTGGCGTCTCAGTTCTCATGGCGGTCCCAGCGGTCGCCCAGGCAGCGTCTCGCCCAGGGGTCACGATCCCGGGGCGTCACACCGTCGCAGGCGATCCAAGGGCGGCCAAGTCATCAATCTGCGACAAGGTGAGCGCAGCATCCGTCTCGTCGATCATCGGCTACAAAGTTCCGCCCGCGACCCTCTACACGCTAAGCGTCAAGCCAACGAAGGAAAACTACGAAATCTCTGGGACAAATACAACCTGCACCTACGGGGCGGAAACGAGCATGGCCACGATCCTCAAGGCTGTCACCCTTTCGTACGAAGTCGTCTCGAAACCCATCACGACATCCGAGATGCAACAGTCGATCGCCAAGGTGAGCAAGAGCGTCAAGTTCAAGTTCACCGCGTACTCCGGCCTCGGCGTCCCCGGCTTCTACTTCAAATTGACCGAGGCAAGTATCACGGGTCAGGGAATCACCGGGGTTGTCGGTGGCACCCATTACTTCGGGGCGAGCGTGGAGAACAAGAATGTGTCGAAGTCGACGCTTGCTGCGCTCGCGAAGCTCGCCGAGAAACTTTGAGTCGTTCGCTGGCTCGGCGAGTTCTTGCCTAAGCCCATCATCGCTACGGATTGCGTTTCACTTAACGCGGATCTGTTCGTTACGTACAAAACGACATGAACTCGCCTCGTTAGCGATGTAATGACCGCGCAACGCATTGCGAGATCATCCTCAACCCCGAACAGAACTGTCAATCAATCAGCCGAAAGCCCTCGGCCTTGGATTCACAGGTTCGAGTATCCGAGATGACGCGACACATCACGTTTGGTGGGCCTTAGCGGACAGCATTCAAAGCTCGACAAGTTGCTGAAGGCATGAGTCCAACGGATCGTCAGACCTGTCGACGGGCCAGAGTTAGTGGAATGTCGCCCTACAAAACACTTAACCCTTGCAGGTGGCGCTTACGTAGTTGCCGAGGGTCTTTTCCGCACTTGCAACCGCCGGAATGCGGCCAAACGCTACAAACGCTTGTAGCAGCTCGGACTCTGTCGTCGCCTTACCAAGTGCGGTCTTTAACTGGGGGTATTCACGCCCAATCGTCTTGATGGCTGCCTTCACATTCGCCGGTGCCGACTTCAGTGCCGTGGGAATGTATGTGGAGAGTTTCTCTGCATCATTTATAAGATTGACGAAAAGCTTCCTCATTCCGGCGACGTTTTTCGACTCTTCATCTGCCACGATCTGTTGGCGAAATTTGGCCCCGGCGACACCATTGCTGAGGACGCTGCAGGCCGCACTGGACTTCGAACTAGCCGAGGCCAGCGAGGGTGAAACAACCAACATTCCCGAGGCACACGCCAGTCCTGCCAATACCAGTCCGAGACGACGGGGCATTCGGATGGCCCTTCGCTGCAGCTGAGTGACTTGTCTCTTTGACAGGTCGGCTTGCATGCTCTTGTGACTCTCCACGCTTATCTCCCTCCACCCCAGCCACGTCCGAGAACGTGGCCATGATTTGCGACATCTACTACAAGACCGGGGGACACAAGAACTCTCGGGCCAAACTAGCACCGCGTTCTACGCAGAACACTACGGACATCCGATGTCGCCGGTGCGGGCGGGACGATGAACGATCTCACTGTCGCCAGCGCTGCCGCCGAACGCGAGACTTTGATCTCTCAGGATGTCCGACGGTCCCTCGGCGCGGCATGTCCACTCGTCGATCCCAAGACTTTGCTTCTCAAGGGATCGGCCGGAACGCACATGCAGTTTCCGGTACTGGTGCCCTAAGCCCAAGTGCCGATCACGAGAAAGTACATCTCCTCGCGATCGCAGAAGGGTGGGAGTGTCGTCGGGGAGAGTGAGCGATGCAACGAGTTGTTGCGGAGACCGATGTAATGCCGAAGTCCGAACCGTAACGTTTGCCTACCGCAAGT
>Ga0182024_10015685_pt1 | contig 14467 bp, 8 predicted proteins | sample P32metaG_FD_120480 | JGI IMG/M metagenome (GOLD analysis project Ga0182024, IMG submission 120480) | Permafrost microbial communities from Stordalen Mire, Sweden - P3-2 metaG (Illumina Assembly) | ecosystem: Environmental > Terrestrial > Soil > Wetlands > Permafrost | place: Sweden: Stordalen... | reverse complement strand
CGGCCCTCTCCCCGGAGTACCGGGGCGAGGGGGAAAAAACGGGAACATGCGATTGTTCTGCTCACGGCCGCGTAGTCGGCAACTTCACCACCATCGGAGGCGCGGAGGGCAACTCCGGGATCGGCACGGGGGTAACCTGCGGCGGATCGGCTCGAGCGACGTCAACGATGGCATCGGTAATGTCCGCCGACGGCACGACGTAGACCATCGACTCGTTCTTCTCGAAGATGACCCAGAGCTTTCTGTCGTCCGCCACCTGCCTGACCGTCGGATGAAGCGCCTGGCGATACTGATCGACCCAGGCTTTTCTGTAATCGGTCAGTTTTTGATTCGCATTTTGGTTGAGTTGCGCCAACACCTGTTCCGCGGCCGATTTCATATTGTTCAAAATGGTGAGCTGATCCTGGGTTAACTTATCAGAGTCCTTCGGCGCCCATTGGGTCTTCTGCTTGGTGATCTGTTCCTGATACGCCGCTTGTGAGCGCTCAAACTCGGTCTTGAATTTCGCCGCCAGGGATTTCATTTTTGTTTCCATGTCGTTCTGCCAGCCCAGTTCCGCGGCGACTCTGTTGACGTCGTATACTCCAATCCGCGGCGCGGACGCATCATCCGTTTTGCCCTTTGCCGCCTCGTCCGCGCGGGAGCATTGCGTGAAGAGAAATATTGCAGAAACAGCCGCGAGCGTGAAAAGTGAATTACGCATGTAAACCTCCGTGAACGTGAGTCGCCCCAAAGACCATGGGCCAACTTTACCCGCGAGGGAGCATTTGGGGAAAGCTGGAGCGCCGGACGCGGAAGTGTTGTGCGCAAGCGGTTATATTTTGACGCCGCATTCCTGTAACCTTGACTGTTTCGCGGGTCAGGAACAGGTATATGGCTGACGAAACCAACTTGCCGTCCTGTCCCCGATGCGGCGCCAGCCTCTTAAGTGGTGCATCTCAAGGACTTTGCCCGCACTGCCTGATGGCCGCGGCTGCGCAACCGACCGAGCCAACCGTTTTACGGTTGGAAAGCGTTGGTCTTACCCAAGTGGCAACTGCCTTTCCACAACTGGAAGTGCTCGAAATGATCGGGCAGGGGGGCATGGGTTCGGTTTTTAAGGTTCGGCAGCCAAAGCTGGATCGTTTTGCTGCGCTGAAACTGCTGCCGCAGAAGCTGGCGGGCGACCCCGCCTTCGCCGCGCGGTTTGAGCGGGAAGCCCGGCTGCTGGCCAAACTCAATCATCCCAACATTGTGGCCGTCTATGATTACGGCCTGGCCGGGGAGTTCTTTTATCTGTTGATGGAATTCGTCGATGGGGTAAACCTTCGCCAGGCGATGCGCGCCGGCCGATTTGAACCGCGGCAAGCCCTGGGCATCGTCCCCAAAATCTGCGAGGCGTTGCAATATGCCCACGATGAAGGCGTGCTGCATCGCGACATCAAGCCGGAAAACATTCTGCTGGATTCCAAGGGTCGCGTGAAGCTGGTGGACTTCGGCATCGCCAAGCTGACGGCGGAAGGGGACGTTGGTCATGGCAATGCACCCATTACCGATGCGGCTGTTACCCAGGCCGGGTTCCAGCTCGGCACGCCCAGCTACATGGCTCCCGAGCAGCGCGAGCATCCCGCCGACGTCGATCACCGGGCCGATATCTATTCCCTCGGCGTGGTCTTCTACGAACTGCTCACCGGCGAGCTCCCCTCCGGCGGGGTCATTCGGCCATCAGAAAAAAGCGGAGCCGACCCGCGCGTGGACGCAATTGTTCAGCAGGCGTTGGAGAAGGAACGAGAACGAAGGCAGCACAGCGCCGGCGAAATGCGCACGCAAGTGCAAACGATTGCCGGTGGGCCCGACGGGCCAAACGCCGGGAATCGGTCCGGACCGCAACCGTTTGGCGAGTCGAGTTCCTCACGACGATCGGCGATCATTGGCGCGTTCGGACCGCTTGTATTTGTCATTCTGGGCACCGTGGGCGCCATGCTCCCTGTCCCCATACCCGCTCAGGTTTGGTGGCAGAGGCTGTTGCCATTGGCGTTCCAGATTGCGGCGCTCCTCGTAGTGTTCGGCACGACGATTCTCGGCTGGATCGCTGTTTCCCAAATCCGCCGCTCGGGCGGCCGCATCCGTGGGCTTGGATTGGCAGTTTTTGACGGGCTGGTATTTCCCCTTTTGGCGCTGGATGGGATTGTCGTCTGGGTTTGGCGGCTGGCATTTGGCGTATGGTTCCCCGAGTTCTTCAACGGAGGCGTCATCGGCAATCCAGCATCCGGACGAACGATTTCACTTGAATCTCTCGCACTCCTTCTCGCATTGGGTACATCGGCGTTGCTGGATTTCATCATTGCCTGGCTCACCTGGCGTGGCCTGACGAAGCCAAAGAGCGCGCTTCCGACCGCTGCGGCGAATCAAAGGCCGTCGGGGAATCCGTCATGGGCTACCGCGGCCGCGATCTTGTTGGGAATGAGTGGCCTCGCGGCGGCAGTCGCGTGGTATGCCATTGAAATTCACGCCGGCAACAAAGTGCCGGTCGATGCGCCCGTTCCGGTCACTACGGCAATGGCTGCGCGAGGCGACATGAACATTTACCTTCAGGCGTTGGGTACGGTCGCGGCCCCCGATAACGCCTCGCCGACGACCCAGCCGCGAGAGATGGCCAAATCCGTTGTGGCATTCTTCGCGATTCCCGAGGACGATGTTCAATCGGTGGTCAGGAAGCGAGACGCCGAGCAGCCGCTCCCTGTGGATCTGTTCGATCGCAACTTCGACAAGGAATTGGCGCGGGGCTCCTTGGCGGGCGTGGACAATGCCATTGACCCGCAGACAGGCACCTTGCGATGCAAAGCGGAGGTGGCGCCGATCGGCGATGCTCTTCTATATCCCAACCAGTTCGTGAACGTGCGGATGCTCCTGGATATCAAGCACGATGCTCTGCTCGTGCCGGCGGCGGCGCTTCGGTCGAATCCGGATGACCGCTACGTCTTCGTGGTTCACCCCGATCAAAGCGTCAGTGCCCGCACGGTAAGCGCCGGAGCCGCAAGCGCAGGACAGATAGAAATCACCAGCGGGTTGTCAGCGGGCGAAATCGTTGTGGTCGATGGTGCGGCCGAGATCCATACCGGCAGCAAGGTGATATGCCGCCCGGCACTATCAAGGGAAATCAGCACAGGGGCGACACCGGCCACGTCGGCCGAACCGACGTTGGTTCTCGGCCCCGTGGTGGAGCGCCGGTTCGAGAACGATCCGGCTCACTTCGGGCTCAATCTTGTCACCGGACGGTTCGCCACGCTGCCATTGGAGATCTATCGCGGCAGGACCAGTTCGCTCCGCGACGCTGGAGCGGATGTGTACTACCCGGGCTACAACCTCGCGCCAAGCGCGGTGATCACTCTGGATATGAGTCTCTACCAAACCAGCTTCGCTCCCGACGGGAACTTGCCGAGGACTGAGCTGGAAGCGATGACGGCTGCTCAGATTCTGCAATCTTTTCCGGCAGATGGTGGTTCGCGATCGGTGAAGGATGCGGACGCTCCGGTGCTCGATCCGTTTGGCGTGAATAAGAATATGATCCAAACGGGGGATATTCTGGCCTTTGTGACTCGTGACGGGAGCAGAGGCGCTTTTCAGATTTCCAAGACCGCAATGGCCCCCGGCGAATTGAAGATTCGGTACCGACTTTTGCTCCCAGTCGGCAGCACGAGCCCGGCTTCGACAAATAGCACGCAACCAACCTCGGCTGTCAACAGCAGCCCGCCAACCCTACTGCCCTCGCCCAATGCAGGTTTGCCAGACGACGTCCGGGCCCAAACCGACGCCGGAGACGAACAACTTCGCGCAGGGTTGGTGCATGCACAGGAAGAATTATCAAAGCAGGAGCGGCGGTTTAAGGCTGGTGTCATCACCGCGGGGGAATTGCAGGCGCAAAAGGATCTGATCGAGGAAATGAAGGCTCTGCTAACGCACGATCCAATAGTTTGTCTTCAGGCGATGTGCAACACGGCGCGTCATCGAAGGGACGACACTTCGAGGCGGTTCAAGGCTGGATTTGCGACCAAAGCTGAGAACGACATGGCAGAAGCGGACGTGGCTGCCGCCGAAGCGAGGTTGCATCAGGCTCAGGCTGATTTGCATGACCATCCGGACGCGGCCATGCAACGGTGGGAACCTTCTTCCACGACGGCCCCGTGATCCATCCAACGGACGGCGCCAACTTCGCCCTCACTCGCTGGACGCTGGTGGAGCGAACGCACGGCTCCTCCCCGGAGGCGAAGGCGGCGATGCGGGAATTGTGCGAGGCATATTACGCGCCGGTGGTGGCGTTTGTGCGACGGGAGGGACACCCCGATGATTCGGCCCGCGATCTCGCCCATGAGTTCTTTGCCAGGTTGCTCAGCGCCGATTCGCTGGGCTCGGCGGAACCGGCCCGCGGCCGGTTCCGCAATTATTTGCTCGGGGCGGTGAAGCATTTTCTGATGAACAAGCGGCGGGAGGCCAACAGCGAAAAACGCGGCGGGGGACTGGAACACGTGGCCATCGGGCCGGGAACGGATACTTCGCCGGGCGTGGATGTTGCCCACAGCCGGTCACTGCCGCCGGATGCGATCTTCGATCGAGAGTGGGCGCTGGCGATTATCGATCGGGCATTGGTTGCGCTGGAGCAGGAGTACGATTCAGCCGGCAACGGGGCTCAGTTTGCACTTCTCAAGCCGTGGCTGTCGCCCGCCGCCGCGCCGCCGGCGCAATCTGATGTTGCAGGTGAGATGAATGTGAGCGCGGGAGCGATGAAGGTATCGATCCATCGGTTGCGCCATCGATTTCGTGAGTTGGTGCGTGCTGACATTGCCCAGACATTGGATGACCCTGACGAACTGGATTCGGAAATGCAGCATCTGGTGTCGGCACTCTCGCTCCCGTCCATATGAGCGGACGATCCGCCGAATTCATTTTCAACACCGAGGCACGGAGATAATCAGAGAGCGGCCGCCAGTGTTTCACTTCCGACAACACTGCCCGCTGAAGACAACGGTGATTTGGAGGCGAAGTTCCCCGCGTCGAAGGGACCGACCGGACCGATTCCGAGCGATTTGCCGTCAAAACTGGCGGTCAACTGGTAACTGCCGGCCGGCAGTCCCCGGGGCACGATGAAATGCAAGTTGTAAAGCTCATCTGATCCGGGAGGCATGTTCAGGTGGAGCTGGTCCGCGCCCGCCGCGATGGCGGCTCCGCCGGATTGCGGCGTCAATGAGAGCGTGATTGCGGCCGTTCCGCTGATGGCGACGTCACCGTCATTGAATAGCTCCACGCCCCCGTAGTCGCTCGCTCCCGCCCGCAGGGTTGGATCGCCCTGATTCCCCGGGCTGACCTGAAGATCCGCATACCGAGCGGCAATCCGCAGCGGATTTGGCGCCGCGGAGGTGATTTGCACGCCGCCTGGGCCGGTGATCTTTGCCAGCAGCAGGTAATCATTGGAAGCGATCCGAGGCAAATCCGATGGTGACACTTCAATCGCGTCAGATTGGCCACGCGCGAGGCTCGCCTGTCGAGTGACCGCGGTCCACTTTATGTCAGAGGCGGTGAATGCAGCCGCGTTGATGGTCGTGCCCGCCGCGTCGCCGGCATCGGGTGAGAACAGCAGTTGCACCGTCACCGGGCCGGATATCTTCTTTGCTGTTCCATTTGTCAGCGTGACGGTGACATGCCCCGTTGGGCGCGAACCGCCTTGCAACCCAACTGGAAGCACACTGGCCACGGCCGCGGAGAGGACGCCGGCCGACGCCGGTGAGGAGCCTGCCGACTCGTAGCGGCTCACAATCAAGTCCATGCCGGCGCTGGGGGCGCCGGCAGTGAGAATGCGTCCGTCGGGTTGGAGCGCGAATATCGCGCTGGGAACGAATTCGTAACCCGAACCCGCGAACGTTTTGTCCAGCGAGCCGTTGGCGTTGTAGCGGGCGAGATAGGGAAAGTCGGCGGTGCTCAGAGCCCCGTCAGAAACGGATCCGAAATCTCCCCCGACGACGAGCTGGCCGTCTGAAGCCACTTCCGCGCTGGATACTCCGCCTGGGTTGTTCGGGTCCAGGGAGAAAGTCGCGAGCCGTTGGATCAGGTTTCCGTCCGGGCCGAGGCGAAGGGGTGCGAGCTTTGTCCCCATCGTCGAATTGGTGGCCACCAGCACGTTGCCGGCAGTGTCAAGTGCCAGCGCCGCGGGCTGGAGGCTCGGGCCGAAGGCAGTGAATTTGCCCGTGAGGCTGAACTTGAACTTCGGTTCGATGGCGCCGTTGGCGCTGTAGGCTGCGATCAAGGTTTGCGGCGGCGTCTCTGCCAGCGGCTCGTTTTGCGGATAGATGGACAGGACGATTCTGCCATTGGGTCCGTCAATGAGGCTCGGGTTACTGCCAGGGCCCAAGGTGGCGGCTTGCACAGAACCGCTGCCGCCAAAGCTCGTATCCAATGTCCCGTCCGGCAGGAGTTGATCGATGTAACAGGCTCCAAAGAACGTGTTCTCATTCACCGTGAGCAGGATTCCGCCCGCGCTCGTGAGCGTGAGATTGGCGGCCTGGTACATGTCTGCGGTCGTGGCTCCGGCGGGTTCGACGGACACGATCCCATTGCCTGCGCCGAACGCAGGATCGAGTGTTCCGTCCGAATTGAACCGTGCGACGACAGGGCCGCTCGCGTATCCCGCAACGAGAATTTTTCCATCCGGCTGGACAAGGACCGAGTCCGGCTGCCCGAAAGCGCTGACCACGACACGGCCGTCGTCGCCGAAGCTCGGATCGAGCTGGCCGTTGGCATCCACCTTGGCTAGGAGCAGGTCGTCGCTGGTTGACGTGCTTGCGTCGCCCACCACGATCGAACCGCCGCCGGCCACTGCAATCGCATCTGCCGATATGACTGCGCCAACGGCCAGTTGCGGGAATTGGGCATGTCCGAACGCAATGACGGACATCCCGCCGCTGCCGAAGGTTGGGTCGAGATCGCCGGCACTGAGCAGACGTCGCGGCTCGAGCGTCTCAAGACGCGTGCCAGCCGGACTCAATCGTTGGACCCTTCGCGATTGGCGTGCAAAGCACGTTTCCATCGGTCGCAGTATACACGTTGCAATCGCCTATGGGCGAGCAAGCTCGGCGGCTACACGCGGCTACACGGGATACGGAGGGGTCGGGAAGTACGAAATTGGCGGTCGGGCCGTATTTCACGCGCCGAGAAACTTGATCTTCAGAAAATCCAGATCATCGGAAACGGCGTTGGAACCGGGCGTGAGCGTGAGAACGCCGTTGCTGACGGTGACCTTGGCATTGGCGGTGACGAACGGATGCTTGCCGCTGGCGGTGCCGGTGAGAATCGAGTTGCCATTGGCGTCAACGGCGTAGGAATTGGTGGTGTTGGTCGGGTCGCCGGCGGTCAGCTTGATGCTGTAGCGGCCGTTGGGGAGTGAGATCTCCCAGTTCGATGCGCCGCCCTGGCCGAGGACGTTGAAAGTGTCGAGTTTGGGATCCTTCTCAACATGACGCTGGACGGCGTTGGCGGTGTTGTCGCTGCTCCAGCCGAAGGTCAACCCGTCCGTGCGTGCGCCGAAGATCGACCCGGCGTCTTCCAGGTATCCCTTGATCGCCGGGCCGCCCGCCGGCTCGAAGTTGATGCCGATGCCTTTGGCGAAGGGATTGGATTTGGACTTTCCCTTTGACGTCTTGACCGCGCCAACAAGCGTGCCGGTGGCTCGCGATTTCTTGAGCGTGGCGTTGCTGGGATGACTCAGGGAGAGAACAAACGCATGACTCCCGGCGGACTTCTTCGAGCCCATCACCGGAACCGTGACGGTCTGTGACGCAGCGCCCGCGGCGAAGGTGAGCTGCCCGCTGACCGATTTGAAATTGACGCCGGCTTTGGCGCTGCCGCTGACTGTGGAGTAGCTAACGGTCGAGGCGGCGGTCAGGTTGCCGGTACGCGTTACCGTGAAGACGCAGTTGGCTTGTCCCTTTCCGGGGATGGTTTGTTTTGCGCCGCTCACACTGAGGATGGGGAGGCCGGTGGTGACCTTGGGCGCGGTGGGGGCGGCGGAGGCTCCGCTGCCGGCGGCGCCAGTCGGCAGATCCAGAACCGGGAAGGGGCCTTTGTCACTGTAAACGTAGGTGCTGAACGTGTCGCTGTTGTCGGCGAGGTATGGATCGGGCGTGGTGGCGGTGACCGACGCCGCGCTGGTCAGCTCGCCAACGGCGGTGGGCTTCACCGTAATCGTGACCGTGGCGGAAGCGCCGGAAGCAAGGTCGCCAATGCTGGCATTCAGCGTGCCGGGCGTTGAAGAGTCGGTTGTTCCCTGACTCGCGGTGGCGGAGACAAACGTCGCGTTCGTGGGAAGCGCATCGGTAAAGTTCAAGCCGCTCGCGGCGTCGGGGCCGTAGTTGTTGATTGTGAAGGTATAGGAGTAATCTTGTCCGATGCGAGCGCCGCCGCCGAACCAGATGGGCATGGCAGACGTCGCGGCCTTGGACGCGACTGTTGTTTTGACTGTCGTTGTATTGGCTGCGGTTGTGTTGGTCCCGGAGGCGGCGACGGGATACGGGACCGGGGGAAAGAAATTGAACCCGCCCCCGCTGTCGGTGAGAGCCACTTCCGCGCCGGTTGCGCCGACGACGGGGGTGTTGACGCTGGCGTTGTTGTTGTCGTAATTGGAATCCACCGAATCGCTGTTGACGTAGACGCTGTTGGTGGCGGGGCCGTATTGCGTTGGGTTGACGACGATCGAGACTGTCGCGGTGGCGCCGCTGGCGAGATCGCCGATGGATGCGTTGACGTCGCCGACGTTGGTGGTCGTGTCGACGGTTCCCTGGCTGCTGGTGGCCGACACGAGCGAGAAGTTGCTCGGCAGGTAGTCGTCAAAGCTGACATCGGTGGCGATGCCGGGGCCGTTGTTGGTGATGATGGCGGTGTAGGTGAGATTAGAGCCGAAAGTTGCGTTAGCGGAACTGGACGCCAGCGTGACCGCAACGTCGCTGCTCTGCTGGAGGACGACGCTGGCGCTGTTGGAGCCGGCGTTGACGCTGAGCAGGTCGGAGCCGCCATCATTATTGAAATCATCCACCGCCGCGGCCACGGGCGAGGTTCCGACGGCAATGTCCACCGGCGTTCCAAACGTTCCATCGCCGTTGCCGGGGATCACCGTCAGGCTGTTGTTGGCGGTATTGGCGGTGACAACGTCGGTGTTGTAGGAGCCGGTCACGTCCGCCAGAACCAGCGAGGAAGGCGATTGATCGAGTTGAATGGTCGTCGGAGCGGCGAACGTCCCGGCGCCTTCTTGATACGTGTATGAACCTCCATCCCCGGTGGAACCCGAGCCGGAACCAACGGTGGTCGTCGTCAGATTGACCGGGGGACTGCTGGCAACAGGAATCATCGGGCCGCCGGGATTGACAATTGGCGGCAGCGTCGGCTCAGGAACCGTAACGGTTGTCGTATTCTGAAAGAGCACTTCGACGGCGTTTTGGGACGGGATGGTCACCGCGATGTCTTCGGCTCCATCGTCGTTCAGATCGCCTGAAGCGATCGAAGTCGCGCCAGCACTGACGGAATATGGCGCCGGCGCGGCAAATGTCCCATCGCCGTTGCCCGGGAAAACCTCGACGGCGTTGGCCGCGGGATTGAGTGCGGCCAGATCGGTATTGCCGGAATTGGTGAAGCAGTCGGCGACCACGCCGCCGGAGAAATCGCCGCCGGCGACGCGTTGCGGCGCGGAGAACGTGCCGTCGCCATTTCCCGAAAGGACGTACAACCCGTTCTTGCCGGCGACGGCGATATCGAGATTTCCATCGTTATTGAAGTCGCCCACGGCGACCGACATCGATCCGCCGCCGGGGGGCTCAATGTGAATGTCATGGGGGCCGGAGAAGGTGCCGAGCGCATTGCCGTCGCTGTCGGTGTTCTGGAGGAGGATGCTGACGTCGCCGCTGCCGGCGTCGGCGGTCACGAGATCGTCCGCGCCGTCGTTGTTGAAGTCGCCGACGGCGATGGAAGTTGGATCAGCGCCAGTTGCGAATTGCGTTGGGGCGGAGAAAGTCCCGTCGCCGTTCCCGAGAAGAATTGCAATCGTGTTGTTGCTCTGGGCGACGGCAATGTCTTCGTTACCGTCCTGATTGAAGTCGTCGGTCACCACGGCGGTGGGAGTTGCGCCGGTGGAAATCGTCGTTGGGGCGAGGAAACCCGGCACTGACACGGAAAGAAACTGTCTGGCTTCGAGTGGCTCGAAGAATTTTGGGGAAGCAGCACGGGCAGCAATGGCGATCCAGCGGCGGCTGCGACGATCCGGTGTTGCGGGCGGAACGAATGGCATGAAGTATCCTCGTCGAAATGCTGCTTAAACCCGCGCCCGAATTGGATTGCAACGTGATTTTACACTCAAGAAGGGCGTTTTGCCAGCGAATTTCCATCGCGATGGCAAGAATGCCAGTTAGACTTTACCCATTGCCGGCACTGCATTAATGAACGAAGCAATAACTAGTGCTGCAGCAAGTCATGCCGAAGAGCGCGCGGTAAAGTCCGGCAGATGATCGCGTAAGAAGACTTCGATTGCCTGCCAGCTCTCAACGGGGCGGCCTTGCAGAAGCATGTGCGGGCCGTCGATCGTGCAAACGACGGTGTCGGGGCGAACCGCGAGGATCGGATCGAGGGCTGCCTTGGGCATCAGGCGATCAGCGGTTCCCGACAGATGGAGCAGCGGGATCGAACAGCGCGCCAGCTCCGCGGCGACATCAACGCGGAACGATTCGTGCAGACGGGCCAGCAGCACTTTGGGTTTGCCTTGCCGCAACGACATTTGAAGCAATTGCATTATCGCGGGAGATGCATCGGAGCCGGCCAGAAAATGGCGCAGCGCGGGGGCGAACGGCGGCAGGCGAAAGAGAATCGGCGCGAGCAACCGGCGATGCCAGGGCGGGCGGGGAAGTCGAACGAAACTCGCGCACAGGACGATTGCCTTGACGCGATCGGGGTGAGCCGCCGCGAAGCGAATCGCCAGGGGGCCGGAGAAGGACTCGGCGATGAGGATGATCGATGGCTCGTCGCGTAGTGCGTCTTCGAGAAATGTGAACAGCGCGACATAGGGGAGGATGGTGTCGGACGGATACGAGATCGCCCGGCGGGTAAAGACCTGGGGGATTGCTTCGAGCAATGGGGCGAAGAGGTCGGCGGTGCCGTGGAGTCCGGGGAGAAGAATGAGTTTGGGGGGCATCTTGGCGGAGTGTAGCAGACATTTAATTGTGAATAGTGAATGCTGAATAGTGAAGCCGGATTGCGGCCGGCGCGTCCTCGTTCACTATTCACTATTCATCATTCACAATTTCTGCCGGATCGTCGCACGGCTTGGAAAGCCGTGGTACGGTAGCGGGATATGGATATCAATCTGGTGGTATTGAGCGTCGGCAATTCCCGCATTGCCTGCGGGACGTTTGTGGCGGGGGAACTGCTTGGCGTGACGCGGCATCGCATCGACGATCGCCCGGAGTGGCAAAATGCCATCGTGCAGGCTTGGGCGAGTCTGGGCGGGCGCGACGCGGCGGTCGTGGCAGCGACCGTCAACCCGCTGCTGACTGAAGCTTTGGAGCACGTTGTTGATCTGGCAACGGGACGGGAAGTGGTGTGGATTGGAAAGGGGATTGACCTGCCGATCGGCGTATTGACCGACAAACCCGCTGAAACCGGCGTCGATCGCGTGCTCAATATCGCGGCAGCATACGAGCAGATCGGAGCGGCTTGCGTCGTGGTGGACGCGGGGAGCGCGCTGACCATCGACTTCTGCAACGATAACGGTGATTTTCTCGGCGGGGCGATATTGCCCGGCGCGCAGATGATGCTGGATGCGCTGCACGCGCATACGGCCAGGCTGCCCGCCGTGAAACTTGCAGCGCCGGATCGCGCCGCGGGAAACAATACCGAGCAGGCGATGCTGCAGGGCGTCTATCACGGGATTCGCGGCGCGGTGAAGGAACTCGTGGAGAACTACGCCACCGATCTGACGCGCTGGCCGGAAGTCATCGCCACCGGCGGCGATGCAAAGGTGCTCTTTGAAGGGTGGGAACTCATTCACGCCATCGCCCCCGATCTCACGCTCTACGGCGTGGCCCTGGCATACACCAATCATCACCTCAAGGATGAATCGTGAGAGTTGACGCGAGCATGATGCCGCCGGCAACCGAAACGAACACCGTCATGATGCTCACGGGAAGCGGCGCAGCCGCCATCGCGGTCATCCGCCTCAGCGGCCCGCTCTGCGGCGACTTCCTCCGCCGGCATTTTGCGCGGCCAACGCCCGCCGGCCGATGCGTGCATGGCGAACTCCGCTCTGGCGCGAGCGTGATTGACGACGTGGTGGTCGTATTCGACGGCGACGGCTTTGGCGCTGAGATCAACCTGCACGGCTCGCCGTGGATCGTGTCGCGCGCGGTGGAATTGGCGAAGGAATTTGGTTTCGCCATCGTCGAGCAGACGGACGAACCAAACCTCTTGGGCGCGCTCGGCGATACGCTTCTGGCCCGGGAAGTCGCCGCGTGGGTGCCCGCGGCGCGCAGTGAATTGGCAGTGCGCATGCTGGGCGCCCAACTCAACGCGTGGAAGCAACTCCAAGAGAACACTCCCGCTCCCGCAAGAATGAAGGAGCTCGCGGGCGATGCGGCGCTGCGGCGCATGCTTCATCCGCCGCGCGTGGCGATTGTCGGCCGGCCCAACGCGGGGAAATCGACGCTGGCCAACCGCCTGTTTCAACAAGAGCGTTCGATCACCGCCGAAGTCGCCGGTACGACGCGGGATTGGGTGGGGGAGTACACGATCATCGACGGCCTGCCCATCATGCTGCTCGACACCCCGGGGATCCGCGCCGCGGCTGATCCGATCGAGTCAGCGGCGATCGAAGGCGCCCGGAGTGAAATCGCCGACGCCGATCTTGTGCTGCTGTTGATCGATGCAACTGCTCCGACAGAAGGGGTCGCGATCGACTCGCCGCGGATGATCCGGGTGTTCAACAAATGCGATCTGCCGAATCGCGTGGAAGGTTCCGCTCAAGTGCTTCGCATTTCTGCAAAGACCGGCCAGGGCCTAGACGAGTTGCGTGACGCGATCGCAGGTTGGTTCGGTTGCGCCGATATCGACGTCAGCCAGCCCCGCTGGTGGACCGAGCGACAGCGCGAGCTGCTCGAACGTGGCATGTTGCCGTGAGACGCCCTCGTAGGGTGGGTCTACTGACCCACCATTGATTTGCAGATGACCGGGTCGGTCATGCAGCGCGGAGAAATGGTGGGTGAGTACACCCACCGTACAAGAAACGGAGTCAGTGATTCTGGCGTAGGGCGGCATTCATCCCGCCGTTTTTTCGCGAACACGATTGATCCCCAAGCCTTGCAGATGACCGTGTCGGTCTTGCAACGCTGGGAGATGGTGGGGCGAGTACACCCACCCTGCGGGAAGGGACAAGATTCATCCATGTGGCACAGCCGCGCCGAGACTGTGGAATCACAATCACAACCCCGGCGGCTGTGCCACATGGATCGCCCGCTAAAACCACCGATGGATGTCGTGATACGTCACGAAGACGAACACTCCCAGCAGAAATGCCAGGCCGATGTATTGGGCGATCGCCTGTGTGCGCGGCGAGAGGGGTTTGCCCTGGATCTTTTCCAGCACCAGGAACGTGAACAGTCCGCCATCCACGATCGGGATCGGCAGAAAGTTGACCACGGCAAGATTCGCGCTGATCAGGGACAGGAACCAGATCAGCCAGTCGTTGCCTTTCGACGCAAAGGTCGTGCCGGCCCTGAAGATGCCGATGGGTCCGGAGACGCTGCTGAACGGGACGTTGCCTTCCAGCATGCGTCGCAGCATGAGGTAAAACTGCAGCGTGAGATCGCGCGTCTCGGTGATGCCCCAGCCCGCCGCCTGGGCCAGGCTGTCGGCCTTGCGGGGTTCGCGTTTCGGATCCGCCAGTGCCAGCATTGTCGTGTATCGAACGTTATGCACCTGTGCGAACTGAGGTGCGTCAAACTGCAGGCTCGTCCTGACGTGGTCTCCGGCGATGGTGTTGTATTCGATTGGCACCGATGAATTTGCGGCAATTTGCAGAAGAATCCGATGCATGTCGTACCACGAAGAGACGCTTTGGCCATTGAGCGACGTGATCGTTGCGCCGCGCGGAACCGACGCCCGTGCGGCGGGTGAATCCGCAAGCACCTGCGCGACCACGGCGTGGGTTTCATCGGCGCCGAGGCCGATCCCCAGTCCTTTGCCGCCGTCTTCGCCTTCGAGCTTCAGGCCGGTCTGGAGATCGGTGATCGGCTGTGTCACGTCGACTCCTTTGACCCCCTTGCGGATCACGGTCATCGAGACGACCTGGGCCTTGTCCCCGGCAGCCCTGAGAAAATCGGTCAATTCGTCGGCGGTGGGGGGCGATGCCACCGCGTCATTATTCGAATACGACGCGCCTGCGATCACGTCGCCCGGCAGCAATTTT